>Ga0164297_10000576_pt1 | contig 44918 bp, 41 predicted proteins | sample GEODES058metaG_FD_113539 | JGI IMG/M metagenome (GOLD analysis project Ga0164297, IMG submission 113539) | Dystrophic lake water microbial communities from Trout Bog Lake, Wisconsin, USA - GEODES058 metaG | ecosystem: Environmental > Aquatic > Freshwater > Lake | place: USA: Trout Bog Lake... | reverse complement strand
AAAGGGCCGACATGTCCGCCCACCCGCCACTGTCGCGGGGGCTGTGGGGATGAATTGCCCCTTGGCTTTGGAGGCTGGATTATCCCATGATACCGCCATCCCATCACCCGCTGGATCGAGAGCTTCACTAAGAGAAGCTTGCGCGCGATGCCAATCTTCTTCAGTGAGTTGGGAGGATAAAGGGATGATTGACGGCGGTGTTGAAGGCGATCCTGATATGGGGATAGATCCCGTTACGACATCATCTATTCCCGTGAGGGCTGGGGAGTGAAGCTGTGCGCATCCTGCCAGCATGAGAGTGAGGCCTGCCACCAAAGGGCGCACTAAAAGTGAATGAGCAGGGGTGACAATTAACTCTGGGTGACCCAGATGAGAGAATGAAATGAGTTTCACAATGCCGTCCCAAAAAAATTATGGTTAATTAAACATTAAATAGGTTAACAACTCGTATGCAGACGACACACACCAACCCCTTCGAGCTCTTTGATAACTGGCTTCAGGAGGCCACAGCGAGCGAGATCAATGATCCCAACGCTATGGCGCTCTCAACTGTCGATCAGGATGGCCTGCCCAATGTGCGCATGGTCTTGCTGAAAGGGCATGATGATCAAGGCTTTGTTTTTTACACCAATCGCGAATCCGCCAAAGGACGCGAGCTAGATGGGCAACTCAAAGCGGCAGCTAATTTTCATTGGAAATCATTGCGCCGCCAAGTGCGTATTCGTGGTTTGATTGAAGCGGTCAGCGATGCTGAATCAGATGCCTATTTTGCATCACGCCCACGCGATAGCCGCATAGGGGCATGGGCCAGCCAACAGTCTCGCTCACTTGAGTCACGTTTTGCGTTAGAAAAAGCAGTGGCCCTTTATGCCGCCAAATATGCGATTGGCGATGTGCCGCGCCCGCCCTATTGGATCGGCTATCGTATCAAGCCACTCTATCTTGAGTTTTGGCAAGACAAGCCATTTCGCTTACATGAGCGTCAGGTGTTCCGCCGCACTCAAGTTGATGAGCCCTGGCAGACAGATATGCTTTATCCATGAGCTCTGATCGTCTCTACCCCACACGCCCGATATTAGCTGCGAGCGTGGCGGTGTTTCGTGAAAAGCGCGTGCTTGTGGGGCGGCGAACAAAGCCTCCCGCGCTCCATCTTTATGCTTTACCTGGCGGTGTGGTGGAATTGGGCGAGACCATTGAAGAAGCGGCATTGCGCGAATTATGGGAAGAGACGAAAATCAAAGCGGATCTCATTGGCCTTGCTGGCTTTAATAATATTCTCACCCGCGATAAAGAGGGACGGGTTGATCGTCATTTCATCATCGCTTGTTTTGCCGCACGCTGGATCGAAGGCGAAGGGAGCAGCAGCGGTGAATTAGATGATGTGCGGTGGGCAGGTCATGAGGACATTAAATCCTTGCCCTTGGCGCATGGGGTTGAAAATTTAATCGAAAAAGCGCGCGCGCTGTTATAAAAGGGATGATGACCTCTTTGCTGCCCCATCGCTGCCCAACCCTTCTGGTGCTTTGTCTTGTGCTGATGAGCCAACCTGCTTGGTCGCAATCCCTGTTTGATTTATTCTCAAAGCCACCCCCGCCCGCAATGCCAGCTCCCACGCAAAAACCAGCGCGGCCCAAGGCAAGCCCGCCCAAACAAGAGCCTCAGCCAGAAGCGAGGGATGAAGCTGAAGCGCCTTATGAAGGGCAATTGCTACGCTTGTCTGAAATTATGGGATCTTTGGCCTATCTGCGAGATTTATGCGGCACAGATGATGGCGAGATGTTTCACACTGAGATGAGTGATCTTTTGCAAGCTGAATCAGGCAGTGAAGCCCGCCGTGACCGCTTGGCGGGGGCGTACAATAAGGGTTTTACGAATTTTGAAACTGTTTATCACTCATGCACAGCAAATGCCCAAAATCTCATGGGGACTTATCTTAGGGAAGGTCATAGTCTTGCCCATGACATTGTGAGCCGCTTTGGTGGTTAAAGCCTAAAAAACAGTGGACCAAATTAACCTTTACATAAGCCAATAGGTGCGCGGCAGATATTTTACCTCTAATGTGCCGCCAATGAGACAAGATCAGACCCCATTGCACCAAGAGCTCTCCGCTGCCGATGAAAAGCGGGAGGCCCTCAATTATTTGACCGAGGCTTTTGCTGAAGCGCTTTTGGCAGGCATTGAAGGCGATTGCTTTGCCCATGCGGCTTTGTTCACCGCCTTTCAAGAACTCGTCGATACCTATGGTGAGGATGCGGTGGCCGATTTTGCTGAAGGTCTGCCCGAGCGTATTCGCAATGGCGAGTTCACACTCGCCAATCGCCACTAATACATCTCACAATATTACATCTCACAATGCCTGTATGAAGCGCACGGCTTGCCCTTGCGATGGGGTAAGAATCTCATTCTCCCACATCACACGATGACCACGCACAATTGTGCCTACAGGCCAGCCCGTGACCTCGCGCCCATCATGGGGCGTCCATTGCGATTTCGACGCAATCCATTCATCACGAATGATCTGGCGACGTTTGAGATCAACAATTGTCAAATCCGCATCATAGCCAACGGCAATACGGCCCTTGCCAGCAATTTGAAACAAACGTGCTGGCCCCGCACTTGTCATGTCAACAAAGCGATCAAGACTCATGCGACCTGCGGCGACATGATCGAGCATCAGAGGCACTAGGGTCTGCACACCCGTCATGCCCGAGGGTGTATCAGGATAGATTTTGGCTTTTTCCTCAAGCGTATGAGGTGCGTGATCTGAGCCCAAAATATCAGCAATGCCTTGCTGAACGCCCCACCACAGATGATCGCGGTGACGCTTATCGCGCACGGGCGGATTCATCTGCAATCTCGTGCCTAAACGCGCATAATCATCCGCGCTCAGGGTGAGGTGATGAGGTGTGATTTCAATCGAGGCAATGTCCTTATGATCACGCAGAAAATCTATTTCCTCGGCCGTTGAGACATGCAAAATGTGAATGGGGCTGCGCTGAGCGCGCGCAATATGTACGAGGCGCTGCGTGCATTGCAAAGCGGTGATCTCATCGCGCCAAATCGGATGTGATGAGGGATCGCCCTTCACGCGAATGGATTTACGCTCTTCCAGCCGATATTCATCTTCTGAATGAAAAGCCGCGCGGCGGCGGGTATGGCTCAAAATATGTGCCACACCATCGTCATCAGCGACCAATAAAGATCCTGTTGATGAGCCCATAAATACTTTAATGCCCGCCGCACCAGGCAGGCGCTCAAGCTCAGGAATGTCCCGCGCATTGTCATGCGTGCCACCAACCCAAAAGGCAAAATCACAGTGCATACGATCTGTGGCGCGCTTAACTTTATCAGCCAATGTCTCAGCAGTGGTTGTGAGAGGGTTGGTGTTGGGCATTTCAAATACGGCCGTTACACCGCCCATGACCGCAGCGCGCGAGCCACTTTCCAAATCTTCTTTATGTGTTGGGCCGGGCTCACGAAAATGAACTTGCGTATCAATCACCCCCGGCAGAACATGAAGCCCTTTGGCGTCAATCACCTCGCCAGCATGGGCATGGGAGAGATTACCAAGAGCGGCAATCTTGCCATCCCTGATGCCGATATCACGTTGACCAAGGCCATCATGATTGAACACATGGGCATTACGTATCACGAGATCGAAGTTAACAGACATGATAAACCTAACCATCAGCGCTTGCGTGAAATCTTAAAGTGCCTACTTACACATAATAACAGAATCAGGAAACAATCTTAGGGTTAAGCCCCCTATTCTCAAGCTGGAGTTTTCCATGCCATCGGCAGTCCTCAGAGATCGGAATGTGCTGGCCATATCGGGTCCGGAGGCGCTGACTTTTTTGCAGGGCTTGATCACCGCTGACATCAGCCGGCTTGACCAAGGGCAAGCCTGTTTCGGGGCACTTTTGACCCCACAAGGAAAAATCAGCGCCGATTTTTTTGTGCTGCGCGCCGAAGACGGCTTTTGGCTTGATGTGGATAAACGCATTTTTCCCGAGCTGATCAAAAAGCTCATTCTTTATCGGCTCCGAGCCAAAGTGGTGCTTAGCGACATAAGTGCAGACTTTGCTGTCGGCGCGTGGTGGGGCAGCGAGCCCAGTGCGTCAGACATCCAGTTTTGGCTCGACCCACGCCTCAGCGCTTTGGGTTATCGCACCATCGCCCCTCACATGGCTCTGGCAGGGTTTGGCGCGGATGATTATCTCGCCCATTGTCTGGAGCTTGGTGTGCCCGTTGGTGGGATTGATTTTGATTATGGCAGCCTGTTTCCGCATGACGCCAATATGGATCTGTTACATGGACTTGCTTTTGATAAGGGATGTTTTATCGGCCAAGAAATTGTCTCCCGTGTTCAGCATCGCGGCACAGCGCGCAAACGTTTTGTGCCCATTCGTTTTGATGGGCCTGATCTGGCATCAGGCACAGACATCAGCGATGGTGAGCGCAGCCTTGGTGTGGTGAGCCGCTCTCAGCATGGGCGCGGGCTTGCGCTAATGCGTCTTGATCATGTTGATGAAGCGCTTCATGCCCAACGCGCGATCAAGGCAAATGGACAAGAGATTAACATGACGAGGCCATTATGATTCATCAAAAACCACTTGTGCATGATGATGGCCTCACACGCTGCGCATGGGCGGGTACGGATCCGCTCTATGTTGCTTATCATGATGAAGAATGGGGCGTGCCCGAATGGGACAGTGAAGCCTTGTTTGAAAAGCTTATTCTTGATGGCTTTCAAGCCGGCCTGTCATGGATAACCATTTTAAAAAAGCGTGAGGCCTTTCGATCAGCCTTTGACCATTTTGATGCGCAGAAAATTGCCCGCTACACCCCACGCAAAGTGGAACTGCTTATGGGCAATGCTGGCATTGTGCGCCATCGCGGCAAAATTGAAAATGTCATCACCAGCGCGCGCGCTTATTTGGAGATTGAAAGCAAACAGGGTTTTGCGTCCTATATCTGGAGTTTTGTGGACGGCAAGCCTATTCAATCCAACCGCCGCGCGGGAAGTGAGGCACTCACACAAAGCCCGTGGTCAACTCAACTTGCCAAGGATTTACGCGCCAAAGGTTTTAAATTTTGTGGCCCAACTATTATCTATGCCTTTGGGCAAGCGGTTGGCATGGTGAATGATCACGTCACACATTGTCATTGCCATGCGCATTGCCTTAGGCTTGGCACCTCCTCACCTCTGACATCCAAGCAACAGCGTAAAAAGCAACGAAAGTAAATTGATGAAACAATCCTCCAAGCCACCGCGTGCATGGCAGCGCATGCTCTCAGGACGCCGATTGAATTTACTCGATCCTTCACCACTCGATGTCGAGATTGAAGATATTGCGCATGGGCTTGCGCGTGTAGCGCGCTGGAATGGTCAAACCCATGGCCCTCATATTTTCTCAGTGGCGCAACATTCTCTGTTGGTTGAAGCAATGATGAGCTCGTTTGATCCAAGTGCGCCCGCACGCTGGCGGCTCATGGGCCTGTTGCATGATGGGCCTGAATATGTGATTGGCGATATAATCTCGCCCTTCAAAGCCGCGGTTGGTGATGCCTATAAAAATGTAGAGACGCGCATTTTAGCCGCCATTCATGTGCGGTTTTCCTTGCCCGCCACCACACCTGCTGGCGCACAGCGTCTCATCAAGAAAGCTGATATGGCCGCCGCCTTTGTCGAGGCCGTGCATTTGGCTGGTTTTCAAGAAGAGGAAGCGGATGATTTTTTCGGGCGGCCTGACATTTCCTTGCGCCCATTTATGAATTTACTCACACCCATGGCCTCAGACCATGCGGAGGATTTATTTTTGCGCCGCTTTCGTGAGCTTGAAAACGAAGGGCCTGAGTGACAATGACCCCATCGCCATCAAGGAGTATTGAAATCGGCCTCACAGCTGCCATTGTGGCTGTGCAGGATGATCAGCCCGTGATTTTGGTGGCACGCTCGGGCTCAGCTCTTGCTGATGCGGCACTCCCCACTGGCCCGTTTGATCCGATTGTTCATCGCACATTTGAAATTGGGTTGCGCACTTGGGTGAGCGAACAAACATCCGTACCGCTTGGCTATGTCGAACAACTCTACACCTTCGGTGATCGCGGGCGTTCAGCCCATGCTGATGATACGGGCGCGCATAATGTATCTGTTGGCTATCTCGCCCTTACCCGCATTGGCGCGGATGTTGAGTCAGGGGCAGTTATTTCGGAAGCCGGTTTCCAGCCTTGGTATCGTTTTTTCCCATGGGAAGATTTTCGTAATGGACGCCCGCAGGTCTGGGATGAAATCATCATTCCAGCTTTACGCTTATGGTCCCAGCAGGACGGCAAACACGTGAGCGCGCGCGGCCTTTCACGCGCAGAGCGTATTCGCATTTTATGTGGACTTGATGGCGCCCGCTTTGATGATGAAAATGTGCTCGAACGCTATGAGCTGTTTTACGAGGCCGGCATTGTTGCAGAAGCGGCCCGCGATGCACGCGCCAGCGCAACATCAAGCCCTGATGGGCTGGGCGCGCCATTGCGCTATGACCATCGCCGCATTTTGGCAACCGCCATGGGCCGTTTGCGCGCAAAAATTAAATATCGCCCTGTGATTTTTGAACTCATGCCTGAAAACTTCACCCTCACCGCCTTGCAACGCACCGCCGAGGCCATATCAGGGCGGCATTTGCACAAACAAAACTTTCGCCGGCTGGTCGAGGCCTCAAATGTGGTCGAGCCAACAGGCGAGACCAGCCACACCACGGGCGGGCGGCCTGCCGCCCTCTTCCGTTTCCGCCGTGATATCTTGCAGGAACGCCCGAGCTTGGGCTTGCGCGTGGGGGCGCGTTGATCTTTTGGCAAAAATCTCACACAAAAGCTGAGACAGACGAGAATCATAGTCATTGTGGGCCCATCGCCCCCCGTTTTAGGAGAGTGTCAGATGACGAGTGCATCAAGCCCCATAGCCTCCCTGCCATTTGAGCAAGCTTTGGCTGAACTTGAGTCCATTGTTGACCAACTCGAAAAAGGCTCGGTCTCTCTTGATGAATCAATCAAAATTTATGAACGGGGTGAACAACTCAAAGCCCATTGCGCCTCTTTACTAAAAGCAGCGGAAGCGCGGATTGAAAAAATCACCCTTGGTGCCGATGGCAAGGCCAAGGGGGCTGAACCCCTCGATGTCGAGTAAATCATTTTATGACGGGTGCAGGAACCAATCACAGCCAGCCGTCACTTGAAGGTGGCCCCGCCATTATTCTGGTGCGCCCGCAACTTGCGGTGAATATTGGCATGTGCGCCCGCGCCATGGCGAATTTTGGCCTGTCTGATCTGCGCCTTGTTAACCCCCGCGAAGGCTGGCCACGCACTGGCGCCTTGCGCAAAGGCGCTTATGCCGCCGCTGCTGGCGCTGTGCATTTGCTTGAAGGCGCAAAACTCTACACCACTCTCGAAGAGGCCGTTGCCGATTTACATTTTGTTTTTGCCACAACAGCGCGTGAACGCGGGCAAGCCAAAAAAATCTACCCACCTTCTGAAGCTATGAGCATGGCAGCGCGCGATGAAGCCAATAACATCCATTATGGCATTATGTATGGGCCAGAGCGCACAGGGCTTGATAATGACGATGTCGCGCTTGCTGATGCCATCATCACATTTCCCGTCAATCCCGCTTATGCCTCACTTAATCTTGCGCAAGCTGTTTTGCTAACGGGTTATGAATGGTTTCGCGCGGCCCATGGTGAAAAACTTCCCTTTGAAGCGGCTGAGCGTTCACCTCCCGCCACACGCGATATGATGCTCTCATTCTTTGAGTATTTTGAAGAGCATTTGGAGCTGAATGGATTTTTCCGCCCCGAAGGCAAACGGCCGGTGATGCAACGTAATTTGCGCAATATCTTTCATCGCATGAATATGACCGAGCAAGATGTGCGCACTTTGCGTGGTGCGCTCGTTCGTTTGATTGAAGGACCGCGGCAAGAGCCCAAAACACGCAAACGTAAAACACAAAATGAGACGCCAGAGGCGACATCATGAGTGAGGGGACGCTACCCACAATTCTGACTTTTGACTCCGGTCTTGGCGGCCTGACAGTCTTTCGTGAAGTTGTGGCCGTGCGTCCGTGCGCACATCACATTTATGCAGCCGATGATGCAGGTTTTCCCTATGGCTCATGGGCACCTGAGGCTTTGGTTGAGCGTGTGCTTGAGGTGATGGAGAGCTTAATCAACGCGCATCATCCCGATCTCGTGGTGATTGCGTGCAATACCGCCTCAACACTTGTGCTGCCGCATTTGCGCGCGCATTTTGCCTCCATCCCCTTTATAGGCACTGTACCCGCGATAAAACCTGCGGCGACACAATCGCACTCACATCTCATTTCTGTGTTGGCAACACCTGCAACAGTCAAACGTGATTATACGCATGAGCTCATCCGCTCTTATGCCGCTCATTGCGAGGTGATGCTTGTGGGCGCACCACATCTGGCCTCTCTTGCGGAAGCCTTTATGCGCGGTGAGACGATTGATGAAGAGGCCGTGCGCACCGAAATTGCGCCCTGCTTTGTTGAAAAAAATGGCGCGCGCACTGATCATATTGTGCTGGCCTGCACGCATTACCCCTTATTGCTCACGCAATTTGAACGGCTCGCGCCATGGCCTGTGACATGGGTTGACCCTGCCCCCGCCATTGCGCGCAGAGCAGACCATATTCTGAGCGAACAAGGCTTTGTGGCCGAAGCTGGCGCGCCTGTTGTTGGCAGGGCTGTGTTCACATCTGGGCACAAGCCTTCACCTGTTTTGGCGCATGCTTTAGGTGAGTTTGGCCTGAGTTAACCCGCAATTTTGCTGAAATCGGCAAGCCCATGCACGACGTGGCGCAAATGATTGAGCAAGCATAGGCGGTTGTGACGCACGCCTGCATCGGCATCATTCACAGTCACATGTTCAAAGAAAGCGTCAACCGGCCCACGCAATGTGCTCAGACTTTGCACCGCCGCCGCGTAATTGTCAGACGCAACAGAACGCGCGACAACTTTGGCGACGCTTTGCAAGGTGGTGCTCAGTTGTTTTTCCTGATCTGCGCTCGCAAGCGCCATATCAAAAGCGCCATCAAACGTGCCAGCACCATCTTTTTTCTCTTCCGCACGCACGATATTGGCGGCACGCTTGTAACCAGCGAGAAGATTCTTACCATCTTCACTGTCGAGCAAAGCAGCCAAAGCCTCGACACGCCTGACGATCAGCACAAGATCATCATTATCGCCAGAGGCCAGCACAGCATCAATCAAATCATGCCGCGCGCCCTTGTCGCGCAAATAGACTTTGAGGCGATCATGGAAGAAAGCGAGGAGGTCAGACGCTGTTGCTTGAATAGCTGAACTATAACGAGAGCCAGCAAATGAGCTGTCAATTGAACTAAAATTACCAGCCTCAATTTCTTCCCTTGGTATATCCGGTATTAAGTTGCCTGTAAGCGAAGTCTCCACAACATGAGCGAGATCATCTCTTCCATATCTTTCAGATAACGCATTCGCATCTTCAAAAACTTTATCAATGTAAATGCTTTGCTTAGTCTCAAACACATAGCAAATTGCTTGATTGAAAATTTCAAGCAGCTTCACCCGCACATCATTCTCAAGCACTAATCTAATCACACCAAGCGCAGCGCGGCGCAAAGCATAGGGATCTTTTGAGCCGGTAGGTTTTTCATCAATCGCCCAAAAGCCCACGAGCGTATCAATCTTATCAGCAAGGGCGACAGCAATAGCGATTTTATTTGTCGGTACGCGATCGCTCGGGCCTTGCGGGCGGTAATGATCTTCAATGGCGATGGCGACATCGTGCGTCTCGCCTTGCAGCTCGGCATAGCGGCGTCCCATCAAGCCCTGCACTTCAGGAAATTCGCCAACAATTTCGCTCATCAAATCGGCTTTGCTGAGTTCTGCTGCGCGCGCAGCCTGATTTTCATCAGCCCCGATCTTTTGCGCAATCTGGCGCGCCAATCTGATGATACGCTCGACGCGCTCGCCTTGCGTGCCCAGTTTTTCGTGAAACACAATGTTGAGCGCACGCAATTTTGCGAGGCGCTGATCAAGCGGCTTTGCGCTGCTGCCCGCAAAATCAGGCAAAGGCTTTTGATCGGTCTGCCAAAAATAAAGCGCGTCCGACAGGCGCGCGCGCACGACGCGCTCATTACCCGCGACAATCGCCTTGCCGCCATCGCTCGCGATAATGTTTGAGACCAGCAAAAACTTATTCGACAGCGCGCCTGATTGTGGATCGCGCAGCACAAAGCATTTTTGATTAGCTCTGATGGTGGCGCGAATAACCTCGGGCGGTATGTCCAAAAACGCCGCGTCAAACTCACCCATCAGCACCACAGGCCATTCAACAAGACCTGCAACCTCATTGAGCAAAGCCTCATCTTCAATCAGCTCAAGCCCCTGCGCAAAGGCAAGATCGCGCGCGTCATGCAAAATAATGTCGCGTCGCCGTGCGGGATCAAGCACGACTTTGGCTGCCTCTAGCGCACTCATGTAATCATCAAAACGCTTCACCTGAAGTGCGTTGGGCGCCATAAATCGGTGCCCATAGGTCGTCGTGCCCGATGCAATGCCATCAATGCTGAAGGGAATCACAATTGGATCTTCGGTCTCAGGTCCAAAGGTGGCGATGATCGAATGAAGTGGACGCACCCAGCGCAGCGCATCCGCATTAAGAGAGGTGGTGCCCCAGCGCATGGATTTAGGCCATGGAAATGAACGGATGACAGATGGCAAAATAACCGCCAAGACATCTTGAGTTGGCTGCCCCTTGCGCTCGATATGCGCAATATAGAACTGGCCTTTTTTGGCATCTGTTACAATCTGCGCTTGATCAAGCGATGTCAGCCCTGCACTTTTCAAAAAGCCTTGAATGGCAGCCTCTGGTGCGCCGACACGCGGCCCTTTTTTCTCTTCGTGCTGATCAGGCTGGCGTGCGGGCAGACCCGCAATGTGCAAAGCAAGACGACGCGGGGTGACAAAAGACACAGCCCCTTCATATAAAAGGCCAGCCTCCATCAGCGCATCAGTAACAAGCTTTTTCAGATCGCTTGCCGCCTGACTTTGCATACGGGCTGGAATTTCTTCACTGAATAATTCAAAGAGAAGATCGGGCATTCCTGTCTTTCACCAAAGAGACTCTAGCCCACGCAAGCGGGCTAGATGTTAAAGATTTAAATTTTCGCGTGAGTGCCATCGCACAATGGACGATTAACGGCGGATTTGCAGCCGCAGAAATAGACTTCGCCAGTGCGTGTCGCGTCATAGGCCATAGGGGTAAATTCGCTGCCCTTATGCTTGCCATCGCAAAATGGCTGGCTGGCGGATTTACCGCATGAGCACCAATAATAGGTTTTGCCGGCTTCGACATTAACGGCATAAGGTGCTTTTTGTGGAACGTCAGGTGAGCTCATTGGTCCTCTCCATTGTGTGTGATGTGCCAAATTATATGTCACGCAAGGGCTTGGCACCCCCGCCCTGCGTGCGCAACCATGCCTCGCCACAGGCTTTTGCTAATTCCCGTACGCGCAAAATATAGCTTTGGCGTTCGGTGACTGAAATCACGCCTCGTGCATCAAGCAAATTGAAGCGATGCGAGGCTTTTATACATTGATCATAGGCTGGCAGCACCATCTCATGATGGCTGCCGCGATCGCCTGCCGCGAGCAGGTTTTTGCACTCAGCTTCAGCATCTCTAAAATGCTGGAACAGCAGGCTTGTGTCAGCATATTCAAAATTATGGCGCGAATATTCTTGCTCGGCCTGTTTGAACACATCGCCATACGTCACTTTATCAGCACCATCGCGACCATTGAAATTGAGGTCATAGACATTTTCAACGCCTTGCACATACATGGCCAGACGCTCAAGCCCATATGTCAGCTCACCCGACACTGGCGCACATTCAATGCCCGCCACTTGCTGAAAATAAGTGAATTGGGAGACTTCCATCCCATCGCACCAGCACTCCCACCCAAGGCCCCATGCGCCAAGTGTTGGGCTTTCCCAATCATCTTCAACAAAGCGAATATCATGCAGATGCGCATCAACGCCGATGGCTTTGAGCGAGCGCAAATAAAGATCCTGCAAATTCGGAGGTGAAGGTTTGAGAATGACTTGAAATTGATAATAATGCTGCAAGCGATTGGGATTTTCACCATAGCGGCCATCTTTGGGACGACGAGATGGCTGGACATAAGCCGCATTCCAGGGATTGGGCCCAAGTGAACGCAGTGTTGTGGCAGGATGGAACGTGCCCGCTCCCACTTCCATGTCATAAGGTTGCAAAATCACACAGCCCTGCGCAGCCCAAAAGGTCTGCAAGGTGAGGATCAAACCCTGAAAGGATCGGGTTGGGTCGAGTTCATGCGGCGTCATAGGTGGCCCTAAAGAAAATCACTGGGGCGCAAACTAGGCGGCCCCGCGCCATGGGTCAATCACCGTTTCGCCTCAGCTCGGCAGAAAGGGGACGCCTTTGCGCCCTTCGTTAATATCGCGGGCCTCATGTGTGAAGGAGCCATCAGGCTCATGTAAAATAAGGGGTGGGTGAAGGCTGATGGGCCCACGACTGCCAAGCCGCCCCCGCACCAAAACGCGAATGGCCGGCCGATCAGGGCGCGAAAACACCGGCACAATTTCAACTGCGCCATAACGACCCTTTAAAACCTCCAAAAGAGCAGGCAAAGCATCTGCTCTGTGGATCATCACAAGACGCGCATTGGGAGCGCTAACCGCAACACAGGCACGCATCCACGCATCAAGGCCGCTATGTGGACGGGCGGGATCGGACTGGCTCTCAGAATATGCATGGGCTTTACGTTTTTGCGGATCCGGCGAGAGGCGCGCCTGCGCGGGGTCAAAAAAAGGTGGATTGGTTATGATGACATCGCCCTTGATCTCATCAAAACCTGCGGCGCGGCGCTGCGCGGGATGGCAGATATCAAGCTCAAAAAGCCTCACCCGCCTCTCTAATTTATTTTGAGCAATGTTAACCGCCGCCAAAGCAGCGACTTCGGGATCATATTCAACCAGCCCCACCTGTAAGTGCGGGTGCATGATAGCGCAAGCAAGACCCACCGCGCCTACCCCCGCCCCAATATCAAGCGCCAGACCCTCATCGACATCAAGACTAGCGGCAAGCAACATTGCATCCGTGCCGATGCGGTGGCCTTTGGGCTGCTGGCTGATTTTGAGCTGACCAGCCAAAAAAGAATCAATTTTGACATGGGCGTGAGGATCATTTGGGGTGTCAGCACCCCTATTGCCAGAGCTTAACATTTAATTCCTCGTCCCATCCATCGAAGCTCATGCTTTTATATGCTGCTGCCCTGTCATCTCATATGATGACTCCGGCGTATATATTAAGCATAGTTTCAATGCACTGAAATTGACAGCCAGCCTGTTGTGAGGCAAGCCAGAGGCATGATCCGCCTCGGGTGCGGCATGAAGGGGTTTATCGTGGGTTTGGTGACAGCCATATCAGAACCATCATCAACAGAGCGCGCAAGCATTGATGATCTTGTCAAGCTGGTCAGCGCTGACATGGCGCGTGTCAATGACACAATCATATCACGCACCGGCTCTGATGTGACAATGATTCCTGAAGTGGCCAATCATTTGATTTCATCTGGCGGTAAGCGATTGCGCCCTATGCTGACCCTCGCTACGGCGGCCCTCAGCCACTATCAAGGGCAAGGGCATATTAAACTCGCTGCCTCCGTGGAATTTATGCACACCGCGACATTGCTGCATGATGATGTCGTTGACATGAGCGAAATGCGGCGCGGTAAAAAAGCAGCGCGTATGCTCTGGGGTAATGAAGCCAGTGTTTTGGTGGGCGATTTTCTACTCGGGCAAGCCTTTAAAATGATGGTGGAGGTTGGCTCTCTTCCCTGTCTGGATATTCTCTCCTCTGCCGCTGCTGTTATTGCAGAGGGCGAAGTGATGCAATTAGCTGCCGCCAAAAACACCTCAACGAGCGAAGATGACTATCTCTCTGTGATCTCCGCCAAAACAGCGGCTTTGTTTGGTGCAGCCTGTGAAGTGGGACCTGTTTTAGCCAAACGCGGGGAGCACGAGATTGCCGCCTGCCGTGAGTATGGGGTCAATCTGGGTATTGCATTTCAATTGATTGATGATGCGCTTGATTATGGTGGTTCATCCACAAATCTTGGTAAAAATGTCGGCGATGATTTTCGCGAAGGCAAGATCACTTTGCCCATCGTGCTAGCTGTTCAGCGCGGTTCCGAAAGTGAGCGCGCTTTTTGGCGCACAACATTAGAAGAAGGTCATATTCAAGAGGGAGACCTTGAAAAGGCCTTTGAGCTCTTACGCCGTCATCATGCATTGGTTGATACAATTAAACGTGCACGTCACTATGGCGAGAAGGCTTGTGCGGCGCTGGATTGTTTTAGCCCGTCCGAATGGACAAATGCCCTCAAACATGTCGTCACTTTCTGTATTGAGCGTGCGCATTAAGCTGAATTAGTCTGTTTTTGCTCTGAAAATAGCAAAATATGACAAATTGCACAAAAATGTCACATATCCACACTTCCCGCTTCAGCCCGAAACTGCCTCTTGTGTGCAGTGCGCAAAGGGCGTAAAGAGGCGCCCGCGGCCGCCGATGTGCGCGGTTTGTTTTTGAGCTTATGGCATGTCCACTGGCAATATCGGCCCTGAGGCTATTACATCTCCAGACCATGGAGATGTGCATCATCACACTGATGCGCAGACAAAAAAATCACCTCTTGTTGATTTGATTTCGCTTATCATCGGCTCGATGGGTGTTGTCTATGGCGACATCGGAACAAGCCCGCTTTATGCCTTGCGCGAAGCGGTTATGGCATCTGGCGCCCGCAGCAATGGTATTGTGGCCGAAGATGTGATCGGCGTTCTTTCGCTTATTCTGTGGACCTTATTTATCATTGTTACTCTTAAATACGTCGTTATTTTATTGCGCGCCGACAATAATGGTGAGGGCGGTACATTATCGCTGATGGCGCTAGCACAACGTGCCCTTGGGCGCACAACACGCGTGATCTTTTTGCTGGGCGTGTGTGGGGCGGCATTGTTTTTCGGCGATGCGGTCATCACGCCTGCCATTTCCGTTTTATCCGCTATTGAAGGCCTTAAACTCATCACACCTGCTTTTGATCCCTACATTCTGATGATCACCATGGTGATCATCTTCTTATTGTTTGGGATGCAAAGCCGTGGCACAGCAAGTGTGGCAGCATGGTTCGGGCCTGTCATGGTAGTGTGGTTTATCACAATTGCCTTAGGTGGCGTGCTGCATGTTTTTGAAAGCCCTGAAGTCTTTCAAGCGCTCAACCCCTATCATGCCGTGCATTTTCTCATGCACAAAGGCGTTGTCGGCCTTGTTGCGCTCGGCGCGGTCTTTTTGGCTGTGACGGGTGCTGAAGCGCTTTATGCTGATCTCGGACATTTTGGACGCAAGCCCATTCAAAAAGCATGGTCATGGGTCGTCTTTCCCTCACTCGTCCTTAATTATATGGGCCAGTCAGCTCTGCTGCTGCACCATCCTGAGGCTCTCGAAAATCCATTCTTTTTAATGTTCCCTGATTGGGCTCTCTTGCCCATGGTGGTGCTCGCAACAGCTGCGACCATTATCGCCAGTCAGGCGGTGATTTCCGGTGCATATTCACTGGCGCGCCAAGCCATTCAGCTCAAACTCTTACCGCGTTTGCACGTCATGCATACATCGGCTGAGCATCAAGGGCAGATTTTTATGCCGCAAGTTAATTTGATGCTGCTCATTGGTGTCTTATTGCTGGTGTTATTATTTGGCTCATCCGATCGTCTCGCAACGGCCTATGGCATTGCGGTTACAGGCACGATGGTGGTGACGGCTTGTCTCACCTTCATTGTGGCATGGCGGCATTGGCAATGGCCGATGTGGGCAGCTGGCCTCTTGATGGCGCCATTTCTAACGATTGATCTTGTTTTTCTTGCCGCCAATATGCTCAAAGTTTTTGAAGGTGGCTATGTGCCCTTGGGTCTTGCAGCGGCATTCATGATTGTGATGTGGACATGGGTGCGCGGCAATAATATTATTTTCGAGAAAACACGTCGCGACGACATTCCACTTGTCGAATTGGTTGAGCGTTTGGAAAAGAAACCGCCAACACGCGTTCCGGGAACCGCTGTTTTTCTGACCGCCGATCCCCAGACATCACCGCCAGCCCTGCTGCACTCTCTCAAACATTATAAAGTATTGCATGAAAAAAATGTGATGCTGACTATTGTAACACTGCCAGTTCCGCGCATTGATGATATGAACCGCGTGCATATGGAGCAGATCAGCGATACATTTTCGCGCGTATCAATCAAATTTGGTTATATGGAAGAGCCTAATGTGCCGCGCGGTTTGGCCCTCTGCCGGAAGCTTGGATGGCGCTTTGACATTATGTCAACATCCTTCTTCCTCTCACGTCGGTCGATTAAAATATCGCCCAAAGGTGAAATGCCCTTGTGGCAAGAGAAATTATTCATTGGGCTGTCGCATAATGCTGCGGACGCGAGTGAGTATTTTCATATCCCGACTGGGCGTGTGGTGGAAATCGGAACGCAAATTGGCGTGTAAAGCGCCCCTTTGCCGCGCCGATATTCTGCGCAATTCATGTTATCTCAGCACGCCCGCGCTCACCCACCAGTTCGGATGAGCACGTGTTATGGCACGCGCGGCTGTGCGTGCCTGATGGCGTGACACAAACAAACCAAAACATGTTCCCCCTGATCCGGACATACGCACAAGACGGCATCCGCGCGCTGCGCCTAATGCCGCCAGAACATCGCCCACAACGGGCGCAAGCACAGATGCCGCATCCTCCATATCATTGCGCCCTTGGCGCAGCGCCTCAATCACAGTGTCTGCGGAGGATAGAGATCTCCATTCGGGATGGGCTTTGGTTGTGAACTCAGTACCGCATGGCAGATTCATGCGTTCAAAAACTTTTTTGGTATCAAGCGGCACACCGCCATTGACCATCACACAATAAAGAACGGGCCATTGCTCTAAGCGCGTGACCTGCTCACCCACACCACGCATCATGCTTGCATGCGAATGAAGACACACAGAGACATCCGCACCAATAGTTGCAGCAATCTCTTTCAAGAGGGGATCATCAAGCGATATGTCATTGGCGCGTGCAAGCATACGCAAGGTGGCAGCCGCATCGGCGGAGCCGCCACCAATGCCTGCGGCATGGGGCAGATATTTGATGAGATGAAATGCACCTAATTTCAGATTGGGGCGCGCATGACTGAGGGCATGTGCAGCTTTCAAAATGAGATTATCTTCACCCATACTCAATCCCGCTGCGCGTGGCCCCCCTAAGCTTAGGGCCAAAGGCGCGTTCATATCGAGAGTGAGAACATCGGCAGTGGAGGCAAAAGCAACGAGGCTTTCTAATTCATGCCATCCGTCAGCCCTGCGGCGCACCACATGTAAGGTGAGATTAAGTTTAGCGCGCGCACGTTCACTCAAGATCATACGCGCATCTCACATCAAGGAGCTGGCTTATCAGCAGGGGCTGAAGGGGCGGCATCGGGTGTTGATGCAGGTGCAGGGGCGCTCGCGGGAGCTGTGCCATCAAGACCTCTGTCAATTTTGGTCATTATGGCTTGCAAGTCCTCAGGCTCGGGATTGAGATCGCGCGCATGATTCCATTGGAATTGCGCTTCGAGTTTGCGTCCCAATTTCCAATACACATCACCCAAATGATCATTGATGGTGCTGTCACCTGGCTTAAATGCCACTGCCCGTTCAAGATTGCGCAAGGCTTCATCATAATTGCCTAAGCGGTAATAAGCCCATCCAAGGCTATCAACGACATAACCATCGCTTGGGCGTAAATCCACGGCCTTGCGCAGCATTGTAAAAGCCGCATCGAGATTGATGTTTTGATCAACCCATGAATAGCCCAAATAATTAAGCACAAGGGGTTGATCGGGATAAATTGTAAGCGCTTTCTTAAAATCAGCTTCCGCCAGCGGCCATTGCTTTGAGCGTTCGTAACTTATGCCACGAAAATACCACAACACCCAATCGCCCTTAGCATTAAATGTGCCTTTGTCGAGCACGACTGAATAGGTTTTAGCCGCATCCGCAAATTGCTTATGCGCACGCTGCAAGCTCGCCAAAGCAATGATCGCATCAATATTATCGGGATGATCGGCAACGATGGATTTAAGATGCGTTAAGGCTTCTTCACCCCGCCCCATTTCTTCAAGGACATTGGCAGCTTGAATGTCAGCGGTCAGACGCAGAGGCGAATTGTCCATGACTTGATCATAGACATCAAGCGCACGATTATATTGCTTGAGATGCTCATAGAAATCAGCCAGCGTCGTCTGCGCCAAGGCATTTGAGGGATCGAGATAAAGAGCAAGTCGCAAATAGATCATCGACGCCACTTCATCATTCTGCTGCCCACCGGCAGCACCCAGTCCATAGAGGACTTCTGCCGCCCCTGCTTGGGGGCTTGTAATCATCAAATCAAGTTTTTTGCCTGCTTGCGCATCCTTCAATCCAGATAAGATGATGGGATGACGTGGCAGCAATTGATCAAATTCTTTATATGCTCTGATGGCCTCATCATTATGGCCCGTTTTTGATTGCATGCGCGCGTAAGCATCGACAATTCGCAGCGTTGTGCGCTCATTGTCATAGGCATTTTGTATCCGCTTGAGCGCATTATCCATCTGGCCGCCCAATGCTGCGATCAATGCGGCGTGATAATCACGAAAACCCGACACGCGCTGATCTTGCAGTCGATCAACTTGCTCGAGCGCGCGGCGATAATCATTGCTACCTGCAAAAGTCCAGGCATTGATGAGAAGTGCGGTAATATCACGCTGGCGCCCGCCACCGCCTTCCGCAATTTGCTCACGCGCCGCTGCATATTGCTTTTGCTTAAAGGCACGCAGCCCTAACACCAAATGCGCCAATGAGTTTTTGGGATCAAAACGCAAGGTGCGTTGTGCCAAAACAAAGGCATCATCCATATTGCCATTGGCGAGATTAGCGATAAAAGCGCGATCAAGGAGATCGCGGTTTTGTGGGTCATAACGCAAGGCTTCAAGAAAATATGTTGCCGCTGCCATTGTGTCGCGGTCAGCGCCCGCCACCAGTGCCGATAAATAATTACCCGATGGGCTCGTGCTCACCTCAAATGAATCTGTGCTCGCTATGCTTTGACGCGCCAGAGCGGATGGGGCGGCGTTTGGCAGCGCCAGCAGAGCAGCAGCAAGGCCTAATGCCAATAAAACAGACGAGCAATGGGACATGGGTGATGTGAGACGAAACAACCGAGCTGACACGATCAATCCTATTTTAGCGCGCTTCCCCTAGGGCGGGGCTAAGCGAGATTCGACTTTATAAATGGTGGCATGACCATGGCGGTTTTGCGGCACTTGCGCAAGCACCACAACCATTTGAAACGCACAGGTGGGGGACACGGCCTGTGAAGGCTCAGCCAAGGGCAATCATGCGCTCAATAGGCCTGCGGGCGCGCTCTGCCAAGGTCGGATCAATCACCACCTCATGCGTCATGGTTTGAAGGGCATGAAGTATTTTGGGCAGAGTGATCAGCTTCATGTGCGGGCAGAAGTTGCAGGGGCGGACAAATTCGGTGCCCGTTGTTTCAGCCGCCACATTGTCAGCCATGGAACATTCCGTCACCAACATCACGCGACGCGGCTTTTCTTTACGCACATATTCAATCATCGCCGCAGTTGAGCCAGCAAAATCGCTGACAGCCACCACATCGGGCGGGCATTCTGGATGGGCAATGATTTTCATGTCACGATCATCGCCACGGAAGCTCAAAATTTCCTCAGGCGTGAAGCGCTCATGCACTTCGCAGGCCCCTTCCCAAGCGATGATCTCTACCTTTGTTTGCGCGGCGACATTTTTAGCCAAAAACTTATCTGGCACGAAAATCACTCGCGGCACGCCCAGACTTTCCACCACGCGCAGGGCATTGGAAGACGTGCAGCATATATCAACCTCTGCTTTGACCTCCGCCGATGTATTCACATAAGCCACCACAGGCACATCGGGATAGGCTGCACGCAAAGCACGCACATCCGCAGCCGTGATGGAATCCGCAAGCGAGCAGCCAGCCTTTGGATCGGGAATGAGCACACGCTTGGAGGGGCTGAGGATTTTGGAGGTCTCAGCCATAAAATGCACCCCGCCCTGAACGATGACATCGGCGGTCGATGTAGCTGCAAGCTTGGCAAGCTGGAGCGAGTCCCCGACAACATCAGCCACGCAATTATAGATTTCAGGCGTTTGATAATTATGGGCGAGAATGACCGCATTGCGCTCTTTCTTCAGCTCATTGATGGCATGCACATAGGGGGCATAAAAGGGCCATTCCACCGGCGGGATCACCGCTTTGACGCGCTCATAAAGATGAGCTGTGGCCCGCTCTACCTCCGGTGTGAAGGCGAGATGATCAACCGAGGCAGGTGCAGGCGCCTCAGGGCGCGTAGCGAAAGCAGCCATTGAAACCATAACAATCCCCTTATGCTCAAATTGAGCATAAATAGCCCCCAAAAAAGGGCCCGCTTCGACATGAAGCGAACCTGATTAAGTCAGGCAATACATCCTGTCACCATATAGTCATCATGAGCATAATTGTCGAGAGGAGGTCTGTTATTCGCTCCCGCCGGCTAAGTAGATATGGCTAAGGTCTGGAGTATATATGCATACGTCTGCCCGGGCCGCAATTTATAGAAAATATGATTGCCAATCACATCCATTTTCTTGAGCGCGCGAGCCCAGCGGGGGCGTACATAATTGGCGTGATAATGGGTGGAGCCACCGACGTCCGCGACATAGGTTTTACCCTCTAGAACTGAACGGGCGATGCGTTTGGCATCTGACCAGCTATCGGGCTCATTGATCCGCAGCGCATGGCCATTGCATGCAAATGAGAATTGACAGGCGTTTCGATGGTGGCGGTTTTGATAGACAACACCACAAATTGATTGCGGATAAAGCCCACTTTTAACTCGATTGAGAATGACCTGCGCCACAGCAGCCTGCCCTTCTTCGGACTCACTGCGCGCTTCAAAATAAATGGCTTCGGCTAAGCATTTTTGCTCGGCTTGGGACACATTGCCATCCGCAAGCCCGCTATAGACGGGGTGTGAGATATTTTTAAGAGCGGTATTCTCGGCTATGCCTGGTGCAAATTTATCTGGCCCTGCGGGCATTCGCGGTGCGCTCACATTCGCCATCACCTCGACCGGCATATGCTCAAGAGCTGCAGGCGTTGTTGAGCCTAGTGCAATGGCGCGCGACACTGCGGGAGTTGAGCCATCAACAACACGCGGTTGCGTCAGGCGCGAATGGAGCAAAGGCACATCTGCTGTTCCCGATCCAGTGGAGCCTGCACCCGTTGACGCGGAGGGCGTTGCCGCCACACTCGCATCAGCATTTGATGAGTCATAAGGCTCAAATGTTTCAGCCGATTCTGGCCCCGGCACATCGCCTTCGCTGCGCATAAAACCATCAAAGGCAATATAAGCATCACCGGACATCAAAACATCATCAGCCCAAAAACCTGCCATACCCTTTTGACGCAAATGCGTGTCAAATGTTGGCCGCAAGCCCACAAAGGGATCACCACGATGGCTGCGATCAATATGGGGATTATCCCTAGCGTTGATCTTGCGCGCAAGACGTGGCTCTTGTTCATCCGCTGCGGGACTAAAATCATCCGCCCCGCCGAGCTCAACACGCGCACGCTCAATCATGCCCATGGCACGCAAATGTTCAGGTACAAAAGCGCTTGTTTTATAACTTGGGGCTATAAGATCTGCGGGAATAGCTAATGAGCGGCTCAACACTAAGGCTTGACTCGCCCCAAAACTGATCTCTTGACCTGCCTCTGCGGTGATGGACACAAGCATACCGACGGCAAGCCCCCATGGCGCGACAACGCGCAGGGCCCATGCCACATTCGAATGTTTGTAACGCAGATAACGCATACCCACCACAAAAGTCAGCTCATCAATGCAGCTGAGGTCAAACCCATGCCAGCATTTAAATGTCGCAAATTATGGTTGATAGGGCGTTACGAAGGGACATGCCCCCCTGTGCCATTTTGACACAGGGAGAGTTGAGTAGAAGATTACGCCTGACTTGCGGCCTGTTTCCCAAGCGCTGCTTGGGCGGCGGCAAGGCGCGCTATAGGCACACGGAAGGGTGAGCATGAGACATAATCAAGCCCAACCTTTTCACAAAAAGCGATGGAGGCGGGATCACCACCATGCTCACCGCAAATACCCAATTTGATTGAGGGGCGCGTAGCGCGGCCACGTTCAGCCGCAATTTTCACCAATTCGCCCACACCTTCTTGATCAAGTGTGACGAAGGGATCATGCGGCAATATGCCTTTGGCTGTATAGGGGCCAAGGAATGAAGCAGCATCATCGCGTGAAATACCGAGCGCGGTTTGGGTGAGATCATTGGTGCCAAAAGAGAAAAATTCGGCGGTTGCGGCAATATCACCTGCAAGCAAAGCTGCGCGAGGCAATTCAATCATTGTGCCGATGTGATAATCAATGCTTGTGCCGGTTTCTTTAGCCACAGCTTCCGCCATCGCGACAATGCGCGCCTTGATCAAATCAAGCTCGGCACGCGTCATCACCAAAGGCACCATAATTTCAGGCGTGACATGTTTGCCCGTCTCCTTACCCGCGGCAATCGCACCTTCGAAAATCGCACGAGCCTGCATTTCCGCAATTTCGGGATAAGCCACAGCCAAACGCACACCGCGGAAGCCGAGCATGGGGTTAAACTCATGCAATTCATTCGCGCGGCGGCGCAATTTGCTGGCATCAGCACCCATTGCTTGTGCCACTTCTGCGATTTCCTCATCCGTATGAGGCAAGAATTCATGCAAAGGCGGATCAAGCAAGCGAATGGTCACAGGCAGGCCCGACATGATCGTGAATAATTCATGGAAGTCATTACGCTGCATTGGCAATAGTTTTGCCAATGCATGACGCCGACCGGCTTCATCATCTGCCAAAATCATTTCACGCACGGCGATAATGCGATCTTCATCAAAGAACATATGTTCTGTGCGGCATAAGCCAATGCCATCCGCACCAAAAGAGCGCGCCACACGCGCATCATGAGGGGTTTCAGCATTGGTGCGCACTTTCATGCGACGCACTTGATCGGCCCATTGCATCAATTGAGCAAAATCACCCGATAATTCTGGCTGCAACATCGCAACCGCGCCTTCGAGCACTTGACCCGTGGAGCCGTCGAGCGTGATCACATCGCCTTTTTTGAGCGTGCGGCCTGCGCAGACAATGGTTTGAGAGGCGTAATCAACACGAATGGTCCCTGCCCCAGACACACAAGGCTTGCCCATGCCGCGCGCCACCACAGCCGCATGCGATGTCATGCCCCCGCGTGTGGTTAAAATACCTTCAGAGGCATGCATGCCATGAATATCTTCAGGGCTTGTTTCCACACGCACCAAAATCACTTTACGGCCAGCATTTTTGAGCTGTTCAGCCTCATCTGAATCAAACACGATTTCGCCACAGGCCGCACCAGGTGATGCCGGCAGACCCGTTGCCAAAATCATGCGTTTGGCGTTTGGGTCGATGGTGGGATGCAATAATTGATCAAGCGAGGCTGGATCAACGCGGATGATCGCTTCTTCCGATGTAATCAACCCTTCTTTGACCATATCAACGGCCATACGCAATGAGGCTTTGGCAGTGCGCTTGCCATTGCGGGTTTGCAACATCCATAATTTACCGCGCTCAACAGTGAATTCGAGATCTTGCATGTCGCGGTAATGTTTCTCGAGCAATGTGGTGACATTCACAAATTGCGCAAACACCTCTGGCATAAGCTGCTCGAGTGAGGGCTTATCGGAATGGGCGGCAATGCGCGCGGCCTCTGTAATATTTTGCGGCGTGCGAATACCCGCCACGACATCTTCACCCTGCGCATTGACGAGAAATTCGCCATAAAGCTCATGTTCGCCTGTGGAGGGATTACGCGTAAAGGCCACACCTGTTGCAGATGTATCGCCCATATTGCCAAACACCATGGCTTGCACATTCACCGCCGTACCCCAGCTTTCGGGAATATCATTGAGACGGCGATAGGTGATGGCGCGCTGGTTCATCCATGATGAAAACACAGCCCCAATCGCGCCCCATAATTGCTCATGCGGATCTTGCGGAAAGGGACGACCAATCGTCTCCTGAACTTTGGCTTTATAGCGTTTAACAATGTCACGCCAATCAGCCGCGCTTAAATCCGTATCGAGGTGATAGCCTTTGATGTCTTTATATTCTTCAAGAATTTCTTCGAAATTGTGATGATCAATATCAAGCACCACATTTGAATACATTTGGATAAAACGACGATAGCTATCCCATGCAAAACGCTCATCACCCGCTGATGTTGCGACGGCATCAACAGTAACATCATTAAGACCGAGATTAAGCACCGTATCCATCATGCCGGGCATGGAGGCACGCGCACCCGAGCGCACGGAGACTAGGAGCGGATTTTTTGAGTCACCAAAAATACGCTGCGCAAGCTGACCGACATGGGTGAGGGCTGCATCGACCTGCTCTTGCAATTCGTTCGGGTATTTTTTGCCATTGGCATAAAACCATGTGCAGACGTCGGTCGTGATGGTGAACCCGGGAGGAACGGGCAAACCCAAATTGGACATTTCGGCCAGATTAGCTCCCTTCCCGCCCAAAAGATTGCGCATGGCGGAAGTGCCTTCAGCTTTACCGTCGCCGAATGAATAGACCCATTTTGACATATCAAATACCCACGAATTGCGGTGGCAGGGAGACCAAAAGGCTTTGGCCCTAAATGCGACAATAATCAATCAGCCAATTAGGATGACATCATAGTTTTGTATAAAATGATGTGATCCACACCTCAACATAGCTGACTGAGCTTTACCCTCACCACAAAGCTGTCCATTTTTGATCTGACAGGGCGTGATGAGCTATTTTGCTCGAAAAGCTGGTCATAACCCACGGGCTAACCCATGTTTTTATGAAACACCCCTTCCCTAACAGCAAGCGGTTAAAATATGACTAGTCTCTTGCCATGCTTTGGGAGCCATTGCCCCACGGCTCCAGCTCAAGTAGGACATGTCAAAAGTTAATAGTAGGCGCTCGTGACACCTGATCTGAAAACCCCACTTTTGGACATGATCCAAACCCCTGATGATCTGCGCATGCTGAGCGAGGGCCAATTGCGCCAGCTCGCCGATGAATTGCGTCAAGAGACCATCAGCGCGGTGTCGGTAACGGGTGGGCATTTGGGCGCGGGCCTTGGGGTGATCGAATTAACTGTCGCGCTCCATTATGTCTTCAACACCCCCTCAGATCGCCTCATCTGGGATGTCGGGCATCAATCCTACCCGCATAAAATCCTCACAGGACGGCGCGACCGAATCAGAACATTGCGGCAAAGCGGTGGTCTGTCCGGCTTTACCAAACGCGCCGAAAGTATTTACGACCCCTTTGGGACAGCCCATTCCTCAACCTCCATTTCTGCAGGGCTTGGCATGGCTGTGGCGCGTGATTTAGCGGACGCCGACAATAAAGTCATTGCGGTCATTGGCGATGGGGCGATGTCAGCCGGCATGGCCTATGAAGCGATGAATAATGCGGGCGCTCTTCATTCACGCTTGATTGTGATTTTGAATGACAATGATATGTCGATTGCCCCGCCTGTGGGGGCGATGTCGGCCTATTTGGCGCGGCTGGTGTCGGGCGGCTCTTATCGTTCGTTCCGCGAGACAGTTAAACAACTCGCCAAACATCTGCCCAAATTTTTCTACGATAAAGCAAAACGCACAGAAGAATATGCGCGCGGCTTTTGGACGGGCGGCACTTTATTTGAAGAGCTCGGCTTTTATTATGTTGGGCCTATTGATGGGCATAATCTCGACCATCTCTTGCCTGTGCTCAAAAATGTGCGCGACACACATAACGGCCCAGTGCTCATTCATGTTGTCACGCGCAAAGGCAAGGGCTATCCCCCTGCGGAAAAATCCGAGGATAAATATCACGGCGTTAATTCATTTGATGTGATCACAGGGACTCAAGTTAAACCCAAAGCCAATGCGCCAGCCTATACGCGTGTTTTTGCTGATAGCTTGATCAAAGAAGCGCAACGCGATGATAAAATTATTGCCATCACCGCGGCTATGCCATCAGGCACGGGACTTGATCATTTCGCCAAGCATTTTCCTCAACGCACCTTTGATGTCGGCATAGCCGAACAACATGCTGTAACCTTTGCCGCTGGTCTTGCCACGGAAGGATTTAAACCTTTCTGTGCGATTTATTCAACCTTCTTGCAAAGAGCTTATGATCAACTCGTGCATGATGTGGCAATTCAAAATCTGCCCGTTCGTTTTGCGATTGATCGCGCGGGCCTTGTTGGGGCGGATGGGCCAACCCATGCAGGGGCATTTGATATTGCTTATCTCACCTGCTTACCCAATATGGTGGTGATGGCAGCCGCCGATGAGGCCGAGCTCGTACATATGGTGGCAACAGCCGCCGCTTACAACGAAGGCCCGATTGCCTTCCGCTATCCACGCGGCGAAGGCGTAGGTGTCGATATGCCAGAGCATGGTGAGGTCTTGCCCATTGGCAAAGGTCGCATACTGCACGAAGGCTCTCGGATTGCGCTCCTCTCTTTTGGCACACGCTTGACTGAAGCGCTGAAAGCGGCCGAAGACCTCGGGGCTCGCGGGCTCTCCACCACAGTGGCAGATGCACGTTTTGCAAAACCGCTTGATGTCGAATTAATTCATCGCCTTGCCCGTTCTCATGAAGTGCTCATCACGCTTGAAGAAGGCAGCGCAGGTGGTTTTGGCGCCGCTGTGTTGACAAGACTTGCCAGCGATGGATTGCTTGATCATGGCTTGCGTGTGCGGACCTTAACTCTGCCAGATGTCTATCAAGATCACGATAAGCCTGAGCGCATGTATGCGCAGGCTGGCTTAAATGCCAAAGGCATTGTTGAGGCAGCGCTTGCCGCGCTCACCCATGACAATGACACACATACCTCCAAACCCCTGAGTGCATGATGCGTATCCGAGCTGACCTGCTTCTCGTCAGCAAAGCCTTGTTTGAAAGCCGCGCCAAAGCCCGTGAGGCCATTGAGGCGGGATGCGTGCGCATTAATGGTGAGCTCGTCAAAAAGCCATCTGAATTATTTGATGATGATGTCCAGATTGAAGCTGAACCGCTCTATCCCTGGGTGTCGCGTGGCGGCTTGAAATTAGAAGCGGCGCTCAATCATTTTCGCATTGATGTTCGGCATCGCATTGCCCTTGATATTGGTGCATCAACAGGGGGCTTTACTGATGTGCTGATGGCGCGCGGCGCACGGCGTGTTTATGCGGTGGATGTCGGCCATCATCAAATGCATCCGCGTTTGCGCAGGGATCCCCAGATCATTGTGATGGAAGGCGTTGATGCGCGCTCCCTCACCGCTGATATGCTCTCACCCATTCCCTCATTGATTGTCTGTGATGCCAGTTTTATTTCACTCAAATTAGTATTATCCGCAGCGCTGGATATTGCGACCACGGAGAGTGAGCTTATTGCGCTGATTAAACCGCAATTTGAAGCCGGTCGGTCGCATGTAAATAAAGGGATTGTGCGCGACCCTGCTGTGCATGAAGCAGTGTGCGCAGATATTCATTTGTTTTTGACCAAACAGGGATGGGATGTGTTGGGCATTACGCCATCGCCCATTTTGGGCGGGGATGGCAATCATGAATTTTTGATTGCGGCACGAAAGATCAGACCATGACCCATTATATCAATGCCAAATTAACAATCGAACGGCTCAATGGGCGTGGAGAAGGTGTGGCGCATTTTAATGGCCAGATCATTGATGTGCCCTATGCCATCGCAGGGGATGAAATTAGCGCTGAAATTGATGGCGCACGCGGCTATATCGGCACAATCGACACACCAAGCCCTGATCGTGTGCCCGCCTTTTGTGAGCATTATACACTATGCGGCGGCTGTGTGGTGCAAGCCTTACATCCCAAAGCCTATGCGCAATGGAAACGTGATCTTGTTAAGCGGGCGATGCGTAAAATGCGCATTGAGGCACCCATTGCTGAAGTCATTGATGCCCATGGGCAAGGACGACGGCGCGTGACATTTCATGCCCGCTATGTGCATGGACTTGGGCCCATGCGCATTGAGGTTGGCTTTATGAAAGCGCGTGCGCATGACATAGTGCCGCTGGATCATTGCCCCTTGCTGAGCCCTGCATTGAACAATGCCTTGCCAGTGGCGCGCGCTGTGGCCTTTGCTTTGCGCGGCATAAGCAAACCACTCGACATCCAAATGACCCAAAGCGATACGGGGCTTGATGTGGACATCAGGGGCTGCGGGCCGCTTGATGAAGCTGCGCGGCGGCATCTGCTTTCCTGTGCAGATGAACATGATCTCGCGCGCATTTCAAATCATGGTGTGATTATTCTGGAGCGCCGCACGCCCATTGTTCACATGGGCGAGGCAATCGTACCTCTTCCGGCAGGTGGTTTTTTACAAGCCACAGTGAAGGGCGAAGAGGTGTTGGCTTCCCTTGTCTGCAACCCCATTCATAAAGCCAGACGCATAGTGGATTTATTTGCGGGATGCGGCACGCTAACATTACGCTTGGCGCAAATAGCCGAAGTGTTTGCGGTGGAGGCTGATGAGGCCGCGCTCAAAGCATTGAAAAAGGCTGCTCACCATACACCCAGTTTGCGCCCTGTTCATGCTGAGCAACGCGATTTATTTGCGCGCCCCCTCAGCACAAAAGAACTGGCAGGTTTTGATGTCGTTGTGTTCGATCCGCCGCGCGCAGGTGCCGAGGCGCAAGCGCGCGAGCTCGCGCGCTCAGATGTGCCTTTGATTATCGCTGTGTCGTGCAATGTCCAAAGCCTTGCGCGCGATGCCCGCCTCTTAATTGATGGTGGCTATCACTGCGAATTGATTACCCCCGTTGATCAATTCCGCCATTCATCTCATATTGAATGTGTTGCTCTCTTTCGCAAAGCCTTACCTGCACGCAAACGCGGTCGTCTGCTTGGCTAAAACAAAGCCTGATGCACAAAACGCAGAGTTGTGTATGATGGAGATATGATGGATCACGCTGACCTTATCTCACACCTCAAAACAATCGTTGGGCCCGCTCATGTTCTGCATGAGCATGCGGATATGGATGGATTTTTGCGTGAGCCGCGTGATCTCTTCAAAGGCCATGCACAATGTGTTGTGCGCCCCGCCTCAACAGCTGAGGTCGCCGCCATCGTGCGCTTATGCCATGAGACCCGCACAGCCATTGTTCCGCAAGGCGGCAACACGGGTCTTGTGGGCGGACAAATCCCCAGCGCGAGCGGGCATGAAATTATTCTATCGCTGACACGAATGACTAAATTACGTTCATGCGATCCTGCCTCCAATGTGATGATTGTTGAGGCGGGCATGAGCTTACACAATGTCCAAGACATTGCTGCCGCACATGATCGGTTGTTTCCTCTCTCCCTCGCCTCTGAAGGCTCATGCACCATTGGTGGCAATCTCGCCACCAATGCCGGCGGCACAGCTGTGCTTGCCTATGGCAATACACGCGATCTCGTGATGGGTGTTGAGGTGGTGCTGGCGGATGGGCGTATTATGTCGCAGCTCAGTACATTAAAAAAAGATAATACGGGCTATGATCTCAAAAATTTATTTATCGGCTCAGAAGGCACATTGGGCATTATCACGGCTGCAAGTCTAAAATTATTTCCCAAACCTCGCTCAATTGAAACGGCCTTTGTCGGCGTCGCATCACCGCAAAAAGCGCTTGATTTCTTATTATTTGCTCAAGCCAATGTGGGTGAGGACATTAAGACATTTGAGATCATTCCTCGCATTGGTGTTGATTTTGTGACACGTCACATGGCGGCGCGCGACCCACTCAATACGCCGCATGAATGGTATGTGTTGCTCGAGTTGACCTCCGCCGCCGCGCAAGGCTTGAACGCAAAAATGACAGGCCTGCTTGAAGAAGCGCTTGAGCGCGACATCATTGACGATGCAAGCATCGCCGCATCGCTTGAACAGCGTCATCAATTTTGGAATGTGCGTGAATGGCTCTCCGAGGTACAAAAATATGAAGGTGGCTCCATCAAACATGATGTGAGCGTGCCTGTTCATGCTGTTCCTGCGTTTTTACAAGATGTGATCGAGGCGATAGAACAGCTCATTCCCTCAGCGCGCCCCGTCCCCTTTGGGCATTTGGGCGATGGAAATATCCATTGCAACATTACACAGCCCATTGGCGCAGATAAGGCAGCATTTTTGGCACGTTGGGATGATGTTAATGAACTCGTCCATGGACTTGTCATGAAATATAAAGGCTCGATTTCCGCCGAACATGGCATTGGCACATTAAAGCGCGATCTCTTGCCGCGCGTGAAAGATCCCGTAGCTCTTGATGTCATGCGCGCCATTAAACATGCGCTGGATCCCCATAATCTCATGAATCCAAATAAGGTCTTGCCGTCAAAATAAATCGCCCTGCCCGTCGGGTGCGCGCCGTGAGGGGCGGGTGCGCACAGGCTTATGGTATGGCTCTTGTTTTGAGGCTGGCTCTTGCACATCTGGCGCATCATAAGAGGCGCGATTAACTTTTGTGCTGATCTCAAACATTTCAAGTCTATCTTCAGCCGCTGGACGGGCGAGCGCCAATGCATCATTCACATCATAATGATGACTATCAAGCCATATATCAAATGTCTCAGGCTCCAAAATAACGGGCATGCGATGATGAATAGGCGACATGAGTTTATTAGCATCTGTTGTGATGATGCAGGCTGTGTCCATCTCTTCACCATCAGGCCCAACCCATGTCTCCCATACGCCAGCAAGTCCCATCGGTGCATGGTCACATCGACGAAAGAGAAAAGGTGTGGCGCTTTTATCTTTGCGCAACCATTCATAAAAAGCATCTGCAATAATAATACAGCGGCGACGTTTAATCGCATGTCTGAAACTTGGTTTTTCACTTAACGTTTCGACACGTGCATTAATCACAAGAGGGTAATCACGTGGATCTTTCACAAATGAAGGGAGAAAGCCCCAGCGCACAAGTGTGAAATGGCTTGTCGGAGCGTCACTTAATTGATCGCCCATACGCACAACTGCAATAGGCTGCGTGGGGGCTATATTATAGCGCGGTGGAAAATTAGGTTGCTCAACGTAACGGAATGTTGCGCGCACAAGATCGGGAGATGAGGTCAGAGAAAAGCGTCCACACATGACGTTGAGTTAAGCAAATTTATTTGATTTCGGCAACGCCTCGTTCACTTTCATGCACTATAGTTGGCGTGTTTTTCATTGGGGGGTGCGAGAGTTTTGCATGACGTACACAAGCACAATACAATATCCAATGCCCGTAAATAACGAGATTAGCTTCGTTAATCCCGTTTCCAATCTTGCGAATGATTATCTCAATAATTTTGGCATATTGGTTATGATGTTCGAGCAGACGATCCAATCATCAGACTTTGTCCGCGACATCGAAGCGTGGCAGCCTTATGATTATATTGCTTACTTCAATCAATCTCCATTGCCCGGACGGCATGAAGCGATTGAGGCCTTTGGTCGTGTTGAACCAGATGTGCGTTATGCCTTTGATCAATTATGCTCTGAATTTATTATGATTGCCCAAAGCGCGCGTTTTTCATTGTCACGCCTGAAGCCTTATGATGATAAAGACCGCCTAATCAGCCTTTGCGCGGGATGTTCAGAACATATGCGTGCGATTTTGGGGCGGATTCATGCACTCATTGAGCATGGCTATGTGCCCGGACTTGTCGGTTAAATGATGAAATAGCTTGACGCCTGCGGCACTGTGGTCAAAAAAAGCCTCAGAGGCGATGTTATGACCGAGCAGGCTGATCAATCCTATCCACCATCAACTTTAATGCTCACCAGCAAAGCTGCTGATGTGCGCATGGCGGCTGATATGCTGCACCATGCTCGCCTCATAGCCTTCCCCACTGAAACTGTGTATGGCCTTGGTGCTGATGCCACACAGGCTGAAGCTGTCGCCAAACTTTTCGCGGCCAAGGGGCGACCTCATTTTAATCCACTTATTGCGCATTGCGCCTCGCTTGATGCGGCCAGCAAAGAGGGTGTGCTTAATGCTGATGCGCTCATGCTTGCAAAGCATTTTTGGCCTGGCCCGCTTACGCTTGTTGTGCCAGTGGCCGCCAGCGCGCGCAGCTGTGATTTGGCGCGCGCCGGACTGAGCAGCATTGGTTTGCGGGTGCCAGATCACCCAGTGGCGCTTGCTTTATTGCGCGCCTGTGATGTGCCAATTGTCGCCCCATCCGCCAATCGCTCAGGCCATATCAGCCCCACGCGCGCAGAACATGTGTGGGATGATTTACATGATCGGATTGATGCCATCCTTGATGGCGGCCCCACTTCTGTAGGTGTTGAGTCCACAATTATTGCCTGTCTAGAAAATACACCCGTGTTGTTACGCGCGGGCGCTATCACACGGGCGCAGATCGAGCAGTGTTTGGGACACAGCATCAGTGCGGCTGACTCCTTGGGCGATCATGATGCACCCCTTGCGCCGGGGATGTTGAGTTCGCATTATGCACCGCGCACATATATCAGGCTTGACGCACGCGGTGTTTATACTGATGAAGCCGTTCTTGATTTTGGCAATCAATTTCCTGATGCGCTCATGCGCCTTGATCTCTCACCACGAGGCGATGTGGTGGAAGCGGCATCCCATCTCTATGATTATATGCGCGCTCTCGATGTGAAAGGCGCCAAAATGATTGCCGTTGCGCCCATACCGCATGAAGGTCTGGGCGAGGCCATCAATGATCGCCTCCTGCGCGCGGCAGCACCACGTTAGATTTCAACCACTAAACGCCCGCGCACTTTGCCTTCTAAAATGGCACTCGCAAAGCTGGGTATTTGATCAAAATGAATCGTGGTGGTCATCTCAGCAAGTTTGGCATGATCAAGCTCACGGGCGAGACGTGCCCATGCTTCCAGACGGCGTGGACGTGGGCACATCACACTATCAACACCAAGCAAAGACACACCGCGCAAAATAAATGGAGCAACAGTGGCCGGTAAATCCATGCCTTGGGCAAGGCCACACGCAGCAATAGCGCCATGTGTTTTCGTTTGTGCCAAGGCATTTGCGAGGGTGTGCGAGCCGACGGAGTCAATGCCCGCCGCCCAGCGTTCTTTGCCCAAGGGACGACCGGCCGATGATAATTCGGACCGGTCAATAATGTCGGATGCGCCCATAAAGCGCAAATAATCTGCCTCTTGCGGACGACCGCTGGAGGCGATGACATGCCAGCCCTTGCGTGACAAAAGCGCCATCGCCACCGAGCCAACACCACCTGCTGCACCCGTCACAAGCGCGGGCCCATCTTGGGGCGTGAGGCCATGCGCCTCAAGCGCCATAAGAGCAAGCATAGCTGTGTAGCCTGCTGTGCCAATCGCCATGGCTTGATGCGCGCTCATGCCCTCTGGCATGGGCACAAGCCAATCACCTTTCACCCGTGCTTTTTGGGCATGACCGCCCAAATGCGTTTCGCCTACACCCCAACCATTGAGCAAAACAAGATCACCTGCTTTGTAAGATGGATTCATGGAGGTCTCGACAACACCAGCAAAATCAATACCGGGGATCATCGGAAACCGCCGCACCACCGGCGATTTGCCGGTGATCGCAAGGCCATCTTTATAATTGATGGTGGAATGGGTGACGCGCACTGTGACATCACCTTCCATCAAATCTGCCTCATCAAATTGCGTCACCTCGCAATGATAGCCTTGCTCGTTTTTATCAATCCGTAGGGCTTTAAATGTTGACATAAAAGATCCTCCCTGAGGGGATTATGCTGCAGCAGTCTGCTTGGTGCGCGCAATTGGCATTTCGACTATAGGCATATTGATCAGGGCTGAGGCGACACCTAAAGCGATTGAAAGCCACCACATCGGAATGTATGAGCCCGTTGCTTCCCGCACGCTGCCGCTGAGCATGAGGCCAACAAAACCTCCCAATTGATGCGAGAAGAAAGCAAAGCCATAGAGCATGGAAAAATAACGTGTGCCAAACATGACACCCACCAGCGATGAGGTGGGCGGCACTGTTGATAGCCATAAAAATCCCGTCAGCGCGCCAAAAATATAAGTGCTCATGGCACTCGCGGGCAGCAAAATAAACACCGCCGTGACAAGCGCACGCGCAAGATAAATAAACGATAAAATCCAACGGCGCGGCATACGCGTGCCTAGCCAGCCTGATAAGAGCGAGCCAAAAATATTGAAAATCCCCACCAGCGCAAAAGCCCAATAACCGATTTGCGGCACGAGACCGGATTCAACAACATATTTTTGGAAATGAATGGTCACAAAGGCTAATTGAAACCCGCAGGTAAAAAAGCCCACGACAAGCAGCACATAAGAGCGATGCGCAAAGGCCTCGCGCAAGGCTTCGCTGATGTTCTGCTGATGCGCATGTGTCTGAGCATCCTCAGTCAGCGGCGGGCTTTTAACAAAAAAAGCTAATGGTAATACACCCACCATCATCGCACCAAAAATCAGCGCGGTTGAATGCCAGCCATAAGCGCCCACGAAAAAGCCTGCCATGGGCGTGAATAAGAACTGTCCAAATGAGCCCGCAGCTGTGCCAAGACCAAAAGCCATTGAGCGCATATGGGGGGGAACTAATTTACCCAATGCACCAATCACAAGATTAAACGAACATCCTGAGAGGCCAAAACCCATCAGCAGGCCACTTGTGAGATTAAAGCTGAGAGGCGTTGTGGAATAAGACATCACCACAAGGCCAAAAATATAAAGCAAAGTGCCGATGGTCAGCACACGAAATGAGCCATACCGATCAGCCATAGCGCCTGCAAAAGGCTGACCTATGCCCCAAAACAAATATTGCAATGCCATGGCGAAGGAGAAAATATCGCTGCCCCATTTATATTCCGTAAGAATGGGGATTTGAAACACGCCCATGGCTGAGCGTGGACCAAAGGTCAAAACGCCAATCAAACATCCCGCGACAATGATCAATTCGGGTGGCAAGGAACGGCTTTGTTTCGTGTCAGGCGTTGTGAGCTTATCGTGAGCTAAGGAGGACATGGTCTGTGCTCTCTTGAGTAAAAGTCAAAGTGTCGCACACCACCATATAGTGCGCATGACGCAGTTTACATCTGCCCATAATTTGGCCCCCCACCGCCTTCAGGCGGTTGCCAATTAATGTTCTGGCTGGGATCTTTGATGTCGCAGGTTTTGCAATGAATGCAATTTTGCGCATTGATAACAAAACGTGGCTCGGAGTGTGCGGCCTCATTGCCATAGACAACTTCATAAACACCCGCCGGACAATAAAGCCGCGCGGGCTCGCCATATAGCGGCAAGTTATGACTTATCGGCAGATGAGGATTTGATAAAACGAGATGACAAGGCTGATTTTCCTCATGCGCCGTATTGGATAAAAACACAGATGACAAACGATCAAAAGTAATTTTGCCATCGGGTTTTGGATAGACATGAGGCGTTACTGATGAGAGAGGTTTCAGGCTTGCGTGATCTGGGCCCTTGTGAGGCAAAGTGCCAAGCGGTGAGAAGCGCAACAGATGATTGCACCACATATCAAGCCCACCGCAGATGATCCCAAACCATGTGCCCAAACGCGCCCATAGGGGTTTGACATTGCGGACGCGAAAGAGATCGCGACCAATATCAGAGCCGCGCCAATCCCGATTATAGGCAGCAAGATCATCATTTTTGCGCCCTTGCTTTAAAGCGGATGCAACATGCTCCGCAGCTAAAATGCCTGATAAAATCGCATTATGTGATCCCTTTATGCGGGGCACATTGATAAAACCTGCCGCACAGCCAAGCAAAGCGCCCCCAGGAAATGCAATGCGCGGCACTGATTGCCAGCCGCCTTCTGTCAGAGCGCGCGCACCATAAGCAAGACGTGTTGCACCTTCAAAGAGCGGGGCAATGCGCGGATGTGTTTTAAACCGCTGAAACTCATCAAAAGGCGATAGTGTTGGGTTTTGATAATCAAGATGAACAACAAAACCAACGGCGATTTGATGATCATCAATATGATATAAAAATGATCCTCCGCCGGTGTGGCGATCAAGTGGCCACCCAAAACTATGTTGCACCAGTCCCAGCTTATGTTTGGCAGGATCAATCTGCCAAATTTCCTTAAAGCCCAGACCATATTTTTGCGGCTGGCTGCCAATATCAAGCGCATATTTGGCGATCACTTTTTTGCTCAGCGAGCCGCGCGCGCCTTCAGCTAACAGCACATATTTGGCGCGCAATTCCATGCCGCGTGTGAATGAAGATGTAGGCTGATGGTTGCGATCAACGCCCATATCACCGGTGGCAACACCCACAACCTCACCATCTTCGCTGTACAGCACCTCCGTGGCGGCAAAGCCGGGATAAATATCTACACCCAATTGCTCGGCATGATGCGCGAGATATCGCGCAAGCGCACCAAGTGAGCCGATGAAATGACCATCATTGTGCATGAAAGGCGGCAGCAGCATATTAGGAATGCGCAGATCACCCGAGGGACCTAAAATCAAAAAATCCTCTTGCGTGACTTTGACTTTAAGCGGGCATGCCGGATCATTGCGCCATTCGGGCAGTAAGCGATCAAGACCAATGGGATCAACAATCACGCCTGATAAAATATGCGCGCCGACTTCCGAGCCTTTTTCCACCACGACAATACTGGCATCAGGATGTAATTGTTTAAGTTTAATGGCCGCCGACAGGCCCGCTGGCCCCGCCCCCACAATTACAACATCAAAATCCATCGCCTCGCGGTCTGGCATCGTCATGGACATAGCTCCTTTTACTGTCCTCTGTTTCCCCCATTGCGATGGGGGACGCAAGCCACAAATGCGCTGAGCATGGCAATGATGCAAAAGCTTGGGTTTATTGCCTTTCGCTACGCCTCACCCCTTGGCTCTCTGCCACCCCCTAGGCTATGGTCGGGGCTTGTGGAGATAGGGTGAACATGAGCGATCCAGCTTTGGATATTTTGCAGTGGTATGTTGCGATGGGCGTTGATCTTGCGATTGACGAGACCGCCCACGACCGCTTTGCGGAAGCCCTTGAGGCACAAGCCTCACCAAAAATCCCCGCCGAAAAAACCGAAGATGTGACGGCCTCTCCACCGGCGCGCGCAGCCCTGCCGCCATCTGCATCTCTTGCCCGCGGCGGTGACCTGAAGATATCTGCACCGGCCACCACTGCCTCTGTGGCTCTTGAGCAAGCGATTGCTCAAGCCCGCAATATGGCTGCAGCAGCCAGTGATCTTGATGGTCTTCGCGCAGCTCTTGATGTCTTTGATGGCTGCGGGCTTAAACGCACTGCCCATCACCTCATTTTTGCCGATGGCAATCCACACGCCGATGTCGTGCTCATCGGTGATGCCCCAGGGGCTGATGATGATCGCACTGGTCAGATGTTTGCGGGTGAAGCTGGCAGATTGCTTGATCTAATGCTGGGATCAATTGGCTATTCGCGTGCCAATACTTATATGCTCAATGTCGTCCCATGGCGTCCACCCGGCAATCGCGCCCCGACCGCACAGGAGATTGCGATGTGCCTGCCTTTTTTACAACGTCATCTCGAATTGCTTTCACCCAAAGTGCTGATCTGCCTTGGAGCCGTTCCCCTTCAAGCCGTTCTCAATGTTCGTGAGGCCGTTACTCGCGTGCGCGGGCAATGGTTTGAGCTTGACGTCAGGGGGCACAAACTGCCAGCACTCGCCACACTCCATCCCGCATTTTTATTGCGCCAACCCGCACAAAAGAAAGTCGTCTGGTCTGATTTGCTTGATGTCGCGCGCAAATGGCCTGCGGCGCCAAAGCTTCTGCATTGAACACAGCCGTGAGAGTTTTTGAGCCGCATGAATTTTTAAGAGGCTGTTATGCAATGGGATGACCAACATCTATCAAATCAAGTCGAAGATCGCCGTGATGAGAGCGGTGGCTCGTCATTCGGTTTGCCATTTGGCAATGGTGGTTTGGGTATCGGCGGCATTATTGTTTTGGGCGTGATGAGCTATGTGTTGGGCATTGACCCACGCTTTCTCATTGGAGGGGCTGAAATGGTCTCTCATTCCTCCTCGCCCTATATACAGTTAGCTCCCGCCCCGCGTGAACATTACACCCCGCCAAGCGATCAAATCGGGCGTTTTGTCTCAGCCATATTGGCCGAAACAGAAGATGTCTGGGGCGAGATTTTGCCTGCACAAAAAGGCGTGCGTTACGTTAAACCAACATTGGTTTTATTCACGCGCCAAACCAGCACAAATGGGTGTGGTGGCGCGCAATCATCCATGGGACCTTTTTATTGTCCCGCTGACCAAAAAGTCTATCTCGATACCTCTTTCTTTGACGATATGAAAAGACATTATGGCGGAGGTGGTGATTTTGCTTATGCCTATGTGATAGCGCATGAAGTGGGGCATCATGTTGAAAATCTGTTGGGCATACTTGGCAAAGTCAATCAAGCCCAGCGCGATGCACCCAGTAGAGCGCAAGCCAATGGTTTATCTGTGCGCATTGAATTAATGGCCGATTGCTTTGCAGGTGTATGGGCGGCTCATGCCGATCGCAAATGGAATATTTTGGAAAAAGGCGATATTGAAAAAGCAATCGCAACCGCGCAGGCCATTGGTGATGATCGCCTACAGCAAGCCACACAAGGACGCGTGGTCCCCGATAGTTTTACCCATGGGACATCACAGCAACGGGTGATGTGGTTGCAGCGTGGACTTGAGACAGGAAATATCAATTCCTGCAATACATTTGCGCGGTAAATGCACGCGCGTTGATCATCAATCAAGGAGCATAATGGCATGGCTGGTATTGATATGACTTTGACCTTCATTCCCCTCAACATTGCGGTGCTCACTGTCTCTGACACACGCGCTCTGGCGCAAGATCGCTCGGGCGATACTTTGGTTGATCGCTTGACACAGGCTGGCCATAAGCTGGCGGCACGCGCTTTGGTGCAAGATGATGTCACGGCGATTCAAGCACAGGTCAAAGCATGGGTCGCCTCAACCGATATTGATATTATCATCACAACGGGGGGGACAGGATTTACAGGCCGCGATGTCACACCTGATGCGCTTGAGCCATTGTTTGATAAAAAAATGGATGGCTTTTCGATTTTATTCCATCATCTGAGCTTTGCTAAAATAGGCACATCCACCATTCAATCACGCGCAACGGCTGGCTTGATCGACACAACTTTTGTTTTTGGCCTGCCGGGATCCCCGGGCGCATGCAAAGACGCGTGGGATGGTATTTTGGTGCACCAACTCGATTACCGCTATCGGCCATGCAATTTTGTGGAAATTATGCCGCGCCTAGATGAGCACCTCAAACGCGGCACATCTTCATCCTAACGCATGATGCGCAGATGACTTGCGAATGTGGCGCGATGAGGCACATGACGCATGAGAGCCGATAGGCGCTCATCTTTGCCCACGCAAGCCAGTAGATTACGTCGATGTGCGAGAATGCCAACAGCTCTGCACCAATCAGGATAAAGGCGGGTTATAAAATTATGTGGCCGCGCCCGCATAATGAGTGAGCGATGGGCTAAGCCTGACTCAATCTCCTCGCGCGCTTCATCGAGAACATCAGCATCAATTAAAGCACCTGCCTGCAAGATTAAAATATGATCTTCACGTGCTTTTTGAATGGCTGCCGTCAGAACATTGTGTTCGGCAATTAAGACATCGCAACCCGCCTCATCGGCGATGGCGTCAATAAAATCATGCCGTTCACACGCGATCATCGTGACATCGCGCACGAGAGTTTGCACCACGCCAGCGACCAAACCAGCTAAAGTGCGCACCACCATATCGGGCGATGGCTGATGAGGTGAGCAACGTAAATCCAAAATAATTGACAGCATAAAGCGTCTTTAATCATAGCGCTCCCGCAGCGCCAAGCCTGAATGGACAGCTTTTGGGCGGACACAGCGCTAATTGAAGCAGCAACATTTTGAAAGATTAATATTTTTAACCTTTCGTTCTTTTTTTGTTTCCATTTTATTAAGTATGTTCTATATTTGTTCTCATCACCTGTGAGATTCGAGCCCTCCACATGCCCAAAGTTTCAGCGCCGACACCCCCTTCCCCACCGCAAGCGCATGTTTTAGCTGCACAAAAATCATTCACGGGCGCATCCAGCACTATGCGGCCTCACCTTCGCTCTGCCCCTTTTGTGGCGGATGAACGACGCAGCGGGCGCGGGGCTATCTCCAATCCAACGGGGCGTTTCGAAACGCTTGACTCCATTGATACGGATGATGGCTGGGGTGTGCTTGAGACATTGCCAGCATTTAAGACGCAAACAATTATTGAGCGACCACGCACGATCATCACCCGCAATGATTCGCCCGATATTCCCTTTGACCGCTCTCTAAATCCCTATCGCGGGTGCGAGCATGGTTGTGTCTATTGTTTTGCCCGCCCTACTCACGCTTATATGGGTCATTCAGCTGGGCTGGATTTTGAAACAAAGCTTTATATTAAGGAAGGGGCAGCCCAATTATTAGAGCGTGAATGCGCCAAGCCCGGCTACACGCCCAAAACTCTCGCGCTCGGCACAAATACGGATCCCTATCAACCTCTTGAGCGCCAGCACCGTATCACTCGTTCTGTGCTTGAAACACTCGACCGCTTATCGCACCCCGTTACCATCGTCACCAAATCTGCATTGGTGACGCGCGATATTGATATTTTATCATCCATGGCCAAACGCGGTCTTGTGAAAGTGGCGCTGTCAATTACAACGCTTAATCGTTCATTAGCCCGCGCGATGGAGCCGCGAGCTTCAACACCTCAACGCCGTATTGAGGCGATTGCGCAACTCGCCAATGCCGGCGTGCCAACCATGGTGATGGTTGCACCCATTATTCCTGCATTAACGGATGCCGAAATGGATCAGATTTTAGAGACGGCGGCAGGCGCTGGCGCTCTTGAGGCAGGCTATGTCTTATTACGTTTGCCGCTCGATGTTGACACAATCTTTTCGGAATGGCTTTTGCGTCATGCGCCAGATAAATATCGTCACGTCATGTCGCTTATACGCTCCATGCGTGAGGGCAAACATTATGATGCGCAATTTGGCAAACGCATGGTAGGGAGCGGCCCCTATGCGGCGATGATTGCACGCCGCTTCCAACTCACCTGTCAACGCCTTGGCCTGACACAAGGGCGCAGCCGTCTCAGAACAGATCTGTTCCAGCCACCTACGCCCAAAGGCCAGCAATTAAGCCTTTTATCGCTCTTTGCGGATGAGCCATCAACGGCCCACGAGTGTGCCGATATAACGGAAGGCAATAAACCCTGCGACAACACTCCCAAGCGCAAGCAGAAGATAAATCACAGTCGGCAAAGCGGACGTAATTGATGTTTTCAATGGCACTTTATGTTGCCCTTGCTTCATGACGCCAGACAGGTCGGCATAAGCTTTTTCATCAAGTAAAAGTTGCTCGGCAAGCTGCCGATAGACTGTTAAACGGCGCAACATGCTCTCACCAATAGCGAATGATTCAATTTCATTCTCATTGGGCTCGCGGTTCTTACTTTTACGAAAAGCCATCGCCCAATCATATTTATTCAGCTTATAGAGCGAATAAGCGACAAGCCCGACAATATCATGATCAGATTTAACGATTTTGGCGAAGACAGCCCCACGCATGAATGGCTCATCAGACACATCATTCATCGCTGATTGATCGGCAAATGATCTGAGATAATCATCAGTTTTATTGTGCTGAGCCAAAGACTTTATATCGCCGATCAGCTTATTATTGACCTCGGCTTCAATCTCTGCTTTTGGCGGGGGGGCAGAATGTTCTGAACGAGCAAATAAAGTCATGTTATCACCTGATTTTGGAGTCTGAGGCGCTCGTGCGCTTAAAAAAGGAGCCAAAGTATCATAAGTTGAAAATGTAAGAGGCGCCGAGGCATTGTCATTGCCGATGCTGTCAAGAGATGAAGGGACTGAGACTCCAATCACATGATGTATTTCGGTCTCATCATCCTTTTCATGATGTGAAGTGAGAGAGGGTTGTGCAGATGTGTGCTCATCATCGCCTGCTTCCCAGAAGGGAACATCATCAGACTTAAATCGGCTCTGGGGCGATACGGAAACTGGAAGTTTGTCTTTATCCTCATCAAGCCCTTTTGCCGCACCATTATGCCCATCTGCTGTATGGCCCATCTCAATGGCACCATCAGCTCCCGCTTCTTTGTCAGCGGAAAGATTGTACAATCCCATCCGTCCTTGAAGGCGGGATTTCAAAAATTCAAGATCGGCATTGCTCATCACACTCTCCTCATGCCGAGCGGAAGCGGCACGCTCAGCCGCCGCATCATGTGATTTTTATGGTTACAATTACGTTAATTTGAAACTTTTTATGTTACAAATGGTAAAATCTTTGACAGTTCCATTGTTTTAGGCGAGCTGCGGGGGTGAAGGAGCTCTTATGGTGACGTCTGCCCCCCATTATGATTATGAGACGGCTGCCCACACACAGGGGTATCGGCTGGTTGCCGGCATTGATGAAGTGGGCCGCGGGCCTTTGGCGGGGCCTGTCATGGCAGCGGCGGTTATTCTTGATCCCGCCTCAATCCCCCGTGGTTTAAATGATTCAAAAACGCTCACAGCTAAAAAACGCTTGATCTTATTTGATGAGATTATGCTAGCGGCACGCGCCATTGGCATTGGCAGTGCCAGTGCGGTGGAAATAGACGCCATGAATATCAGGCAAGCCACATTTTGCGCTATGAGGCGGGCTCTATCAGCACTTAATCAGCGTGCTGATTTTGCATTGATTGATGGCAATGCCTTGCCGCCCAATTTACTCTGCCCAGCACAGACTATTGTTAAAGGAGATGCGCAATCGCTGTCCATTGCTGCAGCCTCAATTATTGCCAAAGTTACACGCGATCGTCTCATGGTGCGGCTTTCACATCATTTTCCTCACTATGGATTTGAGGAAAATGCGGGCTACCCTACCGAAAAGCATCGCATGGCCTTAACCCAATTTGGGCCTACGCCTTACCATCGCATGAGCTTTGGGCCATTAAAACATCTGCAAAACAGCGAAGAAAACTCTGGTAAGCAATAATTAACCATAAGATCGGGTTTAAGCAATCGTGCCAAAAAATCACAGCTCCTGCAGGTGATCATCAACACACTCTTTACTATGGGGCCCCATAGTCACTCCCGTCAGTAATTTTTGAGTGAGTGTTTGCGTATGGCTCGAGCCAAAACGGCCGAAGTTCACCCCCAGTTAAAGGTCACGCGTAATGGGGGGCTTAACCGGCATGTGTCCGTGATGAGCCAACTACCGCGAGACGAGATCCTTGTCGGCGATTGCGTCGAAATGCTGAATAGCCTGCCAGCTAACAGTGTTGATCTTGTCTTCGCAGATCCTCCTTATAATCTTCAGCTCGAAGGCACGCTGGCACGCCCTGATCAAAGCATTGTTGATGCGGTTGATGATGATTGGGATAAATTTGCCAGCTTTGGGGATTATGATGCCTTCACACGCCAATGGCTTGAGGCCACACGTCGCGTGATGAAAAAAGACGCCACACTCTTTGTGATTGGCTCATATCATAATATCTTTCGTGTCGGGACCATTTTGCAAGATCTGGGCTTTTGGATCCTCAATGACATCATTTGGCGCAAGACAAATCCCATGCCAAATTTCAGAGGTCGGCGCTTTACCAATGCCCATGAGACAATCATCTGGGCATCCAAAGATGCGCAGGCCAAAAATTACACTTTTAATTATGAGGCGCTGAAAGCAGGCAATGATGATTGCCAAATGCGCTCAGATTGGCTCTTTCCTATTTGCAATGGCGGCGAACGCCTCAAAAATGATAAAGGCCAAAAAACCCATCCCACGCAAAAGCCAGAAGCATTGCTCTCACGCATTCTCATGTCCGCATCCCACCCTGGTCATGTCGTGCTTGATCCCTTCTTTGGTTCAGGCACAACGGGCGCGGTTGCACGCCGCTTAGGGCGTTCCTTCATTGGCATTGAGCGCGATCAAACCTATGCACGCGCTGCACGCGCACGCATTGATGCAATAACACCTTTGCCCGATGAGGCGGTGAGCGCTGCGCCCACTAAACGCAGCGAGCCACGCATTGCCTTTGCTTCCGTGGTGGAGGCGGGCCTCATCAAAGCAGGCGCTTATGTTTATGATGCCAAAAAGCGTGTTAAGGCGCGCGTGCGCGCTGATGGCTCCTTAGCGCTTGGTGAGATTGTCGGCTCTATCCATAAAATTGGCGCCTTGGCTCAGGGCCTACCTGCCTGCAATGGCTGGACCTATTGGCATATCGAGAGCAAAGAAGGCCTCAAAGTGATTGATCATTTGCGCGACGTCATGCGCTCTGAACTCAAAAAAATAAATGCTTAACGCGCGGCGCGGCCTTGTGTGTGCCGCGCTGTCTTCTTCTGATCCGCAAAGACATCAGCTGCTCGCTCCCAGACTTTTTGCATAAGGGATGGCAAGGCCTGATCTTTGACGGCATCTTGTTTTACCCAAAAGTGATCGGCATCACGCGTCTTGCGCGCCACACCATCAACGCAATAAACACGCAATTGCAATGCGAAATGCGAGAAGACATGCTCGACATCTCCCACATGCTTCCAAGGGGCGCGAAATGGCGCATCTTTGGGTGAGAGATCAGATGCATTTT
>Ga0164297_10000574_pt1 | contig 44940 bp, 37 predicted proteins | sample GEODES058metaG_FD_113539 | JGI IMG/M metagenome (GOLD analysis project Ga0164297, IMG submission 113539) | Dystrophic lake water microbial communities from Trout Bog Lake, Wisconsin, USA - GEODES058 metaG | ecosystem: Environmental > Aquatic > Freshwater > Lake | place: USA: Trout Bog Lake... | reverse complement strand
GAAAAATTGCCTATGAAAAAATAAAATCGCAGATCATTTGCACCCCCTAAATGGAAAACTTAGCTTTACTTTAAAACCGAAACACTACACAAGCTCTGGTTCACTTTAATTTGACGACGTACACCCTTGGCTAGGTTAGTCCTGTGAATTCCAAGGTATTTAATGAGTGCTAACTGGCTCTCTGATGGAGAATACGAATATATGAATGGCAAAAAATTCATAGTAAAAGATTGCGGAAGATGCTGGATCAAATAACGTTAGTATAGCCACTATTAGTGGATCGCTCGCACAATATCTAAATAAAAGTATAGATGAATTGAGGCTATTAATACAAAATGAAGTAAGTATTTTAGCTAATTATTAAATATTATTCTAGCATGATTATTAATAGGTTCACGAACAGGGCTTTTTTTTTAATGTTGATATTCACACATTGTCTTAAAAGCAATAATCCTTTTCCCGCTCAAGTGCCTAATACATCCATACTTGCAGTAACTACTCTAAAATATTTACACGGTTTATAAGTCAATATTCATTCAAATGGCATCGCAAGAAGGGAACTCTAAAAAGCAGGGAATAAGTATCACCTGGGGAATTATTGGATTCATAACATTGTTATTGGCAGCAACAAATCCATCTCTAGAAGATCATAGAGAAACGGTAAAGAAAGAATTTGAAAACAAGGTAGATAATGATCCCAATATGGCTTCATCAGATGTAGGTAATCAAATTGGAAAGGCTTTAGGTGAAAGTCTGGGGAGTTCAATTATAGAGAAGACAGTAAACCGACAAAATTTCCTGCTATTTTCTCTTACTACTATCAAAAAATTTGATTCTTCAGACCAGGATAGTATAAAATATGCCGGCATTGGAATCCTAGGTAAAGTTTGGATTTATAAATCGAAAATGGGGGGAAATATTTCTTCTGACAATGAATCTGCCGCAGATCTCGAAAGGAAAAATAAAAAATACAGAGAGCAAGATAGTATTAGAAGTTACTATGAATTCGATGGAGAACCTCAGGCAATTGGGATAGATGGTCGTTCACATGTTTGGCTTGCTCACAACAACGAACTAAAAAAAGATTTCAATTTTATTAGATTAGTTTATTATCAAAATGAAAAGGAATCAACCTTTCATCGCTATTGGAGATCATTTTTATCTATTTTTACTAAGGAAAAGCCCATCCTAATTTCTACGATATCTGGTTTGGCTTTTGATTCAAAAGGTAGTTTATACTTATCTGAAAGCGGGAAAAATCAAATTATAAAATTTAGAGATTATCAATTAGGAAACATTACTTCATTTACAATTTTAGCTGGTAGCGGTGAAACGGGGAAATCAGATGGAGAGAGTTCTTTAGCTTCTTTTTCAAGACCAACAGGATTAGCGCTAGATAAAGATGATAATCTGTATGTCTCGGATTCTCAAAATAATCTCATAAGGAAAATAAGTCCTACGGGTTATGTCACAACATTTGCAGGAAGCGGTAAAATTGGAAACCAAGATGGACAAGGTGACAAAGCTTCATTTAATGACCCCGAGGGTTTAGCCATTGATGAAAATAATAATTTATTTGTTGCTGACTATGGCAACCACGTTATCAGGGAAATAACTCCAACTGGTTATGTATCAACATTTGCAGGAAGTTACAAAATAGGCAATGAGGATGGATCTGCAAAATTAGCCTCTTTTTCGAGCCCAAAAGCATTAGCTTTTGATCAAAGTGGTACACTCTATGTAGCTGATTCTCGATGTAATTATCTTAGAATAGTGTCATTTAATGGCTATGTTACTACTTTAAAACCAACCTATAAAAGTTATCATCCGAGTTTTGAAAAAGATTTAAAATTGAATTCTCCTCAGGCTCTGACAATTTTAACAAAAAATACTAATCTTGCTTCTATTGGAACTATTTATGTTGTAGTGCAAGATGGTATTTGGGAGATAACTCCAGATGGTAATGCTCATATTTACGCTGGCCCGGTTTTTTATCAGCCTTACCAGTAAAAGTGACTGCTAAGTATTAATTTGTCGGTCCTGTTCGAGTGCAAATTTTAAAAATTCGATAACGATTATAGATATAAAATACTTTTCTGCATTATTCTTCTTGTAAGGAGTAATTCTAAACTTAGCTTTTGCATTTTCAATTTTTTTGACTCCATTATTTGTTATCCCTTAATGAATATAAATGTTAGTATTTTTTCAATTTGATGAACGATTGCCAATGCAAATAAATAAAAAACAAGTAAGATCTTAATTTTTGATAATATACCCTACTACGAAGTGCCAATTAAACTTGAAGCCCAGATTTTTAGAGCCGATGAAAACTGATTTAAAACAACGATTAAACTAAAGTTTAAATACGAAATTAACTTCCCAGGACTATTAATTACTTTTTATAAATGAATCTAGAATTCATCGATGAGATCCGTGAAAATTAAAAGTAATTTTCGAAGTCTTACTTAATGCTTAGTAGTGCCTTTGCAAGATTTAGCCAGAGTACTATCCAAATTATTATATCTAGACATTATTAAATAAATCTATTACGGTTTTCAATTTATCTTTAAACGACCAAAACAGAATCTAAAAATGAAACCCGGAGTTGCACTACCTGTCTTTGCTTTAGCATTATTTGCATTTGAGAAATCTTTCGGGCAAGAAAACTTAAAAAAGGCAAATAGAGAAACGAAAAATATTCCATACTCTCAAAAAATTGAATATGTTAAGTTTAAACCAGGCATTGTCAGATTTATTCTAAATGATAGCAATTTTGATATTTCAAAAAATCGGAAAGCAGACTATCTGAGTTTCAAACAACGAGTACTCAATTTAGATTCTAAAACATTGTATTTGGAGAATATTCTCAAAGCAGATCCGGACAGTAAGCCAAAGGATGCATTTGAAACTACTATTCATTATAACGAAAGGTCAAATAGAATAAGAAATAAAAGACAAAAACTCTTCGATGAAATAATTTTACCATTAAAGACCGGTATTGATGAGCTTCAAAATCGTTATTATGAAGCAGAACCTACCCCCATACTAAGAGTTGAATTAGATAAGAATTTATACAATGCAGATAGTGCTAAATGGGCAATTTCTATAATAAAGGGAAAATTGAAAACTAATATACCTTTCAACATAGCTGCTGATACAGCCATACTAATTTGGATAAATAATAATAAACTCCAAATATACCCGATCACAGATGTTATGGGGAATATAGTAAAAGCAAAGGTTACCGTTCAGGGGATAGACTGGAAAATATACCTAAATGTTAATTATCTTAATCAGAAAACTGTAGATCAATCATACAATCCAATTGTCATCTCAGACGAAATACCAAAAGTAGAAGATGATCAAAACAAAATCTTTACTTCGGTTGATGAATCCCCCGGGTTTCCTGGCGGGAGTTCAGCGCTTGATAAATATCTAAAGAAAAATATTCGGTATCCAGCTATTGCTAGGGAAAATAACGTACAAGGAGAAGTGTTCCTGAATTTTGTAGTTGAGAAGGATGGATCAATTACTGATATTAAGGTAGTTCGTGGTATTGGCAGTGGTTGTGATGATGAAGCAATACGTGTGTTAAAATCATCTCCCAGTTGGAAGCCAGGTATTCAAAATAACCGTACAGTTAGGGTATCATACACTATGCCGATCACCTTTACCTTACAGCAGTAAATGTAAGACATAAATCATTGGAAAAAATGCGCTTTTGGGAAATAATAGATTAGTGACTAGCTTCATGCCATCTTTTGAATTATCTTGGGATTATCAGCCATAACTTCGCATAAGCCTGATATTAAATGTTTTAAGCCATGCTCAAATGACCCCATTATGCTACCAATAAGGTTTCAGTTAACCCCAATGTGCGATTGATCTTATTTGGTGATTTAGTTCATTTACAACCCAAGGGAAAATTACTATTGCCTAGATGATATATATCATTTAAAAGACATCCTCCATTTTTGAATATAAGGCCACATAGGAGCACTTTGCCCAAAGACAACAACTACATTGAATTAGATTGCTTAATTGATCTAAGAGAGTAATATAGGGCTATTTGCTTTTATCTATTGGGGTGAGTAAAATGAGCAGGAAAGCATTTGATTTAAGTGGTAGCTGATGGTTGTTTTCAGTTGATTCTGGTTTTTTTATAATCCTAAAGCTGATGGGAAATAGCTAATGGTTAAAATTTATTATCCGGGGCCCTTTTAATAGGCAACTGAGTTATCTTCTTTGTATACTTCTGTGTTGCTGAAGGGCTAGAATGCCTCAATCTTAATGAAAGTGTCTCCCAACTCTCACCTCCTTGCAATGAATAAAAAGATGATGTATGCTTCAAGGCATAAAGCTTAAGTTTTGGATCTAAATTAAATTTCTTTCTAAACTTTCTCCACTTTTGACCCAAATAACCATAAGCCAATCTTTTTGAATTAGGCTTTCCTCTACTTCCAAAAATAAAATACTCAGGAGGAGAACCATAAATAAATGAGGAAAGTAATTGATTTAAATCATCATCAATTTCATAGGAAGCATCATTCTTGTTTTTTGTTTTAGCACGGGGGATAGTCAAAATTTTCTTTGCAGGGTTGTAGTCTTTAACCTGAAGTTTTAACTGTTCTTCTAATCGAATACTATAATAATAGAGAATCTTACATGAAATTAGTAAACTTACATATTCAGGGCTTTCTCTAAGTAACTTCATAACCAGATTCAATTCATCTTCCTCATAAACAACATACATTGTCCCATCCTGAATTGTACTCTTTCTCTCAATGCCTGAAACAGGATTAAAATCTATCACCTTTTCTTTCATTAAAAAAATAAAAAAGTTTTTGAGGTCATCCCTATAGCTATTAAATGTTTCCTTACCCCAATTGCATTCTTTAGTCTTAACATCAAAAAACAATGAAATATCAAGTTCTGTAAAAGCACTTGGGCTTTTTAGCTCCATCAATTCTTTCTTTATCCAATTAGAGAATTGCTTATGGATGTTTATTGATGCTGCCAATCTTTGTTTTCCAATGGCCCCCAATTCAAATTTCTTTTTCCTATGAGCCAGCCAGAAGTCAAGACATTCTAAAATGGGCGTATTTGAATTTATGCCTTGATTGCCAAAATTCTTTGCGAATGGATCCCAATTGGGCTTCTTTAGATTAATTATATGAGCCTCAACTAACGTTGAAGCATTTCTTTTTAATTGCTTTTCACTTAAATTCTTTGATGTTAAATGTTTGAAATCTCTAACCCATTCCATTTTATTGATACTAGGATTAAAAGCCTTATATCGTATATAATTCTTATGTCTTCCACTTTCATCTATAAAAAGATAGAAATCATATCCGTTCCAAGATCTAATGAATGTACTTTTATTATGTTTCATGATCTAAACAAAATAATCAGCTAAAATTAAAGATTTTATTCTCAACTTTTTTCTCAACTTTTAATTTAAAAATCAATTTTTAAGTATAAATAATAAATATTAGCCTCTGTACACCAGAAGCAGCCGTTACCAAATGTTATTTTTTGAATACTCATATTAATGCTCTAACCAAAATAATGCCGCTAATTAATTTATGCCTTTATGGCATGGCCTATACCTTCGGCAATTTAATTTATTACACTTATAAATAATAATTTATAATTTAGTGTCCGTTATACATTTATTGCCTAAATAAACCGCCATGTATTTAAACTTTTTAACTGCAAAAACAGCAAGAACATTTTTGCTGATCGCACTGGTTTTTTGTTTCATGAACAGCTTCGCTCAATCGCCAAGGACCCGGGCCGATTTCGATCAGGACTGGCGTTTTAATCTGGGTGATGTACAGGGTGGCGAATCTCAGCATCTGAATGATGGCAGCTGGAGACAACAGAATCTGCCGCATGACTGGAGCATTGAGGGCCAGTTCAGCAAAGATAATCCGGCTACTCCCGAAGGCGGTGCACTGCCGGGTGGCATTGGCTGGTACCGTAAAACCTTTAGCGTTCCGGCGTCTTCCAAAGGCAAGCAAGTTTATATTGATTTCGACGGTGTATACCAAAAAAGTACTGTTTGGATAAACGGGCATCAACTGGGCTTCAGACCAAATGGTTATATCTCTTTTGAGTATGACCTGACACCTTATTTAAACTTTGGTGGCAAAAACACCATAGCGGTTAAAGTTGATAACTCAGTTCAGCCTAACTCTCGCTGGTATTCCGGTTCGGGAATTTACAGGAATGTATGGTTGGTAACGACCAATAAAATAGCAATAGACCATTGGGGGACCTATATAACCACACCGGAAGTAAATGAATCTTCTGCAAAAATCAATCTCGAGGTCGCAATTAAAGTTGCAAATGGCACCCGTTCCGTTATCGCTAAAACGATCATTTATGATGAAGCAGGTAAAGTTGTAAGTGCCGCAAATGCTGAAATCGCCTTAAAAGAAAATCATCCTGACAATCAGATCAAAGCAGCATTTTCTTTCAATATCAAAAACCCTAAACTTTGGTCGGTTGATCGTCCATACCTGTACAAAGCTGTTACCAGTTTAATAAGTGCCGGAAAGTTAGTTGACCAATATACCACCCCCTTCGGTATCCGTTATTTTAATTTTGACGCCGATAAAGGGTTCTCGCTCAATGGCAAAGCATTGAAAATACTTGGCGTATGTGATCACCACGACCTGGGCAGTCTCGGTGCCGCTGTTAATTATCGTGCCCTGGAACGCCAGTTGCAAATGTTGAAAGAAATGGGTTGCAATGGTATCCGCACTTCGCATAATCCTCCCACTCCTGAGTTACTGGAACTCGCTGATAAATTAGGTTTTATTGTAATGGATGAGGCTTTCGACTGCTGGGAATGGGGAAAAGTAAAATACGATTACCACCTGTTTTTTAAAGAATGGCATAAACGTGACCTGGAAGATCAGATCCTGCGCGACCGTAACCACCCAAGCGTATTTATCTGGAGTGTTGGCAACGAGATCCCGCAGCAAGGCGACACCAGTGCCCTGCGCATAGCTCCTGAATTGGCAGCAATTGTGCATTCACTGGATAAAACCCGACCTATCACCACCGCTAACGACAGACCAGATACCAGCAATAAGATCATCAAATCTGGTGCGATAGATCTGGTAGGTTACAACTATCACGAATTTAACTATGCCGGCTTCCACGACCGTTACCCCGGCAGGAAATTTATCGCTACAGAAACTACTTCGGGCCTCGAGACACGTGGTTTTTACCAGATGCCTTCCGACAGCATCATGCGCTGGCCAACCGGAAGAGACTACCGTACACCGGCAAAAATGAATGCAGATAACACGGTATCTGCGTATGATAACGTTTCGCCACCATGGGGTTCAACACACGAAGAAACCTGGAAAGTGATGAAGAAATACGACTTCCTTTCGGGGATGTTCATCTGGACCGGCTGGGATTATCTGGGCGAGCCTACTCCTTATAGCTGGCCATCCCGTAGCTCCTACTTCGGCATCATCGACCTTGCCGGATTCCCGAAAGATGTTTTTTACATGTACCAAAGTGAATGGACCAACAAAACTGTTCTGCACTTGCTGCCTCATTGGAACTGGCAGCCCGGGCAAACTGTTGACGTTTGGGCCTATTATAACCACGCTGATGAAGTTGAACTGTTCCTGAATGGCAAGTCTTTAGGCATCAAAAAGAAACAAGGGGAAGACCTGCACGTAATGTGGCGCGTAAAATTTGAACCCGGTACCATCAAGGTTGTTTCGCGTAAAGACGGCAAAATAGTACGAACAGATGAACGGCATACCGCAGGCGTTCCGGCTAAGATAGTACTTACCGTAGATCGTAAAAATATCAAAGCTGATGTCAAAGACCTTGCTTTTGTCAGCGTTAAAATGCTGGATAAAAATGGCGTAATAGTGCCTGATGCCAATAACCTCATCCATTTTGAATTGAGCGGTGCTGGTTCTATTGCAACTACAGACAATGGCAGCGAAACTGATCACGACTTATTCCAAACCCACGCCCGTCATGCTTTCAATGGGCTGGCACTGGCTATATTGAGGTCCAATGGCAAGGCCGGTGTTATCAAACTAAATGCAACAGCTGCAGGATTGACCGGAGCAAGCATATTGATCAACGCAAAATAATAGAATGTTCATCCTGTTGCCGGGATACCGGGAACGGGATGTGATTAATATTTAGCCTGATCTCAGATTTTGCTTCTTGTAAAATTGAAAGAACTGCAAATCGATTTAAAAATTGAGCACGACAACGCTGGTTTAGCTATCAGTAACCTGTAAAAGAAAAATTTATAGGGGGATTAATTTCAGGCGTCCTGCTCCTGAGCTGAATCTTCAGCCTCGGTGATACCGAAAATCCGCTGCAGTTTGCGGATCTGACGCTGGCGGTTGAAAAATTCGTCCATCAGGTAAGCCGGGATAAACCCGCCCATCCAGAATGCCGCGACAAATAGGTTTGACATGCCGCGCGATAAGAAATAAGCCGATATCAGAAAAAACACAAATCCAAACAAAGAATAGTAATTAGACTGCATCACTTTCAGCCGTAAACCTTTTTCCTTAAAGCTCAAACGAAAAGGAGAGGTTAACAGCGGGATGAAAATGAAATAAAATAAATTCTTCTCCGAAAGACTAAGATCGTGGGCTATATTCTTCAGGATATAGCTATTCAGCTTTTCAACCTGTTTGGTCTTATAAACTTTGATCTCCTCCTCTGATATTTTCCGGGAGGCCAATTCTTCAAAAGCAACAGTCACGGCAAGCTCGGTATAGCCAAATTTATTGTCTATAATTTCCATCAATTTTTCAGTCGGAAGACTGGAAAACGTAATCTGTAATTCCTGCTTTGAAACCATTCAGAACGGCTTATAATTGGTAACTAGCTGACTGCTAACAGCAAAACTAGGTGAATAATTTGGCTTATCCTAATTATAGCGGTATTATTTATGTAACATTTACACTAAGTATCCAAATTGACTTGTAAATAAAACAAGCCGTCGGGCAATATTTTCTGTATCCGGATATTTCAATTTCGATACTAAAAATTGTCCAATCCTTCTCAAATGGCATATTTCCAGCAAAACACACCTTTCGCCATTGACCTCAAAACGATATCTTAGCACAAATGATCAACCAGGCGAAAAGCATTAAAGGGAATAACCGAAAAGGATTGTATAATATATATATCAATTCCTTTCGCCTTGCGCCTGTCGCTTTGCTCCTCGCACTCACAGCATGTCAATCAACCGGGAATTCATCCCATAAAACGGTATTCAACATTAACCTCGACGAAGGTCTCACATCGCTCGACCCCGCATTTTGCCGTAACCAGAATACCATTTGGATGGACAACCAATTGTATAACGGACTGGTGCAGATAGACGACAGCATGCATGTACGGCCCAGTATTGCTAAAAGCTGGACCATATCAGCAGATGGCAAGGTTTATACTTTTCACCTGCGCCAGGATGTGTTTTTTCATGATGATCCGCTATTCAATAACGGAACCGGACGCAAGGCAACAGCAGCCGATTTTGTTTACAGCTTCCGCAGGCTCATTGACCCTAAGATCGCCTCGTCAGGGTCATGGATATTCAGCGATAAAGTTAAGGGGCAGGAGGCCTTTAGTGCGCCCGATGACAGTACCTTCCGCATCGAACTAAAAGAGCCCTTCCCTCCGCTGCTTAGCTTGCTTACGTCACAGATCGCATCGGTTATACCCTATGAAGTAGCAGAGCATTACGGCAAAGACTTCCGCAATCATCCCGTGGGTACGGGCCCTTTCAAATTCAAATACTGGAAAGAGGGTGAAGTACTGGTATTTTTGAAAAATGAAAAATACTGGGAAAAGGACAAAACCGGCCAGCCCCTGCCCCACCTGGATGCTATTCGGAGCACTTTTATCGGCGACAAGCAAACAGCTTTTATGGAATTTGTTACCGGTAAGATCGATTTCCTGAATGATATTGATGGCAGCTATCGGGACGATATCCTCACCAAATCAGGCCAGTTGACAAGTAAATATAAAGGCCGCCTTGTACTTAACTCAGCACCCTATTTAAATACCATGTACCTGGGTATTTTGGTTGATACCACCTTGCCTATTGTCAAATACTCGCCTCTGAAACAACTGAAAATACGCCAGGCCATCAACTATGCGATCGATAGGCAAAAAATGATCAAATACCTGCGTAACAACATGGCCACGCCGGGTGTTGCCGGATTTATTCCGGCCGGTATGCCAGGTTTTGATGCATCCCAGGTTAATGGTTATAGCTATAATCCCGAAAAAGCCCGGCAGCTATTAGCCGAAGCAGGATTTCCAAACGGCCGGAATCTTCCGGAAATAACGCTGACCACCACCATCGGTTACCGCGACCTGATAGAATATGTTCAGGGGCAGTTGGAACATGTGGGCATTAACACCAAAGTAGATGTGGTGCAAAGTGCCAGTCTGCGTGAACTGGTAGCCAAAAACGGGGTGAACTTTTTCTATGGCTCCTGGATAGCCGATTATCCGGATGCCGAAGATTACCTCTCGCTTTTCTACTCCAAAAACAAAATACCCTGGGGACCCAATTATACCGGTTTCAACAACAAACAATTCGACTCCCTTTTTCGCCAGGCATATCAGGTTACTGATAACGAAAAGCGCTACACCCTTTACCGGCAGATGGACAATATTGTGATGCAACGGGCCCCGGTTGTGATCCTTTATTACGATAAATTGGTCAACCTGTACCAAAGCAATATCACTGGCATCAGCAAAAATGCCCTCAACCTATTGAATTTAAAGGGAGTGCAGAAGAGGTGATTGGTTAACTGGGCAAGTCCGTATCGTTAGAATCACAGATTTAGGCTGATTTAACTGATTTCACAGATTTGAGTCCGTAGTCGATAGTCGATAGTCCATAGCCCAAAGTCTATATTCCTGACCCAATGACCAAATGACCCAATGACCCAATGACCCAATGACCAACCATCCCCATAACTATCAGGGCAACCAACCTCAGGAAGCCCTTCTCTGCTCCGCATAAAGCTCACTGTCTTCAAAGGCCCAGTTGGCCATGGCTTGCAACACAAGTTGTAACTTTCTTCCCGATTTGCTCAGACTATAGGTAACATAAGGTGGTACCACAGGTTTAGCTTCGCGAATCACCAGGCCGTCGGCTTCCAGTTGTTTCAGGTGCTGGATGAGCATTTTTTCAGTAACGGCAGGGATCGCTTTGCGCAATTCACTGTAACGTTTGTCGCCCGCCATTAAATGGTATAATATGATAGGTTTCCAATAACCACCGATACGCTCCATGGCATAGGTAACCGGGCAGGTGTCCAATGCTATTCGTTTATTTTCCTGTATGGTTGAATTTTCCTTTACCTGTGCCATGATACATACTTTAGGGTAAGTACTTGTATAAAAGTAAGTACAAATATACCTTTGTCATCAACAAATTCAAAAGAAAATGAAAATAACCGTAACAGGCTCCTTAGGCAATATCAGTAAGCCACTAGCCAAACAATTGATCGCAGCAGGCCACGATGTAACCGTGGTAAGTAGTAATCCGGATAAAAAAGCAGACATTGAAGCCCTTGGTGCAAAGGCCGCCATAGGTTCTATTGGCGACGCCGACTTTTTAAGCAGCGCATTCGCCGGTGCCGATGTGGTTTATACCATGGTGCCCCCAAGCTTTGCAGTGAACGACTATCGTAAATACGCCAGTGACTTTGCTCATAACTACGCCGCAGCCATAAAAAGTGCAGGCATCAAACGCATCGTTAACCTAAGCAGTATTGGTGCCGATGTTGATGGTGGTACCGGCCCGATAGCTGGCATGCATGATGCCGAGCATATCCTTAACGCATTGCCGGATGTAGCTATTAAGCATATTCGTCCGGGTGTATTTTATGTGAATCTGTACGCCAATATCGGTATGATCAAAAACCTGGGCTTTAATGGTGCCAATTACAGCGCCGATACCCGACTTGTACTGGTACATCCTAATGACATCGCAGCGGTGGTAGCCGAAGAAATTTCAGGTTCATTTACAGGTAAATCGGTTCGCTTTGTAAGCAGCGACGAAAGCACTGCCGGAGCGGTAACCACAGCTCTGGGCATTGCCATTGGCCAACCCGACTTAAAATGGGTTGAATTCACCACCGAACAAGCCATTGGTGGTATGATACAGGCTGGGGTGCCCGACTATTTCGCACACCTCTATGCCGAGATGTACACTGCTATGCGCGACGGTATCCTTTGGACAGCGTACGACGCCGCAGGTACCAAACCTACCGGTAAAACAAAACTGGCCGATTTCGCGAAGGAATTTGCGGTTGTGTTTGGTGCGTAAGCGCGGATGGCGGAAGGAGGTGAAAGGTGAAAGGTGAAAGGTGAAAGGTGAAAGGAGAAAGGAGAAAGGAGAAAGGACAAATGTAAAGGGGAAAGGGGAAAGCTGAACTGCTGAAGGAATTCAGTTTATGGATTCAAACCTTTCGCCTTTTACCTTTCGCCTTTTACGTTCGACTGCCCTGACTACTGCAAGCCTCCCGGCTTTTGGCTTTATAAAAGTAATACACTAGTCTTTGTGCACTTTTACTATGTACCTCGATTTAATAAAAACATATGCTGCAACCTGGCTTGCGTACCCGCTAGTCCGGCTTTAGGTACATAAATAGAATACCGGGATTGTAAATCAATCAGCCACGTAATGAAAATTACAAATGTAGAACATAGGTAGGCCTTAGTGCAAAAACTCCCTGAGTTCATTTTTGAAAACCCATTTTCAATATTTACCTTTGTAAATCACTGTGGCTACTCCTTGAAAATGGAAAAGAAAAATCTTTTTGCTGTACAAGTCGACGGCAAATTTTTACATCACTTTGATGTTTGGATTTGGTTTCGTTTTCATATTTCACACCGCCCTTACTTTACCGAAAATTTTGAGGAGTCTTTCCATTGTAAAAATGAAAAAGACGCCCTAACTCTTGCACAATTAGTAAAGGAAAAATATCCTATCGCCAACGTTCAAATAATATCTAACAGTAAAAGTCAGATTTAAAACTTCACGATGCTATTAGCGTTTAGGCTTAAGTGTTTAAAGTAAAAGCTTCTGGTTTTCGGATTCAAACTCGTTAAGCCAGACGTCCCGCTAGTAAGGATTTGTAATCCGAACTCAAAAAGCATAGGATATGTAAACCGAGAACAGCATTCATGGGTTGCAAATCGATGAGCTACCTCGGACCGGATTGCAAATCCGGCCCTGCGGTGGCTCATCGATTACATATGCTCCTACCCCCCTTGCGTCTTCCCCCTAATAATCCCATTTTTGCTCCCACATAAAAAAGACACCATGACTTCAAATGCAAATGATATAAATGCCGTTAACGAAGCGGTAGCACAACTACGTCAAGCCATGCTCAGCGCTGATGGCACCCTGCTCAGCAGCCTGGCGCATGAGGAATTGACCTACGGGCACTCCGGCGGGCAGATACAAAACAAGCAAGAGTTTGTAGAAACCTTTACCAGCGGCGCTTCTGTTTTTACCAGCATTGATATCAGCGAACAAACTATCCGCATCGCCGGCGATACCGCCATTGTGCTCCATATTCTCAAGGCTACCACCAACGACAAAGGCAAAGGCCCGGGAAACGTCAACATCAGTATTTTGCTGGTTTGGGTCAAAAGCGAAAACAATAGCTGGCAGCTTTTGGCGAGGCAGGCGGTCAAAGTGGTGTAAACTCTAGGGCACGAGAAATGAAAATAATTCAAGAAATGCGGATTGCGGAGTGCCAAATGCGAAATGAAAATAATTTAAGAAATGCGGAGTGCGGAGTGTCAAATGCGAAATGACAATATGAGGAATTTAAAAACTTCCGCATTCCCCAATCCGAATTCCGCATTCCTCACCACCCGATATTCAAAAAAAAGCCCCTCCGTTTCCGAAAGGGCTATATGAGGTAAAAGGCGAAAGGTGAAAGGGTAAAGGCAGATATAGGTTACTGGTTCAAACCTTTCGCCCTTCACCTTTAACCTTTCACCTAATATTAAGCAATCTGCCTTCTGATAATATTCAGCGCTCCGCCACCCTGGAACCACTCGATCTGCTGCGCATTGTAGGTATGGTTAACCGCGAATGAATCGGTAGAACCATCTTTATGATGCAACACCACGCTCAGTTGTTTGCCAGGAGCAAAGGTGGTAGGGCCATTGATATCGATTGTATCGTCTTCCTGCACCTTGGCGTAATTGGCCGGGTCGGCAAAGGTGATGACCTGTTTAAAAAATAAGCGCTGTTATGTCAGGCATATAACGTATAAACCAAACCGGCAAAGACGCGACTGGTAAGGCCGACACGATTTTGCCGGAATTAAGTGTAGCCAGGGTAACGTGTTTTATTTCGGAAGTATCGACGATAGTCAAATGATCGATAATGCGGAAGTTGAGGTTCAGCATTTCCAGGTTGCCTCGGAAATTATCCTCAATGGTTAGCCGGTCCACAAAGTGGCCGCCTTCCATAACCCTGTCGGTAACGCGCAATTGTGAAAGATCGGGGTCGGCAAGGCCAAAAAATATCAGGTTGATATCATAGCCGGCCGTTTTAAAACGCTGTGGCGTGTCCCAGGTAGCGCTATTGGTAAAGTGCCCTTCGTATACAAATGTCTCGCCGGCGGCCAAGGCATCGGCGCTAAGCCGTTCAAAAGTGTCAACTACGTATTCAAATGCCAGTTTCCGGGCTTCCTTCGGCGAACGGGTGACGTGCGGAAACAGTTCGCGTTGCTTCGTTACGAAAAGCAGGTCGCCATCAAATACAATATAATTATTTCGGATGTGGTCGGGCAGGTAATCGGGGCCTACGGTAGACTTACCTGCACCATTTGAACCTGTGATAATATAAAGAGAGGGCACTCCTATATAATTAAAGCAGGCCGAGCCGGCGACGCAGGGACCGTGCTTGTGTACCTGAAAGCTTGCGCACAATGACAAATGACCGGGCATCGGGGCCTACGGTTACGACACTGATGGTATGGTCGGGGTATTCAAGATAGCTTTGCTTAACAGGCAGCTCTTTTGAATTGATCATAAAAGGCTTGCCCGAAGCAAGTTTATGCTTCCTCAGTCTTTTTACTGCTTCAGTGCCCGTTTGCTCTAAAATTTCCAGATCGCTCATTACCTGATACGTATACTCAAATATACAATTTTAAGCCGGAAAGCAAAAAGACCAAAGCTAAAAGTTTTTTAAAGCAAAGGACAAAAGACAAAAGAAATAGTCCTTTATCCTTCGACCACTATCTTTCGTCTTTTGTCCTTCAGTCCTTTATCCTTCCTTACTCTAGCCCAATACGCTTAAGCTATTTGCCTTCTGATAATATTCAGCGCTCCACCAGCCTGGAACCACTCGATCTGCTGCGCATTGTAGGTATGGTTAACCGCGAATGAATCGGTAGAACCATCTTTATGGTGCAGCACTACGCTTAGTTGCTTGCCTGGGGCAAAAGTAGTTAAGCCATTGATGTCGATCACATCATCTTCCTGTATCTTGTCGTAGTCGGCATTATCGGCAAAGGTGATGGCCAGCATACCTTGTTTTTTCAGGTTGGTTTCGTGGATACGGGCGAATGATTTCACCAATATGGCACGTACGCCCAGATGACGTGGCTCCATGGCCGCATGTTCGCGGGATGAACCTTCACCGTAGTTTTCGTCGCCTACTACAACCGTTCCTATACCAGCAGCTTTGTAAGCACGCTGTGTAGCCGGAACCGGACCGTATTCGCCGGTCAGTTCATTTTTAACAGTGTCAGCCTTATCATTAAAATAGTTGATCGCACCGATCAGTATGTTGTTCGAAATATTGTCAAGGTGACCACGGAATTTCAACCATGGGCCAGCCATTGAAATATGGTCGGTTGTACATTTACCTTTGGCTTTGATCAGCAGTTTCAGACCAGCCAGATCGGTACCTTCCCAAGCCGGGAACGGATCCAGTAATTGCAGACGTGCAGATTTTGGATCAACCTTCACTTCCACGCCGCTGCCGTCTTCGGCCGGTGCCTGGTATCCGGCATCCTCAACCGCATAACCTTTGATCGGCATTTCTAAACCCATTGGTTCGTCAAATTTCACCTGCTCGCCGTCTTTGTTGGTCAGAGTATCAGTTAGCGGGTTAAAAGTAAGGTCGCCTGCTATCGCGAAAGCGGTAACAATTTCCGGTGACGCTACGAAAGCGTGAGTATTAGGGTTACCATCCTGACGTTTCGCAAAGTTGCGGTTGAAGGAGGTAATGATAGAGTTTTTGCGTGTAGGGTCGTCGGTATGACGTGCCCACTGGCCTATACATGGTCCGCAGGCATTGGCCAGCACCACACCACCCATACTTTCGAAGGTACCGAGGTAACCATCGCGCTCTACGGTATAACGCACCTGCTCCGAACCCGGAGTGATGGTAAATTCAGCTTCCGTTTTCAGGTGTTTGTCTACCGCTTGTTTGGCAATTGAAGCCGCACGGGTAATATCTTCGTAAGATGAGTTGGTACATGAACCGATCAAACCTACTTCCAGTTTGGTAGGCCAGCCATTTTCGCGAACCGCAGTAGCAAATTTAGAGATCGGCCATGCCAGATCGGGGGTAAATGGCCCGTTTACATGTGGTTCCAACTCATCCAGATTGATCTCGATCACCTCATCGAAATATAATTCAGGGTTGGCATAAACTTCCGCGTCGCCGGTCAGGTGTTCCTTAACCGTATCAGCCAGGTCGGCTATATCAGCACGTTTTGTACCGCGCAGATAAACTGCGATCTTTTCATCATAACCAAATACCGAAGTAGTGGCACCAATTTCGGCACCCATATTACAGATAGTTCCTTTACCGGTTGCCGAAAGCGAGCGGGCGCCTTCACCAAAATATTCAACAATGGCACCGGTGCCGCCTTTTACAGTCAGGATACCAGCCACACGCAGTATAACGTCTTTTGCGGAGGTCCAGCCCGATAGTTTGCCCGTCAGATGTACACCGATCAGTTTAGGGAATTTAAGCTCCCATGGCAATCCGGCCATCACGTCGCAGGCATCAGCACCACCAACACCTATCGCCACCATACCCAAACCACCGGCATTAGGTGTGTGTGAGTCGGTACCGATCATCAAACCACCCGGGAAAGCATAGTTTTCCAGCACTACCTGGTGAATGATACCAGCACCCGGTTTCCAGAAACCGATACCATATTTATCAGATACCGAAGCCAGAAAATCATATACTTCTTTGTTAACGTCTTTTGCTGTTTGCAGATCGGTATCAGCACCAATTTTAGCCTGGATCAGGTGATCGCAATGTACTGTAGATGGCACCGCCACCTGCGGCCTGCCCGCCTGCATAAATTGCAGCAAGGCCATCTGCGCTGTAGCATCCTGCATCGCAACACGATCGGGTGCAAAATCAACGTAATCGACACCACGTTTGTAAGCGCTATGTGCTTCACCTTCAGAAAGGTGGGCATATAAAATTTTCTCAGTTAATGTAAGGGGTTTTCCGGTTGCTTTACGGGCAGCAGCAACACGTGCTCCGTAGCGTTCGTAAACCTTTTTGATCATATCTAAATCAAAAGCCATCTTTCAGATATTTTAGGTGAAATTAATAATGGGCCGCAATAAGCCTATCTCGCGGCGAATTTATAAAAAATACAGGTAAATGATGTCGGTATTTTGTATTTTATTGGTTGTTGTTTGGTTGGAGAGGTTGTATTGGTTGTATTAGTTGAAGTGGTTGGGCATTGGGGATTGGGCATTAGGCATTAGGCATTGGTTGTTTAGACACTGGTTAACTGATTACCCATCGCTGAACTTGTCTGAACCAGGATTCGTAGAATTTTGCGATTGAAGGATTTTTGGGGGGTGTAGTTGATCCTTAAATCCGTTAATCCTACGAATCCTGGTTCAGACAATTTGGCCGGTATCCGCTCCCATCGCTAACGCGGGTGAGGCAGGTTATGATAGAAAAATATATTTAATGCCGACCCCAACATTCTTTTTGAGAAAATATAGCGTTCGGCAAAACGGTCGTAAAATTCGTACTACCTTTAACCTCGCAACATGAAAAAATTCCAAACCGTATACGATTTTCATCAAACGGCAGCAATTCCGGGCTTTGCTTATTTGTTTGTGGTACCCATCATTATTGGAGTAGGTATATTTATTTATAACTTCTTTTATGGCGACCGCGAGGGTATCAAATTCGGGATGGCAAAGCGAAACTTCGGGATGATCTTCGGTATCGTATTCGCCGGTATCGGGTTTTCGATGTTCAGTGCCATTGTTGGCGCCTCCGGCAACAAATACCGGTCGGAAAAATATTACTTCGAAAGCGGGAAATATAAAGTCGTTGAAGGGCTAATAGAAAACTTCCACCCTATGCCGGCAGGTGGTCACGACAGCGAGCATTTTGATGTTAATGGGGTGCATTTTGATTATTCAAGTTTTGATCTGGCCGATTTGGGCTACAACAAGACCCAGGCAGATGGTGGCATATTGAAAGCAGCTCTTTATGTACGACTCACTTACATCACTTATTATAAACGCAATGCTATTTTAAATATAGACACCCTTAGATAATTGAGATTATTAAATGGAGGACCGTAGACTGCAAATTAGCCACAATAGCCTGATAATGAATTAGTTAAAATCAATAACAAAGCGGATCAAAACCAAAAATCATGGTTGACACTTTTTTGGCAAAAAATCAGATAATTATCTGAAAATCATTTATTTAACCCAAAAATAGCACTGATTTCTGTTAACCATGTTAACCTTCTACCGCCAGTAATCGAATCTCTGATCATAACCCCGCAAACACCCATCCCTTACTGCTCCACTCTTCCATGGCCCTTGGCAATACATACTCCAGCCTGTCAAAGGCTTTCAGGCTATCATGAAATACAACGATGGAGCCGGGCCATACATGCCGCAACACATTCTCCAGGCAGGCTTCGGGGCTAAGTTTTAGGTCGAAGTCGCCGCTTAGCACATCCCACATTACAATCTGCAGGTCGGGCCGGTGCGCTCTTAACAGTCTGATCTGCGAGCGTTTGATGCGTCCATAGGGTGGCCGGAATAAATTGGAGGGAATCAGCTGGTCAGCCTTCAGGTAATTGTCGAGGTATATCTGGTTCTCCGTTTTCCAGCCTTTTAGGTGATTAAAGGTATGATTACCAATACTATGCCCTGCCGCTTTTACCTGTTCAAAGACATCCGGATGCTTGCGCACATTGTCGCCGATACAGAAAAAAGTAGCCTTCGCCTGGTACTCCTTTAAAATATTTAAAACAAAGGGTGTAACAATGGGTATAGGGCCGTCGTCAAAAGTTAAATAAACACGCTTACCGTCAGCACGCTTATTCCACAACAAACCGGAATAAAACTGTTTAATAAACCAGGGCGTTTTTACAAGGTACATGTTGCAAATGTAGCAATTTGCGATTGAGCGAATGGATAGAAGGTTGACCGGGGTGATTTACTTATTCACTCATTCACTAACTCACTCATTCACTAATTAAAATAAACATATGAATCTGAAAATATCAACCAAACTGTTAATGATGCTTGCGATGATGGCAGGCGGCGCATTTAAAGCGGAGGCTCAGCAAGTGATATCACTTCAAAAAGCTGTCGACCTGGCGCTGGCTAACAACCTCACCATTAAACAGTCGCAATATACCGAAGCCCTTGCGGCAGAGGATGTCAACCAAAGCAAGTATAACCTGTTACCGGGAATTAACGCCAATGCTCAGGGTGGTTACTATTTTGGTAAGACGCAGGTTGCGGGTGCTTTTGCATATTCGACCCAAACTTTTAATGCCAGCGGTAACTTATCCGCGCAAATAACACTTTTTCAGGGCGGACAGTTGCATAACCAGATATTACAGAATAAACTAATACTTGATGCCGATAAAACCGGCACAGCCAAGGTTAAGAATGACCTGGTATTAAATGTAGTAACCGATTACCTGGCAATATTGACCAATCAGGATCTTGTTACAGCAGCCAAACAGCAAATAGAAATTGCCAGGATCACACTTGATCGTACACAGAAAAGTTTTGACGCCGGCAGCCTTTCACTGGCCGACCTATCACAATCTAAAGCCGGATTATCAACAGCTGAACTTAATCTGACCAATACCCAAAATCAACTTAATCTTTCGATCCTGATCTTGAAACAGTATATGGAGATGGATCCCAAAACAGATATCGTGGTTGAACGTCCGGATATAAGCAAACTTACCGATATAAAAACAGCCTACGATGCCAATGAGGTTATCAATACCGCTTTTGGGGTTAACCCTGATGTACATCTGGCCGAACAAAACCAGGCTATTTATCAACAGGCTATCAAAATTGCACAAGGCAATTACTATCCAACAGTAGCATTAACGGGAGGAGCGGCATCGAGCTATTCAAATCAGATTCCACAGGCTTTTTCGAAACAATTCTTTACAAGCAATTTTAACCAATTTATTGGCTTAAATGTTCAGATCCCGATTTTCAACAAGTTCTCGGCACGTACAGCAGTTCGCAAAGCTAAACTGAGTTTCGAGAATGCGCAGGTATCAACACAGCTTGCAAAAAACAACTTGAGTAAAACCATCATTCAGGCCGTGTTTGATCTGAACGCAGCAGTAAAACGGTATTCTTCAACCCAGCAAACATATGCTGCAGATAAAGATGCTTTTAACATAATACAGGAACGTTATAATGTAGGACTGGTGAATTCGCTTGATTATAACACTGCGCTTACCAATGTCAATAAAGCCGAAAACGATATGATCGAATCGAAGTATGAGGTGGTTTTCAGAAGTAAAGTGATCGATTATTATTTAGGTAATCAAATATCATTGTAGTTATTGGTTGATCAGTTATCAGTAACTGGTGATTTTGAGATAAACATTTAAAAAAAATAGCAATTAGAATTTATACTTTAATAAAATGGGAAAGACTACTAAATATATCCTGATCATTCTTGTAGCACTGGTTGTGCTGCTGGTTGCCTTAAAACTAAGCGGGGTGATCGGTAAGCAACAAAAAACTCAGGTTGCAACCGAAAAAGCGACAGATCGAACCATCAATGAAACGGTATCGGCCAGCGGTAAGATCAAAGCACACGTAGAGGTAAAGATCAGTCCGGAAGTTTCGGGTGAGGTTGTTGACCTGCCGGTGAAAGAAGGCGATGTGGTTACCAAAGGGCAATTGCTTTGCCGCATCAGACCAGACATTTTGAAATCAGACTACGAACGTTCGCAGGCTGCTTACAATTCGCAGAAGGCAAATCTGGCCAATTCACAGCAAATGCTGAAACAATCAGAAGCTTCATTTGCCAATATCGAAGCGATCTACAAGCGCGATAAAGTACTTTTCGATAAAAAAGTATTGACCGCTGCTGAGTTTGACGCTGCCAAAGCAAATTATGATGGCGCAAAGGCATCGCTGGAAGCCGCTAAACAAAATGTAATTGCAACCAATTACGGTCTGGCTCAAACTGCTGCTTCCGTAAAAGAATCAGAAGCCACTTTGAATAAAACTACCATCTATTCCCCGGTTGATGGTGTTATATCAAAACTATCAATTCAAAAAGGCGAACGCGTACTGGGTACCCAGCAGTTTGCCGGTACGGAGATCATGACCATTTCTGATCTTAACCAATTAGATGCTACTGTTGACGTAAACGAAAATGATATCAATCGTATAAAATTAGGTGATTCATCTAAAGTTGAAGTTGACGCATTTACCGGCAAAATATTTACCGGTACCGTAATTGAAATAGGTAGCGCTGCAAACGTTGTAGGTAATACGGCCGACCAGGTAACCAACTTTACCGTAAAAGTTAGACTCGATCCGAAATCATACCAGGCTTTACTGGATAAAAGCGTAAGCAATCCATCGCCATTCCGTCCGGGATTAACTGCTACGGTTGATATCAATACGAACCATGCCAGTTCATTGGCCGTACCGATTCAGGCCGTTACAACCCGCGAGGATAAAAAACCGGATAGTGGAGCGCCCAAGAGCGATAATACAGACAACACAAAAGCAAAGGCCACAACTGTAAACAAAGAATATGTGTTTGTGTACAATGCTGGCAAAGTTAAACAGGTATTGGTAACTACTGGCATACAGGACGACAGTTACATACAGATCAAATCTGGTCTGAAAGCCGGCGACGAAGTTGTTTCAGCTCCATATGGCGCCATAACCAAAACTCTGGCCGACAAAATGGAAGTAGAAAAAGTAGATAAAAGCAAGCTATTTATCAGTGAAAATAAATAATTAAGCCGAACCGATTTTAAGAAAAGGCCTGTGCATTTGCATAGGCCTTTTTAATTTGTATAAATTCGCAGCGTGCAATGGCTTTAAAATACTATGATCGGTAAAAACAGGATATTGGTTGTTGGCGGTGGCAGCTGGGCTACGGCGAATATTAAAATGCTAAGCGACAACCCTGTAAAGAAAGAAATTTACTGGTGGATGCGCAGCGAAACTGCAGCCGACCATATCAGGCAGTTTGGGCACAATCCAAATTACCTGAGTTCGATCGAGATCAAGGTACCTCCTCAAAATATATCAACCGACCTGCGTTCCCTGATCGGCGAAGCCGATATCATCTTGCTCAATGTGCCAGCAGCATTTCTTAAAGAGGCGCTTAGTGGCATTAGCAGCGATGATTTTGTTGGCAAAAAGGTTGTTTCAGCCATCAAAGGCATTGTACCCGACGAAAACATGATCATCGGCGAATTCATCAATAAACACTACGGTGTTTCTTTTGACGATTTTATGGTGATCAGCGGCCCCTGCCATGCGGAAGAGGTTGCATTGGAGAAACTGTCTTACCTTACAATCGCCTCCGGAGATACAGAACTCGCCGCCGAATTTGCCGGAATGATCAATACCCGCTATATCAACACTACGGTATCTGACGATATATGGGGTACAGAATATGCCGCTGTACTTAAGAATGTATACGCTATGGCCAGCGGCATCTGCCACGGAGTTGGCTATGGCGATAATTTTCAATCGGTATTAATATCCAATGCGATCCGCGAACTGGAACGCTTTGTTGCTGCAGTACACCCTATAGACCGGGATATCAAAGAATCAGCCTATCTGGGCGACTTATTGGTAACAGCCTACTCCAACTTTAGCCGTAACCGTACCTTCGGTAACATGATCGGCAAGGGCTATACCGTTAAATCGGCACAGTTGGAGATGAACATGATAGCTGAAGGCTATTATGCTGTCAACTGCCTGCACGAGGTAAACAAACAGTACCATGTGCATATGCCTATATGCAATGCCGTTTATGCCATCCTATACGAAAAACGGAATCCTTCCCTCGAAATGAAACATTTGGCAGGTCAATTGAGTTAGTACTTTATATAAACTACTAAAACCAATGAAAAATTTGATCAAAGTTGCCCTGGTTTCCGGGGCAATGTTATTTGCTGTGCAAGGCATGGCAGGTACCGTAAAGCAGGATACAACCTTAGGAAAAAAAATCAGTCATACGGCAAAGAAAGTCGGCCATAAAACCGCCAATATAGCAGCCAATACTGCTTCGGCGGTAGTCGACAAAAAATACGAAGGGAAATGTGGCCCCAATGGCGAAACCGTTTACATCAATGAGCATTCCCATTATTATATCATCAACAAAAAAGGCCACCGCGTTTACCTCAAAAAATCGGAATTGATGGACAAAAAAATGTAAGCTTAGCCCTAAACTACTTAAGCTACTGTCTATAACAACAAAAAAGCCCTCATCCGCAAGGATGATGGGCTTTTCAAACTAAACTAAACTATCTTGGTTATCTGATAATAGATATCTGGTATTAGGAAAACAACGGCCGATTAACCATCTTAATGAATATTAACCAGTAACTGTTACCATGTAACTAATTCCCGATACCAAATACCCGATACCTAATACCTGATACCCGATACCTAATACCTAATACCTAATACCTAATACCTAATACCTAATAACTGATACCTGATATCTAATACCTACCCTCAAAACTTCCTCCTGCGCTCGCCACGATCTTCACGGCGTTTACCTGAAAAGTCGCGGAAACCGCCGCCGCTATTGCCGCCTGATCGTTCTCTGCTTCCGCCTTCTCTTTTTCCACCCTCACGGTTGCCACCGCCATAGCCTGAGCCATTGCGAAAACCACCTTCTCTGCGTTCGCCACCTTCGCGTTTCTTATAGCTATTGGAAGTGCCACCACTGCGACTTTCGCTGCTGCCTTCTCCTGAAATCTCTATCCTAACTTCGCGTCCCTGAAAATCGGCACCCTTAAAGCCCGATTGCACTTTCTGTACATCTTCATTTGCTACTTCGAAGAAAGAGTAAACACCCTTCACGTCAATTTTACCTACAGTTTTACCAGCTATTTTGGTGGTATTGCAGATATATCCTAGCAGATCGCCGCGGGTAAAGCCGTCAACCGAACCTAAGTTGATGAATAAGCGGGTAAAATCAGCACGCATACCTGTACGATTGAAACGATCGCCGCCACGATCGCCTTCAGCGCGTGGACGTTCGTCTGCAGCTGCATTCAGGTCAGGTGCATTTTTGTAATAATCAAGGAAACTGTTGAACTCCAGAGAAGCAAAACGTTTGATGATATCTTCTTTGCTCAGTTCCTTAAACTCATCCATGATGCGTGGAAGGTACTGTTCAATTTGTTTCTCATTCACTTCAACGTTATGCACTTTGTGTATCAGCGCAAACAGTTGCTTTTCAACTACATCAAAGCCTGTAGGTATTTCGGCTTTAACAAAGCGTTTACCTAAAGTTTTTTCTATCTGACGGATCTTACCCAATTCCTTACCATTGATGATCGAGATCGATACACCGGTTTTACCCGCACGCGCTGTACGGCCGCTTCGGTGGGTATAGTTCTCAATTTCGTCGGGTAGTGAATAATTGATTACGTGCGTAACGTCGTTCACGTCGATACCACGGGCTGCCACGTCGGTAGCTATCAGCAATTGCAGGCTACGGTCGCGGTAACGTTTCATTACCTTATCGCGCTGTTGCTGTGATAAATCGCCATGCAGCGAATCGGCATTATAACCGTCTTTGATCAATGATTCAGCAATTTCCTGAGTTTCGATCTTGGTACGGCAAAATACGATACCGAAGATCTCGGGATTGAAATCAACGATACGTTTAAAGGCAGCGTATTTATCGCGGGCACGTACCACATAGTATTCGTGCTCGATATTTTCGTTACCGGTATTTTTTGTGCCCATGGTAAGCTCGTAAGGATCTTCCATATATTTTTTGGCGATCCTTCTTACTTCAGAAGGCATAGTGGCCGAAAACAGCCATGTTTTTTTATCTTCGGGGGTGGTAGACAAAATACTGTCAATGTCTTCCTGGAAGCCCATATTGAGCATCTCATCAGCTTCGTCGAGCACAACAAACTTTACGCCGCCAAAATTAATAGCGCCGCGGTTTATAATATCGAGCATACGCCCTGGTGTTGCCACTACAATTTGCACACCGCGACGGATCTGGTGCAACTGATCCGAAATGCTTGCGCCGCCATAAACAGCAACAACATTTACGTTGCGCATATTTTTAGCATAATTTTTCAGATCGTTGGTGATCTGTAAACAAAGTTCACGGGTAGGGCACAAAATAAGCGCCTGCGGATGATTTTCTTCGAAATCAAGTAGTTCCAGTAATGGAAGTCCAAAAGCAGCAGTCTTGCCGGTCCCGGTTTGGGCTAATCCGACAAAATCGTTGCTGCCTGTTAACAATACGGGAATTGACTGTTCCTGGATTGGTGTAGGGTTTTCGAACCCTAACTCAGAGATGGCATTAACAATATCATGACGGATTCCCAGTTGAATAAATGGGTTCATGAATTTAAATAACGTATCTGGCTACATCGCCAAATCGGGCGCAAAGGTAAGGTTAATTTATCGCATTTCAAATACTGGGGAGGGATTTGGGAAAGATGACAATTGGGTAGAGAATGTAATTGCAACCTATTCTAGCGCAAGGAATATGGCGCAAGGTAAAATCATCTGTTATAGTTTGCAATATCTATTTTCCAAAAAGCCACAAATTATCCTACCTTAGTTTTCAATATCTAACCAACCATGAATATACAACGACTCCTCCTAATTGCCCTTTTTGCATTGGCAACTCAAACACTTTTTGCTCAGGACCTTGAAAAAAGCTTCGATACTACCCATTATGGCCGAAATACTGCTGTTGGGAAATATGCAGATATACGTGGTTTCAAAATGTATTATGAAACCTATGGTAAAGGCAAACCGCTGCTGATCATCCATGGCAACGGAGGATCTATCAATAACTTTGTTTTCCAGATACCTTATTTCGCTAAAAAGTATCAGGTAATATTAGCTGATAGCCGTGCGCAAGGCAAATCAGTTGATAGTAAAGACTCGCTGAGCTACGAAATGATGGCCGACGATCTGAACGGGCTGCTTGATCATCTGCATCTTGATTCAGCCTATGTTATCGGGTGGAGCGATGGCGGTATCAATGGCTTGTTACTTGCTATCAGGCATCCCGATAAAGTAAAAAAACTGGCAGTTACCGGAGCCAACCTTTGGCCTGATTCAACTGCTGTTGAACCTTTTATATACAAATGGGCACAAGACATGAACAAGGCGCTGGCAGACACGCTCAAAAAGACCAAATCGCCAGGTGCCGCACTAAAAAATGAAGCAAAAATAATGCATCTTCTGTCTTTTGAGCCACATATCAAAACATCCGACCTGCATGCTATCAAAGCTCCGGTTTTGGTAATTGGCGGCGACCATGATGTGATCCTGCCACAGCATACCATGTTGATAGCTCAATCTATACCCCATAGTGATTTATGGATCGTACCTAATTCAGGCCATGCAACGCCGGTTTTTAAGCGCGACCAATTCAATGAAAGGGTAGCTGAATTTTTCGAGCTTCCGTACAGGGTTATTGACGGAATGGGTCGTTTAAGGTAATTCCGTTCCTGATCCAGCTTCGGCTTCTTCTTGCGTGGCAGGGATTGTTTCGGCTGCGACCGGTTCGGGTTTCTTTTCTGTATAAGAAACGATCAGTAATCCGATAACCCCGCCGGTAACACACATATCAGCCACATTAAAAATGCCCGTACGCAAATTGCCTATGCCCAGGTTCATGAAATCGGTTACATGCCTGTCATAAAACAGACGGTCGATGATATTACCCAAACCACCGGCCAGAATAAGCGATAAAGACATCGTTTTTAATCGGCTGAATCCGTCTATTTTAAGTACCACATATACAAATAAACCAACCAGGCAAAGTAAAGGCAGCACACTGAGCAACCAAAAACTTAATGTTTTGGAAAGATTATCGCCTAAACTAAGCGCTGCACCAGTATTTTCGGCATATTCCAAAACAACAGTATTGTGGAAATATGTTTTGGGCATTTGAAACATCAGGTGCTCCTTAGCCAGGTGTTTGGTGTATTGATCGCAGCTGATAAAAAAGAGCGAAAAAACACAAAAAGAAAAAACACTGATCCTATTTTTCATCCTTAAAATCTTTTAATCGCGCCTTACCTGAGTCTATCTGCCGATTTGATCAATTTCTCATCGCGTTGTATCGCTTTAACTGCCAACAAGGTCAGCACAATACTGATCGAACTCAGCAACACGCCGATACCAAAATTACTGGTTTTGAAAGTATTGATATCAACTACCGACTTAACTGTCTGCACCTGCCAATAGGTATAGGCAATGATCACGAAAATATAGCCATAGCCAAAAGCGATCTGCTGTTTGCGGTTTTTATAAAGAAAGACCAGCGCCAGCGGCAAAACACCTGCAACTGCTGTACCAGCAATTAGCGCAGTAAAGCTTTGCACCAGCGTCTGTTGACCACTGTTATCATGGGTAACACCAGTTACCGAAACGGCTGACGCGACGCCGTTGATATAAACATTATGCGCCAGCGGAAAAAGGAACAAGGCGAAAATGGCCAGGCCGGCAAGGAGAAAATAAATACTTTGTATGCGTTGGATCATTGTTGGTTGTAGGGGTTGTATTGGTTGTATTAGTTGTATTAGTTGCCTCAATAGCTATTGCGATGGTTGTAGTGGTTGTATTTGTTGAAGATTTTATAGCGATCACGGTATGAAACCGGATAAAAATCAAATACAACTACTACAACTAATACAACCAGTATAACTCTTTATAAAAAACAAAGATAGAAAAACCCTAAATCCAAATCGCAAAACCTGATTCTAAAATCACAAATCAATTCTACCTTTGCATCGTGTCCGAAAAACAGCGCTATTTTATCGAACTGGCTTATGATGGCAGCAATTACCACGGCTGGCAGGTGCAACCTAATGCACTTACCGTACAGGAGGTGTTGGATAATGCGCTTACAACCGTCTTGCGCCAACCTATCTCAACTACCGGATGCGGGCGAACCGATACCGGTGTACATGCGAAGCAGTTTTTTGCGCATTTCGATGCTGAGTCCATAGTCCATAGTCCATTGTCCATTGCCGGGACGGGAAATACAATGGACTATCGACTATGGACCATCGACCAAAAAACCATCAACAGCATTAATGCAGTGCTACCTTATGATATTGGAATAAAGCGTGTTATTGACGTACATCCCGATGCGCATGCCCGTTTTGATGCTACACTGCGGTCATATGAGTATCATGTTCATTTTGGCAAGGATCCCTTCAAGGTCAACCGCTCCTGGGAGTTGCGCGACCGGCCCGATATTGGATTGATGAATACAGCCGCACAAATCCTGTTAGCATACACTGATTTTAGCTGTTTCAGTAAATCAAACACCCAAACTTTTACCAATAATTGCAAAATATCCCGTGCCGAATGGATGGAAATTGATGGTGAATTGGTTTTCCATATCTCCGCCGACCGCTTTTTAAGGAATATGGTGAGAGCAATAGTTGGCACGCTCATGGCAATTGGTCGAAAAGAGATAGCGCCCAATGACATCAGAAAAATTATCGAAAGCAAAAACCGCAGCAATGCAGGCACATCAGTTCCTGCCTGTGGCCTGTACCTGACGGAGGTGAAATATGATTATATTTAATTGGGTCATTGGGTCATTTGCTGCGCTGGCATTGGGTCATTGGGTCATTTGCTGCGCGTCATTTCGCTGCGCTGTCATTGGGTCATTGGGTCATTGATGTAAAAAATAACTGAAATCAATTATCCCGATAGCTATCGGGACAACCAATACAACTAATACAACCACTACAACTAATACAACTAATTCAACATGTCCACAGTAACCGGCAAAGCACTTGATTGGAAATTATTGGGAAGGGTAATGCGCTATGTGCGACCTTATCGCAAAACCTTCGTCATTGCGGCTTTTCTGACCATCTTTCTGGCGGGTAATGCTTTGGTGCAGCCGGTGCTGATGCAGTTGACGCTGGATAAATATATCCTGGGTGCAGATTACGATGGGCTACTGCTATTAGTTGGTTTGATGCTTGCCCAACTGGGGATACAAACTGCTGCACAGTATTATCAAACATTTTTGACAAACTCGCTGGGGCAATCAGTTATCCGGGACCTGCGCATTGATATCTTTAATCATATATTGAGTTTAAGGCTCAAATATTTCGACCGAACCCCTATTGGAATCCTGATCACGCGGACAGTTTCCGATCTGGAAACCATTGCTGATATTTTTTCAGAAGGGCTGATCTCTATAGTAGGTGACTTTCTTCTGGTAATTGGTATCATTATCGCAATGATGTTGCGCGACTGGAAGCTTGCGCTCATTACCTTGACCCCTATGCCTCTTTTGATAATTTCTACTTACGTTTTTAAAGAGGCTATCAAATCTGCTTTTCAGGAAGTTCGCACACAAGTAGCGCAACTCAATGCCTTTCTGGCGGAGCATATCACCGGCATCAGTGTCATCCAGTATTTTGCCCGCGAAGAACAGGAAATGGGCAAATTCAGAAACGTGAATTTAAAATACCGGGATGCCAATATCCGATCTAACTGGTATTATTCTATCTTTTACCCGGTAATCGAAGTACTGTTTGCCGTTTGTATCTCCATGCTGGTATGGTATGGCTGCAAACGTATCTTAAGCGACCAGGAAATTGGGGCTATCTCTGCCAGGCACCAGATCACACCAGGCGTAATACTGGAATTTATTGTATTGCTTAACCTGCTTTTCAGGCCCATAAGGCAGCTGGCCGATAAATTTAACACCCTGCAAATGGGCATGGTTGGCGCGGATCGTATTTTCAAGGTACTCGACACAGATGAGGTGGCTATCAATAAAGGCCATTTGCGACCCGCACAACTACAAGGCGATATCGCATTCAAGAATGTTTGGTTTGCCTATAACGAGGAAAATTGGGTACTCAAAAACATCAGCTTTCATGTTAAACCAGGCGAGACCCTGGCTTTGGTAGGTGCAACTGGTGCGGGCAAATCATCAACTATCAATATACTGAACCGTTTTTACGAGATCGGCAAAGGCGAAGCAGAAGTCGATGGCGTTAATATACAGGATTATGATGTAAGCTACCTGCGTTCGCGCATAGCGACTGTGATACAGGACGTGTTCCTGTTTACGGATACCATCGCCAATAATATCAGCCTGAATAACCCATCGATCACACGAGACCAGATAGTCGCGGCGGCAAAAGAAGTTGGCGCCCATGAATTTATTGAACGCCTGCCGGGTGGTTATGATTATAATGTGATGGAACGTGGCTCGACTTTATCTGCAGGACAGGCACAGCTGATTTCTTTTATCCGGGCATTGGTGTATAACCCGGCAATCCTTGTGCTGGATGAAGCTACCTCGTCGGTTGATACCGAAACAGAGCTTCTGATACAACATGCCATAGACCGGCTGATGGAGGGCCGTACAGCTATAGTGATCGCACACCGGCTATCAACCATCCAAAAGGCCGATAAGATCATCGTCCTCGACCACGGCGAGATCAAAGAAACAGGCACCCACCAGGAACTGTTGAAAATTGAGCACGGCTATTACCGCAAGCTATACGATCTGCAGTTTAATTCGGCAGGGATCGTTAAGGAGTGAGTCTTGAGTATTGAGTCAATAGTCTTGAGCCTTAATAACTTAAAAAATGCTGTCATTTCGAGGGAGCGCGTAGGGTCTCGAAAATGGGCGACCGAGAAACCTTAAACGCCTTCCCTTGCAATACAGCTATGCATATACAATAAGGTTTCTCCTCGCCCTGGCACACCAACCACTACCGCTCGTCGAAATGACATGGTTTGTTAGGACACAAATCGTTAAATTTTGTTAAAAACGAAACGATCACCCTTACCTCCAATAATAATCCCCGATAAAGTTTTACCTTTATGATGAGTATTGCTATTTTCGCAGAATTAGATCTGAGCCGCGGACTTCGTCTCCGATCTCATATCACATTCTGATAGCTATCAGGACTCATATCTCAACAACAATGGAAGAATTTGAAGCAAGCGAATCCTCAAAGAAAACCAAGAGCATTTATATCTCTACCGTTTTTGGTATAGCTATGGTTTTGCTGATGGTGGGTTTGCTTGGATTGATTCTGGTGCACGCCAATAAACTATCGCGCTATGTTAAAGAAAACATTGTATTGAATGTTTATGTAGATGAGTCGGCTCACGAAACTGATGTTTTGCAACTGCAAAAACAGTTGGATGCTAACCCCATTGTTAAACAGACGCAATATGTAAGCAAAGAATTAGCGGCCCGCAATCTGCAAAAAGATATGGGTGAAGATTTTGTAAAATTCCTTGGCTACAACCCGCTTTCTCAATCGCTTGACGTATACCTGAAGGCCGACTATACTAATAATACCGATATAGAAAAATTCAAGGCAGAACTGCTCAAAAATCCGATGATAAAGGAGGTAAAATATCAACAATCATTGGTTGACCAGATGAACCAAAATCTGACCTCCATCAGTTTGTTCATCCTGGGTTTTGCGGTCATATTCGTTATTCTTTCTGTTGCGCTGATCAATAACACGATCCGGCTTGCTATCTATTCGCAACGCTTCCTGATCAAATCGATGCAATTGGTTGGTGCAACCAAAAGTTTTATCCGTAAGCCGTTCTTGTTATATGGCATATGGCATGGTTTATTGGGTTCGCTGATCGCAATAGTAATTTTAATGTTCACGCTGTTTATCGCCCAAAAACAAATACCCGATCTGGTGATTTTGCAGGATTACACCGAGTTTGCTATCGTATTTGTGTTGATCGTTGGCCTGGGGATCTTTATATCGGCGTTCAGTACCTTTCTGGCAGTCAATAAATATTTACGTTTAAAAATATATAATTTATATCGATAGGAGGTGAAAGGGTAAAGGTTAAAGGCGAAAGGTTATAGGCAAAAGGTCAAAGGCAAAAGGTCAAAGGCAAATAAAATTTTTACTTGCTAATTCACTCACTCATTCACTAACTCAATCACTCATTCAAAAACATATGGCACTTACAAAACCAACTTCCCCGGTAAAGACCGCATCATCAGCGGCAAAACCAGCGGTGAAAGAGACTAACAGTACACCTATGACACTGGTGTTTGACAAAGGAAATTATCGATTGCTGATCATCGCGATCGCGGTTGTTGTATTGGGCTTTGTGCTGATGTCTGGCACAACAGATATTTACAGCAATACTAAAATTGTTGTGGCACCTGTTGTAGTATTAACCGGCTTTGCTATCGGTTTCCTGGCAATTTTTAAAAAACCGTCTGCAAAATAATTTATTGTTGACCGCAGGACCGCAAAGTCCGAAAGAAGAAATTTCTACTCAACCTAAGCAATACCTAACATGAATATTTTCCACGTCATCATCCTTGCGATCATTGAAGGACTGACCGAATTTTTACCGGTATCATCAACCGGGCATATGGTTGTTACCAGCGCCCTGTTGGGCATTGGCACTAACGAGTTTGTGAAATTATTTGAGGTTGTGATCCAGCTCGGCGCCATCCTTGCCGTTGTTGTTTTATACTTTAAACGTTTTGTTCGCTCTGTTGATTTTTATGTTAAACTGGTAATTGCGGTAATTCCGGCGGTTGTATTAGGCCTGTTGCTCAAAAAATATATTGATAAACTACTCGAAAGTCCGCTTGTCGTTGCAGTAGCATTTGTTGTTGGTGGTATTATCCTCCTATTTGTTGACGACTGGTTCAAACGTTCGGTAATTAAGGACGAAAAGAATATCAACCACGTAACTGCCTTCAAGATCGGTGTTTTCCAGTGCCTGGCGATGATACCTGGTGTGTCTCGCTCTGCCGCTTCTATCGTTGGCGGCATGTCGCAAAAACTAAGCCGAACAGCTGCAGCGGAATTCTCTTTTTTCCTGGCGGTGCCTACCATGTTTGGCGCGACCGTAAAAGACTTATGGGATTTTAAAAAACATGGCTATTTTGATACACCCGATTTCCACCAGGACATCAAATTCCTGGTCATAGGCAGCGTGATCGCATTTATTGTAGCCTTATTGGCCATCAAAAGCTTTATCACTTTCCTTGAACGACGCGGTTTTAAACTGTTCGGATGGTACAGGATATTTGCCGGAATAGCGATCATTATTTTGTATTTTACTACTACCGCTTTGCACAATTGATAATTTGTGTAATCATCACCATTAATTCGGTGCAAACAAAAAAATTTGCTTGAAACAAACATTTTCCAACATTAACGAATTTGCCGAGGGGCAGCTCCTACTGGTCAATAAGCCTTATAAATGGACCAGTTTTGATGTAGTTGGAAAAATACGGAACGCATTTAAGCCTTTAAAGTTGAAAGTGGGACACGCAGGCACGCTCGATCCATTGGCTACCGGCTTGCTAATCATTTGCACGGGTAAGATGACCAAGCAGATAGATACCTTTCAGGCCGAAGAAAAAGAATATACGGGCACCTTTACATTGGGCGCAACCACACCGACATATGACCTGGAAAGCGAACCAGAGGAAAAGTTCACGACGGAACAAATCACTGAACAGCAAATCCGGGAAGCTTGCAGGCAGTTTATTGGCGAGATACAACAATACCCTCCCGCCCATTCAGCTATAAAGGTTGATGGCGAACGTTTGTATGAAAAAGCCCGTCGTGGTGAGGAGGTAGAACTGAAAGCGCGGACCATAGCCATTAGCGAATTTGAGATCACCCGTATCGAACTGCCCGAAGTTGACTTCAGGGTGGTATGCAGTAAGGGCACCTATATTCGTTCGCTGGCAAATGATTTTGGTATAGCATTAAACAATGGGGCTTACCTTTCACGCCTCAGGCGTACACGAAGCGGTAATTTTAATGTTGATGAATCGTGGCAGGTACTAGACCTGGTAAGTACCATTCGCGAATTAAAACAATTACAGCAGGATTAAATTACTTAGGGAGTGATTAACTAATTTCGCCTCCGGATTCGAAATGAAGATATACCATAACATCGAAGAATTTGTGCCCGTTAAAAATGCTGTAGTTACCATTGGCACTTTTGATGGCGTACACCTTGGGCACCGCAAGATCATTTCAAGGCTGAAAGAAATTGCGGACGAAACTGGCGGCGAAACGGTGCTTCTTACTTTTTTCCCTCATCCCAGGCTGATCCTTCATCCCGAGGATCAGGATCTGAGACTGATCAATACGATTTCTGAAAAGGCAGAGCTTTTGGCACAATTGGGCGTTGATCACCTGATCATTACCCCATTCTCGCGCGATTTTTCGAACCAAACGGCTGAAGAATATATACTTGATATCCTGGTTGAAAAAATCGGCACCAAAAAGATCGTTATCGGTTATGATCATCGTTTTGGCAAAGACCGGCGGGGCGGTTTGGAGCAGCTACAGCAATTTGCGCCCGTTTATTGTTACGATGTAATTGAGATTCCCGAGCAGGACATACACGAAGTTGCTGTAAGTTCTACCCGCATACGGGAGGCTTTGCTGAATGGCGACATTGCACTGGCGAATGAGTTTTTAGGCTACCCCTTTTTTATTACTGGCAAGGTAAATCGGGGCGACCAGATAGGCAGAACGATAGGCTACCCTACCGCCAATATTCTGGTTGAAGAAACTTATAAACTGATACCCAAAGATGGCATTTTTGCTGTAAAAATATATCTTCAAGGCTCTGAACACAATGGCATGGGCTATATAGGTCACCGGCCAACCATCAATGGCATGACAAGGAATATTGAAGTAAATATTTTTGATTTTAACCGCGATATCTATAGCCAACCCATCCGCATGGAATTCCTGCACTATGTACGCGATGATATGAAATTCAATTCGCTCGAAGAATTAACGGAGCAATTGGGCAGGGATAAGATCGCAGTGCAAAAATTACTTGGATAAACAATATTCTAATTATCTGCCGAGTATATACGTATTTTTTTCCACCGTATCAGTCAAATCAACTTCTCTAAACTCTTTTCTATTTATCTGCAATACCTTAAATACTCCATCAGTATTTAATAACGCATCTTTTTCATATTTGCCTTTGTGACTCAATAACAGTTTACCTCTAGTTAGCACCCAGGTAAATGGCAAAATTTCACCATCCGCTCTCTTAAAATAACCGCTTTGATCCTTTTTAAAGGTAATACCAGAACATCCATTAAATGATAATACTGATTCTGATCCATCTTTTGCAGTTTCCTTAATCGAACATATACTCCACGTGTATAATAAAAATCTACTGTCCGTCTTAAATCTGTAGCTTGTATTTCTGCTTTCTTTGTTTTGATTGCAGGACAAACAAAATATTAAAAACAAGACCGCTAAAATCTTCATAAATTATCTTTTAAATACATGCTCATACACCTCTTTCCCCAAATTATAAGCAGCAAAAGCATATAACAGAATAGCGATAGAAGTATTGATCAACTGCGTACTCAAGTCGAGCCTTTCTTTCAGCAAACGGGCAAACCGGGCATATAAAAACAAACACAAAAAAGCCCCAATCGCCGACCCGGCGCTAAAAATGATCAGCATAAACCAGCCCGTTTGAATCCAGGTGTGGGCAATGAGGTAGGAACCTATAATAAGCCAGAAAGGGATCTGTACCGGGTTAATAATACCCAGCAAAATACCATATTTAATACTATTGGCACGTGAGTTTTCTTTTGCTTTAGCAGGCTTTTTACGGTTGATCCAGGCAATTGTGCCCATGGTACTGAATAACGCCACCATGATCCAATCGATCACTGTACCCAGATGCACCTGCTGCGACAGCCAATCGGCCGCATTCATAATGAAATAGGTAAAGAAAAATTCAACGATCGAGAAAGCAATGATAAAACTCATCGCCTGCTTTATTCCCCTATTGATAGTTAACTGCGCAACAGTAAGGTTGATATTACCCGGCGGAATATAGCCAATGAAATTGGCGGCAAGGCCGATTAAGAAGGCGAGTAATATCATGGCGCGAATTTAGTTGGAATTTTGATATTTTGGCTAACCCGTTGGAACGTTGAAATGTTGTAAAGTTGTAACGTTGTATGATAAGGTAAAAAAGCATAACATTTCAACTTTACAACATTTCAACCTTTCAACAGAATAAATTCCAACCAAAAACTAAATTTGCAGCATGTCTGATCACCGTATCTTGTCGCTGCTACCGGCTGCAACCGAAATTGTTTGCGCTTTAGGGTTTGAAGAAAAACTGGTGGGACGTTCGCATGAGTGTGATTATCCAGAAACAGTTAAACATCTTCCGATCTTTTCTGAGGCAAATTTCCCGGATAATTTAAGCAGCGCTGATATCGATAAAAATGTAAAAGACCTGCTGAACAATGCTTTATCCATTTACACGATAAATCGGGAACTGATAAAAAACATGGAACCCGATATCGTTATTACGCAGGCGCAATGCGAGGTTTGTGCGGTTTCGCTCAATGAAGTTGAATCAGCTTTGAACGATGACCTGAACAACACGGCTAAGATCATCTCCCTGCAGCCGGATAGCCTCGGGGAAATCTATAACAATATTCGCGAAGTAGCAGCAGCACTTGGTGCCGAGGCCGATGCTGAGCAATTGATCGAGGAACTGGATGAACGGGTTGGGATCATCCGACATAAGCTTAAATATATCGAAACCAAACCCAGCATTGCCTGTATCGAATGGTTGGAGCCATTGATGGTTTCGGGCAACTGGATACCCGAACTTGTGAGTATTGCAGGCGGCACATCTATTTTGGCGGAACCCGGCAAACATTCCCCCTTTGTGCAATGGACCGATATTCAGCAAGCCGACCCGGATATTATGCTTGTTTTGCCCTGCGGTTTTTCGATCGAACGTACGATCAAAGAAATCCACCTCCTATTACAACTGCCCGGCTTTGCCGACCTGAAAGCCATCAAAAACAACCGTCTCTATATCGCCGATGGCAACCAATACTTTAACCGACCCGGGCCACGTGTCGTAGATTCCATTGAAATTCTCGCCGAGATCATTAACCCCAAGCAATTCATTTTCGGCTACGAGGGAAATGGCTGGGTGAAGTTTACCCTGTGAGGGGTGGTGGATGCGTTACGCATAGCGGTGTGCGCATGGCGTTGAGTGCAGCGCGATTTGATGCTGAAAATAAAGTGCTGTCTTTCGAGGAGCCAGAAAGGACCTGTGCGCTGGCGCGACGCAGCAATCGCAAGGAAGCTTAAACGATATTGCCTATCGAAGTACGATCATCCTTCAAAAAACTTTTTAAAATTTTTAAAAAAGTATATATTTACGATTCAAACCGTAAGACTCCAATCTGAGACCTACGAAGTTTTGAAAACTTCGTAGGTCTGTATTTGGAACTGCATTTTAAACTTCTAATTCAATGCGCCATTTATTATCATCCCTATTGATCTTTTGCATCAGCACCGGCATTTACGCGTCAGTCCCCAATTTTAACCCGCACGATCTCAGCATCACCTGGGAGCCGATAAAAAACGATGCACCCAAACCTGGGCAATCGCTTAACGCTTTAACGCTGACCAACCATGGCAAAACCAGTCTGCCTGCATCAGGATGGAAAATATACTTCAACAGCGCAAGGAGTTTTGTAAAACAAACGCCAAGCAATAACGCCGAGATCAATTTTGTAAATGGCGACCTGTTCAGCCTTACGCCCACTGCAGGTTTTACTGAAATTAAACCGGGACAATCAGAACGCATTGAATTTATAGGCGATGACCAGGTGATCAATATTACCGATGGCCCGGAAGGTTTTTACCTGGTTTGGGATGAAGAACCAGGCAAAGGCCATAACCTTGGCGAATTTAGCGTAAAGCCGTTTAGTCCGACTTATAAGGGCCTGATCACTCCCGCCATAATCTATGATCAAAATAAAAACATCACCGATATACCTGAAGAGCAATTGACAAAAGTATTTCCTACGCCGGTGAGTTATAAAGAAATGAGCGGAAGTTTTCCATTGGGCAACAACACTTATATAACCACACTATCTGAATTTTCCAAAGAGGCTGATTATCTTAAAAATGAGTTTAAAAACTCATTCGGAATAAACACGACAGTATCTAGTGGCGACAGGTTGAACACGAAACCGTTTGTAACTTTAGGATTGGATCCCAATCTCGGCCCGGAAGCGTATCACTTAGTTATATTACCGAACAATATTATGGTAATGGCTTCCACCCCTACAGGAATATTCTACGGTATTCAATCGCTAATTTCATTAATTCCACCATCCGCCTACATCCATCCCCAAAAAGATATCCAAATTCCTTGCGTCGAGATCAAAGACGAACCGCGCTTTGTTTACCGTGCCTTTATGTTGGATGTGGGTCGTAATTTTCATTCAAAAGAGGAAGTGTTGCGCATTTTGGATGTGATGGCACTGTATAAACTCAATGTTTTTCATTTTCACCTGACCGAAGATGAAGGCTGGCGATTAGAAATACCGGCGTTACCAGAGCTAACTTCTTTTGGCGCCAAACGCAGTCATACTACCGACAGCAAAAATTTCCTGCCTTCGTCACATGGCTCGGGCGGCGATGAAAGCAATTCACATGGCACTGGCTATTATTCTGTTGCCGATTATATCGAAATTTTAAAATACGCCCAGGCAAGGCATATTACCGTGCTGCCTGAGATCGAAACACCGGGCCATGCCCGCGCTGCGGTAAAGGCCATGTTCGCGCGTTACAATCGCTTGCTGGCTGAAGGTAAAAAGGATGAAGCAGAAAAATACCTGCTTTCTGACCCCAACGACAAATCGGTTTATAGCTCCGCACAGGCATGGACGGATAACGTGATCGACGTATCCCTGCCTTCAACTTATAATTTCTTAACAACTGTGGTTGACGGCATCCAGGCAATTTACAAACAGGCCGGTGTACCATTAACTACCATCCATTTTGGTGGCGACGAAACGCCGCGCGGCGTTTGGGAAAAATCGCCCTCCTACCTGGATTTCAAAGCGAAGCATCCCGAAATTCAAAGCCCGGGTGATATGTGGTATTATTTTTATGGTCGTGTCGACGATATCCTGAAAGCAAGAGGATTGAAACTGGCCGGCTGGGAAGAAGCACCGCTGCGCCGCACTAAAGTTGATGGACAGCCTGTTTACCTGCCTAACCCCGATTTCGCTCCCGAGCACTGGCAGGCAGAAGTATGGAACAATACCCTGGGTGATGGCAATGAAGACCTGGCATATCGATTGGCCAATGGCGGCTACCATGTGGTGCTTTCTCCGGTTACTAATTTTTACCTCGATATGGCCCATTATAAATCATTTGATGAGCCCGGCTATTATTGGGGCGCATTTAGCGATATTGATAAATTCTTCTCATTCATCCCTTTTGATTATTTCAAAAACTCGAAGGTCGACCGTGATGGTCTGCCTATCGACCGCAAAATATTTATCGGCAAACAACGCCTGACCGATTATGGAAAAACCAATATCATAGGCTTGCAATCGGCTTTGTGGAGCGAAAATATAAAGAGCAACGAAAGACTGGAATACATGCTATTACCCAGACTGCTTGGCTTCGCCGAACGCGCATGGGCACAGGATCCCAGCTGGGCTACAGAAACAAATCCTGCGAAAAGCGATTCATTATATCAGACAGCCTGGGTAAATTTCCTGAATGTTTTAGGCAAACGGGAGTTACCGCGACTGTCCTATATCGATGATGGCTTTAATTACCGTATCCCGAAACCGGGTGTATCGGTACAGGATGGTAAATACTATGTTAATGAACAATTCCCCGGCGTTACTATCCGGTACACTACCAACGGCAAGGACCCGGATGCGAAGAGTCCGGTTTATAAAGATGCTGTTACATTGAAGGGGAGCCTCATTAAATTCAGGGCCTTCGACAACAAAGGCCGGGGCAGCAACGTTAGCGAGGTAGTTAGTCAATAACCAAGGGCAATAAAGGCGCCAGGACATCTGCGGGCGCCTTTACTGCCTGACCAAAAACTGGCATTTTTGATTTAACCATAGCGTGCACCGTGAGAGATAACAGAGAGGCACAGAGAAAAATCCTGGTGTTTGAAATCCGTTTTATGGCCTCAATTTAACAAATCGTCAATGGGCGGCACCTACGGAGCCGTATTTGTATTTTTTTTATAGCTACAAATGGGGGACTCCGATGGAGCCCTGACGGAGAAATTTTTCAGCGTCTTATGTGCAAACCTACGAGTCCTCTGTGGTTAAACCACGGCGATCGGCAGCGTGTTTTGCTTAAAACTGAACGTTTACACCTGCATAATAATTTCGCGGTGCGGCGGCGTTGTAATACCGCCCTCCAACAGCATTCAGATCATTCCCCAGACTATATTTCTTGTTGAGAAGGTTATCAACGCCAGCAAAAATGCCAAAGCGGGTTTTATGCGAAAATATATCCCAGCCAGCTTTTAACTGTACCAGGTGGTAAGCCCCGGCAAATGCTGAATTGGCATCATTCAGCGGCAGTTTGGAGGTATAATTATATTGTGCGAAGAAGTAGATATTTTCAGGAAGATTAACCCGGACACTTGTTATAACAACCTGTTCAGGCACGCCGGTAAGCATTTTGCCCGAATAATTATTTGGCGCTTCTACATAATTGGCAAAAGTGAAATGATCCAGTGTCAATGAAGCATTTACCTGCAATCCACGAATAAATTCAGACTGATTTCGCCTGATGAGCCAATCGGTAAAATACAATTCGAAGCCAGGTTGGTGGGTATCCCCGGCATTGATATAATAGGTGGAGCCATTGCTGTTCTGCTGTGGCAAAATAGCATTATGCAAGTCGTAATAAAACACCGAAACATCAAGAAACGCACTTTCATCCACATTGCGCAATCTGAAGCCTGTTTCATAATTAATACCGTCTTCTGCCCTTAGATTGTTATTGATCAATTGGTCGGTAGGGCGTATCTCGGTTGTAGTAGGCGTGGAGTAACCTCGGCTAACCGATGTCCTCCATACAAAATCGTTATTGATCTGATACGAAACTGCCAAACGAGGCATCAGCTGGGGTGTAAAATGTCGATTCGTAAAGTTTGCTTCATTGTTCGGAAACAGGTTCCTGAAATCATAGCCATAAAAGTTTAAACTTGCAGCGGCTTCCAGATGCCAGCGCCTGCTGATATCAGCCTGATATCTTGCAAAAAAGAAATGCTGATTGGTATGGATCTGATCCATCGCCTGGGCCGTATCACGTACTCCGCTCCTATTTCCGTAAGCATTAATAGCTGAATTGGTTTGTTGCCACTCTATACCCGCATCAACTTTTTGGTTGAATTGGCTGCTGGCTTTGCCACTCCATTCAAAATAACTTCTCAGGCCGTATGTGCCTTCATAACGCTGGTTATAGGTTGTAATAAATGGATTAGCAAAATCAACATAAGTACCGAACAAGGAGGTAACGTTTCTGATCTGATCCGTCAGGTGCCACTCATTAACTACGCCGCCATAAAGTAATTTTTGCCTGATACCAGCTTGTTGCTGGATTGCACCGGGCAAGGTTTTTGTAGCCAGCCTTGCCAATTGCGGATTAGCATTAAATTGGGCCAGGGTTAAACCACCTGGCGTTTCATAATTTAAACTGGAATATAGCCCTATAAATTTAAGCTGATCCTTTTGCGACAAAGCTAATTGATCTACCGCCTGCAGATAGGTGCGGTCCATATTGCTGTTTTGTCTATACCCAGCCGATGTCTGATAGGCTTCATTCAGGTTAAACTGATTTTTCGGAGTATAGTTCTGAATAGAAGCGGTTTGATGTAATAACCCGTATGAACCACCGCTTAATCCGAACGACTGATAATTACCTGCATTGCTTCGATCAGTTGGATGAATCAACACAACGCCGCCAGAATTGGCGCCAAATAAGCTACCATCGGGTCCTTTAAGTATTTCCAATCCCTGAATGCTACTTACGTCGATGGCATTGAGGTAGGTGTTACCACCGGCATCAGTAAGGGGCAATTCATCAAAATAGACCTTTACATCGCGAACACCAAAGGGAGAGCGAAGCAAACTGCCCCTGATGGATAGGCGATAACTTCCTGGCGAACGCTCTTCCATGCGCACCCCGGGAATGGTATTCAATGCTGGTACAAGCGATGCCCCAGCCTGCAATTTCAACTGCGCCGCACTTAAGATACTTACTGAAGCTGGCACACTTATTACAGGTTGACTGCTAAGATAGCCGGTTACGACTGCGCCTTTCAGGTGGGTTAACGAGTCTTTTTTTAGGGTATCCGGCGTTTTTTGGCCGCAGACAACATGAACAAGGAGAATAAAAAATAGTGAAAAGTAAAATTTAACCATAAATAATAATTATGCTTCCAAAATTGTGTCTAACAACGGTAACAGGGGTAAAAGGAGGCAAGCTAACATTTATTGCCCACTTGACAAAGATTTTGATTTTGAAGCTCAATTTGCAACTAAAACATTATTTTTGACATCCAGCGTATTTTTCCGCACCTGAATTTGAAATGAGAGCCCAAATCATTAGGTTGATGTTATTTGTTTTTTTGGTTGTCCTGGTGCGGGAATCAAAAGGGCAAACCTGTTCGGGTAGCCTGGGCGATCCTGTGATCAACCAAACCTTTGGTGCAGGCACAAACCCTGGCGCGCCGCTTGCTGCAGGCATCACAACTTTTACCTATACTACCACTGCATGTGCTGAAGACGGATTTTACACGATTGTAAACAGTACCAGCGGTTGTCATGCCGACTGGCATAACGTTTTACACGACCATACCGGCGACCCTAACGGTTATATGATGCTGATCAATGCCAGCTTTGCTCCCAGCGTTTTTTTTACCCAAACCGCCAATGGTTTGTGTCCTAATACGACCTACGAATTTTCGGCTTATATCATGAACCTGGGAACACTTGCTTCGGCAGGTTCTAATTACAGTCACCCTGACATTACCTTCACCATTCAAAGCAGCGACGGGACTTTATTGAAAACTTACAAAACAGGGACCATCACCCCGACTGCCGATCCAACGTGGACAAAATACGGCACCTATTTTACCACTCCTGCCAACGTGACCAATGTTATTGTTACCATGATGAATAATGCTCCGGGCGGCAATGGCAATGACCTGCTGATGGATGATATCGCATTCAGAGCCTGCGGGCCAATTGTACAAACCGGCTTTGGCAGCCTTGCAGCCAATGGTGATCAGAATATTTGCCAGGGCACCAATATTAGTTATACCCTTACTTCGAGTGTCGGCGATGGTTATGTAAATCCTTCGTTGCAATGGCAAAGCAATATCAACAACGCAGGCTGGATCAATATTCCGGGCCAAAATGCGCCGAATTATGCTATTAGTATCCCAAATGCAGCAGCAGGTACTTACCAATACCGACTTTCCGTTGGGGAGGGAAGTAATATTAATGCAACATCGTGCTTTGTAAGTTCAAGCCCGCTAACCATCAATGTTAACCCAACACCGGTTGTGATAATACCGGCAACACATACTTTATGTGATGGCGAAGTGTTAACACTTACCGGCACTGGCGGCGCAACCTACAAATGGACCGGCCCGGGGCTGGCACCCACTAATGTAAACCCGCTGGTTATTACCGTCACAGATAAAACTGCAGGTTTGTATACGGTTGTGGCTACTTCAGACAAAGGCTGTGTTGCGGCACCGGTGCAAACCAATGTGATCGTACAACCCAAGGTTGTTGCTACCGTAAGCAGCAATACAACAATTTGTGCAGGAAGCACAACGCAACTGCATGCCTCCGGGGGGCTATATTATCAATGGACCCCCTCTACAGGGCTGGATCATGACAATATCGCTAATCCTGTCGCCTCACCGGCCCAAACCACTACTTATGCTGTCAAAGTAAGTAACGACGGCTGTTTTGACGACACCAAAGCAGTAACTGTAACTGTTTACAACAACCCCGTTGCCGATGCTGGTAAAAACAAAATAATTTTTGCCGGGCAGTCTGCAAGCCTTGATGCCAAAATTTCGGGTGATAATATTACTGGTTTTACCTGGTCGCCCACGACTTATCTGAGCGATCCTACCTCGTTGACCCCTGTTGCTACACCTCCTAATGATATTACTTATACCTTAACGGCTTTTTCAAAAACCTGTGGTCAGGTATCGAGCACCGTCAATGTGAAGGTTTACCAAAAAATTACTATCCCAAACGCTTTTACACCAAATAACGATGGCATCAACGATTACTGGAACATTGATGCATTAATTACTTATCCGCAAAGCCTTACAACAATTTATTCCCGCGACGGTCAGCAGGTATTTAAAAGTATTGGCTATGCCAAACCCTGGGACGGCACTTGTAATGGAAAGCAGGTGCCAAATGGCACCTACTATTATGTTATCGACCTAAAAAATGGGCAACCACCTTTTTCGGGCTGGGTGTTGGTGGAGCGGTAGAAAAGCCTAACGCACATT
>Ga0164297_10000570_pt1 | contig 45197 bp, 67 predicted proteins | sample GEODES058metaG_FD_113539 | JGI IMG/M metagenome (GOLD analysis project Ga0164297, IMG submission 113539) | Dystrophic lake water microbial communities from Trout Bog Lake, Wisconsin, USA - GEODES058 metaG | ecosystem: Environmental > Aquatic > Freshwater > Lake | place: USA: Trout Bog Lake... | reverse complement strand
GCCTATATAAAAATTGTATTAAGAAAAGGTGATATTTCTCCTAGATCTTTACTAACATATGATGTGGGCGCTGGTGGTGAAGGTGGTGGTGGAAGGAATGCATCAGGTGCAGCTGGTGCTAACGGCAGAATAAGAATCACATGGAATTAATTTAATAAATATCTAAAAGGGATGTTTAAAAATGGCTATTTCAACTATTGCTACAAGAGATGATTTCAAAGAATATTGCCTAAGAAGATTAGGTAAGCCTGTTATTGACATTAATGTTGATGACACGCAGGTTGATGATCGTGTGGATGATGCTCTTAAGTTTTATTGGGATTACCATTTTGATGGTGCTGAAAAGACCTTCTACAAGTATGTTATTCAGCAATCAGATATTGATAACAGATATATTCCTGTTCCAGATAATATTAACGGCATTGTTAATATATTTGCTCTTGGTGATTATCTAGCAACCAATAATCTATTCAATATCAGATATCAAATTGCATTGAACGATTTGTATACATTGACATATCAATCTATGGTACCATATTATATGGCCTTCCAGCAACTTCAATTGCTTGAGCAGTTACTTGTTGGTCAACAACCTATTAGATATACTAGAACAACAAATAAACTTTATATTGATGCTGATTGGGTAGCGAAGCTTAATGTTGGAACCTATATTGTTGCAGAAGCTTATTCAGTTGTAGATCCTGATGTATATGCTAGAGTTTGGGAAGACCGTTGGTTGCAGAAATATGCAACTGCTCTTATTAAACAGCAATGGGGATCTAATTTAACTAAATTTACAAATATGCAGTTACCAGGCGGTGTTTCATTTAACGGTGAAAAAATTTATAATGATGCCTCTGCTGAAATTGAAAAGATGGAACAAGAAGTAATTATCGGTTACAGCTTACCAGTTTCAGATATGATGGGCTAAGTATATGGCAACTAATTATTTCTTCAGAAATTTCAGTTCTCCTGGTGAGCAAGGTCTTATTGAAGACCTTATCATTGAATCCATCCGTATGTATGGTGTGGATACTTATTATCTACCTAGAACAGTTATTAATCTGAGTGATACATTTAGAGAACAAGAAACCGCCAGTTTTAATCAAGCTTTATCAATAGAAGCCTATGTTAAGAATATTAATGGCTTTGATGGTGATGGTGAATTCTTATCTAGTTTTGGTGTTGAAGTAAGACAACAGATTACATTTTCTATTGCCAGAAGATCTTTTGATCAAGAAGTTGGTCAACCATCCAGACGTGATAGACCATACGAAGGTGATATTATTTGGTTTCCATTTGATGCTGCTCTTTATCAAATTAAATACGTTGATATTAGACCTATCTTTTATCAGATGGGTTCATTGCAGATGTATGATGTTACATGTGAACTATTTGAATATTCTAATGAGACATTCAATACTGGTGTTCCTGTTATTGATAACACATATAACCATCTTCAAACTTCAATTCAATCATATGATATTTTAACAGAAAGTGATGGTTTACAGTTATTGACTGAAAACGGTGTTGAATTGTTTAAAGAAGAATATGATATACAATTAATTAGTACTGATGCCCAAAACGTATCATTCAATGCATCTGTTGTTGGAATTGTAGATTTTACGGAAATAGATCCTTTCAGTGAAAGTCAGATGAGAATCTAATGATTAGTCCTAATCCATTTTACAATTCACTATTTAAAAAATACGTTGCTATCTTTGGTTCTCTTTTTAACAATCTGAGAATTGATCATTTAGACGTGGCCGGTAACGTAATACAAACAGTTCAAGTACCTATATCATACGGTCCAAGAGAAAAGTTTTTAGCTCGTTTAACAGAGAATCCAACTGGATCAGCTATAACTTCTATTACACTTCCTAGAATGGCTTTTGAAATATCATCAGTTCAATACAACCCATCTAGAAAATTACAAACTCTTAATAAGACTGTGTCTAAACAAACAATTAACGGTGCTAATGTTTATAAGAAGGTTTTTAGTCCCGTTCCTTATGATATTGGAATGAAGCTAGAAATTATGACCAAAACAATGGAAGATGGTCTTAAAATTGTTGAGCAAATACTTCCTTATTTTACACCAGAATGGAATGTTACAGTTCAGTTATTAGCTGGTGATTTCCCTGAATATACTGATATACCTATCGTTTTAGATGGTGTTCAGATGGACGATCAGTATGAGGGTGACTTTAATAATAGAAAAGTATTAACATTTATATTAAATTTTACAATGAAATGTTATTTCTATGGTCCTATTACTGAAAGCAAGCTTATTAAGATTGTTGAAGTTAATCTTTATCCTGATACAACAGCCAATACAACAATTGTAGAGACATCTATTAGACCAGGTTTAACAGCACAAGGCCTGCCTACTTCTAATGCCGATCTTTCAGTTGCTCTTTCAATGATTGAAGAGACTGATAGATATGGATTTATTATAACTTCAGTTGACAAATACGGTGGGGCATAAAGTGGCTAGAAAAGATATTATTTCTCAATCATTAGGTATAGAACCATTGATTGAAGCACCAAGTAAAATTAGTAATGCTATGTCAGTCATTAAGGCTGAGAATAACAATGACTATGAATATGCTCGTAAAAATCTTTATGATATTATTGAAAAAGGTAGTGGTGCTTTAGAAGACATCATTGATATTGCTAAACAATCAGAGTCTGCAAGAGCCTTTGAGGTTGCTACCAATCTTATGAAGACAATGGTGGATGCCAATAAAGATTTGTTAGAATTAGCCAAGAAAAATAAAGAATTGAGTAAAGAAGAAAAAGAAGGTCCATCAACAGTAAACAATAATCTGTTTGTTGGTTCTTCTGCTGAATTATTGAAAATGATAAGAAAAGAAAATGGCTGATACATACCTTGGTAATAAAAATTTAAAAAATAGAGATGTTAGATTACAATTTTCAGCCTTTGAGATTGAAGAATATCTTAAGTGTGCTAAAGATGTCAATTACTTTTGTGAAACATATGTGAAGATTGTTTCGGTTGATAAAGGTCTTGTACAGTTCAAACCTTTTGAATATCAGAAAAAAATGTTTAAAGTATTTGATGATAATCGTTTTACAATTTGTAAGATGCCTCGTCAGGTTGGTAAAACCACAGGTGTTGTTGGTTATCTTCTTCATAAGATATTGTTCAATGAAAATTATAATATAGCCGTACTAGCTAATAAGCACGTGCAATCTAGAGAAATTTTATCACGTATTCAATTAGCCTATGAATGGTTACCTAAGTGGTTACAGCAAGGTATCATTGAATGGAACAAAGGTAATATTGAACTTGAAAATGGTTCAAAGATATTAGCATCAGCCACATCATCATCTGCTGTTCGTGGTCAGTCCTATAACCTTATCTATCTAGACGAGTTCGCATTCGTTCCCCGTAACATTCAAGATAGCTTCTTTGCTTCTGTGTTCCCTACAATTTCTTCTGGTCAATCTTCAAAACTATTAATTACTTCTACTCCTAATGGTATGAATTTATTTTATAAAATTTGGATGGATTCTGTTAATAGTAATAATGATTATGCCAGAGTAGACGTTCATTGGTCAGATGTTCCAGGTAGAGATGAAGCCTGGAAAGAATTGATGATTCGTAGTACATCAGTTGATCAATTTAGACAAGAATTTGAATGTGAATTTCTTGGTTCAGCTAATACCTTAATTCACCCTGCTGTCTTATCAAAGTTGGTTTACAATACACCACATAAAGTATTACATGGTGTAAGATTTTATAAAGAACCTGTTGAAAATCATATCTACTCTATCACTGTTGATGTGAGTGAAGGATTAGGATTAGATAGTTCATCTTTTGTTGTTATTGATTGTACAACCATTCCTTATGAGGTTGTAGCTACTTATAATGATGCTGATATATCTCAATTAACTTTTCCCACTCTATTAGCCAATATTGGTATGTATTATAATGAAGCTTCAATTTTAGTTGAAGTTAATGTGGGTTCACAAGTGGTAAATATATTACAACAAGATTTAGAATATGAAAATATTGTTTCTACTAAAATGAGTGGAAGAAAAGGAACAGTATTGAGTGGTGAAGGTCAATCTAGATTAGGTATAAAAACTACCAAAGTTACTAAAAGAATTGGTTGTTCCAATTTAAAATCTATTGTTGAAAGTGATAAAATATTTTTAAATGATTATTCAATAATAAATGAACTATCTACATATGTAATGGATGGTACATCTTATAATGCAGAAGATGGATCACATGATGATTTGGTCATGTGCTTGGTTCTTTTTGCATGGATGGTGAACCAAAATTACTTTAAAGACGTATCAAATACAGATATAAGAAAGAGAATAATGGAAGATTATGAAGATGATTCTTTATCTTTTTCCTTTCAGGATGGTCACGAAGAAGACATAAATGGCAAGATGATGAGCGACAGCGAATTTGATAGATTTCTTCTAAACTGAAATTTTATAAATAATCATACAGAGATACTGAATATTTTATTATAAAAGGAGAAAACAATGCCATTTCAAATAAGTCCTGGTGTTAACGTATCTGAAATTGACTTAACAACTATTGTTCCTGCAGTTGCCACCACAGTTGGTGCTACAGCAGGTGTATTTAGTTGGGGTCCAGTAGAAGACGCACTTATGGTCTCTTCTGAAACCGAACTAGTCAATGTATTCGGAAAGCCAAACGCTAACAACTTCGAAACTTTCTTTTCCGCAGCTAATTTTCTAGCTTATGGAAATCAACTCTATGTATCTAGAGCAGCTGGCGCTGGCAATTATAACGCCATTGCTAACGCTTCCGTTTCTACAACTCAAATCAAGAATATTAATGATTTTGATATTCAACAAGAAACATTATCAACTGTAGATACTAACTATTTTTATGCCAAGTATCCAGGCAGCATTGGTAATACATTGAAAATTTCAGTATGCCCAACAGCTACTGCTTATTCTTCACCAATTCAATCAAACACAACATCAGATGTTAAGATTTCATTGGCTCTTGGTAGTACTACAATGTCAATTAATTGTGTTGGTTCAAGTGCATCTGCACGTGCTAATGCTATTGCCAATACTATCACAATTGGCGATTATATCTTGATTGGTAATACAACGATCGGTTCACAATATGTTCAAGTAAATAACGTTGCTGATGATACAGCTGGCAACCTAACACTTTCATTGAATACTATGCAGTCATTAAAGACTGATTGGACTTACACTGTAACTGGTGCTGCAAACACTGCTGCTACTAGATATTGGGAGTTCTTTAACTCTGTAAATGCTGGTCCTGGTACATCAAATTATGTAGCTAACAGAAATTCAGATTCTACTATTGGTGATGAATTGCATATCGTTATTACTGATGATATGGGTGTTGTAACAGGTATTCCTGGTGAAATTCTTGAAGTATGGCCAAACCTATCCAGAGCAACTGATGCTAAGGGTGAACAAGGTGGTACTATTTTCTATATGGATGTTCTCAAGAATAACTCACAATGGGTATGGCCAGGTAAAGATCAATATGGTGTAGCTCCTGCTGCAACATTAGCAAGCACTATGGAACCATTCGTAAAGACATATTACTTTGGTGGCGGCGGTGCAGATGATGATGAATATGATATTGCTCCATCAAAAATCATGACAGCTTTTGATCAGTATCAATCAGCTGAAGATATTGATGTATCATTGATTGTTGCTGGTAAGGCTCTTGGTGGTGCTGGTGAACAGATTGCCAATTACATTATTGACAATATTGTTGAAAATAGAAGAGATTGTGTGGTATTCATTTCTCCACCAGTTGAAGCAACAGTCAATGTTCCACATCAAGAACTAAACAACGTTATTACTTTCAGAAACTATCTACATAGCTCTTCTTATGCAGTTCTAGATTCAACTGCTAAGTATCAGTATGATAAGTACAATGATGTATATCGTTGGGTTCCAATGAATGGTGATATTGCTGGTCTATGTGTTAGAACAGATAATATCCGTGATCCTTGGTTCTCACCTGCAGGATTCAACAGAGGTAACATCAAGAATGTTATTAAGTTGGCTTATAATCCAAATCAGGGTAACAGAGATCAGCTATACAAGAATGGTGTAAATCCAATTGTCAATTTCCCAGGTCAGGGTGTTGTACTTTATGGTGATAAGACACTTCTTGCTCTTCCATCAGCATTTGACAGAATCAACGTTCGTAGATTGTTCATTGTTCTTGAAAAAGCAATTGCTAGAGCTGCTAAGTCTTCATTGTTCGAATTCAATGATGCCTTTACACAAGCTGCTTTCCGCAACCTTGTAGAACCTTATCTTCGTGACATTCAAGGTCGTCGTGGTATCTATGACTTCAGAGTAATTTGTGACTCAACAAATAATACTCCAGAAGTTGTTGATGGCAACAGATTCGTTGGCGATATCTATATTAAACCAGCACGTTCAATCAACTTTATTCAGCTTAACTTCATTGCAGTTCGCACCGGTGTTACGTTTGATGAAGTAGTTGGCAAGTTTTAAGGGGAGAATGAAAGATGGCGTATAATATTAATGACATTCGTGCCCAACTTGTCCTTGGCGGTGCTAGACCTAGTCTATTCCAAGTAATTATCAGCAACCCTGTTAATTCAATTGCTGATATTAAGTTGCCTTTCCTATGTAAGACAGCTCAAATTCCTAGTTCTCAATTAGGTCTAATTGAAGTTCCTTACTTTGGAAGAAAGCTTAAGATTGCTGGGGATCGTACATTTGATCCGTGGTCTGTAACTATTATCAATGATGAAGACTTTTTGATCCGTAATGCTATGGAACAATGGAATAATTCTATTCAACTTTATCAACAAAATATTACAGCTCTACAGTCTGGCTCACCTAGCTTGTATAAATCACAAGCAACTGTAACTCAGTTGGGCAAAGATGGTACAATTCTAAGAACATATCAGTTCAATGGTATTTTCCCTCAAGTTGTATCACCAATTGATTTGGCTTGGGCAGATACAGATGTGATTGAAGAGTTCCAAGTACAATTCCAGTATGATAACTTCGAAGTATTGAATAGTGTCACTGGAAATGCTGGTGGGGCTTAAGAATTAAGATCGAAAGGGCTATCATAAATAAAAGATAGCCCTTTCTACATCTTAAGGAATTATTATGGCACAATTATTTGGTTTTGAAATTAAGAGAAAAAATGAAGACGTTCCATTGGAATCATTCGCCCCACCGGTTAATGATGATGGAGCTGTTGTTGTTGCCGCAGGTGGTGCCTATGGTACATATATTGATTTAGATGGTACAGCCAGAACTGAATCAGAGTTGGTATCTAAATACCGTGAAATTGCTCTGGAGGCTGATATTGAAAGAGCTGTTGATGATATCGTCAATGAAGCCATTGATACAGATGCTGATAAAGTAGTTCAGATCAACACAGATAAAATTAAATACGGTAATCAAGTAAAAAATAAAATTCGTGAAGAATTTGATACTGTATTAGAACTTTTAAATTTTCAAAATGAAGCTTATGACCTCTTTAAAAGATGGTATATTGATGGAAGAATGTACTTCCATCTTATCATTGATGAAAAAAATCCAAGAGAAGGTATCAAAGAACTTCGTTATATTGATCCTAGAAAAATTCGTAAGATCAGAGAAGTAAAGAAAAAATCTAAAGGTGATACCACTATCAACTATGCTAACCGTGAATACTATGTTTATAATGAAAAGAATTTTATGCCAGCTGGTGGTAATGCTGGTCTTCCTATGGATACAGGTGCAGTTAATGGTGTAAGAATAGCAACAGATGCTATTGTGCATGTTACATCTGGTATAGTAGATAAAAATAATGCTTTTGTGTATTCATATCTTCAAAAAGCAATTAGACCTTTAAATCAATTAAGAACACTTGAAGATGCCACTGTCATCTATCGTATTTCTCGTGCACCTGAACGTCGTATTTTCTACATTGATGTTGGTACACTTCCTAAAGTAAAAGCAGAACAATATATTCGTGAAATGATGGTTAAGCACAAGAACCGTCTTGTTTATGATGCTACAACTGGTGAAGTACGTGATGATCGTAAGTATATGACAATGCTTGAAGATTATTGGTTACCAAGAAGAGAAGGTAATCGTGGTACAGAAATTACTACTCTTCCAGCAGGTCAAAATCTTGGTGAAATGGCAGACGTAACATACTTCCAACAGAAGTTATATCAATCATTAAATGTTCCTGTTTCTCGTTTACAATCATCTGCTGAAGTATTCAGTTTAGGTAAAGCTTCTGAAATTTCTAGAGATGAAGTTAAATTTGTTAAATTCGTTGGTCGTTTAAGAAAGAGATTCTCACATCTCTTTATGAAAACATTAGAAAAACAATTAGTACTTAAAGGTATTATCTCTGAATCTGATTGGCCAGAATTATCAAATCAAATTAACTTTGATTTCTCTATCGATAGTCATTTTGAAGAGTTTAAAGAAACTGAAATTCTTGAAAGTAGATTACAAAATTTAACAGCTATTGTACCTTATATTGGTCAATATTATTCTCAACAATGGGTAAGAAAAAACATCCTTAAACAAACTGATGAAGAAATTGAACAAATGCAACAAGAAATGGCTGAAGAGGCTGCTAATCAACCTGAACCTGAAGAACCCCAGGAACCAGAACAAGAGCAAGAACAGCCCGATGAACAAGATCAAGAGATTCTAAAGAGAGTACCAAGTACAAGATCCGAAGTACCAACAGTTGATGGTGCAGGAAGATAATTATTAAGATTTTATAAATAAAAGATAATTTTTGGAGATAAAAATGGCTGATATTGAAGATGTTTTAGTTCATGCATGGAATAAAGATATGATTAATCTTAAACCTGCTATTGATGATATTATGGCAGCTAAAGTTGCAGAAAGAATGGATAGTCATGTTGCTGATGTAGCAGCTAGTATATTTGGCAATTCAAATGGTGATGATGCCGAAGGTGCTGAACATGACGGTTCAGAAACAGAATTAGATACAGAAGAAAACCCTGATTACGAAGGAACCGAAGATGCCGATGAATTTGAAACAGATGATTCAGAATAAGATAAATGAAGTAGCTCAACCCCTTTCACAGGGTGAGCAGAACTTCAAGGATATGCATAAAGCTATTAATCACAAAAATCTTGTTCCTGGTATTACTGATCAAGAACATGTGTTTACTGGTTCAACTGAGCCTTATGATAACAAGTATCTACACTCCTATAAGCCAGGAGAAGATGTTGATGCTTATGGTAAGACTTTAAGAGCATCAGATGATGTCAACAAAATGGGTCATCAAACAGCTCATGTTGAAGAAGAAGTTGTTGATGAAGCTATTGGGAGCATGGTTGGTAAGACTCATAAGCAAATTCAAAAGACCGCTTCTTTCGGTCATAGTAATATTGCGGACTTACAACGTAAAGAAAAGCAAAGAAAAGCTGCTGTCAACAGTGAAACACACAGAAATTCATCATTGGCTTCTAGAGCATCTGCTGGACAACCTGTAAGACAACCAGTTCATGCTGAAGAGAATGAAATTGAAGAAACTACATATTCAGCCAAAGCCGCCCGTGCAGGTAAAGATATTGGTGAACCAGGTAAGAATTTTGAAAAAATTGCTAAGCATGCAGCAGAAAAATATGGCTCTAAAGAAGCTGGTAAAAAGGTAGCCGGAGCTATTTTAGCTAAACTTCGTAAAGAAGAAGTAGAACAAACAGATGAAGGTCTAATGAAAGCTGCAGCCAAGACTGTATATCATACAGCTGCTGTTCCTGTTAAGACTGCCGGTCGTACTGTTGCAGGTGCTTATAAGGTTGTTTCTGGTGCTGTTAAAGATATTAAAGATGCATCAAAGAGCATCAAGAAGGCTTATGCAGAAGAATTTTATTCTCTTAGTGAACAGATGTTAGATGAGGCTGCTTGGGCAGAAAAGAATATTCCAGCAGGTAATTATAATAAAGGTGGACATACTGAAAAAGGTGACCTTCATCACATTGAAGTTAATCCAGAAGTATTAAAGAAGCATGGTATTTCACATCAAGTAGTACATGCTGGTGAATATGGTCAAACGCACCATTTTGAACATCCTTCACATGGTAAAGTATCTGTATATCAATCAGACTTGAACACAAAGACTGGTAATCCTATTGTTTCAGTAAGAACTTTTGGTGCACCAGGTGCAAAACCTGTTGCTCATAAATTTGCAAAGAAATTAGCTGGTAAAACTGTTCACGTTTATAATGAATCAGTAAATGAAAATTATGATGATACAGCTGAAGAAATTTCAATGACAAAAACAGAATTAACAGCTATTGCACATAAGGCAGGTAAGCTTGTTGATTTGATACCACCAGATAAACACATTGAACCTTGGGTTCAATCAAAGGTTGCCCGTGCCAAAGAAGAAATTGACGGCGTATTTGATTATCTAATGTTCTCTGAAGATGGTATTAATCCTAGATATAATAATGAGCCAGCAGAACCAGTTATTGCTGCTATGCCAATGCCTTCTATGAGCAATCCTTTTATGACTCGTGAAGAAACTGATCTAGATGAAAAACTTTCACCTGAAAAATTAAAAAAGTTTGCTAAGCTTGCTCCTCCATATGACAAGATTACACACGCTGATAAGATTGTTGCAATAAAGAAAAAAGAAACTGGTCAAAAAGTACTTCCAGAAGCTTCAATGAAATGTGCCAAATGTGAAGAAGGCCATTACAAAGATGTTAAAGGTAAAATGTGCTGTGACGAGTGTGGGTATGAACCTAAGTCAATGAAAGAATCTGTTATTAAAAGCAATGCTATGAGTATGGCTAAACAGAGTCTTCATAGATTGAAAATTAAAGGTCATTCAGGTGATCACACCAAGATGAAAACTCCTAGAGAACATATTAAGATGGGTGATTGATCAATGAAGCTTACTGGAGTTATTATAAACTCAGTTAGACATTCAATAAAAGAGTCGGTTAACAAACCGACTCGTCAATCTATCTTAGAAAAAAAGATTTATGAACAAGAAAAATTAAAAGTCATTCAAGAAATAGAGGAAGCTCAAACAATGGATATTAATGAAAAATTAACTGACCCTCAGAAGGTAGGTATTCAGAGAGCCTTAGGTTCTAAGCATCCTTCTAATTTAACAAGAAAGACTTCTACTCCTGCAAGAGAATTAATTGGTCTTGTAAAGAAGCATGGTAAAGATCACGATAAATTTGTTAAAGAAGAAATGGATCATATGACTATGCCTATGAAAGATCTTAATAAGCACATTGATCATATTGAAAAGCAACACTCTGGTGATGAACCTGTTTCATCTTCTGATCGTGCATATCTAAAAAAGATTAAAGATATTCGTTTTAAAAGAATGAAAATGCAAAAAGAAGAAGTTGAGCAAGTTGATGAAAATGTTCAAGCAGCTAAGCAAGTAATCAAGAGATATGGTAATGATGTTCGTAAATCACATATCAGATCACATGCTAAAGAAATTGGAATGGATCCAGCTAAACTTAGCAGTGCAGTAAGTAAATTGACTGGTAAGCCTATCAATGAAGATACAGAATATCTTGATGAAGCATTAAAATCTTCTGATCCTGTAGCAAAATGGATTCATGATTTCGTTCATTCTGATAATCCAAAGTTTGATGGTAAGTCAGAAGCAGAACGTCGCAAGATGGCTCTTGGTGCTTACTATGCAGCTCAGAAAAAAGAATCTGTTGATGAATATGAAAATCCAACAGAAGAATTAGCTGAAGGTCGTGGTCGTCCACCTAAAGAAGGTTCAAAAGCTTGGCATGCAGCTAAAGCAAAATCCACTTCAGGTGAAGGTGATGACAGCCAAGAAGCTGATAAAAATATCCGCACACAATTACAAAAAGTTGTATCAGTTGGTAAGCATGTAACTTTCAACAATGGTGAATCTAAAAAAATTGAACCTAATCATGCTCATAAAGCATTGGCTCTTTTAGATAATACACCTAAGCCATCTGATAAAGAAGCTATTCAAAAGAGTCTATCACATTCTCATGATCGTTTTCATGCTACTATTAAATCTGGTAAACCTGTAACTGATTCAGCTCGTCCTAAAGTTTCTCTTGGTAAAATGAGAATGGAAGATACAGAAACTCGTGGTAAATTATCAGTAGCAACCTACAGAGATAAAGATGGTGTTTTAAAATTAAAAAACACTAAAAAAGGTACTGTAGAAGCCCCAATTACTGTTGAGGATACGGAATTACTAAATAAATTATACAACAATTTATCAGAAGAAAATAAAGTATTATTTGAAGAGAAAATGTTGACAAACGAAGGTGTAGTAGATCTTATTAATTTTGCTATAGATCAAGGATTCTAAAATGAGTACTGTATTTAAGCCATTGGCAAATACTATCGATATTGGTTCTACAGCTAATAATATGAATGGTGCAACTTTACTTAAAGTTGTTAATTCATCTACATCGACATATGCAACTCTTGTTTTTAATTATGCTAATACACAACAGTATGCAGATCTTCCTGTTGCACCATTAGAAAGTGTTATTGTGCAAAAGGCTAATACAGATTTAGTTGTAGGAACAAATCTGTATGCCTGCGCAATTGCGTGGCCAAAAGGATAAAAAAATGAAACTTATTACTGAAGTAAATGAAGAGCTAAGATATCTAACAGAAGACAGTGCTGAAGGTAAAAAGAACCTTTACATTGAAGGTATCTTCTTGCAAGGTGGCATTACTAACCGCAATGGTAGAATGTATGATCCTGCAATTCTTGAAAAAGAAGTTAACCGTTATCATAAAGAAAACATTGATGCGGGCCGTGCCTACGGTGAGTTAGGGCATCCATCTGGACCTTCTATTAACTTAGAACGTGTCTGTATGATGATCAAATCTCTTAAGAGAGAAGGTAATAATTTCATTGGTAAAGCCAAAATTATGGATACACCATATGGACAAATTGTTAAAAATCTAATGTCTGAAGGTGCCAGACTTGGCGTTTCTTCACGTGGAATGGGTTCTCTTAAAGAAGTAAATGGTGTTAACGTTGTACAAGATGATTTCTATCTAGCCACTGCAGCTGATATTGTTGCTGATCCTTCTGCCCCTGATGCCTATGTTAATGGTGTTATGGAAGGTGTTGAGTGGATCTGGAATAATGGTGTATTAAAAGCAGCAGCTCCTCAGAAAGCAGAAGAACTTGTTCAAGTAGCTGAAACACACAAAAAAATTATAAAGGAAACTCCTAAGGCAGACCTATCAGAGGCTAAGATAAGAGTATTCCAACATTTTCTTTCAAAATTATAATTGCATAAATAATTCATATAAACACAGGAGAATCTAATGGATATCGAAAACAACCAAGTAGACGTAAATGAAGCCGATGCTGCTTCAAATATGGCTACCATTGAAACAAAGCCAACAGAAGTATCTCGTTCTGAACTAATGGCTAAGATGGTAGACTATGCTGCAAAGGCAAGCAAGGAAGAATTAGCTTCATTCATCGCCAGCATTGGTGGTGAAGCTGGTGAAGATAAGGAAGTTCTTGATAACGACGAATTATTCAATATCAACAAGACTGCACAAAACGGTGTTGGTGATATGGCACAAAAGAATGCAGCTTCTATTAAGTCAGCTGGAAAGCATGCTGATCCAATGGCACACGTTAAAGAAGATCTAGATCTTCTATTCGGTGGTTCAGAAGATCTATCAGAAGATTTCAGACTTAAAGTTAGCACTCTATTTGAAGCAGCTGTTTCTACAAGAGTTAATCTAGAAGTAGCTAAAATTGAAGAACATTTTGAAAATATGCAGGGTGAAATTGCCGAATCTTATGAACAGATTCTTGAAGAGTCAATTGAAGATATTAAGAGTGAAATGGTTGAAAATATTGACAACTATCTTAATTATGCCGTAGCTGAATGGATGAATGATAACAAACAAGCTATCAAGAATAACATCCGTACAGAAATGGCTGAATCTTTCCTATCAAACTTGAAGCAGGTATTTGAAGATCATTATGTTCAGATCCCTGAAGATCAAGTTGATGTTGTTGAAGCTCTTTCAAATGAACTTGAAGAAATTAAAACTCGTTTGAATGTAGTTATTGAAAGCAACATTGAACTTAGTAAGATTGTTAACACAAACTATGTTAATGAAATTACAAATGAAGTCTCAGAAGGAATGACTGATACCCAGAAAGATAAGTTTGTAAAGCTTACTGAAGCTATCAACTATTCAGATATTAATGAATTTCGCAAGAAGATCTCCATTATTAAAGAAACATACTTCCCGAAGAATCAGGAAGTTAAGGTTGCACCGGATCAGCTTCTTAGCGAAACAGTAGAAGAACCTGTTAAGCAGTCATCTTCTCTTGATCCAAATATGCAAAGTTATGTTTCTTCAATTTCTAAAACCCTTAAAAAGTAACATTTAATAAATATAATATACAGTTTAACACTCTAAAGGAGACACAAATGAACGGTATGAATGAACAACTAGTTGCAAAGTGGAAGCCAGTATTAGAACATGCTGAACTTCCAAGAATTGCAGACGCTCACAAGCGTAACGTTATTGCCACACTTCTTGAAAATACTGAAAGAGAAATGGCATCTGAATCAGCAGCCCGTAACACATACAATGGTGTTACAATGTTGAACGAAACAGGTATCAACTCAGTTGGTACTGGTGGTTATGGTTCAGGCGGCGGCGCTGGCGTTGCTGGTTACGATCCAATCCTTATCTCATTGATTCGTCGTGCTATGCCTAACCTTATTGCGTATGATGTTGCTGGTGTTCAGCCAATGACTGGACCAACTGGTCTTATCTTCGCAATGCGTTCACAGTATGCTAACTCAACCACGAAGAATGGTGAAGCATTCTATGACGAAGCAGATACATCATTCTCCACTAACCGTCTTGGTACAGACGCTATTGGTGAAAAGAATACAGGTACTGTTCCTGTAAACAACGGAACAATCGCATCCTACAACTTCGCTGGTGGTGGTAATACATCTACTATTGAAGCTTTCGGTACAGGTTATACATTCCCAGAAATGGCCTTCTCAATTGATAAGGTTTCCGTTACTGCAGTATCACGTGCTCTAAAGGCAGAATACACTATTGAACTTGCACAAGATCTAAAGGCAGTTCATGGTCTAGATGCTGAAACAGAACTTGCTAACATCCTTCAGACTGAAATTCTTGCCGAAATCAATCGTGAAGTTATTCGTACTATCAACGTATCTGCTCGTTCAGGTGCACAAGATGGTACAACAACTCCGGGTGTTTTCGATCTTGATACAGATTCAAACGGCCGTTGGTCAGTTGAAAAGTTTAAGGGTCTTATGTTCCAGCTTGAAAGAGAAGCTAACAAGATTGCAAAAGACACTCGTCGTGGTAAGGGTAACGTAGTTATCTGTTCTTCAGACGTTGCTTCTGCACTTCAGATGGCTGGCGTACTTGACTATACACCCGCTCTTGCATCTAACAATCTTCAGGTTGATGATACAGGCAATACATTCGCTGGTGTTCTAAATGGTCGCTTCCGTGTATATGTAGATCCATATACTACCGGCAACTATCTAACAGTTGGCTATAAGGGTTCCAATGCATTTGACGCTGGTATCTTCTATTGCCCATACGTTCCTCTACAGATGGTTCGTGCAGTTGGCCAAGCTGACTTCCAACCAAAGATTGGATTTAAGACTCGTTACGGCATGGTCGCAAATCCATTCGCACAATCTGTACAAGGTACTCCACAGTCTTCTAACTTTGGTGTTATCACAACTAACACTAACTCATACTATCGTAGAGTTATCGTTAACAACATCATGTAAAATATATACTTTTTAAGGTTATTAACTATAATAACACGAAAGTAAATTATAAATACTCCCAGAGGAAACTTTGGGAGTATTTTTTTATGAATAAAGAAAAATATGGGTTTGTATATTTGTGGTATGATAAAAAACATAAGAGATATTATGTTGGCTGTAGATGGGGAAATATAAATGATGGTTACGTGTGTTCTTCTAGTTGGATGAGACAAGCATACGGTGGTAGACCTAAAGATTTCAAGAGAAGGATTTTAAAGACTAATATTTTAACACGTGAAGAGTTATATAATGAAGAACAACGTTGGTTATATATGATAAAAGAAGGTGAAATATCACCCAAGACTTCTTCACCTAGATATTACAATTTAAATATAGTAAACAATAAGGTTTGGCATTCTGATAGTACTAAACTTAAAACAATAGGACAAAAGATATCAGCTAAAAAACTTGGTAAGTCTAATGGACCATGTACACCAGAAAGAGCATTGAATATTTCAAATGCTAAAAAAGGAGTTAAATTCACTGAAGAACATAAACAAAAATTGAGTGAATCGAGAAAAGGTAAACCAAGATCCAAGGAATCCAAAAGAAAAACCACAGAAACATTGAAGGCAAAATGGGCTTCAGGAGAGTTTAATAGACCAAGAGCAGTTCCTAAAACTACAATGACAAGAAAAGATCAAGATAAACTTAATTCTAAATTACTAAAAGAAAGATGGGCTGACCCTATATGGGCAGCTAATCAAAAAGAAAAGCTTAAACAAGCTCATCAAAAACGTAAAAATATAAATAGTGTATAAGAAGCTGGGTCAACCAGCTCAACTAAAAAAGGGACCCGAAAGGGTCCCTTTTCTTTTACTCAGAATCTTTATAAAGCCAAGAATAAAATCCATCAGCAATGGTATGCACATCTGAGCTTGTCATAATAACACCCCGCACTTCATTATCTGGAGTTGATACGAGTTCATTAATGTGCTTGCACCACTCAATAGACTTATCTAAAGCCCATTGCTTATTCCAACGACGATCTTCACGATCTTTACGTGCATTACGTTCTTCTGACGTTTCTTTAGGATATCCATCAAGTACATCTTGCATTTCATCAGTCATATTATTAACCTCTATAATTTTCATTAATACAAACTTTATTTAAAGACACACCACAACGGGCCACCTTTTTTATGACCATCTGTGAATTGTGTTTCACCATAAGCTTCTTTATTGTGAACATTGAATGCCATTTTAAACACATTACCACTATCAACTGTCTCTGTAATGGTTAACCATGGATCAACGTAATTACTGGTAGCATCATAGAACTTTCCATTATCCCATTGAATAATGGTTTTATCACCGGTTCCAACAGCAATAAAACTTTCACCACTTTGGAAAGCACAAGATAGTGTAACTGGTTTGTCTGCTAATACTGGAGTTGTAATAAGCAACATACCAGCAATCAATAACTTTTTCATTCTGTTACGATCCTTTTCCAATTTCCATTTTTATTTTTCAACCAAAGATTACCATCTTCTCCTACTGCCATTGATACTGCTTTATTTGGATCAGTCTCAGCATTATTAAAACTCAAACCGTATTTTGATTTAACTGGCTTAAGTTTTTTACTACCCATAATAGTAATTTGTGTTGATTCTGGGATAGGTTGATCATTAGAGATGTCTTCTTTAGCAAAAGCAGCTACCGCCATTAAAGGCGATAGTGCTAATGCTCCAAATAAACTACGACGATTCATTATTTTGCCTCCGGAACAATGACTTTAGGTGCCAATCCAATCAACGCATCAATCATCTGAGGAGTGACTACGATAGGCAAGCCATGCTTATCCAATCCAGAACCAAGACCTTCTTGGACTTTAAGACCTGCAACTGCTTGTAGTACTGGAAGTGCAGAAGCCAACTTAGTAGCAATATAACGATCGTTTACAGCCTTTTGCACGGGTGCATCAAACTCAAACGTATCTGCCCATCCAATAAAGTCTAGAGTAATACCTACAGATGCAAAATACTCTTTGGTCGTCTTCTGAACTGAATCCATAATAGAGATCATTTCTTCATTGGCCTGATCAAAAGTACGCTTGCCAATTTCTGCACAAACGAGCGTTTGAATCTTCTTACGACCAACATCATCCATAACACTGGCTAATGAACGACCAGTATATACAGAAGCAAAGATTACCTGAGGATCTTTACGATCACCTTGTGGTGTAACAACACCAAAACGATATAGAAACTTTGCAGCATTTTCTTCTGATACTGATGCACCAATTGAAACACCAGCAGTAATGTTTAAACCTTCCTTAGACTGACAAGGGAATGATTGATCACCAGATGATGTACCACGATTAGATGCTTTTACCCATTCACGTGAATAGGGTGTACGGTCAACAATAATCAAACGACCAGTAGGAACATAAAAGTCCCAACCAAGGAAACCACCAGAGTTGCCAAGCTTTGCATGTGGTACAATAAAGCGCTTTGCTGCTACCTTATTATCACTCAAGTATGATTCTGAGTCAAACTTGGCTTGAGTATCCTTGTTTGCTCCAACATCAGGAATCCAAAATGCTGATTCATTAGGAAGAATAGTATATGCTTCTGTCTTATCAACAGTATCAGCATATGCAAAAGCCTGTTGAGGATGAGCAATCATTACTAGCAACAACAATACAGTAGATGCTGCAATAAATTCTTTTAATGTTTTCATCCAAATTGCAAATAGAGACATCAAGAATCCAAACGTAGCAACAAAATACAATGTATTAAACAATGTAAAAACAAACGTTGCACTTAGATATGACATAGAACTGTTATCAAATTGCCCGCCTGCTACAGCGCCTGTAATCAATGTCGCAAAGGGATTAATAAGGCTAATCAAAACCAAGTAGACCATCATAGCTACAAGGGACTTAATAATATTACTAATCATCGTACTACCTCCAAATGATCAAAAATGTATCCTGATGCTTTCAGGAATGTTTCAAATTGACTCAACACTACATGTATATTTGTTTCTGTCCCGTCAAAAATAATTTCAACATTATCATCGGGGTGTTCTATCATTTTACTATTTCTCATAGTTTTAGTAAACCGATATAATACTTTAAATTCATCATCAGTCATCTTTAAAAGCCTCCAGCTTATCCTTATTCACTCTTAATGATACATATTGTTCTTTATCATAGACACCTGATCGAAAGTAGTCGCGGCCTCCGTCAACAAAAACAGAGCCATCATCAGAAGTGCGATAATCATGCCGATACCGAGAATATATAACATCACCATTTTTAGCCATTACTCCAGAAAAAGGTTCTTCGGTTGCCTTGATACCATTAGCAATCATAACAGCACCATCTTCGGTCTTATATAAACCAAAATAATTAGATCCTTGAGGATGAGCTACATCTGTATAGAAGATAGCAACAGGGAAATTAGCCCACCCATCATAAACATCTTTCAAACAGGATTCAAATACATAAGTGGCCTTATAATGATCCTCAATCTTAATGATTGTAGCATCATCTAGCCACGAAGATTCATTCTTAATGTTGCACTTAATAATCATTTGGCCCTCTTTTTATTTTTATTATAATGCTTCTGATAAATTCTTTCAAGACTCATTTACCTAATACCTCGTCAATATGCTTACATGTCCTACGATAGGTAAATGCAGTACATGTACATTCTTTAAACTTTGATCCTATAGATACAGTATACACGTTACCTTTAGAACCGGCAACAGAAAAAGTCTGTATGTCGGATTTAATTTTCTGATCAGATTTATATTCTTGACCGTCTATTGAGACGATGTTAGACTTATCAATAATACGCACACGAAATTTAGGTTCATTGGTCGTTAGAGCAATAGCATCATATGGAACCCACTTAGGGGTTGCAACAACCTCACCTTCATATGTGTAAGAACTTCGACCCATATGTGGATGTGTATTACGAATCTCAACAAGCATATCAATCTCCATCTCTCATTATTTTAATATACGGTATTTTGAAAAAAGAAATCAACCGATTTCCTCTTCTTTCAACATAGCCATAACCTCTTTGGTCATTTCTGCTGCAACCTTACGAGCCTCAACTTCCCATGGCAGAGCCAAGTACTTAGCATGTGAGGTAGGGTGTTTACCAAAATTTACATCATTCCAGTAGAAAATGTAACCATCATTACAATCAAATTTAGGACGTAGCTGACCTAAGAAATCCTGCTGAGCGTGAACCAATTCATGAACCAAAGAATCAATGAAACGCATCTTGCTTTGACGCACCTCAACCTTGACTTCCCTTAAAGTGTGTGTATACGATCCATAATTATTTGCAGCTTTGGTGAAGCCAATAATGATTTTAACATCAACCCCAAACTGAAGCTTAGATTTAATATAAGGTAGGATCTTATTAGCTAGATCCACATACTCACGGGTCTTATTGCGATACTCTTTATCCTGAAAGAAGGCCTGCTTAGTGGTATAGACCGAACCTTTTTGAATTAACTGCATCACTCTCTCCATCTCTTATTATATTAATATACAGTATTTTCATAAAAAAAGCAAATGATAGCAAAATAAAAAAGGTAATGATTTCAATAGGTTATCACTTTCTTGAAATTAATAAAAAAGCTAATGATTTCAATGGGTTAGAAAAAAGTGTGTTTTTTTGAAAAAACCGGTGGCAATTATTTTTAATGTGAGCTATATTAATAATATGAGCAATGGAGAGATGCAAATGAAAAATCGTTTAGGCCATGGTGTTGTTAAGAATGCAGTTCTTTCGGGTTTCCGTAAGGATGAATCTAAAGATGAGATCATGTCAGAACTTTGTCATAAGCATGGTGTAACTCTTAAGATGGCTAAATTCTACGTTTACAAATATGGTAAGGTCTATGCTGAGGAAATCCGTACCAAGAAAGTAAAGAGCCTTATGACAGGACAAGAAGTTGAAATCTTGGCTTCTACACCTTTGGCTTGTGATCCTTCAAAAGAAACATATTGGTCAATGTGAAAATAAAGGTTGCTTTTATTTTCAAAATACCATATATTGATAATATAAGAGATGGAGAAGTGAAATGAATGTCAATGAAGCAGTAGATATTGCTGAACGCCTTGAATCTCTCGTTCGTCGCTCGCGTAAATACGAATATGACGCTGACGATCTTCGCTATGAGATTCGCAAGCTCGCAAGCGAATATCGCAACCTCTCGGATGCTCTCGATGCTGCAATGTACAATGAGCTTGGTGGAGTATATGAATCTTATGAAGATAAAATTATAGCATTGCAAGCTGATGCTTATAATGGTCGTCACACTTTAGGAGTTTAATATGATGGAAGTTGTTTTAGCTTATGCTCCTTGGCTTGAACTAGGTTTTGGTTCTCTTGCCTTATACGCAGTCTATGAATTCTTTTTTGAAAGAGGTTAAATAATGGAAAAGTTGTTGATCATCCTGGGTGCTGTTGTCCTGATTGTTGTGGGACCATTTCTTACAATTTGGTCTTTGGATACCTTATTCCCTGTTCTTAATATCCCATACACATTTTCAACATGGGCTGCTGCTGCTATCCTGACTGCAGGGGCTACTGCACGGGCAAGTAAGAAAGGTTGAACATGTTTAACTTAAACCTACAAGCCTGTTATTCAATTCATGATATTATCTTTACGGTATCATTGTTTGTTATGACCATGGCAGTTATCCTGTGTTTTTTCTACCTCATTACAAACCTAATCACAGGTGCTATTCTTGAGGTTCGTGATACCAAAAATAAAAGAGGAGCTAGCATAAATACTCAATAAGGAGTATTAAATGCCATCCATTACGAATCAACCCTCCAACATTAATTTTTTATCACCGTTAGGATTTCGATTTAAATTAAGTCGAGCTCCTACGGTTGATTTTTTTATTATTAATGCTAATCTACCTTCCATATCTTTAAGTAATGTGGAATTACCAACTCCATTTAAGAACCTGGAAATTGCAGGTAATAAATTAGAGTACGGTGATTTTAACATTACATTTAGATTAGATCAAAATATGGCTGCATATTTTGAAATCTATAATTGGATGATAGGTCTTGGCTATCCTGAAAATTTTGGTCAATATGCGGTTCTTAAAAATGCTGCTACTGGATCAAAAGAAACGTTGTATTCTGATGCAACATTAACTATATTAAATAATGATATGGTGCCAAATGTTGAGGTCAATTTTTATGACCTATTTCCTGTTACTCTAGCGCAAGTTGATTTTAATGTAACAGATTCTGATGTTAATTACATCACCCTATCAGCTTCTTTTAAATATAGAATATTTCATGTAAATAAATTATAAGGTTCGTTATGAGACTTGAAGAGATTATGGATACGTGGGCAGAAGACTGCCAAGTGAATCGTCTTGAGTTGGGTGAAGAGAGTTTAAAGCTTCCTAAATTACATAGTAAGTATCTTCGTATCTTCACAGAAGAAAGACTTATGTTACGTCGCTTAGAAGGTGAACGTAAAGAATTAATTTTAACCAAGCACGACTATTATCGTGGTGTTATGCCTGAGGAAGATCTCAGAGCTAATGGTTGGGAACCATTTAGATTATCTGTTTTAAAATCAGACATCCCAATGTATATGGAAGCCGATCAAGATATTATCAAATTAAATCTTCGTATTGCTATGCAACAAGAGAAGGTTGACGCATTAGAATCAATTATTCGCTCTATAAATAATAGAGGATTTTTGATTAAGAATGCGATAGAATTTGCCAAATTCCAAGTGGGTGCGTGACAAGTTGCAACTGATAAAGGTAAATGAGGTTTACCTGAGAGTTGTTAGTGAAGCCTCCGTCATCCAAGAATTATCAGATCACCTAACATTTGAAATACCAGGAGCTAAATTTTCTCCTGCATTTAAAAACAAATATTGGGATGGTAAGATCAGATTACTTAACTCTTTAACTGGCCTGACTTATGCAGGGCTGGTTAAGGAGATTTCTGAGTTTGCTGCTGCTCGTAATTATGATATAGAAATAGATAAAGAATTAAGACCTGACAAATATGATTATGATCTGAAAGAATTTAGTCTCACTAAAGAACCTAGAGATTATCAACTAGCAGCTTTCACCAATGCTATTAGTAATGAACGTGGTGTATTTCTTTCACCCACAGCATCCGGTAAAAGTCTTATTGTTTTTCTATTAGCTCGTTATTATAATATGATGAGAATGAAGACTTTGGTTATTGTTCCAACTGTCTCTCTCGTCATGCAAATGAAAAAAGATTTTGATAGTTACACAACTGCAGACCTTGATATTCATTCTATCACAGCAGGTGTTGATAAAGTATCTAAGAGTCCTATTGTTATATCTACATGGCAATCTATTTACAAGATGCCTAAGGATTGGTTTAATCAATTCGGTTGTGTGATAGGTGACGAGGTTCACTTATTCAAAGCAACATCCCTTAAGTCTATTATGGAAAAGTTAATTAACTGTAAATACCGTTATGGATTTACAGGAACATTAGATGGTTCACTAACTAATAGAATAACACTTGAAGGTTTGTTTGGTCCAGTCAAGCAGGTTACAACCTCTTCTGAATTAATGGAACAAGGTCATATAGCCAATCTTAAAATCAAAGCAATTATTTTAAAACATAATAGTGATGATAGAAAGCTAGCCAAGAAATTTACTTACCCTGATGAAATGGATTTCTTAGTTAGACATGAAAAGAGAAATAAATTTATTCGCAATCTTGCTTTATCATTAAAAGGTAATTCGCTGGTATTATTCCAATATGTTGATAAGCATGGTAAGATCTTATATGACATGATAACAACGAAAGAACCAGATCGTAAAATATATTTTGTGCATGGAGGTATTGATGGTGTCGATAGGGAAAAAATTCGAGAGATTGTTGAGACCCACGATGAGGAGAAAATTACATTTGAATTTGATAATAAAAAAATAATATGTAGCAGTGATGATGATGTTTTATTAACCTCTGGTAATACCAAAAAAGCAAAAAATATTACCTTAGATGATGACATTTCTGATGTATGGATTATAAATAAATGATGAACATTTATTACTGGAATCAACATCATGAAGTATTTTTTAATATATAAAACAATTAATGTTATTAATAATATGGAATATATTGGTAAACATGTAACAGAGGATATAAATGATAGCTATTTAGGATCGGGAAAATATCTTAAACGTGCTATAAAAAAATATGGTGTTGAAAATTTTATCAAAAATATTTTATTTATTTTTGATAACGAAGCAGACATGAATAATAAAGAAAAAGAATTAGTTACCGAGCAATATTGTAATCGTATTAATACATATAATATTTGTGAAGGTGGTAAAGGTGGGTTTAGTTATATTAATAAAAATAATTTAGGAAACACCGTGGAGTTAAGAAATCGTAAATCACAAAAAATGAAAAGTTACTGGACTGATGAATTAAAAAATAAAAAAAGTGATGATATGAAATTGTATAATGAATTATTTGGTGTTGAAAGATATAAAGATAATTTAAAAAAAAGATATGAAGATTTGGATTACTTAGAGAAATTTAGTAAAAAAATGAATGTGGTAAACAAATCCACAACCAAAAGAAAAAAGGCAGGGGAAACAATCAAACACCACTGGCAAGATGATAATTTTCGTAGTAAAACGATAGAAGCAAGGCTAGGTATAGTTTGGTGGACTGATGGTGAAAATACTTTGAAAAGTAGAGAATCCCCAGGTGATGGATGGGTCAGAGGAAGAAGTAATAAAGGTTTAGGGAGAAAAAAAAATGAAACCTACTAATATTAAAAAGGAGAAGTGTGGTGCAATTATTATTGCCTCATACGGTACCTTTTTCTACAGGAATCAATATACGGAATCTTCACAGTGTCGTGCTTGCTTCTCCTTCTAAGTCTCGTGTTAGAATATTACAGTCTATCGGCCGTGGACTTCGCATTGGGGATGACAAATCTGAGATGATATTATATGATTTAGCAGATGATTTGAAATCTGGTACTCATGCAAATTTCACTCTTCAACATTTTACTGAAAGACTAAATATCTACAACGATGAAGGTTTTGAATATAAAATCTTCAACACGGAGTTATAAATGAAAATTGTTTTATTTACGGTAGCTGGTAGTCCACCTATTCTAGGTAATGTGGTAGACGAACAAGACCCTAATTTTATTACTATATCACATCCTTTGGCTATCATGAAAGAGACACCAAACATATATTCATTTCAATATATGCCTTTCGCCAAAGATGGTTTAGTTGTTTTTAAAGCTAATAATATTATTTGTCTATCTTCTGTATCCGAAGAAGTAGAACAATATTATAAAGAGATGGTAGACTTGTATAAGTCCCAAAAAATAGTTTATAAGATTGCAGATGAAGCTGAAAAAGAACCGACAGCTTCCATTAAAAAACCTAGATTATTGCATTAAATATCGGTACTTAATTTAAATATTAAGTTATAATAATAATTATTTGTACATTTTTAAATAGGAATTATAATGAGTGGCCCTGTTAAAACTATTAAACCAGAAATTAAAGATAAGACTCGTGCACCTAAAGCACATTACATTGATAATAAGAAATTTTTTACTGCTATCATACAACATAAAAAGAATGTAGATGATGCAAAGGCCAATGGAAAAGAAGAACCAAGGATTCCTGCCTATATTGGGGAATGTCTTTTTAAAATTGCCACTCGTCTTTCTCTAAAACCAAATTTTATTGGTTATTCATTTAGAGAAGAAATGATATCAGATGGATTAGAAAATTGTGTTAATTATTTAAATAACTTTAATCCTGAAAAATCAGATAATCCTTTTGCTTATTTTACACAGATTATTTGGTTTGCTTTTATTAGACGCATTGACAAAGAAAAGAAACATCTTTACATTAAACAAAAGACTCTAGAGAATTTTTACTTCGAAGGTATGTTAGCTGTACAGGGTGTTGGTGAAGATGATAGAGCTGTTAGTGTTAATTTAGATAATGATTATATGAAGAATCTTGTTGAAACATTTGATAAGAAACAATTAGAGAAACAAATTAAAAATAAAGCTAAAAAAGCCGAAGCCGGAGTGGAGAAATTCTATGAGTCAGAACCAGAGTAAAATTCATATGGTGCCACAAATTGTTATTGATTGTGCAGAAAATTTATTGAATGCGAAACATGATCATATGCGTGACGCTTACTCCATGAGACTAGAAGCTATTCGGGATTATTGTAATCAAGCTTTGCAATCAGCACAACACCAAGCTAACTATACTCCACCTAAGAAAAATAGCATTTTAAGAAGTACAAAGTCACAATTAAATTATTCTCGTGTAGGTAGAAACAACGTATGAAAATTGCCTTGATAACTGACACACACGCTGGCATTCGTAATGATAGTGCCATCATGCATAACCAAATGAAGAAGTTTTTAGATGAAGTCTTTTTTCCAACCCTCGCTAGAGAAGGTATTACTAATATTATTCATCTTGGGGATCTCGTTGATCGTCGCAAGTATATTAACTATATAACGGCTAAACGTCTTCGAGATGATTTTTTAGATCCTATCCAGGAACGTGGTATGACCATGCATATTATTGCAGGTAACCATGACACGTTTTATAAGAATACAAATAATGTTAATGCATTAGTAGAGTTGATTGGCGATGCAAAGACACCTCATCCTGATCAAGAGAAAAGACGCTATCCTAATATTCATATCATATATGAAAAACCAGTCTGGTTACAACTAAGAGACATGACAAGTGTATTTCTCATTCCTTGGATATGTGACGAGAATAGAGAAATAACTATGGAATATATTAACAGGACCACGGCACCTATTGCACTTGGTCATTTGGAGTTGAGCGGTTATGAAATGTATAGAGGGCATGTATCAGACCATGGTGATGATCCTAAGATCTTTGATAAATTTGATCTCGTTTGCTCTGGGCATTATCATACTCGTTCCAATAGTTCTAATATTTTTTATCTTGGTACTCCTTGTCAATATACTTGGTCTGATTATGGTGATCAAAAAGGTTTTCATATCTTAGATACACGGACCAGATCGTTAGAATTTATACCCAACCCACATACCAGCTTTAAGAAATTCTTTTATGATGATATGAATAAGCAGATGGATGAAGTTTTAGTATTTGATGCTGATGACTATAAGGATTGTTACGTTAAAGTTGTGGTGAAGAACAAGACTAATCCATACTGGTTTGATTTGGTTATTGATAGGTTGGAAAAGTCTGGTGCGGTTGATCTTCAGGTTGTTGAAGATCATTTTAATTTAGATCTTGAGGCTGATTCAGATATTGTAAATGAAGCAGAAGACACAATGAGTATTGTTCGCAAATTCATTGGCGGTATGAATATCAATACGGATAAGAAAAGAGTTGAAACTATTATCCAAAACCTGTATATTGAAGCACATCAGATTTTATAAGGATTACTTGTGATATTTTTTAAGACACTTCGTTGTTATAATGAAGATGTATCAATAGAAGATGCATCAGATATCAATAATTTAAAAATGGTACCATGGCAAGATAATTTAGCCAAAAGAACTTTTGAGAAAATAAAAAAATGATATTCTTCCGTGTTTTAAGATACAAAAATTTCCTTTCTACTGGTAATACATTTACAGAAATTGGTCTTGGTAAGAATCAAACAACTTTAATTGTTGGTGAGAATGGAGCAGGCAAGTCAACCATACTTGATGCTCTTTCTTTTGCTATGTACAATAAACCTTTTCGTAAAATTAACAAACCTCAGCTTATGAACTCCATTAACAAGAAAGATCTTGTTGTGGAATTAGAGTTTGATATTGGTTCTAACAAATACAAAATTATTCGTGGATTAAAACCAAATATCTTTGAAGTCTATCAGAATAATAACATGATTAGTCAGGATGCTGACAATCGTGACTATCAAGAGATTCTTGAAAAGCAAATTCTTAAATTAAATCACAAATCATTTTGTCAGGTTGTTGTATTAGGATCTGCTTCTTTTGTTCCCTTCATGCAATTACCTGCTGCATCTCGCCGCGAGGTTATTGAAGATCTTTTAGATATTCAAATCTTCTCTACAATGAATAGTCTTCTTAAAGAGAAGATTTCAACCAACTCAACTAAATTAATGGACGTTGATTATCAATATGATTTGACATCTGAAAAGATATCTATGCAGCATCAATATATTGTAGCTATGCAAAAGAATAATGATGAGCAAGTTAATAAATTAAAATTAGATATCAAAGATTACATGAGTAAAATTGATGCTGAGAAGACAGCCATCACTATTCTAGATACACAGGTTGGTGAATTAAATGCACAGATCATTGATCAAGATCAAGTTACCAGAAAACAAAAAAAATTACAAATCCTCGAAACCCAGCTTGGTGATAAGCTTACCAAACTCCAAAGTGAAATCGAGTTCTTTAATCTACATGATACTTGCCCTACATGCAAGCAGGGCATTGATGATGGATTTAAATGCGAGACTGTTGCAACTAAAGAAAATCAAATGCAAGAGACTAACTCAGGTGTTGAACAACTCCGCCAAGAGATACAAACAATACAGGACCGTATCCAATCCATCGCTAATATTTCATCGCAAATTACGTCCCTCAACATTGAGAAGATCACACACTCAAATAGCATATCAGGTCTTCTTTCCCAATGCAAAAAAGCAGCAAAAGATATTGAGGAACTTCAGAAGAAAACCGAAGACTTCGTTCTGAATGATGATAAAATGAAAGAGCTTGAACAAACCATTGGAACACTATCTGAACAAAAAGGTGAATTACTTAGAGACAAAGATGCTTTTGCTGTTGCAGCTATTGTTCTTAAAGACAATGGTATTAAGGCTCGTATCATCAAACAATATATTCCAGTGATCAATAAACTAATTAATAAGTATCTAGCTGCAATGGATTTCTTTGTTAACTTTGAGTTAGATGAGAATTTTAATGAGACAATTAAATCAAGATTCAGAGACGAGTTTAGCTATGCATCCTTCTCAGAAGGTGAAAAGATGCGGATTAACTTGGCTATTTTATTTACTTGGAGAGCTGTTGCTAAGCTGCGTAATAGTGCTAGCACTAATTTACTTATTATGGATGAAGTCCTTGATGGTTCAATGGATAGTAATGGTACTGATGAATTCTTGAAGATCATTAATACGTTGACTCAAGATACAAATACCTTTATTATTAGTCATAAGGTAGACCAATTGGTGGACAAATTTAGTAATGTATTGAAGTTTGAAAAACATAAAAATTTCTCGAGGATTGTAGTATGAGTGAATATAAAATTAACGAAACAGAGACAACTAAGAATCTAGAAACCTATGCTAAAGGGTTCCAAGATGGTTGGAATCTGGCTATGAAACAAGCCAGAGAAGAAATGAAAGATTTTACTGAAAAGAATAACGGTAAGATCTATCCTACATTTCCTAGCACTCCAGGTATGGATGCACCGTGGGGTCCTAAAGATTTTAGCAAGTGGGCGTGCCCTGTATGCGGCAAGTCAGGGATTAGCCATGAGGTTTGTTATAATCCAGGTTGTCCTTCAAGAGTTACATATGGCCCAGTAACAGTGACATACAACGGTCATGATATGGGAACAGGTGCTATTGGTGCAGCTGGCAGAGATTATTTAAGTGACTATCCATTAGGCGCAAATGGTCCAACAGGTGGAGATATCAAGTGAGTGATTTTGAAAATAACTATCGCAAGTGGCATACTTATATGTCTTATGCTAAAAGTGCTGTTCGATTGTTTACATGTTTGTATGTAATGTATCAACCTTCAAGTTTAGAAAATTTATTTTGGTTAGCATTTGGATTGTTTATTGCTGAAGCAATTGGCGTTGCTGAGGAATGGGTTTAATGGTTGTTGACTCTATCATATTCTTTAATGAATTGGATATGTTAGAGTTAAGACTATCCATTATGGCTGATCATGTTGATCGCATCGTTATCGTAGAAAGTGATCATACTTTTACTAACATAAAGAAACCATACTTCTTTGAGGAAAATGTTTCTAAATTTTCTAAATGGATAGACAAGATTGTTTATCTAAAAGTTAATTCACCATGCTTTGATGATCCGTGGATGAATGAAAGTTGGTCTAGAGATATGTTAAAGTCTGGATGGTATGGTCTTGAAGATAATGATGTAATCATCATGTCTGATGTAGATGAAATTGTTAGACCTGAGACTATCAATTATATAAAGAATACATCTAATTCTTACTATGGCTTAATTATGCCTGTATCTTATTATAAGTTTAATTATGTTGATGTCTTGTCTGATCAAGTGGGGTATGTTGCATGGGCTGGTGCCTATAGAGGTTATCATAATTCACAACCTAGTTCATTAAGAAAATTTAGAGAATATAAAAAAGATTATATTTTCTTACATCATGCTGGTTGGCATTTTAGTTGGATGGGTAATGATGAAGCCCTTTATAAAAAATTAAAAAGTTTTAGTCATACTGAAGTAGACATACCAGAGATAGAAGATAATCTAAAACATTTAAATTTTATTATGAATAATAAAATAGATCATATCAGAAGTGATAGGATGAAATATAGTGTAGTAGATTTGGATAGTTATTTTCCAGAATATATATTAAATAATAAAGAAAAATATAAAGACTTTATTCTTCCTGATACTGGTGAAAAAGTACTTGATCATTATAAATTTGAAATCTTACAATTACAGAGATGATTATGAATAGCATTGTGAAATATCCCGACTCTCTTCTTACAACCCCCACACAACCATTTAATTTTATGAAGCCACCAACAAATCCTGGTGATTTAGCTCTACAGCTAATGCAAGTAATGAATGATAATGATGGTGTTGGTTTAGCAGCCAACCAAATTGGCATACCATATTCAGTAATAGCTATTAAGGGTTATCCTGAAAATTTTGTATTTTTTAATCCTAAGATTGTTAATGAATCAGCAGAGACTGAATTGATGGATGAGGCTTGTTTATCTTTTCCTGGTGTCAACGTAAAAATTAAAAGACCTAAAGAAATTCGTCTTAGATTTCAAACACCATCTGGAGGTGTTGACACAAGAACCTTTAATGGATTAACAGCCAGAATTATCCAACATGAACTTGACCATCTTAATGGTGTACTTTTTATTAATAGAGCTAACAGATATCACAGAGAAAAAGCTATGAAAGGTTATTACAATGTCAAATAATATTAAAGAAGGTTTTAGAGTAGGTAATTATTTTTGTACTTTTCCACCTGGTGATTTTGTCACAGAAGATAAAGATGGTAATATGTTTGTAGCTGTTGACATTTTTAAAATAGACAGTGATAATAAGACTACAAAAGTGGGTGCTAATGAGATAACACCTGAATTAGAAGAGCAGATTGGGCTACAAATCAATGCTATGCTCGAGGCTGCTGTAGAACAAGGAATGCATGATGTCAAAGATTAAGGTCGCAGAACTATTTTATTCACTACAAGGGGAAGGGCAATATCTTGGTACTCCTTCAGTATTTCTTCGAGTTTTCGGTTGTAACTTCCAGTGTCCTGGGTTTGGTATGCCTCGCGGAAGTCTTTCTGTTGAGCGCCTCGATATCGATCCGAAAGAGTATACCGACTATAACTCTCTACCTCTTGTCCATACTGGTTGCGATTCTTACGCTTCTTGGGATCCTCGTTTTAAACACCTTTCGCCATTAATGGAAATTACAGAGATTGTAGACAAGATGCAGGAGATGCTTCCTGGTGGCAAGTTTGGACCAGATAAGCATTTGATCCTTACTGGCGGTGAACCTCTTCTTGGATGGCAGAAATCATATACAGAACTCTTTGAGGAAATTGGTAAGCGTGATATGAATCTAACCCATATTACTTTTGAAACCAATGGTACTCAAGAATTAAAACCAGGTCTTAAAGATTGGTTTGTATCCAATGATTATTTCCCATGGCTTGATATCACCTATAGTGTATCATCTAAGTTACCTTCGTCTGGCGAGAAGTTTGAAGAAGCTATTAAACCAGAAATCATTAAAGATTATTTTAATCATTCCTCTCTTGTATATTTCAAGTGGGTTGTATCTAATCAAGAAGACTACGAAGATGTATTAAAAGCTATTGATGCATATAGTGCTATACTTGGTCCTGTTATGGATCAGATTCCAATTTATCTAATGCCTGCTGGTGGCACTACTTTAGTTTATAATGATAATGAGAAGTGGGTTGCGGATCTCTGCATTAAGCATGGTTGGCGTTATACTCCTCGTCTACAAGTGCAGCTCTGGAAAAATCAATGGGGGACGTGATGAGAAAAAGTTCTGATATTATTGATGATTTTGTTGGTGCATTAGAGAAATTAGTTGATACTCTAGATGATGAGTGGTTTGCTAACAAAGAAGGTAGATGGCGGCAGGGTGACGAGATTCGTAATTCATTGATACCTGCTGCTAAAGATAAATTTAAAGAATATCTAGATGAATATATCGATCGTCGTATTGAAACATATTGTGAGAAGAATCACATTCAGCGTGTTAAATTTCAAGATTTTGAGGAGCAATAATGCAGCCCGTAGCTTATAAGTATACTTCTACCAAGGAATACCACAATGCCTTCCCTGTAGCATATCGCCAGTGGAAAGCTGATAGTCATTGCAATCTAATTCATGGATACTCATTCTCCATGAAGTTCCATTTTGGTACTAATGATCTAGATGCTCGCAATTGGGCAGCAGATTATGGTGGTTTGAAAGAGCTCAAGAAGGTTCTAGAGGATCAGTTTGATCATACTTTGCTTGTAGCACAGGATGATCCAGAGATGGAAACATATCTGTTGCTTCAGGAGAAGAAATTAGCTAAGCTAACTATTCTACCAAAACTTGGTTGTGAGGGCCTTGCAGATATGTTGTACAAGTATGTCAACGGAGTCTATATTCCTGATATGTGGGGTCAAGGTGAAGCAGAGAGCCTTTGGTGCTATCGAGTTGAAGTACGTGAGACAATAGCAAATATGGCCTTCCGTGAAGGCCATCGTGAATGGAATGAGGATTTGTTTGTATGAGTAAGAGAGAAGATTTTATAGCAATTAGAGAACATGATGCATATGATAGTCAGCGTTCAATATCAGAAAAAATTAAAGCAAAGTTGGAAAATGCCAATCATCGGTATTTTGCTAATGATAACATTAGTGAATATTTGGATGATGAGACAAGGGCTCTACTCATTGATGAGGTAGAATCACAATTTCAAGGTGTTCTTCGTTCATTGCTAATTGATGTTGACAATGATCCTAATTCTAAGGGTACTGCTCGTCGTCTAGCTAAAATGTATATCAATGAAATTATGTATGGGAGGTATCATGATGAACCCACTTCAACTTCATTCCCTAATGACGGATCGCATGGCACGGAGCCTTATCATGGTATGCTTGTTGTCCGTGTTGAACTTAAGTCTATGTGCTCTCATCACCATCAACCTGTTACAGGTACCGCTTACATTGGGGTCATCCCTTCTACTCATGTTATCGGGCTTAGTAAGTATATTAGGATTGCACAACATTGTGCGAGACGTGGCACTCTTCAGGAAGAGCTTTGCGGTGACATCGCCAAAGCAATAATGGATGCTACTAAATCTGAGAACGTAGCAGTATACATTGAAGCTAAACATGGTTGTTGCGAGAACAGAGGAATTATGGCCTCTAATAGTACAACACAGACCACTGTTCTTCATGGTCTATTCTATACGCAATCTGCTAAACAAGAATTCTTTGATAATATTAAGTTACAGAAGTTCACCTGTAACTAATTGAAATCATTGAATAAATTTAATTGTTGCCATTTTTTTCAAAATATCCTATAATTAATAATAGGAAATGGAGAGAAAAATGGCTTTAAATTTAGATCAATATGTAAAAGCAGTCTGGGCAGCTAAAGATATTAATTCTAAACGTGCTGCTATGAAAGACTTAATTACCAATTCTCATGCAAAAGCAGAGACGAAGAAATTGTCTCTCTATAAGATTGAATCTTTGGGTATGGCTCAATTGGATAAATTTGCTACCAATTATTCATTTTCTGGTGAAGGCATGAAGGTAAAGTAAGATGACAAAAGTAATTGATGTTCCATACAATCAAGAATTGAGAGATAGAATTTGGCCCGCATTCAAAGTTGATATTGAAGATAAGCATGGTCAGTCTGGTACAGAAGGTGCTAGAGGTGAAGCTAATGCTTTAAAGCTTCTTATTGAAAATTTTAATTATGGCACAATCATAAATCATTCTAAGGATGTTTGGGCACAATTATTTGGCATTGACTTCACATGCTTTAATTCCCGTAAAGATCATATTACAGTTGATGCTAAGAGTGGTAGATCATCATTGTATTGGGATCGTGAAAACAAATATTGGTATATCACTATTAGACCAGAATTCTTTAATGGTGAAAAGACAAACACCCACATTATGCATGTAGGTCCTAAGGGTGATCTTTTCGTGATTTATGAAAAAGAAAAGATGGAAGAGTTCATGCTGAATAGTAAACGTCTTATTCAAGATAAGTATGGTAAACGTCTTCGTCTTCAGGATTTTCCAGATTTTGTACAACACAATATTTCAGGATGGTAAATGACAAGAATTAATCTGGTCAATCCAGAAATATTAACAACAAGACATCTTGTTGCTGAGTATAAAGAATTAACTCAGATCATTTATCCTATGACAAGAACCGCTATCAAGGGTAATCTGGAATCCGTAAAGATTCCGGAGAAATTTTGTTTGAATGGTGGGCATGTTAAATTCTTTTATGATAAAGCCTATTATCTTGAAAAGAGATACATTGCTTTAAATATTGAATGTAAAAGACGAAACATTAAGATAAACGATGAACTTTTTGGTCAGCATTTATCCAGGTTTAAAAGAGAGTTCCCAGTGATTTGGTATCAAGATTGGGAGCCAGATCAAGAGGCTTATGACATTATTATTGAAAGAATTACCGAAAGGTTACTTCAAAAGCCTAATTTGTATCCTGATATGAATTATTTTATAGATAATTCCAAAATACCTGAAAAATACCTGTGGCCATAATTTCATAAAACCTGTATTATAAATATATTAACAGGAGAAGAGATATGTTGACATTCTCACAGCACCTCATGGAAGGCGCCCGTAAGGTTAAGGGTATGGACATCAAGAAAGTAGTTGATGATCCTGAATGGCAGGGTGTTCGTAAGTCTCTTATTGGTAATTGGATCCACAATCATGAACAGAATGTAAAGACTCTTCGTGCTTATTTTAATAAGCATAAGGATAGTCCTATTGCTGTTCGTCGTGTTGTTAATGTCTTGACAGGATCTGTTCATCGTACCGGTAAGACAAAAGGTCAGGCTTCTACCGATAAGCTTCGTAAGGATGTACGTATTCATTGGCGCAATATGCTAGGTGAACCTTATGATAAAGAAGATTACAAATATAAGACGGGAGCTATCTAATGACTGTTAATAAATTTAGTATGCCTTGGCAATTGACTAGAGTTCAAGCTCGTGAGTTGAAAGATCCTCATCAGAAGATTTCTCATGTTATGGGATTTTTAAATAAACATCCTACAGCTGAGAATCATGGTCGTGTTCTTAATTGGATGCGTATGACTGGTCTCGGATATAAGGGTGATGTTCGTGCTACATTTAATAAGCATGCAGATCATCTAGCTGCTAACAAAGACAAATATACATCACATGAGCATCATGATTCAGGTGATCTTTCTCATGTATCAGATAGCGATCTTGAAAAGGTTCATAAGGATCTTAAGAATCGCAAGTATGGATTTCAAATTAAGACAGTGCCTAAAGCACACACTGAGTATGTTGCAAAGTTAGCATCTGAAATTGAAAAGAGGAAGAAATAATGGTTTATGTTCCTTTAGTTAGTTCAGGCGGGCAAGTAATTAAAGATATTAAACTAAAAGCACCTAAAGGTTCTTTTGTGTATAATGGTAATGAAAAAATTGAACATGAGTCACCCACATCATATACTGTTCTTCAAAATCATAGAATCGGCATAAATAGATATAAGATTGATTTAAAACGCAATAGTGACGGTAAAGAATTTCATACATATAATTATAATATCCGAAAGAAATGGGATATTGTAGGAGACTGGCATTCACCTGAAAAAATTGCTCAGATGTTTGGCAAAAAAAAGGTAGATCCGGACGCTAATAAACCAAGACCTGAAAGAGCTTCTTTCTGGAAAATGAAGTCTAAACCTGGTACTCACAATTACGCACAAAAAGAAAGATTGAAAAAGATTCACTCTTTTAAAGAATTTGTAGAAACAAAGGCATAAAATGGCATTACAATCATTCAGAGAGTTTGTTGATTCATTTACTAATAAAGAAATGATCAAAGAAGGTCCAAAGACATCTGGTGGTAAAGATGTCTTTGTTAAAAATATTGCTAAATCAGCACACACTAGTTATAAAGCTGCTGGTGCAATTGCCGCTGCCGCTGGTCGTAAGAGACTAGGTAAAGCTGAGTTTGATAGACGAGCAGCTGAAGGTCGTAGAAAAGCAGCTAAAGCACACGCTAAGGGTGAGACATATAAAGGTTGATTTAATTCCCTTTATACTTTATATTTGATTATTGATGTTATATTATGGATGTGTGAATGAAAAAGCTGATTGCTCACGAAACCCCTCTATCTATTATGAAGTCAGACGATCATTTTAAGATCAATGACTATACCTATGTGCTTTTACATAAGCTCATAGAAGATCCTGAATACTATAATGCAGTTAAGGATATTATAAATGTTGGTGCCTGGACCTGGAATGGTACATCCCATCAAGTTTATCTAGATAATAGTTGCTTTGAGTTAGGAGCATCTCTTAGCAATGAATTGCTTCATGAATGGTGTTTAAAGATTCTACCTTCAGTTGTCATTCTTCCTGATACGTTAGGTAATAAAGAAGCAACAATCTCTCAGACTAATGAATTTTTAGCTTCTTATCCTGGTACAGTTAATTATGGTATGGCTGTTATTCAAGGTAATTCACCTGATGAGATGTTAGACTGTTATCAATACTTCAGAGATCTACGAGTGGGGGACTTTGATCAAAGCATTTATATGATTGGTATTCCGTTTGTATATTCGTGGGTGGAGAGAGATCCTTATATTCAAGCCAGAGAGAGATATCTTCTCCTGAAGCGGTTGAATGATGAACGCGTAGTAGATCATAATCGACCACATCATTTGCTTGGTACCTGGCAAGCTAAAGAATTTAATTATTATAGAGATTATAATTGGATTCGTTCTATTGATACATCTAACCCTATCATGGCAGCTATTGACGGCAACAAGTATACTGATATGGGATTGGATGAAAAACCAATTGCATCATTTGATAAAGTTTATGGTATGAATATTAGTGACATTGATATGGATTTGTTATATTATAATGTCAATAAGTTTAAGGAGATTGTGAATGGTTGATAAGATTAATCCAGATCATTATAAAGGAAATAAGACTGGTATTCAGGCTATTGATATTATTGAAATCTTTGATTTGAATTTCTCTCGAGGCAATGCTGTGAAGTATATTCTTCGTGCAGGACGCAAAGATGAAAAAGGTTATGATGCTTTGACTAAAGAGATTGAAGATCTCAAGAAAGCTAGATGGTATGTTGATCGTGAAATTGAAAGATTGATGGGAGTTCGTGATGAATCTAAGTGAAGCATTGGCAGCATTGCCTGATACTGATCAAAATGTAGTATCTGTTCTATCAGGTGGAATGGATTCATCTATTATGACATACATCCTTGTTGAGAAGTATGGTAAGGATCGTGTTTTTGCTCTTTCCTATAACTATGGACAGAAGCAAGTAAAAGAACTTGAGATGGCTGCTAAGACATGTGAATATCTTGGTATTGCTCATAAAGTATTGGATCTCGGAATTCTTGGTGATATTGTAAAGGATGTCAGCGCTAATATTGGCGGTACTGACGTGGCTATGCCAACCATCAAAGACGTTCTTGGAGATCCACAACCTAAAACATATGTGCCATTTCGCAATATGATTTTGAATGCCTTAGCATTCTCCTTTGCAGAATCTAATAAGGCTTCCCATGTCTTTACTGGATTGCAAGTTCATGATGAATATGGTTATTGGGATACATCACAGAAGTTTGTTGATAATATGAATGCGGTGGCTGGTCTTAATCGTACCCACAAGGTTAAGCTTGAAGCACCATTCAGTCAGTTAGCTAAGTGGGAAGAAATTAAGATTGCAGAGGAACTTGGTAATGTCAAACTTGAATACACTCTTACTTGTTATGATCCTGATGATGCTGGAAGGTCATGTGGTGTTTGCCCCAGCTGTTCGGAGCGTCTACAGAATTTTATTAGAGCTGGTGTTCGTGATCCTATTGATTATGTCGTTGGTGTCGAGTGGGATAGATTTATTTAATGTGCAGTATCATTGGTTCTTTCAATAAGGATAAGATCATTGACCTCGTAAAGTTGAATCTTTATAGAGGTCAACATTCTTATTCATATTCTTATTATAATCCAGAAGATAACACGATTCAGGTTAATCGTGGACTGGGTGAAATTCCTTTAGATGCTATTAACATCCCACCAGGTCATTATTGCATTGCGCATATGCAAGCACCAACCACTGATAACAAAGACATTAACTCTGTCCATCCTGCATGGATTGGTAATACACTTTTGTGGCATAATGGTATTGTTAAAACTAAATGGATTAATGAGAGAAAACAACAATATGAAAATGATCGATATAATACGTGGGATACATATTTGATTCTTCGTCAATATATCGATGATGGGCATTTGAATGATATTGATGGAACATTCTCTTGTGTTTACTATAGCCCGATGGAAGGATTGCAATTATTTCGCAATCTTATTTCACCTTTGTTTATTGATGATGATCACAATATCTCATCTACTAAATTTGAAAACTCACAATCATTGCCTGCTAATATTATCTGGACATTTAATCCAGGAGAAGGTATTATGAGAGATGGGATTTTTAATACTGTCGAAAACCCTTATTACGGAATTGATTTATGAGTATGATACATATTGCTTCAAAGAAAACCAAATCAGGTCTAACTAATATGTTGGAAGGTGATATCCAACCTAATGCTGTTGATCTTAGATTGGATAAGGTATTGGCTATCAAGCCTGTACTATTTACTATTGGTGAGGTTGATGGTAAAGAACAAAAGCTACATCGTGGTTCTCAAGAAATGCGTCCTGACGCAGATGGTTATTTCTATTTGAATCCAGGTTCATATGAAATTGTTATGGAGAACATTATTAGTGTAGGTGAAGGTGAGGCTGGATGGGTTATCACTCGTTCAACATTAAACCGTAATGGTGTTTATATCACTAGTGGCCTTTATGATTCAGGTTATGATGGTGTTATGGCGGGCACACTTCATGTTACAGGCGCTCCTGCTAAGATTAAGAAGGGAACACGTGTAGGTCAATTCTTACTCTTCAAGTCAGAATCATTGAAGAAGTATGATGGGGATTATGGTCTTGGTAAAGAACATGATAAAAAATATACTTAATTATATTAAATATTCTAATTTATTAATAATATTTAATCTCAATCCATTCTCGTGGCATATTGATTTCAGTTGGGTCACCAAGAATGATATGGATCCGGGATTGGTTGTTGATACATATTTAGAATTTGGTCCAGTAAAACTAGTATTATGGATCGATAATGGTTCTTGGTAATAATAAGGAAAAATAAAAAATGGAAATTAAAATTGATATTGATGCTCTAAGACAACGTAAGCTATTTGTAGCTACCCCAATGTATGGTGGTATTGCAGGTGGTATGTATACTCGTTCATTGTGTGACTTAACTGCTCTCTGTGTTCGTTATGGAATTGAAGTACGTTCTTACTTCTTGTTTAATGAATCATTGATCACACGCGCACGTAACTATTGTGTTGATGAATTTATGCGTTCTGATTCTGAACATCTTTTGTTCATTGACTCTGACATTGGATTCAATCCTCAGGATGTTATTGCTATGATGGCATTGCAGACTCCTGAATCTGATTATGATGTTATTGCAGCACCATATCCTAAGAAGTGTATTACATGGGAAAAGATTAAGTTGGCTGTTGATAAGGGCATGGCTGATCAAAATCCAAATCAACTTGAAGACTTTGTTGGTGACTTCGTTTTCAATCCTGCTATTGATGACACTGAAGAATCCCGCACCATTCGTTTAGATGAACCTGCACAGGTTCTTGAGACTGGTACAGGCTTCATGATGGTTCGTCGTAAAACCTTTGAGAAGTTTGCTCAACATTATCCTCAATATTCTTACAAGCCAGATCATGTTCGCACAGAAGCATTTGATGGTTCACGTGAAATTCATCAGTACTTCCAGGCTGAGATTGATGGTCTTGATCGTGTTGGTGCTCTTACAGAAGCTATGAATCGTATCAAAGAAGCCCGTTTAAACGATCCAGACCAGATTGCTAAGATGATTGATGATATCATGGCTGATATTGAAGATAAGGCTAGCAAGAGATCTAAGCGTTATCTTTCAGAAGATTATTGGTTCTGCCAGCTAGTTCGCAATATGGGAATGAAGGTATGGCTCTGCCCTTGGATGCATCTACAACACACAGGCACATACGTGTTTGGTGGTAAGCTTCCTGCGTTGGCCTCAATTGGTGCTTCTGCAACAGCAGATGCTGATCTTCTTAAGAAGTTTAAGAACGGTGGTCAACCACAAGTACCTCAGGTACAACCAGTATCTTTGAACAATTCTGAACTTCTCAAGAAATTTAAAAAGGTTTAATGGGGTAATTATATTATGAAGTTAAGTGAAAATACAATTAACATTCTCAAGAACTTTGCCTCTATTAACCCATCTCTGTTGGTTAATCCTGGTGATGTTCTAACAACGATGACAGTCACTAAATCTATCTATGCAGTGGCTACCGTAGAAGAGACATTTCCTAGCAGGTTCGCTATCTATGAAATGTCTAAGTTCTTGGGTGTGATCTCCTTGTTCAAAGAACCTGAATTTAATTTTGGAACTAAGCAAGTAAAGATCTTATCTGAAAATCAATCTGTGAATTATACGTTTGCTGATCCTTCTATGATTGTTGCACCAGACCCTAATAAGTCTATCAATTTTCCGGCGGCTGATGTTGAGTTCTCCATTTCTCAGGAAGAACTGCAACGTGTAGTGAGAGCCACAGCAGTTCTACAGTTGCCGGATATTGCAGTGGTAGGAGATGGCCAAACCATCACTATCACTGCTACCAATTCTAAAAATCCAACTACTGATATTTTTGGTATTAGTGTTGGTGAGACGGATAAAACATTCTCAATGTATTTTGATGTCTCTGATATTATTAAGTTGATTTCAGCAGACTATAGTGTTAAGATATCAGCTAGAGGGCTTTCACAATGGAAGTCCAGTAATGTCCTTTATTATGTAGCCACTAAGGCTAATAGTTCGTTTACAAACTGAGGTGATAAAAAATGGATGAGTTCTTATGGGTAGAAAAATATCGCCCTAAGACCATTGATGATTGCATTCTGCCGGAGGGTCTTAAACAGACCTTTCGGCAATTTGTTGTCAATGGTGAAATACCTAACTTATTACTAACAGGAACAGCTGGTGTTGGTAAGACAACAGTAGCCAAGGCTATGTTAGAACAAATTGGTGCTGACTATATTGTAATCAACGGGAGTATGAATGGAAACATCGACACGCTTCGTAACGACATCCAACAGTTTGCTTCCTCAGTATCCTTTTCAGGGGGCAGGAAATATGTTATCCTTGATGAGGCTGACTATCTTAACGCAAACTCCACACAGCCAGCCCTTCGAAACTTCATGGAAGAGTTCTCGCGTAATTGTGGGTTCATTCTCACATGCAACTTTAAGAACAGAATCATCGAGCCACTTCATTCAAGGTGCTCTGTCGTAGAATTTAAAATAAATAAGAGTGAATATCCAAAGCTAGCTGCACAGTTCTTTAAGAGAACATGCAAGATTCTGGAAACTGAAAATGTTACATTTGATAAAGCCGTTGTTGCTGATCTTGTTTCTAAGCATATGCCTGATTGGCGTCGCGTGCTTAATGAGTTACAGAGATACTCCGTAAATGGAACAATTGACTCCGGCATATTTGTTAATCTATCTGATGATTCTTTTAAATCTCTTGTAGGGTTAGTTAAAGCTAAGAACTTCGCAGAGGTTCGTAAATGGGTTGGTGAGAATTTAGATTCTGATTCTACTGGTTTATTTCGTAAATTTTACGATCAAGCTTATCAGTTTATCAAACCAACTTCTATTCCTGAGTTAGTTTTAATTATTTCTAAGTATCAATATCAAGCTGCTTTCGTGGCTGATCATGAAATTAACCTTACTGCTTTCTTAACTGAATGCATGATTAACATTGAGTTCCAATGAGCAATCCTTTTGACTTTGTCACTAACATTAATGGAGCTAAAAAGGATTTGATTAGGGAATCAGATAACCCTGATCTTATGGAAAAATTATACAACCCGTTCCTAGTAAATAGGGCTTTATCTTATTTTGTAGACACAATCATGTATGCTAATGAGATAAACCAGTCAAAACACATTGATTCAGCACTTCAAAATGATTATTACCTAAATAGTATACGATCTGGAAAAAGGTTTTCAAAGTGGGCTAAGCCTGTTGAGAATGCTGACATAGAAAGTATACAAGAATATTATAAAATAAGTTACATGAAGGCTTTGGATATTAGTAAAGTTTTATCCAAAGAACAAATTGGCCTTATAAAAACAAAAATAATAAAAGGTGGTAATCATGTTCAATCTAAATCAACTGGTGGAAGTGACCCTTAATAATGCCGAAGATTTTTTAAAAGTAAGAGAAACACTTTCCCGTATTGGTCTAGCATCTAAAAAAGAAAATACGCTATATCAGTCCTGCCATATTCTCCATAAGCAGGGTAAATATTATATAGTTCATTTTAAAGAATTATTCCTTTTGGATGGTAAAGAAGCTGATTTTTCTGAAGGTGATATTTCTAGAAGAAATAGGATTGTTATCCTATTAGAGGAATGGAATCTTATTAATCAAGTTGACCCTCAAAAGACAGATGATCCCGTAGCCCCTCTAAATCAGGTCAAAATTATCCCGTTTAAGGATAAAAACAACTGGAATTTGGTAACAAAATACACAATTGGGAACAGATTTTAATCAAAAAACCGGGTTGCTTTATTTTTTAAAATATCGTATATTAATAATATGATGAAAACAGTTCATAAATCCGCACCTGCAAAAGCGCTGGCTGATCGTAAATATCACCGGCGCATTGTGCTATCTAAAAAAGGTCGGGGTTCATATAGCCGTAAGAAGTTGGAGAAAGTAAATGCGTAAGATTATTTTAGCTTTGACTGCCACGATTGCCATGACCTCAATGGCTCATGCTGATAATTATGATTGGCAGCATCGCCGTTATGAAGGTCATCGTGAATATCGCGGTAATGGTGGTGGTAATTGGGTTGCACCATTGTTTGGTGGTTTGATTGTTGGTGGAGCTTTGATGGAAATGTCACAACCTCGTTATCAACAGCAGTATCAACCTGTTTGCCGTAAGGTATTTGTTGGTAATGTGATTGTAGATAATCAGCAAGTTGAAGCTTATAAAACGATTTGCCAATAAATATTATATGATTACATTTAAAAGTTATCTTCAAGAAAATGCTAGTTCAACCCTTCATGTTTTTGACGTGGATGATACTTTGGTTCATTCCAATGCTAAAGTTCATGTCAAGAATGCAGATGGACATACAGTTGAAAAATTAACAACTTCTGAATATAATCATCACAAACTACCACCAGGTCATCATTATGATTACCATGAATTTAGAAGTGCAAAGGTTTTTAGTCATTCTCATCCTATTAAAAAGATGATCAGAACGATTAATGCTACCCAAGCCACTACTTTAAGAAATCCTAAGAATAAGGTTGTTATTAATACAGCTCGTGCAGACTTTGATAATAAGCATAAATTCTTAAACACCTTATCTCAACACGGCATACTTCACATGGATAAGATTCATGTGCATAGGGCTGGCAATATACCTGGTAATGAAAAGCCAGCTGAAAAGAAATTAACATTTATTCGTCATCACTTAGATACCCATCCTTATACTCATGTAAGAATGTATGACGACAGCCATGAAAATCTCAAGGCTTTCCTGGGTTTGAAAAAAGAATATCCTCATGTCAGATTCCATGCATATCATGTGCATCCTGACGGTACAATGAAAAAATATTCTGAGTAATTTTCAAAATACCGGTTGATTTAATTAAAAAACTAGCCTAATATAATAATGTAAGATGAAATTGTAGCCGATACATAATGGAGAAGTGAAATGGCACATGAAGTTGAAACAATGGCTTGGGCTGGTGAAACCCCTTGGCACGGTCTTGGTGTTGAAGTTCATAATGATCTGACACCGGTTCAGATGTTAGATAAAGCAGGCCTTAATTGGACTGTTGATAAGTATCCTACCTTTTGTGAGGTAGATGGACAGAAGGTAATTACTGAAGATCAGGCTTTGGTACGTTCTTCTGATAAGTCAATCCTCTCTGTTGTTTCTGATGATTGGAAACCAGTACAGAACCATGAAGCATTTGAATTCTTCAATGAGTTCGTGATGGAAGGTGATATGGAGATGCACACCGCTGGATCTCTTAAGCAAGGTAAGAATGTATGGGCCTTGGCAAAGGTTAAAGATTCGTTTGAGATTCTTGGAGGCGATCGTGTTGATTCTTATCTTTTGTTTTCTAATCCTCATGAGTATGGTAAGTGCGTTGATATTCGGTTTACTCCGATTCGCGTCGTTTGTAATAACACTCTTACTTTATCTCTTGCTGGCAAAAGTGATCTTATGGTTCGTCTTAACCATCGTCGTAGTTTTGAGCCTGAACTAGTCAAGCAGACTCTTGGTATTGCTAAGAACAAGATGGGTACATATAAGGAAATGGCAGAGTTTCTTTCATCAAAGAACTTCTCTGTGGATTCTCTTAGCAACTATCTCAAGGAAGTGTTTCCTTCTCTTACTAAGAAGGACAACTCTGTGATGTCTCGTCCTGCAGAACAGGCTTTGGCTGTTCTTGAGACTCAGCCTGGCGCAGAGTTTGGCAAGGGTACGTTCTGGCAGGCATTCAATGCCGTGACGTATACGACTGACCATTTGCTTGGTCATTCACAGGAGACTCGCTTGCAGTCTGCCTGGTAT
>Ga0164297_10000568_pt1 | contig 45403 bp, 35 predicted proteins | sample GEODES058metaG_FD_113539 | JGI IMG/M metagenome (GOLD analysis project Ga0164297, IMG submission 113539) | Dystrophic lake water microbial communities from Trout Bog Lake, Wisconsin, USA - GEODES058 metaG | ecosystem: Environmental > Aquatic > Freshwater > Lake | place: USA: Trout Bog Lake... | reverse complement strand
CGCCAGTATGGTTGATAACATCATCAAGCGGGTCGAATACGATAACTACTCCATCTTCGTCGGAACCTATCCCAACGATCCAGCAACCCAATCGTGCGTAGATCGACTCTCTAAAGAGTATCCGCAGATCATCAAAGTCGTTACCGCCCGCCCCGGTCCCACCACCAAAGCAGACTGCCTTCACAACGTTCTCAATACGATCCGCCAGAAAGAAGAGGATGAGGCAATCAACTACGACATCATCCTGATGCATGATGCCGAGGACTGGGTGCACCCCCAAGAATTCCTTGTCCACAATTACCTGATTCCTCAAATCGATGTCGTACAGATGCCGATTCTTCCCTTCCCGACAACTTGGAAGAAATGGGTTCACTGGATCTACGCAGACGAATTCAGCGAGAACCACATGAAGGATGTTCCAGTCCGAGAGAAAATCTCGGGCTTTGTGCCGTACGCTGGCACCGGAACTGGGTTCTCACGAAAGGTTATCGATTTCTTGGCAGAGGAACACGATGGTCATGTCTTCAATGAATCCTCGATGACGGAGGACTACTCGATGTCGAAGAAGATTCGAGAAGCAGGGCTCAAATCTATTTTCTGTAATGTAGTCCTAGCCGACGACAATTCGCCTTGGTGGAAACCTCTCTGTCAACGTCCCTACTTTGTCTCTAACTGGTCCTACTTCCCAATGGACTGGACCCGTTCGGTCCGCCAGAAGTCACGATGGATCATTGGCATCTCGCTCCAAGAATGGGAGCAAACGGGATGGGAAGGAAGCTGGCTGATGAAGGAGAACTTCGTCAAAGACCGGAAAGCATTCTTGGCGGCAAGCGCGTCGTTCGTTGGATACTTCATCTTGCTGTACTTCATGATCTATGCCATGGGGCAAGCAGGTTGGATTCCCCTTAAGCTGCTTTCGATCCTGAAGCCTGGTTCTGCCTTGGCCAATTTGGTTAAGTTCTGCACCTTCTTCATGGTGCTCCGAATTACGCAACGCATCACTTGGGTCGGACTGACATATGGCCTTTCTGCCGGGTTACTCTCCGTTCCGCGTCTCATGGTTGGCAATGTCCTAAACGGATTGGCAACATTTCGCGCCCTGAAGGTATTTGCCGATTCTCGAAGCGGCAAGGCTGCGGTTCGATGGGACAACACCGCTCACCTGGAAGGGATTGGCGACATGGGTGGCGAAGATCGTACCAAGAAGAAAGCCGCCGTCCAGACGATACCGATCGAACAGGTTCTTGCCGATTTGATCTCAGGAACACCGGAAACAATCGTTAAGTCACTTCGACATCTGAGCCCAGATGTCGATGACCTGACCCGAGCAGAGATTATCGCTTACCTCAGGATGATGGTTGCGAATCCTGACCTAAGAGTCCGAGCCGCATTGGCACAGACACTCGGAATCTTAATGTGGCGAGAACTTACTCCGACCGTATTCCACTTGCTTAACGACCCGGACACTATTGTCAGAACCAACGCCGCACGAGCGCTCATGGAGCGCCCAAAGGTAGGCGCACTTCTGGAACAGGCATTCATTTCTCAGGGACCCGCAGCGGTACAGACTCTCGTTCGGGTCATCGAAATGGATCGAAAGCGACAGCGTCTCGTCTTCGATTTGATTTTACGAGAGAACCTCACCGTCACCAAAACCACACTCATCATGTCCTCAGACATTTTGAGAAAACGATACATAAAATACATGGAAAGCTTAGTGATTGAGCCAGGTCACTCTGTCGCCGCGATTGATACTGATGGGCCAGCTTTGCCCCATCATCAAGCTACAGATTCCAAACCAGAATCTTTTCCTGTAAGCAGCACTCCAAACTAGATTCATTGTAGTTGCTGAATCGAAGGAACATCTGTACGTAACCATCATCCAATTAGTCGGATCATAGCGGCCATGACAGTTACCGGTTTGGACAACACAGAGCCACCACGCGGCAAAATTCCAGTCCTCGCGCCGTTGAATCCGCGCCCTGTTCACGCAAGTTGCGTAGAACCAAAAGGATTTACACGATGAAAGCACTTAGATTTCATGATTATGGGGGCCCAGAAGTCCTCACCTTTGATGACGCCCCAATTCCAGAACCCGGCCCCGGACAGGTTCAAGTCAAGGTAAGTGGGGCCGGCGTTAACCCAATCGATTGGAAGTTAAGGGAAGGATATCTCAAGGCTCACTTCCCGATCGAGCTACCGGCCATCGTTGGCCGTGAATTCTCTGGAACCGTTAGCAAACTTGGAGAAGGCGTCACGAATTATTCCCTTGGTGACCTGGTCTATGGCATCGCTCCAATTGGTACCACTGCCGAATACACGGTGGCCGATGTCAACGCTATAGCACTTAAGCCGTTTAGTATGGACCTACCCGATGCGGCATCGGTTCCCGTTGCGGCGATGACCGCATGGCAAGCTTTATTCGATGTCGCTGATTTGAAACCCGGACAAAGGGTTTTAATTCAAGGCGCCTCAGGCGGAGTGGGAACCTATGCCATCCAGTTTGCAAAGTGGAAGGGTGCTTACGTCATTGGAACGGCTTCCCAAAAGAATCACCACCTACTCATGGAGATGGGTGCCGATGAAGTCATCGACTATCGAACCACTGATTATTCCCAAGTAGTCACTGATGTAGATGTCGTGCTAGAAGCAGTTGGCGGAGATGAGAACATGACGAAATCATTGTCGGTTCTCAAACCTGGTGGCATTCTCGTTTCGATTACCACCCCTGAACCAACCGAACAAGCTGAAGCAGAGGGCAAGCGAGCAGCCTATTGCTTCATGCAAGCGAACCCTGAAGATTTGCGCCACATAGCAGATTTAATCCAAGACCTGATCATTCGACCCATCATTGATGCCGTTGTGCCATTTAATCGAGCCATTGATGCCCAAAAGGAAAGTCAAGCTGGTCACGTTGTTGGCAAGCTTGTTGTAGACGTTAGTCGTTAATGCCGAGACGTGTAGCCGCTCCAAAAATGAAGGTGCGGCTACACGACTTCGATCCTCGTTCCAGGATGAAGAACCAGATCAGTCAGTGTCCACAAGTATGGTTTGCACATCCTATGTTTAGGGGAAGCATCCCAGACTCATTCCGTTTGTAGGTTGCAAGGGTTGCGATGTCCTTTGAAGATCCATGAATGGGCACTCCATACTAACGATCAGGCTTCTCCACCTTTTCTCCTCTAGACCATTCCATCGTCAGCTAAAGGTATCGTGCAATCGTGAAGCGCTCCCGAGTATCTGCTGCATTTGCCGTCATTAGCCTCGCCACTCTCAGTGCCGTTTGCCAGGCAGGTCTCGGCCCCGAGAACATCATGGTTGTCGTAAATGCAGACAGCCCCGCTTCCCTGCAAATTGCGAACGAATATCTGCGGCTTCGAGGGATTCCCGCCAGCCACGTTGTGATGCTTCACCATTTGACAGGGACGGAATACGTGGATGTTGATCATTTCCGGAGTGACATTCTAAAGCCGACCTTTGAAGCCATTCAGTCACGCGGTTTGACTCAACAAATTGATTGCATCTCTTACAGCGCCGACATCCCTTACTCTGTCAATGTCGGAGCCGATATCAAAGGTCGCCCAATGCCCATGGTGATTACCCAACCAGCAGCCATTAATGGACTGACCTATCTTTACGACTGGGTTCTCAAAGGTGATATCGACTACTTGAGACTCGATATCAATCGCTATTCTCGGCGAATTCTTCCGTTACCAGCTGGACTCGATATGACGCCGGCGGAACAGATCGACTACGCAAAGGCATTAAACGATTACGCCAACAAGAAGTACGAGCCGGCCATTGTAGCCCTCAAGAAACTACTGGATACTCCCCGAACTGACCCCAATATTGCCTACAACTTGGCATGCTGTCAGGCACTGGTCAATCAGACGGATGACGCCGTAAAATCCCTGCGCTTGGCGATGCGAGCAGGCTGGAGAAACTACGGCCAGACCGCATCCGATCCCGATCTTGCATCATTGGCAAACAACGACGAGTTCAAAAAGGTTTTGCGGCTACTGAAGGGGGTTCATATCGATGTGCAGCCTTCATTTGGATTCCACCAATCAGTAGCTTTGGATCGAAGTGGAAATCCAGCCATCACCGGGTCCCACTATATGCTATCGACTGTCCTTGGAGTCACGGCAGGGCGAGGTAACTCCGTCGACGACATCTTGACCTACCTTCGACGATCCAAGCAGGCCGATTTTACATCTCCCAAGGGAACGATTTACTTCGAGCGGAATGGAGACGTTCGATCCCGGACCCGAGAGTGGGGCTTTCAACCGGCAGCCGACGCACTAGCTCACATGGGAATTCAAGCGGTGGTGGAAGATGGTGTACTGCCTCAGAATCGAGCCGATGTAGCTGGTGCAACGATCGGAACCGCTGGCTTTGATTGGCCTGCATCCCACAGCACTATTCTTCCGGGCGCCATACTGGAACACCTCACCAGCTTCGGAGGGATGTTGAACAAAGGAGCGGATCAAACCCCATGCACAGAGTTCCTGAAGAACGGCGCATCTGGCTCATCGGGCACCGTCATGGAACCCTATGCTCTGCAAGAGAAGTTCCCCACCCCGTTCATTCATGTGGAGTACGCCAAGGGATTTACGCTGGCTGAAGCGTTTTATTTGTCAGTTTCAGGTCCTTATCAGCTTCTGATGTTGGGCGATCCACTCACTCGGCCATGGGGAACAAAGGCATCCATGACGGTTGGTGGCTTACCAGCCAACTCCCTCATTTCTAAACCGACCAGATTCCAAGTGAACCTGAACTCTGCCGCCAAGCCTGCGAACTACAGCCTATATGTCGATGGGAAGCTAATTCAGACCACGCCTCAATCCAACGGACTTGTGCTGGATCCCAAAAAGTTAGAAGCCGGATACCACGATGCGTCGATCACGGCTGTACTGAATGACGTTTCCTCTAGCGTTGCGACTTATCCCTTCAATTTCATGATCCCAATCGGTTCCAAAAAGTTTGTGGCCCCTCTAACCGCCACTACCTCTCTTTTCAACAAAACGAACTTTGTTGTGTCCGCTCCTGGAGCATCAAACCTGGAGCTTTTTGCACATGGAGAATCGATCTATAAGATCATTGGGGACAAAGGATCAGTCTCGATTGCGGGGTCCAGCCTCGGATTGGGAACGATTGCCCTTTATCCTGTTGCCACTTTCAGAACTGGCTCTCAATCCAGTCGCCTACGAGGTCAACCCATTCAGGTAACCGTTACAAATTAAGGTTCTCGCAAACTGAGCAAGTTCTAATCTCCCAGCAAACGGCTAGCGATTATGCTGGCCGTAGTCGATGGTCGATCAAAAACTTGTCAACCACGAGATCCTTCTCTCGTTCTGGAAAATTCATGTCCTCCACCATGCTTCGGAGGGAGGAGTCGTTGGCACGTGGATGCTCCAAGAACTCCACCATCACGGCTATGAAGTTAGCCCTGGAACCCTCTTCCCTTTGCTGAAGCGAATGGAAAGGTTTGGCTGGCTGGATTCCATAGCCGATGGAGATGGTCCGCGGGCGCGACGAACATACACGATCACGGATTCTGGACGAGAAGTTCTTGCTATCGCTCGAAGACAATTGAGAGAACTCGGAGTTGAGGTTGGGAAACAACAAGAAAATGAGTAGGACACCATTTAGGTTTGACTGGATTGGCGTTCTCGTAGTAGGCGTCACATCCGCTAGAGCTCAGCAAGTAGGCCATCTGACTTTGAGAGAGGCAATGCTCAGCGCGCTCAAGGGCAGACCTGAGCTTGTGGCCGCTCGCAGTCAAGTAGACGCATCAGCAGCTCGGTTACGCCAAGCTCGGTCTGGAACACTTCCCAACATCATCCTACAAGGTGTTGCCACAGATGGGCCAGCAGGTGCACCCACATTTGGACCACTGGAAAACCCAGCCTTACTGGGAACGAATCCGATGAGTTTGGAAGGGCTTGCTGCTGACCCTCTAAAAAAGCAGTTCGGCGCGGGGATCACAATCAATCAGCCTCTCTTTGATTTCGGAAGAACCGCCCACTTATCCGCTGCGAAATCGAATTTGGTGCAAGCTTCGATTCAAGATGCCGAGACTCAGGCAGCTTCGGTGCTACTTGAAGTCCAGAGGAGCTACTTCGAAGTTCTTCATCGTAAAAGCATTCTCAAAGTCCGAGAGCAGGATCAGATCCAGCGTCGTTCAACGCTGGAACAAGCTCGAGCATTTGTTGAGGCACAAATCCGGTCAGGAGTTGATCTTCAAACAGCTCTCGCCAATGAGTCCGAATCCAAGTCACAACTTTTGGCAGCGCAAAATGACTTGTTAATCGCATATGCCCAACTCAATCACGATATGGGCAGCACAACCTTGAGTACCCCTGAGTTGGACTCCATTAAGAGAGATAGTCGCCCGATCGATCTGCCCACTTCTAGTGAAGAGGCGCTTGACATGGCGCTTAAGCACCGACCAGAAGTTCTGAGTCTTGAAAAGCAATCTTTGGCTGCTAGCCAAATGATCAAGGGGATCCGCAACGAATTGCTCCCTCGATTGGATTTCATCGGAAGCGTTGGGGCCCTACGGCCAAGTTCCTTGATAACTACGGACAAGAATTATGCCGTTGGTGTTGCCCTTTCCATCCCGATTTTCACTGGTGGATATGTGGAAGGGCGACTCTCAGAAGAACGCAGCAAAAAGAACCTGGTAGATGCCCAGGCCAAGGCACTCATCGAGGGGGTTAAGCTTCAAGCTACCAAGACTTGGTTAGACGAAAGGACGGCAAGCTCTCAAGTCGAAACTAGAAAGATTCAAAAAGTCGCTGCCGACAAAGCCCTCGAATTGGCTTCCGAGAGATACCGACTCAAATTGAGTTCACTTGTAGAACTCAACGAAGCTGAGTCACTGGCTGTACGTGCAGCTGAACAGTTGGCAAGTGCTGAGTTTGCGCTTGAAATTGCAAACTCAAACCTTGCTTGGGCCACTGGATCTACCCTGAAAGACTTTGCACATGAAGTACATCAGGCGTTGGGAAGGACTCCATGAATCTTGTTGCAGCCGCGCTTCGTCGCCCATACACCGTACTCGCAGCTATTGTCGCCGTGGTATTGGGAGCATTTGTCGGCATTCAAGAAATGCCCAGGGACATCTTCCCGCCGCTAGGGGTCCCAACTATCTATGTGGCCCAGCCGTATGGTGGCATCGACCCAGCTCAGATGGAAGGGTTTATTGCGTACTACTATGAGTATCATTTCCTATACATAACCGGAATTGAACATGTTGAATCCAAATCGGTTCAGGGCAACGCGCTCCTTAAACTACAGTTTCATGCTGGAACGGATATGGCTCAAGCGATGGCTGAGACGGTTTCCTATGTCAACCGAGCACGGGCTTTTATGCCTCCGGGCACAGTTCCACCCTTTGTCACACGGTTTGATGCAGGTTCGGTTCCAGTTGGCAACCTCGTGTTCTCAAGCAACACCAGAACAGTAGCCGAGATACAAGACGCAGCTCTAAACAAGGTGCGGCCACTTTTTGCCACTCTTCCTGGTGTCTCCGCCCCTCCGCCCTTCGGTGGTAGTGCCCGCACCATCCTCATCAAAGCGGACCCCAATAAACTCAGGGCCTATAATATGTCCCCAGATGAGGTGGTCACAGCCATGACCGCCGCGAACACAATCGCGCCATCAGGAAATATCCGGATCGGGAATTCCATGCCGATCGTTCCCACCAATGCCACGGTTTCCAATATCAAGGATCTGGAGAGCGTTCCCATTCGTACAGGAACCGCGCAGACAGTATTCGTTAGGGATATCGGGACCGTTGAAGATGGTTCGGATATCGCAACTGGATTCGCATTGGTTAACGGCCGTCGGACTGTTTTCATTCCGGTCACCAAGCGTGCAGATGCTTCGACGCTGTCTGTGGTCAGTCTGGTCAAACAAAACCTCTCCAAATTTCAGTCAGTTCTACCCGACGGAGTAGACGTCTCCTATCAATTTGACCAGTCCCCTTATGTGAGTGCAGCAATCTCCAACCTGGCGGAAGAAGCGGCATTGGGAGCACTTCTAACTGGCTTAATGGTGCTGCTTTTTCTCCGGGACTATCGTAGCGCCCTGATTGTTTTAGTCAATCTGCCTCTATCGGTTACAGGTGCGCTTGTTGGGCTCTGGCTTACCCACCAAACAGTGAACATCATGACGATGGGTGGTTTGGCTCTTGCCATTGGAATCCTCGTCGACGAGGCTACAGTGACCATTGAGAACATCCATGTTCACTTGGTAAACGGTCAAACTTCGCGCCAGGCTTCATTCGCAGCCACGGTTGAGACCGCCCTACCAAGACTGCTAGCCATGCTTTGCATCTTGGCCGTCTTTACGCCAGCCCTGTTCATGACGGGAGCCGCAAAAGGACTGTTTCTCCCATTGTCCCTATCTGTCGGCTTCGCGATGATCTCCAGTTACTTGCTCTCAAGCACGCTGGTACCCATCCTTTGTGTTCGATTCCTGAAATCCTCCCATGAGGAGCATGATCGGTTTGGACAACTTCGTGAAAGATATGCGGCGATCCTTGGAAGGCTTCTGACAACGTCCAAAGGACTTGTTTGGGGTTATTTGATCGTTGCTGGGATTGTTGTGGCAATCCTTGCACCTAGACTGGGGCGCGAAATCTTTCCACCCTCAGAGGCAAACCAATTCCAGTTACGGCTGCGAGCACCCACCGGTACGCGCATTGAGAGAACTGAGGCCCTGACCACCAATGTTCTGGACGATATTAAAGCTGAAGTAGGAGAGAAGAACTTGGGACTGAGCTTGGCTTTCGTGGGAATCCAGCCGCCTAGCTACCCAGTTAACACGATCTACATTTGGACTTCTGGCCCCGAAGAAGCAGTTATCCAAGTGCAGCTTGGTAAGCAATTTGACGGCTCGATATCTCGTCTGAGAGACCGCATCCGAACTCGGTTGGCGCGAGAGCACCCAGAACTGAGACTCTCTTTTGAGCCGAGTGACATCGTAAGCCGAGTCATGAGCTTTGGGGCTCAAACGCCGGTCGAAATAGCCATCAGCAGTCCCAGCCTCCCCGCAAGTTTGGAGTTTGCTGACAAGGTGAGAGCGTCGATTCAGGGGCTGAAATTCATTCGAGATATACAAGTGTTGCCTTCTCAGGACTATCCCACTCTGAAGATTGACGTCGACCGACAGAGGGCAGGTATTGCTGGAACTACGGAATCCGATGTCGTGAAATCCACAACCGTTGCCACATCTTCCAGTCGATTCACAGTTCCCAACTACTGGGCAGATAGTAAATCGGGAATTGCTTATAACCTTCAAGTACAAATTCCCATAGATGCGATGAAATCGGCAGAGGACTTGAAGAACATTCCGATTCGCACCAAAGACGATTCTCCATTGAGCCTGCGTGATGTTGCCAAGGTGACTGCCGGCGTAACTCCAGGAGAGTACGACCGATACAACGGTCAACGCGTGATATCAGTTACGGCAAACCTGGAAGGGATCGACTTGGGTTCCGCCCTCCAACAAATCTCATCGGCCATCTCCAAAGTCGGACCGCCTCCAGCTAAAACCACCCTCCGAATCGGTGGACAGGCCCCAGCGATGGAGGAAGTTCTATCTGGATTCCGAACAGGTCTCGTTTTGGCTGCCGTCGTCATATTTCTTTTGCTCGCCGCAAATTTCCAATCGGCAAGGTTGCCAGTCGTCATTCTCAGTTCACTTCCTGCAACCGCTGTGGGTGTCATGTTCTCACTTTGGATGACAGGGACCTCCATCAACGTACAATCGGGGACGGGAGCCATCATGGCGATTGGGATTTCAGTCGCCAATGCCATATTGCTTGTCAGCTTTGCCGAGAAGAGCAGGCTGGAAGGCATGACCGCCTCAGAAGCGGCAATAGATGCTGGACAGAGCCGACTACGCCCCATCCTGATGACCAGTTTTGCCATGCTGGCAGGCATGGTGCCGATGGCACTTGGGCTGGGTGAAGGTGGAGCCCAAACTGCTCCACTTGGCCGGGCAGTTATAGGAGGCTTGGCCGCATCCACGTTGGCAACATTGTTTATCCTTCCATCTGTTTTCTCACTGATCCAGGCCAAGGTAGGCCGCCAAAATGTGTCGCTTCATCCTGAAGCTGAGGTCTCCCATGACTAACCGAAATCCGCTTAAGTCGTCCAATCAAGTTGCCAGTGTTTTCCGTCTGGGTTACTTCGCCCTTGCTCCATTGTTGGTCGCGAGCGGATGCCAAAATAACGCAGATCCCGTCACCAGTGTGACCCCCGCAAAACCTTTGGAATTATCCGTGACTCAGCCCACAATCGGGAGCGTTTCCAGGTTGATTGAGCTTCCGGCAGACATACGAGCTATCCAAGAAGCGACGCTTTACGCGAAAGCAGCCGGCTATGTACAGGAAATTCCGGTTGACAAAGGAGATTCGGTCGTGATGGGACAAGTGCTGGCCAGGCTCTCAACACCAGAATTGGCAGCGGATCGCGTTGCAGCAGAGAACGTAAAGCAATCCGAATACTTCAGATCCAAGAGCACTCAAATTAGTGAGACAGCAACCCTAACAGGAGCCCAAAAAGCAAAGGAAGACGTTGAGCAGGCTCAATCAGAAGAGGATCGTGTTTCTGAATCAATTCGACAGAACGTTCACAGAATCCAGAAAGCAGATGAGGCAGTACACCAAGCAAAACTCCTTCGAGAAGAAGCTCAGTCCTCGGTAACTCAAGCTCAATTTGACGAGTCTCAGGCTCGATCCGAGCTTAAAGCTGCTTCGATGGAGCGCCAACTTGCGGTAGATACGTTTGACCGCTATCGGAAAATCTACCAGCGAAACCCGCAGTTGATCGCCTATCAAGACGTTCAGACCGCTCAAGCTGCTGCTGAATCAGCCCGAGCCAGAGAGAAGGCTGCTGAGAATAAGGTCCATTCAGCAATTATCCATCAGCAACAGGCAACCGCAAACCTGGAAATCAGTGCTAGCCACATTACAGAGTCCGAAGCGGAAAGAGATGCCGTCAGAGATGAATCGCGAGTTTTGGAAGCACAACAGAGTGTTCAGCACCACAAAGTAACCGCTGCCCTACAGAACCTGAATATTGCAAAGCAGCAAGCCAGCGCGGCTATGTTTACGACCAAGGCGTCCCAGCAACAGGCCCAAGTTGCTGCGAATCTTTCGGCTAAGTCGCAGGCGCTTGAAGGGTATTCAAGAATCACGGCACCATTCAACGGGCTGATAACAAAAAGATTCGTCGACCGCGGAGCATTGATTCAATCCGCTTCGAATTCAACCAGCGCAACACCTCTCTTAACGATCTCTGATCTATCTTCAGTGAGGATCTTCCTAAATATTCCAGAAGGGGAGGCTTCATTCGTCCATGGTGGAACCAAGATCAAGTTATTCCTGGCAACCGGCCCGAAAGATCCAATTTTTGGAACCGTCACTCGAACATCTGGCACCTTGGACCCCAAGAGCAGAACTCTCTTGGCTGAAGTTGACTTGCCAAACTCGAAGAATGCCCTGATACCTGGCTCTTATGCGACGAGCAAAGTCATTCTTGAAACACATCCCAATGTCATGAGTCTCCCTTCCAAGGCTGTTGGCAACGAGAAGGCGGGGCGATTCGTTTGGGTATTAGAAGGCGATAAGGCCAAACATGTCAGCGTCAAAACAGGATTTGACGATGGAAGTCACGTCGAAATTGTGAGTGGTCTGACTGGTAAAGAAACAATCATTGCCGACAAACTAGACACAGTCACTCCGGGAGCAGTGGTTCACCCCATTCTGGTTTCAAAGCCTTAGTCCAGGTTGGGAACCAGAACTTCTGGGATCGCACCCTCAACAATATTGGCAAAGGAATGAGCGAAGCTCTTGACCGTGTTCCAATCTGTCAATTCGTGATTACGTTTGGTGTCGGTTGGCCCACCGAGAGATCGGTAAACGCGCCGGAGAATCCACTTCTCAAAGAATCCATATTGGCGGTAGTGAATAGCACCAATTAAGCTAGAGGTCAAGACTGGCTTTAGGCCGGTGTGCTCTAAAAAGTCTTTGATCACGCGGATATCATCGTTCCGGGCTTCTGGACGTCGATCGGCAGCATTCAGGCTCACTGTAAAGAAACCAACTGGGATCTTATTGAGCTCCTCAGAATGCAGTCGTGTCCATTTTTGAATAACGGATGGGAGGCTTCCCACGTAAACAGGACCGCCAACTATGACCCCATCGAACTCTTCAAGCCGAATAACGCTCATCTCTTTGTCAGAGTTCACCAAGAAAAGGCGGGCGCATTGATCGAACTCCTCAAGAACGCTTCGCAGGCATTCTGCGATTTTGAGGGTTTGCCCATATTGGCTTGAGACAATGATTGCAACGCGTTTCATAACGGCCTACTTCAATCCTAGCGTAGTCTTATTGTTGACTCATACTCCTAAAGTTGCCAGTCACGACTTACCTGTCCAGAGAAAATGCGACAAACAGAGATTTTCACCAGGAAAATCTAGACACAATGAAAGCCTCATCTCGTATAAAGGATGAATTCTCGTTGATCACCGTGCTACCCGAGGCAAATCCAAATTGGCGAAAAAGCTAGGTAAGAAAGACAAGGAAATTCTTCATCTCATCAGTCAAGGCAAATCAGACCTTGACGTCTGTCGTGCGTTTGGTATGATGCCAGACCAACTCAGTCTTGTACTCAAACGAGCAGAAGATTGGTTGTTGACGATTGAGGGATCAACCGATGAGGCATTCATGATTGAACGTGCTCTACGTCGGCGGGCAGAGAATGCACTCAAATCACTAGAAGGTCGATTTGCGGCTCTCTTAGACGTCTCTCCAGAGGCTATTTTTGTGGTGAATGCCATGACTGGCATCATCACCAACGCCAATCAGAACGCGGCTGAATTGTTTGGATACGATTTGCGTTCCCTCTTGGGTCGATCGATAGAAGACCTGGTCCCAACCCGCTATCGCACGATTCATCCTGCTTACAGGGTTGGTTTCCTTACAAGCGCCAGAAAACGGGATATGGGATACCACCCACCCATCTACGGACAGAAAGCCGATGGCTCAATCATTGAAGTCGCCATTGCCTTGACCGCTGCACGATCGGACGAGGATGTGATGGTGGTCTGCACCGAATTCTCTAAATGGGCATCAGGTTCGGAACAGACCGGTCACAAGCACGAGACTCCCGCTTAAGGTCGCACGAGCAAGACAGGATACTTTTCATGAATGACCTCATGAAGTGCCGTACTTCCCTCTAACAGCCGATCCAAGATTCCGTGGCTCTGAGATCCCAAGATCAAGAGGTCAGCCCCTGTTTCTTCCATCACGCGATGAATCGAGTCCTCTAGACGCCCGGTAACCACCTCGACAGATGTAGAGATTCCCGCATCTTTGAGCAGGCCAGCCAGAATCTCATCGTACTCCTTGAGAGCACCCTCCGTAAGAGCGTTGATTCCATGGCCAGTCGACTCTTTAACAGTGAGTAACGTTACGTGAGACAACCCCTTGGGTGCAAATGCCGCTAACTGTTCGACACACTGCTCACAGTAAGGAGAAGCATCCACTGCAAAGACTGCCGTTACAGGTCCACTGGATTCTCCTGTATTACGCGCGACCAAAACAGAGTGTTTGGCCGATATAGCAAGTCCCCGAGCAATACTGCCACCTAGAACTGCATCAAAGGTTCCCGTCACAGTCGATGTAACCGCAAGCAGGTCTGCCTGGATTTCTGCCCCGTAGTCCACCATTTCTTGGGCAGGAAAACCCTCTGCAACCAACTTCTTTGCCACAAGTCCTCGTTCCGAGGCAAATTTCTCGGCCAAATCCAACGATTCTTCGGCAGCCTTTTTTTGTGCTTCCAGGATCTCTTCGGTCTCCGTGAGTGCACCGTAAGCACTGTATGGCATCGCCGTTGCGATCGGCTCATTTACATGAAGTAAAGCTGTTTCGTCCAAGGCAAAATTCAGTCTGCTCAATAGCGACAAGACCGAAACATAGTGCCCTTCGAGATCAATCCCTACGACCGCTTTCATTGTGAATCTCCTTCGATGATCAATCCAAGATTAATAGATAACGATGAGTCTGTACAGTCGATTCTTTTGCGTCAGATGAACTGTGGACAGACTGAGTTTAGTTCTTAGCAAACGCGTTGAGCGTGTCGGTAAGGTCTTGAACCATACACGTCACGATCAAACCCTGTGGTGTTTCAGAAGCATTAAGTGAAGTCGCAATCGGAAACTCTGTTCCATCCTTTCGGAGGGCGTAAGTCGCAAGGTGCTCTCCCATGCGCCGCTTGACCGGGTTAGAGTTGTAGCTTTGACGATTTTCTTGGTGAGCCGTGCGATACCTCTCTGGTACCGTCTGTTCGATAGGCATTCCGACCATTTCGGACGGCTCATATCGAAATAGCCCCGCTGCCAATTCATTGGCCATTTGGATGACCCCATCTTCTCCAACCACTACAATGGCTTGAGAAGCCGAGTCCACAAGGTTCCTGAAGAAATCTACACTGGTTCGCAGCATCTCTTCACTTCGAGCTTTCTCATCCAGTTGCTTTTGGAGGATCAGATTCTCTGCTTTAAGTGCCTCGACGATCGCAGCCGAATGTTCTCGGAGGAATACCGCGACCAGCTCTGTTCGATTCAGTGGTCCAAACTTGACTCGAACCCTTCCCCAATATGTACCAACCGTTGCAAGACTGATTCCCAGCTTATGGGCGATGGCAGTGTCGGTCAGTCCTTTGCTTGCCAATACTACAAGCTGCCTCTCCCGATCGGAAAGAGACTCGGTCATTGCCGTTGCTCTGTGCTCCATTGGCAATAGGATACTGTCAAGATGTAATAAGAATCCATGACAATTACGACTTGACACTAAGGTGAGTCCCTATGAGTAGAGAACTCACCCAAATAGGTCAGGCAGTTTTACTGTTCTTAGGCTGATTGGCCGAGTAAGTAGTTGACGACGGTCTTGGCCGAATATGAAGGGTGATCCTTGGTCGCGAACTTTGAGATGATCTGGATATCGTCACCCGCTGTCACCAGCGAAGGTTCTACGAATCCATCCTTGCGAACCTGTGGAAGACCGATCGTCGCGAAAAGTCCGTTACAAACACACTTTCGTGAAGCAAGTTCTTCTGGCTTGCCACCTTTGTTGATAAAGTCATCCTCTGGTTCAGCAGGGCAACGATAGCCCAAGCTGCCATCCTCTTTGCGATATGCCGTCCGAAGATAGCCCAGATCACAAATACGGCCTCTCTTCTCATAAATGCCACTTTCGGACACTGATCCGTTAAGTTGTAAGACCTTAAATGGGAAGCCCGTCGGCGAAGCCAGTGGGTCAGTAAAGACCGAGAGTTCGCCATTCAAAACCTTGGTGATGACCTCTTTCTTGAGCACGGGCTCAATACCGGATTCGTCGCAGAACGCGAAAGCAGTTCCAACCTGAATTCCAGCTGCCCCTTGATTTTTTGCTTCAATAAGCTTTTCTGGATCGGCAAACGAACCAGCAAGCCAAAACGGCAAACCAAGTTCAGCAATCTCTGCCAAGTTGGGAACGTCTCTGGGACCGTAGACCGGTTCTCCCAAGTCACTCAACTGCATAGCTCCACGAGGTGGAGCATTGTGGCCACCTGCAGTTGGCCCTTCAACGACAAAACCGTCAACACGCCCCGTACCCTTTCGAACCAAAGATATCGCGAGGGTTGAGGATGAAATAATCGCTAAAAACTTCGGCCTGGGGAGTTCGGTGATTGAATCTGGAACAAATTCCTTGGGATCGAAATCTGCAGTGAACTCTTCACCTGCTTTCGCACCCACCACATCGAGCTTTAATTGAGCGGGCTGCAGTACAGAGAGTTTATCGAGGATCGCAGGAATGGCTCGGGGAATACCCGCCCCCATGAGCACATAGTCGACCTTCGCCAGCATAGCGCCAAAGAGAGATGGAATCGTCGGCAACTGGATCTTCTCCAGCAGATTGATGCCAACCACTCCGTTATGGCCGTGCTTGGCAAGGAACACTTCTACGAAATTGGCTACAACCGTCAGTTCAAGCAAAGCCTTCGGAGAATGTTGAGCTGCCATTGGCTTGCTCTTAAAGGCCTTCGTCGCTTTTTTGCCGCCTTCGACGTAATATCGATCCCAAATTCGCTCTGCCATCTCGCGGATCGGAAAATGATCAATCGCGAAACGCATCTGGCCGCCTGGATCGCCTGCCTGAAGACGCCTGGCCAAAACAGTATCCAGACCAGTACCCGAAATTACACCTAGCTGACCGCATTGAGAGACAGCATTAGCCAATCGCCATGAAGACACGGCGACTCCCATGCCACCCTGAATGATTTGCGGAAACCCCATGCTAACCAAATACCCCTAATTGGCCAGGACATGCTGTCGCTACTTTTATTGACAGCTTGGCCAAACCCCTTCATTGAACCTGAAATGAACCACTGCCCAACCCGATTCAGGAAAAATCGATGGGGAATTTGAGGAAATTAGCCGGTTTTCGGTCAAAGGCTCCTACTCACCACCGAATCTTAGATGGAAAGAACTCGGCGATCAGATCCTCATAGTAAGGTCGCAATTCCTCAACGTTTGGTCTGACATCCGTCTTCGTATAGAGGTCGTATTTGTTGAATTCCAACACCCACTTCTTCATCTCTCGATCAACATCGGATGCCAAGTGTTCATAGGCACCTTCCCTATGCCAAGGATAAAACGAGTGGTATCGAATCATATAGAGAGCCTCAGCTGGCATATAGTCTCTTGCGACGTGATACATATACTCGTCATGACCAAACGAGACATGGACGTTTTCGAATCCGCAACCAGGTTCATAGATACCGTTTTCTGTTTGTAACTCTTGAACTTGAGAATCGGGATTAGCCTCGAAGAATTCTGAGAAAACAACCTTATCCGAGAACTTGCAACCAGTGGCAAAGGTGTCTCCGACAACCGCCCATTGAGGTTCGCCATAGAGACAGAGCACTTTTCCAAGATCATGGAGTAGACCCGTGAGAATAAACCAACGGGGATGCCCATCCTTTCGAATTGCCTCTGCGGTTTGCATCAAATGCTCAATCTGGGACGCATCCGTATCGGGATCACTATCATCGACCAACGTGTTCAGGAATTCCATCGCTTCCCACACGCTCATTTCTCGGGTAGTCAACCCGCAGTACTGCGCCTTCTTAGCTTTAACGAAATCCAGAGTCTGATGGGTGTGATTGAGCCGGTAGAACTCCTTTACACTCGGCCTAACTTCCGATGCATAGTCTCGGAACTTGTGCTCCTTTGTCGGATATCGCTCAAGCAGATCTTCCTCCCAAAGGTGAAGAGACTCCAAAGGAGCATTGTCAGAAGAGATCGGGACCGATTCCATTTAAACAATATATCGCGAAGAGCCGCCTCAGGAATACCCAAGGCGTCTCATTTTAACAATCCTATTCCGCACGGATCTGAAGGTCACCGCGCTTCCCTTCGGCTATTTGCGCAGAAATGCGGATCGAACCCTTATTGAGTCCTCCTCGGAGGAGGATAGCAGCAGTACCGGCTTCTGCATGAACGACCGACTCGCGAAGGATCTCCCCACGATCAGTAACAAAATGGACAAGTCCGTTGTAAAGGTGGCAGACTTCACCATTCTTGTCCAACACATCTGCATAGACAAACACAGCATCGGAGCCGTCAGCCTTCAATGATCGACCGGATAAGTCGACTCTCAAACGCAATCTTGAAGGAGTACCAGGTGTTCTAACCGTATATCGGACGACTGGCTTGCCACCGATCTTTCCGATCGCCTCCAATTGGCCCGAGCGGTAAGGAATCCCCATGAACGTGAAAGCAGGATGGGCGACATGTTGACTGTTGCCACCATCCCATGGATTGCCCCCCTTGTCGTAGTCGCCATAAGGCGTATCTGGACCGGAATCTGGCTTCTGATCAGCAATCTTGACTCCATTCAATCTCAACTCGACTGAATCGCAGTTGGAAAACACAACTACTTTTGTGGGGGACGGACGCGGTGTCCAGTAGTTGGCAATAAATACCATCGGCCGACTGAAATAGGCGAACGGATCGCGCTGAGATTGGAAATAGCTATAGGAGAATCGTGGCAGCCTCATGTTGTCTGCAATGCCACTACGCTCGATCCAAGGGTTACAACCACGATTGTAGTCGTACATAACCCACGTCCCATCTCCGATGGTCCAGGGGTAATGACCGGCGTTCATGTTGTGCGACCAGGCGAAATTCCATGCAGCTCCTAGTTCGGCGACTTCACCTTGACCTCGACTGATACGAGTGGTAGAACCCTCACCACCGAATTCGTAGTCCCCATATTCACGGATATAACCGGGCTTGTCGGGCATGGTGGATTGTGGACGCGAGTGAGTCGCATCATCCCATCCGTTGTAAGCCATATCCCAAGGTTGCCCAGCTCCACAATCTCCAACCGTATAGAAGTTATCACCCATGAACTCGTCGTGAGCAGCCTGATGCCAACGTCGAGCGATGGGCGGACGGACATACGTCTCATTCAAGGATGCTTCCCACATCAGAACCGAAGGATGGTTTCGATGCCACCGGATCAGCTCATGAATATCCTGGTCCACTCTTTTCATGAAACGCTCGTCATGGTTGACGTACTGCCAGCCAGCGGTTGCCGGAATGGTCAAGATTCCGAGCTCATCACAAGCATCCATCACTGCTGGATCCTGCGGATAGTGCGATAACCTGACGCAGTTGAATCCAGCATCTTTGATCTTCCACATATCGCGGTAGCTCATGCTTCGAGTAAGGGCATTTCCGACGTACGCATACTCTTGATGTCGGTTGGTCCCAACCAGCCGAACGGGCTTGCCATTAAGTAGTAAGCCTTGATCGCGTGTGAATCGGATACTTCGAATCCCTACGCGGGTTTCTACCCTGTCAGTTTCCTTCGATCCTTGAAAGACGCGAGTCACCAGTCGGTAAAGATTGGGATGCTCCGTATTCCAAAGCTTTGGATGGGAAACAATTAAAGTCTGCTTGATCGGCTGATATCCACCTGATGGCATATTCAGCACCTGAACATCTTTTGCCACCTGCTGCCCACCAGATTCGTAAAGCGTTTGTTCTACCCGCGCTGAAGTTCTGCCTATGGCGTGCAACTCGGTCTGCACTGCAACCTGTGACAGTGCCGAATTCACAACTGGATACGTGACGTAGACTCCACCACCTTTGGCGTGATTGACTAACATCGGGTCAGTAATATGCAGTAGGTTTCGTACAGTGATAAATGCATCCCGATATAGACCACTGTAATAGCTGAAATCTAACTGTCGGAAAGGCTTGCCAGGCGGGACAAGAGGATTGTCCCGACAATCTAGCCGCACCAGAAAGGTGTTGGGTTGGCCATAGCGCAACCGTTTGGTAAGATCCAGGACGACAGGCAAATATCCACCCTTTCTTCCGCCCACATACACTCCGTTCAGCCAGCAATCCGATACCTGCATCGCTCCATTCAGGGTCAAAACGATTTGTTTGCCGTCCCAACTGCTGGGAGCATCGATTTGCCTGCGATAGTAGCAGACTCCTTGCCAAACGGTCTTGGCGTCACGATCTTCCACATGAGCGGTATGGGGAAGCGTCACATGCTCCCATTTCTTAGATTCCAACCGCTTGAACTCATCCCGCCGGGCGGATTCCAGGGCAGTTTGACTAAGGTCGTACTGATCACTGCCAATGTTGACGTTTTCGATATTGTATTGCGAAGCCCAGCTCTTCTTTTCGGAGGGAGACAATGGTCGAGCCAATCCGATCTCAGAGAGTACACAAAACTGATCGTGACCTGATTTGGCCACGAAGCGAAGAAACCGTCCATGGGCTGGCTTGGGGAACTTGACCTGAATTGGAGAAAATGAGTCACCGAAGGAGCTACTGACAGTCGGTGCGCCCCAGTGAGCCAAATCATCACCCAGGGTCACTTCAAACTGTTTGGGGAGTCCATTTTGCACTCCTTGGCGCGGAGTGGCTCGAAACGCAACAGCAGTGACTGATTTGCCGAGGTCCACCACTAATTCATGTGGATAGGTTGCGGGGTTTGTACTCCAACGTGTGTGCCAAAACGTTTTCAGCTGGCCATCAAACGCATTGGATGCCTTGCCATTGTCCCGAGCTGTTTCCTCGCTACTTACTCGAACGACCTTCCAATCTGAAGTCGGTACCGCGTCTGGAAATTGCTGTGAGTCGGGGGCGTTTTTGACTCGAACAAATTCCCATCCCCGATCTATATCCACAACCAACCGAGAACCGGTGGCTGGAGCAAGGACTGCAGCAAGTATGAGAGGCGTTATCACGCCGTTACCTTATCACGGAACAATTCTTCTGCTCCAGATTGGAACTAAAACAGCCCTAATACTTGGCCCGGTGCGAGACTGGAATCTCGCCGTTTAGCACCGATCTCAAGGCATTCGTTGGATCCCAATAGGGACCGACCATGCTGTGGTTTGCTTCAAAAGCAATCGCCAGGGGCTGCGGGATAAGGGATCCGCTATCCAGCCGCAATGTGACATCGAGCAAACACTGTTTGATATGCCCGAGCATTTTTCGGTTGTTTGTCCGACAGACCGTTGTGTGCTTCAAGCTTTCCTGGACCTGATTGATCTGCTCAACCGTGAATGCATCATCCTTCATAAGAACCAAGAGATCCAACCGCATTAGGTCTGGTAGATCCTGGATTTCTTCTCGGTTCATATTGATGCCAAAGACACAGTAACCAGAGGCCTCGTGCATTAAGATAACGCACTTCTTACCCCCGTAATAAAACAAGTCTGCATACCATGTGCCAACCGGATTACCCTCTTCTGGCAGGGGTGCTGTCGTTCGTGTGAGTCGAAACTCCTTTAACAACTTTTCCGTCGCACAGATTTGCCCTTTCATCTCTCCCATCTTACGGTATCGGAAGAATTTGGACAATCCCCCTCCGTAAAAGTACCAATGATAAACTTACGGGGTCGATTTAAACGCATTGGGTTGCGATTCCCTCTTTTCAGGGGTTCAATAGAGGTATGTGGGAGCTTGAGGCAACACGAATTCATGAGCGTGAGGTGCTTCTGTCCCAAATTTCTCGCCTCTTGGAACATGACACAAGAGTTCAAGCAACCTGGCTTGAAGGATCGTTCGCTCGAGGGGCTTCGGATGTTTGGAGCGATTTGGACCTTTGGACGGTCGTCAATAACGACTGCTTCGTAGAGTTTGCTCAGAACCGCTATGAGCTTCTTGAGCAAATGGGGGCTCGAGTTCTCACGGTTGAGGCACCTCAGAATGGACCCTCTCATGGATTCTATGTGATGGCTGGTTTCGACGCTCCATCAGGGTTGCATCTCTTGGATTGGTACTGCCAACCATTGGAAAGTGCTTGTCGCCCCAAATCTCCGGCGGTAATCTTTATTCGCCCTGCTCTATTAAGGTCGGAGTTTTGGCGGTCGCTGCCAACGGAAGATGGGATCAATTTAATCTTTAGGCGTTCTCATCGTGGAGACGACACTCTCCAGATCGACCAACCGCTTAGACTGTGGCATCCAACGCCTGAGCAAGATGCCATCAACTCTGCCAATCTGGCATGGGCCATGGTCGCGATTCAAGCCAAAGAAATCCTTCGGAATCCGGCTGAACCGACCCTGAAATATGAGCCATTTATCACCACCCTTGTCAAGAAGGCCAGTATGGGTTTGCAGACTCTCCGGCCGTCGGTGTTGGACATGACGCATCCGATCGATAAATTGGATCGGTTGATTGAGATTACGAAAGGGATTGATCGGGCGGTGACCTCCGAGACAAAGCTTTCCGATTCAGTGCATCGACTCTTGGAAACATCACGCAGTGCGCTATTGGAACATCTTGCCGCCGAAGGTTCGAAGAAGTAGGCCGTTTTAGTTGCCTTCGGGCTTTCCCGCCCGTCCTTGCGATGTTCCGAGTCCCCGAGGAAATCGTGGGGAAGGGCAGACCGACGGAGTAAAACGAAGTCTGGTCGGGAAGGGGCTCTGCGAAATAATTACGAAACTGGAGTTCCGCTCATTCCCAGAGTAAATCTTTCGGCGCTAGTTCATACGGCGTGAAGGCCGTGGCCCCCTTGCGGCGTGAGCGCCGCGCACCAAGGTCGTTCATTTGCTTTACAGCTTTCCCGCCCATTCCCAGAGCACATCCTGTGCACACTTGCGAAACGTCCTGTTTCGCCACGTTTATTGGTTGGCAAAACGTTCGGCATCATGCCTCACGTTTTGCTTTTCTTTACGACGCCCATCCTTGGGAGCCGCATTCTGGCTTTCCCGCCCTTCCGACCATTCTGCCCATTCCTACCCTTCTTGTCCCTTTCCCAAAAAGCTGCTTGACAGCAATAGACGATCATCAGCATAGTTTCGCTATGGCATTCAACGGACTTGGCATGCATCTCGGCAACCTGTCTCGGCTCTCTCATGCGAAGAGTCGATCTATCTCTCCAGAGAATTTCAACGGTGAACAGGGTAAAGGTGGCATGGCGACCGAGGGCACTGGCAGCCACGCATCCCGTGATCTCGGCCAAGGCTGGAAAGTCAGCCCCAGCGTGAAAATCCTCTCTGGGACAACGTTCGTTGTGGCCGATATTGAGGGTCCTGGTGCCATACAACAGATTTGGATGACTCCATCAGGAACTTGGCGCAACTCTATCATCCGCTTTTACTGGGACGATGAGGAAGCGCCGTCAGTCGAATGCCCCGTCGGAGATTTTTTTGCTTGCGGTTGGGGACAGTTTGCCCAAGTGTCGTCCCTACCTGTTTGTGTTAACCCGGGAAGTGCGTTCAACTGTTACTGGGAGATGCCATTCCGAAAGCGATGCCGAATCACCATGGAGAACATCGGCGAGGATATGTTCCTGTACTATCAAGTGAACTACACCCTGACCGATATTCCGGAGGATGCCGCATACTTCCATGCCCAATTCCGACGCACCAATCCTCTACCGTACAAGACGGATTACACGCTCCTTGATGGTGTGAAAGGGCATGGTCACTATGTCGGAACCTATATGGCTTGGCAAGTTAACAACAACGGTTGGTGGGGCGAAGGTGAGATCAAGTTCTTCATGGATGGCGATACCGACTACGCCACCATCGTCGGTACCGGGACTGAGGACTACTTCTGCGGATCGTACGACTTCGACGTCAAGGTGAAAAGCCCACACGGGGTCGAATCGCTGGAGTATCAAGAATTCAACACTCCCTATGCTGGTATGCCCCAAGTGATCCGTGGAGATGGGCATTACAAGGTGCAACAGAGGTTTGGACTGTATCGCTGGCACATCATGGATCCGATCCGTTTCGAGGAGGATCTCAAGGTGACTATTCAAGCCCTTGGATGGCGCTCTGGCGGAAGGTATCTACCGTTGCAAGACGACATTGCATCCGTGTCGTTTTGGTATCAGGCCGAGCCACACGCTCCGTTCCCAGCATTGCCAGATAAGGATTCGCTCGAGATTATTTAGACTGCCATCGCTTCAAGAAGGTCGTGACGAGCTTAAGATAGTCCGGCGCGGCCTTCGACTTTTCTGGGATCAAGGTGCTGGATCCATGGACCGCGCCTGGCAGGATGTTTGAGGTCTTCTCTTTCGAAGCTATCGTCGCGAACAACTTTGAGCGCCCGTCGGCCCATTCATCCTCGGTGCAAGCAAAGAAGACGGGGACTGTCGTTTTTGACATCCAACCAGAAACGGCAGTTTTATCATCCATATATTCGCCAGGTGAAAAGGAAAGGACTCCCTTGACTTCAGGATGCTCCGCAGCAAGCTTGAATACCAAAGATGAGCTATAACTGCTTCCCCAAACGATAATGGTTTTGTAAGGCTTGCTCTTGACGTAGCTGAGTGCCCCTTCCAAATCATGGTACGCGGCCAAGTAATCACCCTGTTTTCCTTTTACCAACGTTCGATTTAGACCGTAGAGATCACCACCCGATCGCTGATCAGTGGCAATATAGTCAAAACCGAGGTCTCCGATTTGAGGAGCTATAGAGGCATACTCTCTCGCACTTGATCCTGCTTGATGGAACATCAGCACAACCGCTTGGGCAGGTTGCTTTGCTGACGAGTACAAATCCGCATAAACAGTTTGACCATCAGAAGCTGGAAAAGTGACCTGCGTTGCAGTCCTCGCAACAACACCAACTTCTGTTTTGCTCGAACCACATCCAGCCACCAAGACAGCTAACCCAAGAATTTCTGCACTCCCTCTCATGTCTGCATTATAGGCAGCACGAATCAGAATCAGTCATCTGATAAGCTTGCGATGGTTGACGATCGGAACTAATGCATCATCAATTCTATATCCATCATATCATTTTCTAGGATATACATCTACTAATGGGAGAATGGTCAGACTGAATCGGTCCTGTTGGCCCAACTAGATTCAAATCGGAATACATGTTCAAAATCTGGACATATTTTAGACAAATTTTAGACGTCCATTTTATGTCACCCAAATTATGAAATCGTGATCTCGTTTAGCGTATAAATATCAGGATCCAAATTTAGCTGAACCGAAAGGCATGGTAAATAGGATTTTTGTTTGCATACCCAGTATCACAACTTGACAAGTCGTTGAGAGCAATTTTCTGTCTTTTCGAGCGAGCTGCTGGACTATCACCAATCGGAGATCATATTGTCGATTTACATTCCTCGCATTGAGAAACTCAGACAGTCGCTCGATACACTCACCGAATTTGTCGAAGAACCTATTCATTCCAGAAGAGATCTGTCTGGAATTTCCTTCGGATTTGTCGTTGCCTTTGAACATGCGTGGAAATGTCTCGAAGACCGAGTCTCTGACTTGGGGTATTCCACCCGCAAAATTCATCAAGTATTAGAGACGGTGGTAAATGCAGGTGTCATTCAAGCCGGAGAAGAAGCAATTTGGGCCCAAATGCTTGAAGACAAAAACCTCGCTTGGAATATCTACAATGAGGAAGCTTCCAAGGCCTTGGCCAGCCGAATTCAACAGACACACCTGACAGCGCTTTTGTCAGTTCATACCCGGTTGCGTGGAAGGTAGATTCTTTCGCAACTTCAAGCTCAGTGCTGTTGAGTTCTTACAAAATTGATGTAAGATTTTCGAGTGAAATGCTGGCAACTGTGTAAATGGATTATCTCTTCTGCTCTGCTGATGGTAATCATTGGATGCGGAGGGAATGGTGCCTCGACAGGGCCGGCGTTCGTTAAACCAAAGATTTCCCTTGCTTGGGGTTCCCGAGCATTCGACATTGGTGGACCTGGATCAGCACTTTCGGCTGTAATCGTGTTTGATCGGGCAGGCTCACATGGTGAGGATCTCAGCTTCTCTGTCGATCGGAACGTTGCTCCTGGTGCCTACAGCCAGTCCTACACATTCCCCACCTCGATCTCCTCGGGTAGCTATCTGATGCATGTTCGATTTCAGGCACAAGCTGGCGGAATTGGCGATGTAGTCGCTTACCTAGATGCCAGCGTAATCGTGGATAGGGCTGGAAACTTGGACAACGCCAACGGTAAGGCACTCGGCAATATTCAAGCCACTGGGACGATCGTCAACATCAGTATCGTCTCAGGCCAGAGCTTTGTCGTTGGTACACCAACGGATATCCAGATATCAGCATGGGGCACCAGTGGAAACTATCTGGCTTTAAGCCCGGGTTCCGTCACCTATCAAGTTACTCCTGGAAGTGGATCTGCAACGATAAATGGCAAAGGGCAATTCGTAGGCCAAACTACTGGGAATGTCACCTTGACAGCTACCGTTGATGGCATTTCCAGTTTTCCAGACCCAGTGAATATCACCAACCAGCCCGCCACGGTCAGCACTCTAAACCAGCCGACCAATTCGATGGTCTACAACTCGGGAACTGGCCACTTCTGGGCATCTGTTCCAGGCACCGATCCGCACTATGGCAATTCGATCATCGAAATTGACCCCGCAACCCAGAAGATCATTTCTAGTATTCCTGTGGGTAGTGAACCGAATGCGCTGGCCATTTCTGACGACAGTAGCACGTTGTACGTGAGCTTGACTGGTGCCAACGCCATTCGGAGAGTCGATCTCAATGCTAAAGCCGCCGGTATGCAGTTTGCAGTGACCGGTAACAGCTTTGCGACCGACCCTTACGCCTACGCGCTTGCTGTTCAACCGGGCAATCCGAACGTGGTTGCAGCCACCCTGCAAGACCACAACGACTCTGGTTCGCTTGGACCACAGCTTTACAACAATGGCGTACCGTTACCACATGCCTTGGGTATCTATGAAGGAACTTCAATCGGATTCACCTCGCCTTCAACGCTATGGTCGGGAATGGATTTCAGTCCTGCCACACTCCATCAGTGTACGGTGGATGCCAATGGAGCCACTGAAATTCAGACTATTCAAGCTACAGGTGGAGTGCTAAAAACGTTTGGCAACAACGTCATCGTCAACACAGGTCAAATGTATGACGGCACCAGTGGAACGCTCTTGGGAACCTTTTCTTCATCTGGCGATTTTACGATGGACTTGGTGAAAGGCAAAACATATTCCACAGGTTGGGACTTCACGACCAGCCAATTTGAAATTCAGGTCTTCGATACATCGACGTTCCGAACTCTAGGTTCCTATCCGGTTCCCAACATCGTAGGGTTTCCCAATTCGAACATCCTCAATTTGAGTCGCTTTGGAGCCAATGGATTGGCGTTCAGAGACACCAATACGGTTTATTTCGTAATGGCTCTACCCAATCAATAAGCTCATCTGATCGGTGGCATGTGCCTTTGGGCAACGAGGCTTTTCGCTACCGCGTAGGGGCTTGTGCCTTTGCGTACTTGCTCATGCTCAGGCTACGGCTTCGCGGGGCTCGAACGACGTGTTCAATAGATTCAATCTCATCCTGTCCCAGCGTTCTGACCATTCTCACCCTTCAGCATGCCAATTCCCGAACTCAGAAACTGAATGGGTCTTTTGCGCTATTTCGAAAATGATCGCCAAGAGTGCATGAGCCCGTGCATAGGTTCGTGCACAGCAGCCACTTACTCTATTCTCATCGGTCACCTTCGTGAAGTGACCGGTTTTTTTGAAAGGAGAAACACGAGAGTGCAAGCGATTGATATCATGTCCCCCACGGAACCAACACCGTTCGAGAATCCAAAACTTCATGAGAGCGGCTTTACGTTGCGGATGTTTGGGCAGATGTCTTTGGAGGGCGGCCACCGCTTGCTCACTAAATTCCCCACCAAGCGGTCAGCACTTTTACTGGCCTGCTTGGCGGTCGCCCGGGGGCATAAGATTGGGCGAGATGAACTGGCCGAAACACTTTGGCCTGATGACTACTTGGATCTGACTCGAATCCGACTGCGACAAGAACTTCGAAGGCTGAGAATTGCGGTTGGTGATTTTGGAACTTTCATTTCCGCAGATCGACAGTGGATAGAGATTGAACCCGGCAAGCTGGCCACCGACCTGCAGCAATTTGATGATGCCTTGGGTGCGGCAACACTGGCTCAGTCACCTGAACTGCGTGTCAAGTTCCTCTTAAGAGCAGTGTCATTGCTGAATGGACCAGTTCTGGGAGGCTTTCAAGAGCCATGGGTCCATGCGATTCGACGAACCTATGCCGAGAAAGCGCGTCGAGCATGGCTCAACCTGGCGGATACCTATCAAGGAATGGGTGAGGTTGACAAAGCACTGGACGCGACCATCAACGCCGTTCGGCACGATCCCCTTGATACCGATGCAAACGGTGCCTTGATCCGTAGGCTTGTGGATCGGGGCCAAGGCGCAAGAGCTCGCCAGGTTTTCCTTGAGTTCGACGCAATGATCTACCGAGAATTAGGGCATCATGCTCCGCCCTTCGTAAGAGCACCTCTAATTCAAGCAGCAGGAGATTCGGACGATGCTCTGGCTGTCCCAGAACAGCACACACGAAATCGCGTCAAACGCCCTTCACCCATAATTGGCAGAGATAATCTGCTTGAAAGCATCGAAAATGCACTATCAAGACCCGGTGCATGTATTGCACTTGTTGGGGCGGTCGGAATCGGAAAGACCCATATCCTGAGAGAACTTGCATGGAGATTCGCATTTGCAAACGATCTGCCCGTTCAAGTGGGAGGAACACCAGAACCGGTAGAAGATGGGCTCTACGTATTGGAAGATAGACTCACTCCGACCGAAGTTGAGCAGGTCATTCAATCAGCTTCTCAGCTAGGTTGGCGAGTTCTTGCCGAAACGAGATCTCGTCTAGAGGCAAGCACCATTGAGCAGTTCCTCATTCCTGCGCTCTCTGTTCCCGACGTTTCACTTTCTTCCAGCGAGACCCTTATCAACAGCTCCGTTCAGGTTCTTCTGAGCCAGGCAACCCATCACGGTTCGACTAAGGCCCTGAGCTCCGATGCATCACGCTTAGCAGAGATCGCGCGCCGCTTGGATGGAAATCCTGGCGCATTGAAGCACTTCTCTTCAATGCTTATGGTGGAATCAGCCGAACACCTTCTGAGCCGATTTGAAGAAGGATTATCCAGCTACGTGGAAGACTGCTATTCCGGTGGCCAGACCGTTCTTGGAGCGACCAAGACTGCCATGGATTCGTTGACCAATCCCCAACGGGATTGTTTAATTAGCCTTTCGGTCCTCCAGGGCGTCTCAGCTCAGTTAGCCGGACGGATTGCCACACATCTGGGAGATTCCGGGGCTATTAGGCTCCTAGAGAGAAACTCACTCATTGGTGTCTTGGGAAATGGGTACGAGAAACGCTTATTCGTGCCAGCGCATATTGGTGCAGCAATCAAGACTCTAACGCCAGTTGAAGAAGTTTATCGGGTTCAAACGAACCTGTGGCCTGCCATTCGAACTTGGGCCTACGAAACGTCTCGGCTTTTGATTGGTCCCGATCAAGATGGGGCGTTCACGGCTATTGCCAATGAGCTGCCCAATCTTCGTAAAGGGATGAAGTGGGGGCTTGAGTACGATCACTCGTTAGCTGCATCCATAGCAGTGACGGCATGGCGAACCATTTGCGCTCGTGGCAATCCTGCTCAAGACTGCGAAATCCTCTTTGAATCCGCACGTGTTGGTGCCAGTTTCCTCCCGGATAGAGAGCGGGGTGAGGTTTGGACGGGAGTAGCGGTTGCACTTTCAATCGTCGGCAATTTGGAAGTTGCTGATGTTGCGTTCCAGCAGGGCATCAATGCTTTTGAGGCAATGGGTAGTAACGAATACATTGCTTGGGCATCGATGAACTACGCTGTCTATGTTGTTGCACCCGTCGACAAACCGAAAGCACTGCAAATCTTAAAGAGGTGCTGGGAAACAGCAAGCAAGGTGGATTTGCGCTCACTCGCAATGTCGGAGTATGCACTCGTTTTGGCCCTCAGTGGCGGTATTGACGATGCAGTAAGAGTTGCGGAAGAGGCCTTTGCTCTCCGCTTCCAGTCGAACGATCCAACGACCATCGCCCGAGCGTATGTCGATCTCGGCGAACTTTATCAAGTGGCAGGCCGAACCGATACTGCACGACCGTTACTTCTAGAAGGAATTGACCGATTGCGAGAAGCAGGCATTCAGAACATGTTGTTGGATCAGTTGATCGCCATGGCAGGAATTTGCCTCAACGACGCTATTGTTGATTGGCCCCAGGTTGGCATGCTTCTAGATGAAGCTCATTCTATTGCATCCAGAATCGGAGCCAAAAGACAGCTTTTGAACGTGGCAAGATTGCGACTCATGTTCTCGTCCAGGCTGGGTGACAGGCGTTCGACCATCGCTGCTGTAGAAGAGCTGTTCCGCCTTGTCCAAGTTTCACACAGCCGAAAGGAACGTGAATTGGCCCTCGTGGCATTAGCTGATGAGTTGGATCGGCACCAAAAGTCCGATTATGCCAATGCGGTCCATTTTGCTATGGGAAATATTCGAGAGGAGAAAATGCATTCCAGCTGGTCTGCTCTGTTGGCTGGAGACTCCCATCCGACGGTATGCGTGCTAGCCGTGGTCATGGCCAAAGAGGCATTGGCAAGCCTCTAGTACTCAACCTTGCAAACTCTTTCTAAAATGTATTAGGGGGGGCAAGCTGCTGCTTTCAGTCGACCAAATGGACAGTCAGAAGACTTTCTAAACAAAAAGAGGCTGTCTCGTTGGAGACAGCCTCTTTAATGTTAGTGCTCGACGTGAGTGTCAGCAGGAGGCGGATGAGCCGCGATCCAATCAGCCTGCGCTTTCGCATTCTTCTTGATATCGGCTTCCGATACTTCTCCGGTGCCGCAACCGCCCACGATGACACCAACGATGCCGATCAGGATAGCGGATTGAAGCACTTTACGCATTAGAGACCCCACATTGGGAAGAGGCCTGCACCAGCAGAAATTTGCGGAGTGGTGAGGGAGCCGCTTCCGAAGGCTGCAAAGTAGCTACATACCGCTGTGTTGAGCGATGCGCCAGTGTACTGTGCAAATGTCGGGGTGTTAGCGATGTACTGTCCAACAGGAAGAGTCTTGACGTGACCGTCAGCATAGCCAACCGGAACGACACCAAATGGAGCCTTGGTTGGGTCGATGACGCCAGTCTGAACGCCACAGTCGCCCGTGCCGCCGCTCTTGTAATACATGGCTTCCCAGTGCTCTTTGAACGCTGCTGGCCAGTAAGGAGTCTGCTGTCCGTTGTAGTTGGTTTCCCAAGCACCGGTAACGACTTCGAACCACTGCTCAGTGGTGAGCATGGCTTCTGCAGGGCTAGCAAGACCAGTCTGTGTACCACCGACGAACGAATCGCGGTAAGCACCGAAGGCTGCAGGGCTTGGCCAAACGTTAAGAGCACCAGTGATAGCGATGTTCAGCGCGTAGCCGCTGGCGATTTCGCCTTGGTCGGTGTTGTTAGGAACGCCGCTGGTCAACGAAGTACCCTTGATCAGTGCGATTGTTGGGTGGTTGAACAAGCCGAGGCTCTTGATGTAAGGAAGAACCCACTTCTGCCAAGCATAGTGGTTGTCGCGGAATGCGAATGCTCCGGGGCTAGCTGAACCGTTACACCAAGGTGCAGGATTCGTACCGGCAGGCTGGACGTTGTAGTAAGTCAACAATGAATCGTTGAGCGTACAACCATCGTTTCGAGGATAGTAGTCATCTGCGTCACCGGCATACATGATGATGCCGAGCGAGATCTGCTTCTGGTTGCTGAGAGACGTTGTCTTCTTCGCAGCCAGCTTCGCTTGAGCGAAAACAGGGAATAGAATTGCAGCAAGGATCGCAATAATGGCGATAACGACAAGTAGCTCAATGAGCGTAAAGGCCTTTTTCATGATTTCTCCAGATCATGGACGCTAGATGGCGACTTTTGGACGCAAGCTAGCTTTGAACGACATCGTTCCCAGACGTTCAATTTTATCACTTTCTGGATTAAGGAACTGAGAACATTAACTGGAATTCTTGTCAGCTTTTCCACCGAAATCAGCATGATATGGGAACAAATCGACGGAAACTCAAAATATTCTTCAGCGAATCGACGTTGCTTAACATTTTTTGAATCTGGCTTGTTAAGAATTGCGCATTTTCTCTTTTTAGGATTCCTTACTCAAAACCAAGGATTATGGGAAAGAATGAATATGCGCGCAGGCATCGATATCAACCAGAGTGGAATCGAGCCATCATAACCCATAATGCCCGCCTTCGGGGTATCTGGAGCGGCCAAGTCTCTCCCCACGATTTCTTCGGGAACTCAGAAGATCGTAGGGAAAGGACCCGACAAGAGTGCGCTTAGTTTCCTGAATTCAAAGGCTTTCGAGGCAGCATCTCATCCCGCATCGCCGCGTTGTACAGGAACGAAGCCATGATGACGGAGGCTTGCTTCATATCGTCTGCCTGAATGCGATCGTATACATCCTGGTTGGAATGGTGAGTTCGGGAATCGTATTCGATCACGTCTTGAATGAACTGGAATCCCGGCACCCCAACTGCATCAAACGAAACATGATCCGTGCTACCGGTGTTGCGAATCGTAACTGTCGTCGCCCCCATGTCGTGGAAAGGCTTTAACCAATCGGCAAAAATCGGACCAACTTTGTCGTTCCCCTGAAGGTAAACGCCTCGGATTTTGCCCGTACCATTATCTAGATTGAAGTAAACACTGACCTTGTCCCACTCCGCCTTCTTGGTGAGCGGACCTCGATTGGCTTGAGGTCCACCGCCAAAATTCATCGGGGCACCAGGAGCAGGAGGAGGATACGAGCCCAAATGCTCGGTGACATAAGCACGAGATCCGAATAGTCCCTGTTCCTCACCACTCCAGAGTGCGACTCGAATCGTTCTTCGCGGATGAAGGTCCAGAGCTTTAATGATTCGAGCAGCTTCCATCGCCACAGCAACACCGGCTCCGTTATCTGTCGCACCCGTTCCCGAGTGCCAAGAATCCATATGCCCACCCACCATGACCACTTGATCCTTTAGGTCGGTTCCCGGAATCTCGGCGACGGTGTTGTAAGCCATGAGATCTTGATTGAAGAAACTTGCCTTAAGATCCAGACTCATTTTCAGCTTGACACCCTGCTTGATCATACGAACCATGCGATTGTAATGTTCAGCAGATACGGTGATCTGTGGAAGTGTCTTTGGTGCGGACTTGTCCCACACCGACGTTGGACGAGGCATCGGGGCTGTTGCTGCTGCGTCACCATTAGTAGTTGCTGGAACAGCAGTCTTGGGCGTAGGAGCCGGAGGAACGGAGGCAGATTGAACAAAGATCGTTCCATCGTCACCACGAGATCCGTCGAGCACCGCTACTACTCCCTCATCCATGAAAAACCTCAAACGAGCCGCCGCCAGAGCAGCCTGAGCCCGAAAGTTCTGCATTTGATTGTTACGCTGGCCGGCGTTGGCACCTGCGGGACCTGCCGGTCCACCTGGGTTTCTCCGTGGTCTAGGAGCTTCTGGTTCAGTCATTGCCGCCAATTCCTCGTCGGTATAACGAGTGCCCTGTGACGTAAATCGAGCAGGAACGGGCTTATCCCCTCCACTCAAGACAATCTTGCCCTTCAGCGTTCCCTTGAGCTTCATCAACTCCTTTTCATCTGCTGCATCAACCAGTACAACCTCAGCATTGTTTGCTCGACCCACACTGGGGGACCAAGCTTTGGGATACGCAATGAGAGGAATCGCCTGAGGCTCAATCACCTGAGCCGAGAAGCGATCCAGTTGCCAACCTCTGCCAAAGGGACCCCATGCTTCAAGGTGAGCATTTTGCAGACCCCACTTTGACATCGTGTCTCGAGTCCATTCGTTCGCTCGCTTCAGGCTGGGTGAACCTGTAAGTCGTGGACCGATCACATCACTCAGGTAGCTAAGTGTCTGCATTACCTGAGAGTGTTTGAGCCCCTCTTCCTTGATACGATCTACCACCGCAGAATCGGGTGACTGAGCCTGAGAAAAGACTGCCGCGCTTAATACTGCGACAAAAGCTGTAATGCGAATGGGTTTGGCCATATAAAGTTCCGCCTATTTGGATGGGGAACTCGGAGCATAACCGATTCGGAATTGAACGTCAAACGAGTTGACGTAAGACAATCTTAATATTGCGTGTTAAGGCACCGGTTATCGCGGGAGAATCGTGTTTGCCACGATCACCCCATCCGTCTTACGCACCTTGACTACCAATTGTCCAGTGATTCGATACAGAAACTGCTTGTCCTCGACCCACGATGGCAAACCTCGTGAGTCAACTGGATCAACCAGAGTGTAGTGCGATTGGTCCAAGGATCGATCTGATTTTGGATAGATCTGATACACCCCAGCCTGAACGCGATAGGTGGCATGAACTTCATGCAAAATGGTGAGAAGTTGATCTTCAAACGGGGCTGGTTCCAACCCCAAGTGGACTTTTCCCGTCACCTTCGGTGAAAGGGTCATGGAAACTCCCACTTCACCGCACAAGATTCCGAGCGCCTGACGAACATTCCAGACTGGCTTTTGGATCACGCTGTTAGTTGCCTTCGGTGTCGGATTGGGCTTGTGTTGAGCCAAACCCACGACTTTCAAACCTAACACCGCCAAGGTGATGCAAAGTCCTGATTGAAAGGCTTTCACTTCGGTCGAAATCCTCCTGCACCCACAACTGGTCCTTTAGACTGAGGCAACGATCCGATTTTGACGACCTTAAGGTCGGCTTTCTGGAGTTTATAGACGAAATTGCCTCGGACGATATAAAGGAAATGCGTGTCTTGAGTGATGGCAGTTTCTGATTTGAATGAGTCCGTCGGGCTGTTGTCAGAGAGGATCACATCGGGAACGATCCCAAAATCGGATTTCCGAAAGATGGAGTAAACACCGGCTTCTACGCGATAGGTGGCATCTACTTGTCGCAGAACATTCTGTAACGCGACCTCGAAGGTGACATTACGAAGTGCCACAGTGATTGTCCCTTGAACTTCGGGCTGAATCGTATAGGAAACACCAACCATCTTGAACAAAGTTCGCAGGGCCTCGCGTGCATCGGTCGATTCAAACTCAATTTTGCCGATATTGGTCCGAGATGGATCCGACGACACTTGGCCTTGCGCAGAACCAGTCACGCTACTGACAAACAAGGCAATAATGGCCACCAGAACCAGAAGTTGCGGGAACAGCTTTTTGGACATAGAAACACCGATTGATCATCTGACGCTCAAGCCCGAGAATCGTAACAGCAAAACTCTGAGGTGAAGCATCTCAAGTTCGAATCTCATGCTGGAAAGTAACCGTCCTTATCGTTCGGGTTCGGATCATTTCTCCGATCCGGCTCAGGGACCGAGGTTAGATTGACTGTCACATCGAAAAAGCGATTCTTCACCAATTGGCGCATCGGATTGATCATCGTCTTTGTGCTTTCAGTGGTTCTCTACCTCCCTTCAACCATGGGTGGAGCGATTTGGGATGATGTGGACTTAATTTCCGGGGCCGCGTTCCATGGGAACACGATGAAGTCGGCGTTCACCCATCCGTTTTTAGGCCATTACTATCGCCCGTTGACATCAGCCTCCTTTGTCATCGATTCCTGGTTTGCCAAAGAGACGCCATTTTTCTATCATCAAACCAATATCTTGCTTCACTCCTTTGCTGCGGTATTGGTCGCCATCATCGCATTCCAAATCACTCGCAAACCTTTGGCAGGGGTCTTGGGGGGACTTTTCTTCGCTGCCCAACCGCTTCAGGTTGGAGCAGCAGCCTGGATTGGTGGTCGAACAGACGTTCTCTCGGCATTTTTCTTGGCTGCATTCATCCCCGCTCTCATTCAGTACTTCCACACTGAGAAGAGGGGATGGCTCTACGCATCGGCCTTCCTTTGGTTTCTCGCCGCCCTCTCTAAGGAGCAAGCCGCTGCAAGCTTGATCGCTGTCCCGCTATCCGCCTACGCCTTCGGATCGAGGGATAAGAAAATGATCTGGCCTGTATGCAAACCCTTTGCAGTGGCACTCGGCATTTACATCTTGGGTTGGTGTGTTGGTGCACCTCCTCCATACGGTGCCCATAACGGTCTCATTGAAACGATTACTCTTGCACTCCGGACGGCCTCACACTACGGTTTGGCCCTGTTAGTGCCGACTAAGGGTCCGATCTTGATGTTCACTTTGGAGAACATTCGGCATCCAATTTGGATCTTGGTTGGGGCGCTGTTGGTCGCCGGTTTTGTTTGGGGATTCACGTACTGTTGGAAGAATCACAAACCGTTTGCTTGGGTCGTGACCTGCGGATTGCTGGTCTACATGCCGGTATCGAATTTTCCGACGGTTCCTTCGTTTGTTGTTGGGCCATATCGTTGCGCCGAAGCTGGCACGGCGGGAGCCGTCGCCCTCGGCGTCATCGCCGCTTACGGCATCACTTCCCGCAAGTATTGGCTTGCTTTATTGATGACCGCCAATCTCGCGGCAAGTGTCTATGTGAGCAATTGGGGAGTCCATCAGTTCACGACTCCGCTGGACTTCTTCACTAAAGCTGCCCAGTTAGATCCTCATTTCATCGTAGGAGTTGGTAACTACGCACACTCACTCGACTTGGAAGAGCGTAGTCCAGAAGCGCTGGTCTTAACAGATCGCACATTGACTTGGATTTTTGGTACTCCGAAGTGGAAAGCCGAGCTTCAGAAGAAAGGGTGGGACGCTCTTACGCCAGAAGTCAGGAAGACACTTAGAACAAATGGTGGGATTCCTGATATTAAGGCACTGGGTTGGTTCATCAGTTGTAATGCAGCAAGTCTTTCCAATTTGAACCGAAAGAAAGAGGCGATTGAAATCAGTAAAATCGCAGTCACCATCGCTCCAACTGATGCTCGAATCAATTATCAAATTGGCCAGTTGTTGCTCGATTCTGACCGTCCGAAAGCGATCAAATATTGGGAGAAGGCGATCAAACTGGTTCCCACCTTCTCCGCCTGTGCTCAATCATTGGCTCACGAACGTGTCAAGGACGGACGGTATCAGGATGCACTTGATCTCCTGAACAAAGCCGTCAAGGATATTGGCTGGAACGGAAATGTTTGGATGGACATTGCCGAGGCCAAAGCCGGATTGCATGATTACGCAGGTGCTCTGAAGGCACTGGATCAAGCTGGTAGCACAATGTTTGCCGCCAGTAAGGTCAAAGTCAGTGAGCGCAGAAAGCAAATCGAAGCCCTCTTGGCTGCCCCGAATAAAACTTCCCGATAGCGCGATGGATTGGATGGTCCTACAACGAAGTCTTGGTGTTCAAGGAAAACATGGGCTTCGGATGGTCACAGTTTGGGTCAAGAAAGGGTGAGAATCCTGGCAGGTATCTCGATGATGTTTATCGATACGCTGCGATGCGAATCGGACAAGTTGAGGATGCTGAGGATATTGCGATTGAAGTCGTGCAAGCCTTGCCGAACCCGTGCAACCGAGAAGACCTCCGGTTGTACATGCTGGGCATGGCTCGACGAAAGGTAGCCAACTGGTATCGATCCTATAAACCGACAGTCCCGCTGCTGGAAGCGGACCAATCCATCCGGTTTGACCATCAAACCGACCAAATTTCGATGGTACGCGACGTCCTCCAGGGGTTATCAGATGATCATCGCGAAGTGCTGGTTTTGAAGTACTACTTCGGGATGACAAGTGCCGAAATAGGAACTGTAATGGAGAGATCGAGTGAAGCAGTCGATAGTTTGCTTCAGAGAGCACGAGCCTCATTTGAGTCTGATTGGGTTGCCTTGAACAGTGATCCGGTGAAGCTATGAATGAGAAAGAGATCAAGCAGCTGATAGGTGATTACGCGGAATCAATTCCGCCTATGCAAAGGCGCCCAATATCCAGACACTCCAATTTCAAAAGAAAACTCGAATTATTCACCTTAACCGTTGGCGGCTTAGCCACGATGGGATGGTTTACCATCGTCTTCCTCCCTGCTCGAGCAACGGCGGGTACTGTACGCCTCGTCAGTCAAGCACTCCTCGATACCCGTTCGATGGAATACACCTCGTATCTCAAGCTGCCAGGAGGCTTGCACCAATACTTGCACGGATATTACGAGAATGGAGCTTGGCGGCTGGAAGCTCAGATGCATACCGCAATGTCAAACCTATCCATTCTAAAGGACGGGCAAAGGCTGATGGACTGGGAACGAAATCCCTTTGTAACCATTCGACCAATCACGTCAGAGGAGATCGAAGAGATGTCCCATGACAACTTGACCGCACTCGATTACGTGAAGAAGTTCGTCATGGCAGGGAGTTCGACCATGGTGAGGACTGCCCATATTTCAGATCACGAACCGATAAATGGTAGACCTGTATATGCCCTGTCCATTCGTGGAGACCAAGAACACTACGAGGCCATCATTCTGGTCGACAAATTGACGAACCTGCCAATCCAAAGTGACTTCGGCATGGATGATCCCAGGCCAGAATTCAAGACCTCAAGAACCGGGGTTCATACCGAATATTCCTTCAACAAGCCTTTACCGGCCAGCTTGTTTGCCCTGACATCGAAGAAGAAGATCATTCAGGCGGAGGTCGGGCTGAAGCATCTGGAAGGCCAATGGAAGAAACCGATCGCCTCAATAGGCGGAACGGATATTCGAAACATAACTCAAACAGCAGACGGCATGATCTGGATTGCCACCACACCCAACCGAATATTTACTCCCGTTCCCCTTCCCACCCACTTGACTGATGCTCATGGCACCCAGTTTGTCCGCTTGAATGACATTGTTCCAAGTTGGTACGGAGATGACCAAAGGGCTACGACGTTGTTTGATAAACGATTTGCCATCATGCGCTTCGCTCCGCTTTACCCCCATGCAAAGATTGCGGAGGAGCTCATTTTGGAATTTGAATCGCGAAAGATCTATCCCGACGAACTTGAGCACAAACCCAAAGAACGGCCAGCGACCCTCGTGATCCATCCAGCATTCACGACGGCAGCTATTCCTGGATATTTTGAACCCCTTGGAATCGGTCCTGCACAGATTTTCAAGAACCAAGACCTGTGGAAAGCTCGTGGCAAAGAATTCGAAGCCAAGCAAGATTGGAAGAACGCAGCCGCTGCTTACGAACAGTACGCCGATGTTCGATACCATTGGGTGAAATACTCCGCCTGGGAGCCGATGCTTAAGGAAGCTTCCTGTTACCGAAAACTTGGACAAGCCGAAAAGGCGGTCGAGCTCGAAAAGAAAGCCGAGGCCCTCAAGGTCTCCCTTGAGCGCTAACCCAGCAATTCCACACCATCTTCCAGACCGTTAGCTCCTTTCGCAACGTTTTGCTAACAATCTGGGTAGATAATGAAAGCAGAAGATGGTGGGAATTGCAGCGCTGGTCATTGGTCAAATAGTCCAGGCATCCTTGGCGATTCAGGGGATAGATCACCAGATCCATCACCCGATCCAAGAAGCGAACCATCGCCCAACCGTTCTGATCTTTATTAGCCACGATTGCCCTATCTGCAACGCCTATGCTCCCGAAATGGAGCGTATCCGGTCGAAATACGCCAAAACGGTTTCATTCAATCTGGTGTATTCCGAGGGTCGATTAACCGCCCAGGCAGCGAAGAGCCATGCCAAAGAATTCTCTTTGAGCGGATTCAAGCTGTTCCTTGATCCTCGATCCAAAGCCGCTGATGCCTGTGGTGCGACTATCACCCCACAAGCGGTATTGTTCGACTCGACAGGCAAGGTCCAATACTCTGGTCGCATCGACGACAAATACTATGCCTTGGGTCAACAGAAGCCTCAGGCTGAGATTCACGACTTGCGCGATGCCATTGATGATGTCTTGAATCACCGTAAGGCGAAGAATCCGCACACAATTCCAATTGGCTGTTATATCGCTCATCCCACTGAACAATGAACTCTATCCGAATCTCCATCTTTGCCTTGTCCCTTGCTACGGTCTCCGTGGCATCTTTGAGTCATGCTGAATTGTTCAAGCGACCCGTGGCACCCAAGGCACCGACTTTTGCCAAAGACGTGGCTCCGATTCTCTATGCCAAATGCTCCCCTTGCCATCATGCAGGAGAGGTAGCCCCGTTCTCCTTGATGAGCTATGAAGACGCTCATGCCAAAGCGGCAACAATTGCTTCTGCCGCCAAGAGCCGTTATATGCCACCTTGGCAGGCCGTCTCACATGGCGAGTTCAAGAATGAAAGAACTCTATCTTTGGATCAGATCAAGGTCTTGAACGACTGGGCGAAATCTGGAGCCCCTAAAGGGGACATGACGCAAGCTCCCAAACCACCGGTTTACACACCGGGGTGGACGATCGGCAAACCAGATTTGGTCATCAAACCCGCTGAGCCGTATGCCGTCGGTCCAGAAGGAGATGATGAGTACCGCTGCTTTGTCATCCCGACCCATTTCAACGACGGACGCTACGTGACTGAAGTGGAGGTGCGACCAGGCAACCGGAATGTTGTCCATCACATCCTCGTTTATGTCGATACAAGCGGAGTCGCGCGTCAAAAAGATGGCAAAGATGGCAAGCTTGGCTATGCCAGCTTTGGTGGTCCGGGGTTTGTACCGGCCGGTTCGATGGGTGGTTGGGCTCCTGGTTTGCAGGCGCAGATCCTGCCGAAAGGGTACGGAATGTGGCTGCCCAAAGGTGCAGACCTGGTGATTCAGGTCCACTATCATAGAAACGGAAAACAAGAAGCCGACTTAAGCCAAGTCGGACTGAAATTCGCTACAACTCCTATCGACAAAAAGATCCGCTGGGAGTCGGTGGACAATGAGTTTATTGACATTCCAGTCGGTGAATCGCGCCATGAAGTTAAAGCAGACATTGACCTTAAGGCTGATGTGACCTTATTGGATGTGATTCCCCACATGCACCTTTTGGGACACGACATGACGGTTACCGCGACCCTGCCGACTGGCGAAAAGCGGGAGCTGATTCATGTGGAACCTTACGACTTCAACTGGCAAACCCGCTATACCTACAAGGATCCGGTCCACCTGCCAAAGGGCACCCATGTTTCGTTGGTTGCCCACTACGACAACTCGGCTGAGAATCCTCACAATCCCAATCGACCACCCAAGCGGGTTACCTTTGGTGAGCAGACGACCGACGAGATGTGCTTCGCTTTCTTCTCCTACACTTTTGATTCCGAGCACATATCTCAAGGGATTGGAGCCTCAAAAGGGGACAGCATGGAGTCCAGCGGCATGGAAGCGATGGCGGAGAGGATCTTCGATCGCTTCGACACCGACCATGACGGTTACCTGAATCCAGCGGAAATGACCGAGGTGATCAAATGGTTCCAATCGGTCACTGATGGCTCATCGAAGAAGCAGGATGATCCGGCGACCAACGCCAAAATGGCCATAGGGTTCTTTGGTAAAGAGAAGAAAGGTTTTCTTAGCAAGGCTGAGTTCAAAAAGCTAATCCGAAACGTTCGTTAAATAGCAATCATAAAGGGGCGGTCTCATAAGTCCGTTAAGGACTTATGAGACCTAAGATCATTAGGTGCAGATCGGAGTAGGGATGGCACATCCTGTGCTCCTTGGCTCACCCTCCTGGCTCGCCAATCTACTTTTTTGGTTCAAATTGGTATGCCCATTCATGGGCATGCATAAGGCTAAACCTAACAAAATTAGGTCTCGATCATTATGGAGCGGGTTATGAGACAGCCCCTTACCGACCAGGAAGTACCCCATTCGCCCGAATGACCGAAATCATCCGGTCGAGGTTCGGAATCGGCCGGAGGCTTCCCCTGACAGGGGCAACCAACTTGGTCAACTTGGCGGTGTAGGTATAGCCTGTACCATCGCCGTTGTCGGTGGTGTCTTTCAAGACAACGTAGTTCCCCGTTTCAGGTGCAACCCATAGTCGTACCGTATCGGAAACGCCGTCGGACCGCTTGGCTGTCTGATCAATCACCCAGCAGTTGTAAGATCCCGTGCCAGTATTCACGGACGTCGCCAAGGAGATTTTATAAGTCTCATTAATAGTCAAACCACTCTGAAAGGTCAACTTCCCTGAAGCGGCATTACCCAATGCCAATGGCGATGGAACTGAGAAACTATTGCTTGACACTACCTGCAAATTCGCATCAATGGTCTCTGCCAAAAGGACACCTTGGGGACTGAACTCTTCATAGCTGGTCACCGGGGACGGACCCGTTTTGAGTTGCAGTGTGAAGACTTGGGTTTGCTTGATGCTTGGCGAACCGTTATAAGTATCGTTGGCCAGGGTGATCGACAACGTCCCGGGATACTTCCCAAACTTTCCGAAATCGATCGACACAACGTAATCCCACTCATCGCCAGGATGATTGGCACGATAGGTGGTAGCAGGCTGTACGGCTGTGCCACCTCCTCCCCCTCCACCACATGAGCAAGCAACAAACGCGCCTACCGTTAACCAAGCGATTCGCCTCACATGAAGAAGGTTATCACCTTTCATTGTTCACTTGGACGAACCGATCTCTTGGAGTTTCTCGATTCTGAAAATTCCACCCTCACCTTGGATCACCAACAAATTTCGACCAGGTGTTACGGGTTGCTCTCCAGTCTAGGTTTCTCGCACCCAACCCTATCCGTCGAAGCAGGTCATACAGGCTAAACAAATTGACTATCGACAAAAAAGCCAGAGATACCAGCATCACGGAAGAGACGCACCCTGAAGTCTGGAATCAAGCACCCTGCCTAGTTCAGCATATCTTCGAAATACAGGAAGCATCGTCGAATGCAGGATTCGAAGAATCGGAATGATTCAACAACCGTCTTCGGTGTAATTCCATCCCCGATTGGGAGTGTGAAATCCAAGACCAAAGCGTGATCAAATCCATCGGTCAAAGCATAAGCACGAGGCACGCTCAATTCCATATTCATCTTGTTGATTGCCTCTAGGAGAGTCAAACGAGATGTACCTTTCTGAGTGGCAAACACACCGATCATCTGAATCAGCATCGGGTTGCTTTTCACAATAATCCGATAGTCGCCAACGACCACCAGATCTCCATCACCGTCGACTTTACAATCGAAGAAAGCCGTTTCAAACAGTTCTTTCAGCGTCTCGGTGGATTGATTCTCTTTGGTAATCATGAGTCTGGCAATGGAACGATGCAAATCTAAAGATTGATGAAATTATCCACGGTTTTGAGGGAGAAGATGAACCTCAATCCTGAGCATATTTAGCGAATGCCCCCAACCAGGGCCGATATCGCCGCCATCGGTCGACTGAGCTGCTATAAACGGGTTGCCGGACCTGCCAAAAGCTGGGGGTCTTCACCGTTCGTTGATTCTGATCAGGTCTTAGGCAGTCATCACTCCAAGGTAATTCCAGGAAATCAATCATGGACCGCGTGACCCTCTCCCGGTCCGCCACAAGATCTTCGTAGCTAACCTCGAACAACCGATCCGGTGGAACTACCGTTCGCCAGTGCTCCATAAGTCTCAGATATTGATCGTATGCGAAGACGATATTTTCCCGGTTACAGGCAAACTCTGGCGGTGTGCGCAAGGGAGTCATGTAAATGGAAAGGAAGGTGTCGATTGGATGACGCTTGGTATGGATGATCCTTGCATTCGGATACGCCATGTGGATCAAGCCGAGAGCGAGTACGTTGGCTGGGTTCTTATCAGTAACTCGGCGTGCATCACTATCGAACGCCAGCAGTTGTTCTAGATACTGATTGGCGGCATAGCGCACCTTGTGATCCTTAACTTTGCGTGCTGCGTAGTCCACCAAACTATGCTCATTGGCCATCCAAAAAGGAAGCTCACCAGCCCCGGCAATGTTCGGATGACTGGAAAGAATCTGTTCTGTGAGCGTTGTTCCAGAACGAAGCATCCCCACGATAAACACTGGACGGTCAGATTCGTTTGCCGTTGATCGATTCTGGTCGAAGAACTCTCGGGTGAATATGGCGATCGCTGCATCAATTTGCTGCGAGAATCGAAGCTGATCGAACGGTCGGTTCGACAAGTGATTCTGATAGACGATCTCGTTCGCCTGATCAAATTCATGAAGCGCCAGTTCGTATTCACCCAGATTGTCATAAGCCTTACCCAAGGCGTAATGGAGCTGGGCTGACTCATCCGGATCCAAATCGTTAGACGCCGACACTTGAATCATCCGGGCAATGAATGCCCGATCCGTTTCCGAGAGCTTCTTGCCTGAAGCGAGTCCGTAATAGGCAAATCCTTGAACTGGCTTGATTTCTAGCGCTTTTTCAAACTGCTCAGCAGCTTCGTCAAATTTCCCTTGGGATTGGAGGCTGAGGGCACGCTGGATATGCACCGCTTCGCAGCCTGGATCAAGCGTTGCTGCCCTTTCGAAGTGCACGTTGGACTGATCATCTTGCCCAAGCTCGGAATACGCTTGCCCCATTAGAAGGTGTAGCTCTGCGCTGTCAGGAGCAATCTTGAGACCCTCATTTGCCGCTTCGATGGCGGCTTTGGTGGCTCCCAGTGTCAAATTCAGGTCAGCAACCTTGGTCCAACCCAGCACAGATGGCTCTAAGTCAACCGCCTTTGTGATCGCATTGAGTGCTTCCTGATCGTGTCCTGTTTGCCGCAAGGCAATCCCCAAGTTGAGATAATAGTGAGAGTGATTGGGACGAAGTTTGATCGCCCTCCGAAAACACTCCACCGCATTGGCATAATGCCGGGTCTCAAAGTAGGCCAGACCCAAATTGCTTACAATGTCAGGGTCGTCTGACTTCAGCTTAACGGCTCGCTCACCAAATTGGACTGCGGCATCAGACTGCCCCAATTCTCGATGAATCATCCCGAGCCAATTCAAAACGATGAAGTTCTTAGGGTCTGCTTGGGAGACCTGCCGGAGCCAGGGAATGGCTTCTTCCATTTGACCCAGTTTTGCGAGAACAACGCCCAACAACATCATCGCCCCTAGGTCCCTTTTGTTCAGGGAAAGCAGCTGCTGGCAGAGTGCTTCGGCATGGTCAAATCGACCCGTTTGATGCGCAACATGAGCTTGCTGAATCAGTTGTCGGGGGTCCATTCGCATCAGGTGACGACTCCGCGACGATCATACCTCTGAGCACCTTTGAACCTCTCAAATGGTCCAATTTGGCCGAAATTAGACAAATCAGCCATGATGTTGCGGTCTTTTCAGTCGCTACCCGGCTCAGTTCCGGCAGAAAGGGCCACTAAAAGGATATATTTAAGGATATGTTCCCAGGCGCCCAGCAGTTTAAAAACAAGGTCATGTGGATCTGTAAGCCAGGAGAGTCACAAATCCTGTTTACAATCCTAAGGCCCATCATCTATTTGCGCCCAATATCTCCAGAACATCCTACGGTTGCATGGAGCATTTCGTTCACGATTCCCAAGGCCGATTCAGATCGATTCGAAACCCTTTTGGGTGAGTGCGACAACAAGTTGCGATTCATTTTCGAGAGCCCATCTGCCACCTACCAAGGGGAGGGCGAAATTCAGAGTGGACCGAAGCCATACATCGCTTGTCCAATCGAAGGAACCAGCCTGACCAGAATTCCTGATCTAGTCGGTGCCAATCGATCTGAGCGCGGCTAAGCTCGTAGTCGGCTTTGTCGCCGCACTTTTAATCCAAGGGTGAGGATGTCCTTACCCCTGGGTTCCTTTAAGTCACCCAGGGCTGGTGTACGTCGCGCCTTATGCCGTTCCCCCTTTCTGCCCTTTCCCACCCTTCTGCCATTCTCAGTCCACATCCTGTGCATGATTGCGAAACGTCCTGTTTCGCAGAGTTCTTTGATTGGCAAAACGATCGGCATCATGCCGCTCGTTTTGCTTTCCTTGTGAGCGCCCATCCATGGGCGCTCAGGCCTTCCACCCTTCTGCCGTTCCCCCCTTCGGCCCTTTTCTCTTAAGGGTGTCCTCCGCGGACGGCGCATTGCCTTCTGTTGACTCGAGTCCTAACACAATCTCACTTGACCTGTCCCTCGGCCAATACTCACTTCGTTCGAACACAGTGTGGCCTCGGACCAGACAGGT
>Ga0164297_10000567_pt1 | contig 45464 bp, 51 predicted proteins | sample GEODES058metaG_FD_113539 | JGI IMG/M metagenome (GOLD analysis project Ga0164297, IMG submission 113539) | Dystrophic lake water microbial communities from Trout Bog Lake, Wisconsin, USA - GEODES058 metaG | ecosystem: Environmental > Aquatic > Freshwater > Lake | place: USA: Trout Bog Lake... | reverse complement strand
TTAATTCCCCGAAGGAGAATGTCACTAGAACAAAATATACGCCCTTTAGGCGCAAAATCACCCACCCAAGGATAAAGGCAAAACACATGGCTACTAGAATGCCCGCTAAACCAGCAAAAATGACATTCCAACCAAAGGCAGTTGAAATTAATACAGATACGTAGGCACCAATCGCAACAAAAGCCGCATGGCCAAAGGACAACTGTCCGCTGCGACTAACAATAGCTAGGCCATTAACAATCAGAATATTCAAGCACGTCAGTATCGCGAGGTGCAACACGAAGGCACCAGAGAACCATGGCCAGATCACCAAGATGGATAAAAGCACCATCCAGCCAAACTTATATTTACTCGATGTGGTTGATCCGAAGTAAGGCAAGGCACTCATCAGATATCACCCTTACCTAACAAACCTCGTGGTCGCAAAACTAACATTGCCATCACAACTGCGAAAATCAGCATATCGGCCGTACTGCTACTAAAAAACAAACTCGCGTAACTTTCGATTAACCCCAACACAAGTCCAGCGAACGCCGCGCCAGGAATACTACCCAGGCCGCCCAACACAACGACGATAAAGGCCTTCAGCAACGGTGTGGCGCCAATAAATGGAGAAACCGAGAACAGCGGAGCCATTAACGCTCCCGCGACCGCCGCAAGACCTACACCCAACCCAAACCCAAGTGGATAATAAATTCGAGCACCAATGCCTTGAATCGAGGCAATTTCAAAATCCTCGACGACGGCACGCAACGCCCTGCCGGGCTTTGAATAGCGTAAAAACAAATAAAGCCCGACCAACACGAGCATGGCAAAAATCACCACATAAACGCGTGAATTGGGAATCACTATCGAACCAATCGCTAGCGTCCCTTCTGCGACGGCAGGCATAGATAATGGATCGGGACCGAAAACCATCAGCGCCAGATTTTGCAAAATCATCGCCATGCCGATAGTGACGATCATGCCATTCAACTCATCGCGTCTAAACGGTTTGAGAATCAACCATTCCAATAGACCGCCCACGACGATAGAACCGATAAAAGTCAACGCGACTGCGGCTAAAAAAGGCAGATGAAACCCAGTTGTAAAAAAATATGCACCAAACGAACCGAGCATATAAAACTCGCCATGCGCGAAATTCACCATACGCATGACACCAAAAACAAGCGTGAAACCAACCGCCATCAACAGATAGAGCAATCCAATAATTAAGCCGTTGATGGTGGCCTGAGTTAAGAGTAGTCCCCAGTCCACGCTAGTTCCTGTGAGATACGACGAAACCGATAAGCAGCATCAGGCGCGCTTATTGACAACCGTCGACAGTGCAGCGAGCGCGTATGACTTCAGCACCATCTTTAACTTCGGCAACAAAGAACGGCGCATTGAGTTGATGGTTGATTCCGTAAGTCTTTTCACCAGTCCAGCTCAAAGTACCGAGTGCACCTGGAAAGTCCTTGATTTTCTCAAGCTCGACTTTAACTTTATCCGAATCTGTCACTGTACCTGCTCTGCGCATAGCTTCAAACAGCATATTGGTCGCATCGTAAAACGAAGGGCTAAACCCATTTAGCGGTGTTTTGTACTTTGCTGCATAAAGATCCACGTAGGTTTTAGTGGAAGGCTGCTGAGGATCCATTGGTGTATGGACAAACATTCCTTCGGCTGCGCCTTTGCCAGCTACGTTGATAATCTCTTGAGTTGCCGGGCCGCCTGTACGAACAATCTTACCCTTGAACCCAAGCTCGCGAGCTTGCTTGAGAATCAATCCGGATGTGGCAGGCGCGTTTCCGTCAAGCTCAATGGCATCGATACCCTTTGCCATCATCCGTGTAAGTAACGGCACGAAATCAACACGCTCTCGCTCAAAAAACTCTTTTGTGGCCAACGACGACCCCGCTTTTTTATAGGCGTCCTCTAAGTCTTTTGCAATCGATTGACCTGTCTCGTCATTAGGAAACAGAGCACCGACTTTTTTGATCCCTTGAGTTTTCACAAGCCAATCAATTTGTGGCTGAGAGACTTCGGCAGTCGTCACTGGTGGGCGAAACGTGTACTGTTTATCCGGCCCAAGCGCTTTAGTTGTAAAACCCAAAGTGAAAACCAGTACCTTATTTTTTTCAGTAATGGGCTGAATCGCAAGTACTGGTGCAGAACCCACTGGCCCAATGATGTATTGCACTTTATCTTCAAACACTAAACGGTTTGCTACCGTGACGGCTTCATTTGCTTGATATTTGTCGTCATAAGGAATAATTTCAACTTTATATTTTTTACCACCGACCTCAAGGCCACCTTGAGCATTAACCTTATCCGCAGCGAGTTCAGCAGCATTTTTCATACCCTGACCCCACGAAGCACCTGCGCCAGAGAGCGTTACCAACGCACCCAGCTTAAGCGTGTCTTGGGCCCAAACCTGCTGAGTAAACGCAACAGCCATAGCAGTCATTGCAAAAAAAGCGTGTTTGAATTTCATGTTTAGTCTCCGATTGCTTTATTTGTTAGATCAAATTTTGTTAAGTACAGGCATTAGGTAGTCACGAAATTTCGCGGGATTCTCGCTCATTGGAAAATGACCACACTCTTTCATCACAGTAACTTGAGCGCCCGGTATAGACTGGGCTGTCCTCAAGGTATCTTCTGGCGTACAAGAAAAATCGTATTCGCCTGTTAACAAATACAAAGGGCAGAGTTCGGTCTTAATGCCGGTTAACTTGCCACGCAAATCACTATCTACCCGGTAAAAGTAAAGATCACCTTTAAAAATGCCCGGACCACCTTGCATGTATTGCCACAAAGTTTCATGACGATGCACGGCAGGCGACTGAGGTGCCACGAGTCCAGATACCAATGCGGCACACACTTCACCGCCATGAACATCGCCACGATGCAACCATGACGTGTCATACCAAGGCTCTTGATGATCTGCCGCCTCCACACCAATCAAAGCACGAAACTTATCTGAATGCAGATGCGCGAGTTGCAAAACAATACGACCACCGATCGAACAACCCATGACAACTGGACGCTCAAGTTCGAGAGCCTTACAAAAAGCCATAATGGTCTCTACATAAAGAGCCGTCGATAACTTGTATTCTGTATCCTGCCAGCCTTCTGGTGGATAAGACTTGCCGTGCCAAGGCATATCGAAGGCCAAGACACGAAAACGGGCTGTAATTTCCGGATCGTTTAGAAGGTGGCGGTACTGCCGGTTATCTGCCCCTGCTGTATGAAGGCAAACTAGAGGTATACCTTTGCCCGCCTCTTCAAAATAGACACGACATTTCTTGCCTTCGATCTCAAATGTTGTGTAACGACCAATAATGGGCTCAAGCTCAACGCTCATGATTGCTCCTCGCGTGGACTCGCCAATAAGTCTTTTACAAATTGCAAATGAGCCATTAAAGGTTGCAGATTACCTTCAATGGAAAACTCTTTACGTTTGTTGAGCGCAAAAATGTCGTGCCAACCCGCAGCAGGGACAGGCAACCAAAACTGCGCCCAACCAAGCGAACTACCTTTTATTGCGAATTCATAAGCAAGCAAAGGTGCTTTTGCCTCGCTAATTTGAGTAACCTTACCGCCACGTACCGTGACTAGCGCAGGAACATCGGCAAATTGCACGACAAAATCCAGATCTACTTGTCGTGCACGACAAAAATGCGTCGCAGCATCTCTAAAACGTGCAAAAAATTGAGCGCCCTGCTCTGACCTAGGGTGGGTCATTTGTCTCCCCGCATCTTTTGAAAGTCGCCTTGTTCAAGCAAAGTGATCAGCGATATTTATAGGGTGAGGCGAGCTGGCTGTCAATTAAGCAAAACCAGTAGTTTCTCACTAACCGTGCTCAAGGAGATAGATCGCAGCAATAGCCGCTTTCTTCGACTAGTTTGACCGGACAGAATATGAACATCCTGTCGGCGCATATCTAGCTGCTGGGCCATCCAGTCTATCAATACTTCATTAGCCCTGTTTTCCACTGCCGGCGCGTTCAAAGCGACCTTTAGTCGTTCATCGTGAACGCCCACAAGCTTTGAAACTTTTGCCCCAGGCTGGCAATAAACCATCAAGGCCACACCCTCTTTGTGAGGACTAAGCCAGGCTGGATTCACGCTAGTGCCAGCCCGTATATTGAATCAACACGGCGCCGACAGCGCCTGCGCCAAGAATCATGTACACCGGATTGAATTTGGTGAACATGATGACGACCAACGAAAACGCAGCCAAACTGATTGAAACCGGACCAATCACCGCTGCCTTTGCTACCGCGTATACACCCGATGCCATCAAACCAATGGAGATAGGTTCCAGAGCGTTCTGTACAGCACGCCGCCAGGGACTCTCTCCAATTTTGTGCCAAATGCGACCAACCATCAAACACAACACACTCGACGGCAAAAAGAAAGCCACGAGCACCACGCTCGCACCCAGCATGCCGGCAACGTGAAAACCGAATACCAGCACCATCAGCATATTGGGCCCAGGGGCCAATTGACCAATACTGTATATGTGGACAAAAGTCGTATGCGCAATCTGGAATTGCTGCAGCAGAACGGTCTGCATTTCAGGCAAGACCGCCGTACCGCCTCCGACCGCCAGCAAAGACAGCATACCGAAAGTGAGCGCGAGTTGGATTAGCACGGTCATAGCAACCTCAGGGCTTGGGCCGATAGAGGTAGAGTGCAATAGGCGCCATCACAACTAGCACCCAGATCAGTGATAGCTTGACTACGCTCATCAAGACAAAGGTAGCGGCAATAATCAGCACAGACTTAAGATGTCGAAAGTGATTTGCTCCAATCTTGAATGTGATCGAAGCCAGCAAACCCGTTGCCGCAGCCGCGACGCCTGCAAGCAGCAGATTGGCCAAAGGATGATCAGCACCTTCTGAATAAATAATGCCAACAATCAGAACGAATGCGGCGCCAGGCAAAATGAGTCCGAGCGTTGCGGCTACTGCGCCGGCTATGCCACGCAACTTATCACCCGCCAGCAAGGCCATATTGACTGAATTTAACCCCGGCATAGTCTGGCTGATAGCGAGCGTTGCCATAAACTCGTCGGGACTTAACCACTTACGCTTATCTATGAGCAAAATGCGCTCGTAAGCGATGATGCCACCACCAAAACTGACCGCACCAATAACCAAAAACTCAATGAACAAAGCCCACAAAGTTGGAGGTGCAACATCCTCGGCAGTCACGCCATCAACGGAGTGATTTGAACTCATTCTGGCTTACCGTAGACCAGCGCTGTTTTAGTAGAACCGATTTCAAGCCAGTCAGCCAAGGCGATCTGTAGATTTTTGAAAAACTTATCTGCTCGCTTATGCGCCTTTGTTTCGGCGCGATTTTCGTCTGTCACGCGATAAGAGAACGCTAGCTCGCCAACAATCGGATCACCCACGCTACGCATCCATATAGCGACATCGCAATGCGCTTGCACGCCTTCACCGAAGACAAGATTACCCATAGGCAGACAAGCCTCTAAGATCTTGTTCGTTCTACCACCAACAATCCTGATGGGCGTCTTATCCGGTAACCCGAGTTTGGCTAGGTCTGGGAAGAACTGGAGGATGCCCGAAATACTGCGCTCAAAAACTGAATCAATCGGAACAGTATCCATGATTGAATTGTTTGAGTAAATCATTCGGGTTGTACCTAATCCATCGCCTCGCAGGATCTCCTCTTTGTGGCGCATACGAAACTTATGCACTTTAGACGGCGTCGGGTCAAATTGCAATGAGGCCTTAAGTTCGTGTGCGCGACACTTCAAGGTTACTTCGCACCAGTCATCGACCCAAACGTTTTGCCTGGACTCCCGCACACGCAGAATCAAATTATTGTGACGAAGGTCCTCGCCCGGAGTGTCATAAAAGACGACATTTCGCAAACCAGTATTGGCGTTATCAAGATGGAAAAATTCGATTTCAGACTTCGCACAAAAAGACGTCATGAGCGACCCAAGCTGGGCAATACGACTACGTCGGTCAAGCCCCTGGGGCTTGAGCAACAGCTTGAATTCTCTGTTAGTGACTCGCTTATCTAATTTCTTTTTCTCTGCTGCCATTTCAATTCCTTACCGTACTTTGAATACGCCCAAATAATCGCGCTGCGACAAACGCCAACGCGACACCCACACCCACCGCGACAACTAAATCTACGAATACAGTTAACAAAAATGTGATCACCATTATCACTCTATCCGCCATCGAGGCATGACGCAAGATACCAGTAAATCGATGCATTTCACTCATATTCCAAGCAACCACAAACAAAATAGCTGCGAGCGCCGACAAAGGAATACTTGACGCCAAGGGTGCCAACACTAAGAGCACCGCGATCAATGTCAGCGCATGAAATATCCCCGCCAATGGGCTCGTTGCGCCGTTACGTATATTGGTCGCGGTTCTTGCAATAGCGCCTGTGGCAGCAAAACCACCAAGCAATGGAGCAACAATATTAGCCAACCCCTGCCCGATTAGCTCTTGGTTAGAGTTATGCGTAGTCCCGGCCATCCCGTCCGCAACTACTGCTGATAAGAGAGATTCAATCGCGCCTAGCATCGCTATCGCGCAGGCGGAGCCCAACAATGTCCAAAGCGTAGCAAAGGTCATTTCAGGCCATTGAAAAGTGGGGAACCCCTGTGGAATACCTCCAAACGCAGTCCCGATTGTGGCGACGCCATCCGCACGCCAAAGGGCTTGAATCAGAGTCGCCACCACCATCGCGACTAGCGGTCCAGGGACTCTGCGCAGTAGCTTTAATCGATTAGACTTCAAAACCAAAACTAAACTCGCTACGGAAATGACAAGTGTTGGCAGATGCAGTTTTGAAAACGAAGACAATAAACTAAGTAATTTCTCGTGAAAATGCAGCCCTGATGGTCTCGGCAAACCGAAAAAATCGCCCCACTGTCCAACAAAAATAATCACCCCAATCCCAGCCGTAAAGCCTACGATGACTGGCGCCGGAATGTAGCGAATTACTGCGCCAAGTCTAAATAGACCCATGACAAGCAACATCGCCCCCGCCATAAGCGTCGCTATCTGTAAACCGGCGATCCCATACTGAGCCGTCACGCCAGAGAGAATAGCGATGAATGCACCGGTCGGGCCGGCAATCTGTACACGGCTACCACCAAAAAGCGTGACGAGTCCACCACCAACAATCGCGGTATAGATTCCTTGTTCCGGGCGCGCACCGGACGCAATCGCAAAAGCCATCGACAGCGGTAACGCCACCACTCCAACTATCAGGCCGGCCACAATATTCGGCAACCACTGATGTCGCGCATACAAACCGGCACGATATCCATCCAGGACAGCAATCATCGACGTTCCTCTGAAGCGGATTCTGCACCAAATTGTGACACAATTGGTCGAAAGCGTATTTAAGGAAAACTATGAGACAAACTGCGATAAATCTTGTTGGCTCAATCGTCCTAAGCCTGTTAGTTCTAATCGGACCATCCGCGCACGCGGGCAACTATCCCGATCGCCCAATCACGCTCGTCGCCCCATTTCCGCCGGGCGGCGCCGCAGACGTCGTAGCCAGAATCATCGCCAGAAAGCTGGAAGAGCAACTTGGCAAGACAGTCGTTGTCGAAAATCGTCCGGGTGCAGGAAGCATGGTTGGCGCGCTAAGCGTAGCAAACGCCAAACCGGATGGCTACACATTGCTGCTTGGCTCTAATTCAACCTTCACCCTCAATCCCGCCATCATCGAAAAAATGCCTTATGACTCAAAAACGGCATTTGAACCCGTCGGCAAAATCGGTAACGTTTCCCTGGCGTTATTAATAAATCCGGCGGTCCCCGCTCAAACTGTACCTGAGTTAGTTCGTTTGATTAAGGCCAATCCCGACAAATATGTATACGGTAGCTATGGCAACGGCACCACAGCAAACTTTGCAGGCGCAATGTTCAACGACATGGCCGGACTTAATCTCGTACACGTGCCCTATCGAGGCAGTACACCTGCGATGATGGATCTAATAGGCGGGCAGATACCGATAGCTTTTGACACAATCATTGCGACCGTCCCTCAACTGAAAAATAATAAAGTCAGGGCGCTAGCGGTGACTAGTACGAAGCGATCGCAATTCTTACCCGATGTACCTTCTCTGGATGAACTTGGTTATAAAGGCTATGACATGACCTCTTGGCTTTGTATCGTCGCGCCTGCGGGGCTACCCGCTGAGGTCAGCGCAACACTTAGGCAGGCAGTGACTAAGATGATGGCTAATAAAGATACTGAGGATAAGCTTCTGGGCGCCGGGTTTGAGCCAGAACTGCTGCTCATTGATAACTGGGCAGCTTGGGTAGGCGACGACGTAGAAAAAATGCGAGTTATCGCCAAAAAATCAAATATCAGCGCTGAATAAGGCTTTGGACTCAATCTGGCCGAAAGCCAGATTGATGCGATCACAGAAATGCTGGCAGCGGTTTTGCGTGTGATTTTCCGGCAGCTTGCTCCGGCTCACCGCGGCCATAATCTTGGGAACGACTATATGCTGTGACGCGATTGCCATCCGGGCCCATGTATATATTCATCAGATCATTTAAGCCCTGATTGCTGACATAGCGATAAGACCAGACAACCTGTCTTTTATCAGCCAGCCCATCTCGCGTCACCTCAAAAGGCGGACCAAACTCGCATTTAACTTGTTCTGCAGACCAATGTCCGCTAGAAAGCACTTGAAAATGTTTGTCAGTTAAAACTTGCTCAAAAAAATCTACTGAACCATCTGCGCGCAACTGAGTGGCGTAGTTGGCACTGCCATTGGGGAAAGTCGACCAGATCAAGCGGCTCGTGCCATCGACTAATTTGCAGCTGTAGCTAGGTTGACCATACTTGGCAATAACCGCGCTCAATAGCGTTCCAGGCTGAGCCGAGATCGTGGGAACAGCGCACCCCGCTAGCCCCAACACTAAACCCAACACGGATAACAATCGGTAAGTCTGAAAGCGGCGCTTCCTCAAAACTGATATGGTTTGATCGCTTGATCGGCCGAATTTCATCTTCGCTGCGCCTAACGGTTGAATGTTTGCTAAAAGGTTTAACCAAGTCGTCCACAAATTCTAACCGAGTCGACGCTTGATCCGTTTGCATAACCTCCGCGATCGGGTAATCTAACCCCCAATTAAAAAATGTTGGAGTAGGCAAAATATGAAACCCATTGTTGGCATCATGCTCGGCGACGTCACGGGTATCGGCCCAGAATTGGTGGTCAAGCTCCTGGCAACACCCGAGACTAGGCAAAAAGCACAAGTTGTTTTGTTTGGTGACAAGCGGGTATTCGAACTCGGCATGAAAGATGCCGGCATCCAAATCCCTTATCAAGTCATTGCGGATATCTCTCAAGCGAAATTCGATACTCCAGCCGTACCTTTGCTTGACTTGGCTGACACCGATCCTGCGCACTACGAGCGGGGCGTGGGCAGCCCAGAGGCGGGCCGACTTTCAGGAGTGGCGCTCAAGTTGATGACGGATTTAGCAATCGCCGGGAAAATCGATGCTGTTTGCTTCGCCCCATTAAATAAAGGAGCCATGCATAAAGGCGGCTGGAATTATCACGATGAACATCAGATGTTTGCCGCCTGGAACGAGCATAAGGGGTACTTCGGTGAAGTCAATATCATCCCGCAATTTTCTACCTTCCGCGTGACTTCGCACGTCGCATTGCGCAAGGCGGTTGATCTGGTGCAGCCAGACCGTATTGAAGGCGCATTGCGCCTCGCACACGCCACGATGAACGCAATGGGCAAAACATCTCCACGCATTGGCGTAGCGGCCCTGAATCCTCACAATGGTGAAGGCGGTCTGTTTGGCGACGAGGAAATCACGATCATTCGTCCAACACTCGAAGCCCTACGCGCGAAGGGTTTAGCAAGCGAAGGGCCTTTCCCGTCAGATACTGTTTTCATTAAAGCTAGACGAGGTGATTTTGACGCTGTGGTCATCATGTACCACGACCAGGGCCAGATCGCTACCAAACTGCTGGGCTTTTCACAAGGTGTCACGATGACAGGCGGCTTAAAGACTGTTTATACGACACCTGCCCACGGTGTTGCCTACGATATCGTCGGCAAAGGAAGCGCGGATGTTGGGGCAATGAGCGCTGCATTTAATGTCGCCTGCGCAACCGCGATTGCTCGTAAAACCGCTCAATAGAATAAGGTGGGAATCATGCTACTCGAGAACTTCAAGAAATCGATTACCAAAACCAGCGAAGCTGAAATCGTGACCGCCGTTGCAGGCAACGGGCCTCCCCTTTTGCTTATGCATGGCAACCCATTCAACCATTTGACTTGGCACAAAATCGCTCCAGATCTTGCGCGCGACTTTACCGTCGTGCTGACTGACCTGCGTGGCTATGGCGATAGCTCAAAACCAGCAGGCGGCGGTAACCACTCGGAGTATTCGTTTCGCTCCATGGCAAACGATCAAGTAGAAGTGATGAAATCACTAGGCTTTGATCAATTCTATGCCGCGGGTCATGATCGCGGTGCGCGCGTCTTGCATCGCATGTGCTTGGACCATCCGGAAAAAGTTCTCAAAGCGTGTTTCATGGATATGCTACCCCAACATCATCTGCTCAATAATATGACGCGCCAGTGGGCAACATTTTCATGGCACTGGACTTTCATGATCCAGCCCTACCCAACGCCTGAGACGATGATGGGCGCTGATCCCGAATTCTTTATTCGGCGTAAATTATCTAAAACGGATCAAGGCACGAGCTTTTTTCATCCAGAAGCGCTAGCTGATTACATTCGTTGCATCAAAAATCCCGACACCATTCACGGCATGTGCGAAGACTACCGGGCAACCTTCGGCATTGATCTGGACATGGATACCGCTGATTTTGAGGCAGGCAAGAGAGTTTCAGCGCCGGCTTTCATTCTATGGGGAAAGAAAGGCGGAGTAGGTCGCAACCATGATGCCGCCGCTGTTTGGAGCAAGTATGCGACCAATATCGTTAAAACGGGTACGGTTCCCTCAGGTCACTATCTACAAGAAGAGTGCCCTGCAGAAACTTACGAGGCACTTCACAGTTTTTTTAAATGAGTCCGGGTGACCAAAGCCTCATTTATCAAAACTTAAACGTCACACCGATCGCGCCACCAAAATAATCAAGATTGGTGGTGGCGCCCTGATTCTTCATGTTGTAGTACAAATTTTTGACGCCCATAGAGACGTCTCCCCAGTCAAACGCCCGGCCAACTCCAAGGTAGGCCTGCGTTGTGATTTGCGTGGGTCCGCCACCACCACCTACGTCAACATAGAAGGGAATAAAGTAATCACTATCCGCAATACGCAATCGGCCCTTCAAACCTACTACAGGATCAGTCAACAAAGTGTTGCTGCTTTTGCTGTAGTCGGCTGGGAAGCCCTCAACGTTGAAATTAGTCGTACTGTCAACACTAAAAATTCGAGCTCCCGCTAGCACGTCCAAATAGATGTCATTGGAGCCATGCAAGGTGTAAGTCAACGCGAAGGTGTAGACACCTTGATTCATCGTTGTTCTTGAGCCAAGGTCAACATAGTTAGCGGGTGCTCTAGACGCTGAATTAGATATGCTGGCATACATCAAATCCATAGACAGTCCCCAGTTACCCTTGTGGACTTCAGCATCGACCATGCCACCGATATTCAACGACGAGAGCAGAGTTGAAGTACCAACACTAGCAGTGGCCAGCTGATTACCGCCATAGAATAAGCTTCCATTAGCATTCAAGGCCCACAAATACGGGGTAACGGATGCACGCCAGGACTCGACTGATACCTGAGGAATAGCGACTGGCTTTGCTACTTCCTCTGCATATGCGGGTGCACTGGAAAACACAACCGCTGCTAGCAAAAAGATACGCTTGATATTCGCGCGATTCCATAGAGGCAGTTTCATTCTCAGCTACCGTAGATCAATTCGAATTATTTAATAAGTACTGCCGGTGATGCCGGAATGCTACCGGGGATCTTTTGCAAGGTTATTAACTGCGCGAGCAAATCTATAACTAGTTGCGAGTAGCCGTTATTCTGTAATGGTATCGAATACCACTCCGGATCGAGCGTTTCAATCGTTGCGAATGTTCGCCCACTTGGCTTGCCTTTTTGTATCACTAACAAGGCATAGTCGTTAGTTTGGCCTCGTGCCTCATCGAAAGTACTGTCACTTGGAGGTAAGCTGACAAGGTAGGACTTATCAGCCAACTGCGCCCTAACAACGGCACCAAGATAATCATAAATGTTACGGGTGGATCGCAATACGATATTCAGCTCCGGTTTATCACCAGCTTGAAGTACCGGCTTTTCCTGCGAGAAGCTTTGTTCACAGTTCATGCCAGTCTCAAATGTTTGTCGCACAAAATTCTCGTACTCGTCTTGATTGACGCACCATCTGTAAACAGGCTCATATTTAACCTGTTGATAGAGCGGCTCGGACTTTTTAGAGATCAGTTTGAGCTGAATTCCTTTCTGTTGGAGCGTATTCGCATAATCTTTGCCATACGATTTTTTTAAATCAGCCACTGTCATCGGTAAATCAATGTTCTCGGCCTGCTTGATCAGCCGAGGCGCAAGACCTGACCTTAAAAGCTTGTAAAGCTCAGCCTGGAAAACTTGGTGATCGGGTCTAAGGGGATTATTGATGTAGCGTTGCGGCTGGCTGTTGGGTTTCGTAATAACGATTTCATCAATAACCAGGCTAAACAAAACCTCGCGAGGAATATGATTGTGATAGAAATATTTGATACTTTCACCAGGCAACTCAGACAAAAATCCCTTCCAAAACGTTGCGTTATCAAGCGATGATTGTGTGAAATTAAAAGAATTGCCAAAAGTAGTCGCGACCGAAGGCGTCAATGCGCCGAGCGTTACTCCCAAACTGGAGTAAGACAACCCACCGTAGTTGGCCATTAAGGAAGGTGTTGTCGATACGCTACCCGACCCGGTAATGGTGGGCATATCTAAAAAACTCAAGGGTCGGTGTGATGCCGCCCGCATTACATTATGAAATATGCCGTTGATCTGATACTGCTCAAGAATATTGGCATATTTAGCAGACATACCAGAGAAGTCAGGTGTGGTCGGCGACGTGCAAGCTGCTAGCAAAAGCAAATTAGTTAACAAGAATATCGACTTCAGCGCCTGTCTCACTATTACTCACCTCATCGATCTAGTTATTTAGTAAGCACGCCAAGCCACGGACGCACAATCAGAATCAAACCAGCAAAATAAATCAAACCGAAAATCAGTCCGAATTTCCAGAAAGCCGATTTACCAATATATCCGCTGCCGTAATACATCGGAGCAGGGCCAGTCGCATAGGGGGATATCACCCCCATCAGACCTAACGAATAGCAGCATAACAAGGTCAAGATACCGATGGGTACGCCCGTGACACCAAGACCCACAGCTAGAACAACTGGCAATACTGCCGCCGCATGGGAAGTAATACTGGAGAAGAAATAATGAATCCAGAAAAACAGTGCAACCAGAGCGATCAACGCCATCTGGGCTGACGTACCAGCCAGCGGTTTGGCAAACATTTCTGCGACCCATTTGATAAAGCCGATTTCATTTAATCCTGATGCCAGAGTCAGTAGCGAGGTGAAGTAGAAAAAGACCTCCCAGGCACTCTTCTCAGCCACAATATCGGCAAAATCAATCACTTTAGTGATCAACAAAAGCGATATGACAACTAATACAACCATCGTCGCGTTTATGTAGTTGGAGCCGAGGACCGGCAAAGAAATGTCCGCGTTCGAACCTGTTATCCACAAAAACATCGCCAAGACCACTAGACCAGCCATAATCCATTCACTTCGCGATAAGGGCCCCATCGCCTTTATCTCGGAAGCCGCCCATTCAACGACTTCGGGACTTTGTTTAATAGTGGGTTTACACAACCAGTAGCTGATAATTGGAATCAACACCAGCATCAAAATACCAAACGGGGCGAAGCCAAGAAACCACTGAGACCAGGAAACATCAATACCAACTGTTTTCTTGGCAATTGCAAGCGCAGCCGCATTGGGTGCCAGCGCAGTCAGAAATAGCGAACTGGTGACCGCCGTCGTAGCGAAAGCTGTCCACATAATGTAATTGCCGATTTTGCCCGCTGTAGGACCAGGCTCAGAGCCATAGATCCGAGGAATGTTACTAATCACCGGATAGATCGTGCCGCCGCTGCGAGCCGTGTTAGACGGCGTTGCAGGGGCCAGTATCAGATCGGAGAGCATTACCGCATAACCTAATCCAATTGTTCGCTTACCAAGCAACTGAACTAATACCAGCGCGATACGCCTGCCTAACCCACTTTTGCGATATCCAATCGCAAAAATAAACGCACCGACAATCAGCCATACGGTGCTTTCAGCAAAACCTGCAAGCGCCCATTTCAAAGATTTATTGGGGTCTGGCTCGACATAACCCATCACGGCAGCAAACGTCAGACCTATTAAACCAACAGCACCGACGGGCATAGACTCGAGCACCAAGCCGGTAATGACCGCAGCAAATACCGCAAAGTAGTGCCACTGATTAGGTTTTAAACCTGCAGGGACAGGGATGAGATAAACAAGCAACCAAACGATGAGAGGAGCGATTGCCTTCCAATTGATCTTCATTCGAGTCTCCCTATTTTTTTGTAAATTCTACTTTGGTCCCGTGTAATGCTCAGGCCACAATCGCCTCACAATGACACGCTCACTCGAGTAAGCGTAACAACTGTCTACTTTAAGAGGACGGCCGTTTGAATCTGTTTTGACAGGCCGCACTTTAGTTAATGGCCAAATAGCCTGGATGGCAGTTGTTGCCATCGGGCCTAACAACTCCATTAAGTGGGTACAACTCTTTGATCCTCTGAGGCGCTCCTTGACGATTTTTGTCCATCCCGCGCCAATGCGCTCGCCGATAAGTCCTGACAGCGTTTTTTCAGCTTCCTTGCAGACCGCAAAAGGTGTGGCATCAGACGACGCAATCGCGTCAACAATGAGCAAAGTGTCGTCGACCACCAGACGAATGGACAAATTATGAATCGGCTGACCAGCCGGCAAACCTTCCGTTGAGAGAGGCCCCCAGAACGGGGCGGATTTGGTATCGACAACTCTACCTTCGATATCCAGCAAACCATCTTTACGCTGGTATGCCTTCATCTCAATTTGGCGGTGATGTAGCTCTTCTCTTTCTATGCTGGGGGGCAATGGCACGGCTATTAGTCTCTTAAAACTTGAACTTAGGGGTCGCAGCTATAAGAGAAGTATAAACGTGGCGTTCACGTTTTCACTACTTGGCGCCTTTCTGAGCGATTCGAGCTGACTCTGATGCCAGATTGGACATCTTGACGGCCTCGGCAGCGGCTTCAGCTGCACGCTTGGTCGCTTCAGCAGCCTGTGCAGAAGCCTGAATCGAGGATTCTTCCGCTTGCTCGGCCACTGCAGCCGCAGCTGCTGCTGCCGAGGAGGACGCGGCAGCAGCGGCCTCAATTGCCGCCTCGGCCGAGGCCGCTGCCGCCTGAGCCGCTGACTCAGCCACTTCAATAACAGAGGCTACTGCCGCGGCCTTCGCCGCTTGTGCGCAATGTCGAGCCGAAACCATGGCTCGCTCAGCAGCTACAGCGGCACGCCTTGCAGCCTCGAGAGAGGTGACAGTAAGCACTTGTAGAGACTTCAGTGCTGTCGAATACCGCTTGTTGACAACAAGGTAGCCTTGTCGCAAATTGATCAGTTCGGTCTCCAGGGAAACCAGTTTGGCGTATATTTTTTCAATATCCTCGTGCACTGGACACCCCCGAAATTAGATTTCACAACATCGTTCGCATTTATCTGATCATGCGCTTATTATCCGGTTATGGCAAACACAAACTTTGTAGAAAGTGAATTTCAGCGACAACGCTGGGCACTACTTGCTCACGAACAGGCGATTTCTGCTCTGGCTAGGGCCACGTCAGAGCACGAACTGCTGCAAGGCGTATGCAAAGCGGTTGCCAGTCAAACACCATATATTTTGGCTTGGGTTGGAAAGACACAGCATGACGCAAACAAAACTGTCAGTGTCATGGCTGCGTCAGGAATCGCCGATGCGTATGTGAAAGACATTGTTGTCAGTTGGGATGGAAATAAGCCAAGCGGATGTGGTCCCGCCGGCACATCTATCAGAACTCAAAAGCCGTCTATTGTTTACGATACCGAAACAGAAAAAAACTTCTCGTCCTGGTTAGCGGGTGCAAAACGTTGGGGAATTCGGTCGGTTATCTCCGTACCTATTTTTGATGATGAGGAAACACCATACGGTGCCTTCTTGGTTTACTCCAACTTACCGCACACATTCAACGAAACTGAAACCGGTTTATTTCAGAACTTCGCTAAAGAAATTGGATATGGTCTTCGAGCACTGGAAAAACAGAAACTGCTTCAAATAGAAATAGAACAGCGAGCTTTGACTCAAGAAAAGCTCACCAATTCGCTTCGTGCAACTATCGAAGCCATGTCCAAGACAATGGAATGGCGAGACCCATACACGGCCGGTCATCAGCATCACGTCGCCAATATCGCGGCACGGATTGCGACCTTATTAAAATTGTCCGAAGAAGATACGCAGGCAATTTATCTGGCAGGTATGGTGCACGACATCGGCAAAATAGCTGTGCCGGCCGAAATCCTGACAAAGCCCACCCATCTGACCGATATCGAAATGTTGATGGTTCGAGGGCACGTTGAGGCTGGATACGAAATATTAAAAGACATTCCCTTTCCCTGGCCAATCGCCGCAATGGTGCATCAACATCATGAACGACTCGACGGAAGCGGTTATCCGCAAGGATTAAAGGGCGATAGCATCGTCATGGGTGCGCGTATATTGGCAGTTGCCGACACGATCGAGGCGATGACAACACATCGTCCGTACCGACCTGCACGTACCTTCCAGAACGCCATAGATGTATTAAAACAAGAATCCGGCGTAAAACTCGACCCAAAGGTAGTAGAGGCCTCGCTGACTTTGTTTGACGATAAGTCGATCGAAAAATTAATTGCGAACTGACAGAATTATTGTCAACATTCAGTGCTAGGATTTTTTTTATTTGCCATACGGGCTCGCAAGGAGTCATAAATGGGTTCAGCGCGCATTAACGAGGCAGTAACCGCTGAGCTCACGCTGGCGATCATCAATGCCGGCGCTAACGACACATTGGCACTCATTTCAATAATTAAAATCACACCGGTAAAGGGTGCCCTCACAACCCCCGTGAAAAAAGCAGCCATTCCCACCAACATAAATACACCCGTATCAGTCAGCCCAAGTGGCTGAGACAAATCACCGACAGCCTTTGCTGCGATCGCGCCAAGGCAAGCCCCGATCAATAGCAGTGGGGCGAAAAGGCCACCCGGCAACCCAGGGGCATAGGAAACAGGTCCCAACACCCACCTAACTAGCAAAACGGTCAGTAACATATTTACCCCGCTTGCTTGACTTAACATGGTCTGAATCTGTGACTCACCGCCACCAACCCAAAACGGTTGCCAATAGCCAAGTAATCCGATCGCCGCACCAATCATGGCCGCTTTGATTTCGGGCAATATCGTCGGACCACTCCGAGTGAATGTGTTCAGACCCAACAAAATACTTTTGTTGTACAGCACGCCTGCGGCACCAAGCACCACACCGAACAAAGCGAAGGCAAACAGATTCGTCGCATCGGCGATGTAGGGAGTACTAAAATCAAACGCGACTTGATTGCCATATAAATGATGAAATACTGCGATACTTGTTCCGACGGCAACGAGCGTTGTCAATAAATGGCGCGCATTGACCCGATGCAAAACCTCCTCGATGACAAAGGCGACACCGGCTATGGGTGCGTTAAAGGCAACTGCCAAGCCAGCACCCGCAACGGAGTTATACAAAAGTGACTTATCTCGATCGCTCAACCTAAAAATACGGCCACACTGACTGCCAATGACCGCCGCCATTTGTATGGTTGGCCCTTCGCGCCCCAGCGCCAAACCTGGAATCAAGGCAAGCAAACCTCCAACAAACTTAACCGGCAGCGCAATCAAGGGAGCAGGAACATCTTGTCCACGCATTACTGCTTCGACGTGCTGGACGCCACTGCCCGAAGCACTTGGCGCAAATCGTATTAACCACCTCGCAATACCAACGCTGCATCCAGCGATAAGCATGACAGCAATCCAGCCAGGTAGCCCCCCTACTCCCGTCAATCTCCATTGCGCGATCAGTTGCATAAAACCAGTTTGTCCATTTGCCAGCAACCAGTGAAATCCGCCTCCGATCACACCCACGAGTACACCTGCCACGGCAGAAACGGCAATTAATCGGAGCAAATTTTGATTGATCGCACTTAGAGACTCTTCTTGATCCGTCACCGCAGAACTTTGAGAGATCGGCATGTTTATGTCATTCATTAGGTTGTTGATTAATTTTTCTTTCGATTCTAGCCTCAAGCAAATCTAAACGCTCATTAGTACTTTGAATACGTTGTGCCGCTTGCGCCATCTCAGTGGCCATAGCTTGGCCAGAATCGTAGGCTGACAATAGTGCCTGCCTTGTGACCACACTCGCAGCATACAGACCAATGACTGATGCAAGCGCTGTAGTCACGACGATGTATTTGAGATTGGTGATTTGTTTGCGTATTTCGATGACAGTGGCCTTATTGTCAACAATGCTTTGCCTAAGCGCGACATTCGTTGCCTTCAGATCTGCCTTAATGTCAGCAACTCGTGTATCCATGCGCGCTTCAATCGCTTCACATCGCGCATTGAGTAATGCGTTGTTTGTCCTGATCACTTTCAAACCTTAACAGTGGTGCCAATCACCATCTATTGGTGAAGTTAAATTCATGGCATCAATTTGATAGTCTCGCCTAACTTGATCCATAAGCTGTGCAATTATTGGATCCGAATAATCTTCAGGACTTTTCCGTGCCAACCACACTAGGTGGAAATATTTTTCTTCTAGTTGTCCCAGCTCTTCACTTATCGATTTCCATGTTGCTTTATGTTGTGTCATTTTGTGCTTCCTTTCTATATAAATGGTTGAATGCCTAATTGCCAGTAGGGCGATCAGTAACCTTATTTATATGAAATGAAATCACTAGAAATCACTATTGAATAACTTCGAGATGCCTTACCCAGATACGTTTATTGTGCTTAGAGTCTGACAGTTCATTTAATTCACCATAGATATGTTCTGCAGCACTCTTTAGTTCAGGATGATCAGAGTATCTGTGAATATTGAATGATTCATAATGATCTAGTACTTGAGCTTTCAGTCTCTGAGAATCAATGACAGGAACTTCAAGATCTGTTGATTTAGGTTCATCTTTCATAGTCTTCATAGTCTTCACAGTTTCTTATAGGCGCACTCACAGGTACATATAGGTACTTCCAGCACTTCTCTCGTAACTCGGACGTTTCTGAAGTGCATGTGGATATCCACATTGATAACATACCTAAAAGATGATTCTCATTGATTCATGCCAGTAACTGTCACTACGTCTGACAGTATTTGGCAAAAACTTCATATTCCTGCCAGAAAAAATTTTCAGATTACCTGAGATTTTTTCCGAGAAAAAAGGTTATGTCACTGTGAGTTTGGTACAGGACATAAAAATGTTACAGATAACATGCAAGATCATACCTAGATGATCAGGATGACACTGTAGTGTGCTGTCCAGAGTGCATGGATACATCTTAGAGACGATCACGATGATTCTCTAGGGAAAATATGAAGGATTATTTCCAGTGTGCTCAGAGGCTGCTCTGCGAAGCTTTCAGAGTTACTCTGAATTAACTTACTGAATGATTGCAAGACAATGCTCAGACATATCGAGGATTGCTTAATGAATTGCTGAGGGATTGTCTTGAGGATATCTCAGAGGATTTCTGCGAAGCTTTCAGAGTTACTCTGAAATTATTGTACGTTGATGAACTCTGAACCTACCATCCCCAACTTTCCGGGTGCGGTGTGGGAAAAATGGTGGTAACTTGGTATCGTTATCACGTAACCCATTGAACTTCCAAGGCTACTGGCGGACAGAGGGGGAAAATCTGACATAATATCATAAGTCATTGAAATATAACAATATCAATGACTTACAAACCATATATGTAGTGAAAACATGTGGTGAAATGTGTTACAAATACGACATATTTCGGAGATTTTCATGGCACGACCAACGTCAAAATCGTCACATTTAGAACTACGACACCAAACCTATCACGCTGTTCTATATGTTCCCAAAGACGTTCGGCACATCATCGGCAAAGTTAAGTTTTACCAAAGCACCCAAACCAGTAATCTAAAGATTGCCAGACAAAGAGCAACGGCACTTGTACTTGGTTGGCAGTCAAAAATAGACGCAGCACGTCATCAGGCAGAAGATCCGATCATTGCTTCTGCTCTTGAATTACGTGAACAATTAACTCGCCAATCTGTTCGTCATCTTGTTAAAGACGTGATTGACGAAGAAGAATCACGAATACGTGACGAAGTCGGTGACATTGCTGCCGATGCGTTTAAAGAGATTGCAACTAAAAAACAAGAACCTCTAAGCACTCTTGTTCCTTCTTGGAACAAATATCAAATTCAACGTGGTCTACGGCAAAAGACGATTGATCAAATGAAAGGTGACGTTGAGTTGATGACCAGTTGGTTTCCAACAATCACATCATTGAAACAACCACTCGTGGAAGCATGGATCAAACAAGTATCTGCGAAAAACGGTCTGTCTGCATCAACATCAAATCGCATACTTGGATCGTGTCGTAATTTCTTCAAGTATCTACAAGATCAGAAAGTCGCACCAAAACAAATGCCTGATCCGTTCATTGCACCAAGTGAATTTAAGATCAGTAACAAGAAGAACTCTAGAGCAATCAACAAATCAACGCCGTGGGTGCCATTGAAACCGAGTGACGTAATTGCCATTCACTCGGCAGCAATTACGAGTGGCGATCAACAACTTGCAGACTTGATACTGATCGGTGCGTATACAGGTGCACGAATTGAAGAACTCGCATCGTTGAAATGTTCTGAGATCAATATAGGTGAAAACTCCATTCTGATCATTGATGCAAAGACAGAGGCAGGAAATCGTCTTGTACCGATTCATCCGAAAATAAAGACAAAAGTTAAGAAGATGATTGATGCGTCAACTGACGGATATCTGTTTACTGATCTGACTGAGAACAAATACGGTGACAAATCTAATGCGATAGGTAAACGATTCGGCAGACTGAAGAAAAAACTTGGTTACACAAAAAGTCATGTCTTTCATTCGATACGAAAGACCTTCACTACGATGCTGGAAGAGAACGGTGTATCTGAAAACTTGGCGGCAGATATCGTTGGACACGAGAAACCAAGAATCACGTACGGTCTATACAGCGGGGGCGCTTCGTTAGCGGCAAAGCGCAAAGCGATATTGAAAATTTCATACAGTTTTGGTGTGACAGAAATAAAGAAACCTATCGCTCCAATAAAAAACACGTCCACTGCTACAAAATCAATTACAAAAAAAGAAATAATCGTTTTCAAGGAAAAACACGAGAACTGACTCTCCCGGCGCTACAAGGAAATGTTCAAATTTGAACTAGATCGAGTTCTAAAACAGTTCGGAAATCGAGTTAAAGTGTTACATCGTGATCATTATGATGAGGCAGAACTGTACACGTTTTACTCAAGTTTTGAATGACTACAAAATATGTAAAGTGACTGATACAAATTATTAGTTCAACCTCATTAAATTTGACTGTCAGGATCGAGGGCATGGAAGACTATCCAACATACATAGTTGAATCTGAACATAACGATAACGGTCAATCAGACCAGTCAGGTTATGTTTATATACTTTTTAGAACTGACAACCCAGGTGTAGTTAAGGTTGGTTTCACATCAGTATCAGCAGAATCTAGAGCGAATAATTATACGGATGGTGAATGGAAAGTTCATAAACACTTTCCCATGCCTGTATGGTTAGCGAAAGCAACAGAAAGGTCATCACACAAAAACTTGAAGAACTTTTGGTTAAATCCAAAAGTGACAGGCGGAACAGCATCAGAAATTTTTACTTGTTCACTTGAAACTGCAGAAATAGCAGTGCAATCTGCTTTCACTGAAGAATTAACGAAATTACTCAAAACACTACGAGTACCCGATCCATTTGTTAAGTTTATTCTAAATGAACATGGCATTATTGAATCAAGTGATATTTCGACATTAGTTAGACAATTTCAAGATGAAGAAAACAAATTACTCGAATCAGTTTGTGAAATTGAAAATAGTTTATCTGAACAAATTAAAAATTTACAAGATAAATTAGAAGATAGTGAACAAAAATTAGAAAATATGGAAAACGTATCAAGAGATTCACTAGAAAAAATAAAAAAATATTTTAAAAATAAAGAATCTTTAATTCACGAACACTTTTCACAAGAAAAACATCAACTACAAATACAAATTATTGAATTAAAAGAAAAACTTGAAAAGTCCGTAAATGATCTATCGGTATGTAAGAATAAAAATAACGAACTTATAACTACAAATAACGAACTTCTAAGTAAAAAAATAGAGGTTAGTAAGATTACATCTTCAGAACAAGATAATCAGTTAATTGAGTTGATTAAATTTTCGCATAAAAAAATACGTTACTCTCAATTTGAACTATTACAAGAAAATTTTATAAAAGCAGTTAAATTGTTAGAAGTATATAGGTATAAAAAATAAGAGTGATCACTACACAAAAAGATTCATACATTAAATGTGATTTACTTATGACCCACTTCTATCAACTTAAACAATTCATCACCAAAGATATGAGTATGTCTCATGTCTACCAACCAGTAATGTTGATTGAGTTATTGAAGAACAATGGTCATGCATCAGTTACTCAGATTGCACAGGCAATACTTAACAGAGACCCCACACAGATTGAATACTTCTCTGAAATCGTCAAGAACATGGTCGGTCGTGTTCTAACTAAGAACCGAGGAATCACCGAAAAATCAGGTAACACCTACAACTTGATTGGTGCAGAAGCATTAACAGAAGCACAAATAGAAGAACTCATTACAGACTGTTTGGAACGATTACAAACTTACGAAAATAAAAAAAATAATGAGCAATGGTCTCATCGTAGACGTGGTCACAGATCAATTTCTGGTTCTATTCGTTATGAAGTATTGAAACGAGCAAAGTTTCGATGTGAACTCTGTGGAATATCAGCAGATGATAAGAATATTGAAGTTGATCACATTCACCCCAAGAGTCTGGGTGGAAAAGATGATTTAACTAACTTTCAAGCATTATGTTATTCATGCAATGCTGCAAAACGAAATACTGATGACACAGATTTTCGACAGAATAGTTCCATGTATGAACACCGTGAATCAGACTGTATCTTCTGTCAGTTTCAATTACCCGAACACAAACGAGTTGTAGAAGAAAATGCTTTGGCGTATGCCACTAGAGATGCATTTCCTGTGACAGAACATCACACGTTGATTATTCCGAAACGTCATGTAATTGACTACTTCGGTCTAACCCAAGCAGAACTCAATGCAATTCATGCCTTGATACATTCACAAAAGAAAGTATTAGATGCATTAGACCCAACGATTGCGGGTTACAACTTAGGTTGGAATTGCGGTGAGATTGCTGGTCAATCAGTTTGGCATTGTCACGCACATTTAATACCGAGACGAAAAGATGACGTTGAACATCCTAAAGGTGGAGTACGTCATGTCATACCTAACAAGGGACACTACGAGGTGAAGAGATGAGATTTATCAAACAGTTAATTATTTTTATATTATTGATTTCAGTAAAAAATTTACATGCAATTGATTTACAAAGTGAACACAATTCAAAACAAAACAACAAACAAAATGAACTTGAAAATGCTAAAAAATTCATTGAAAACATAGATTTCTCATTGAACTGTACCAATATGGAAGGAATTCAATTTATTTTTAAAGATGATCAAACTTATATTGGTACAGGATTTCAAATTTTATTCAAAGATGATCAACTTTATATTAGCACTCTGAACTTTGACGCAATTACCAAAGGGGACTTGAATCTACTCGTAGAAGCGGGAATTAATAGTGACAACATAGAGAAATATAGATTGACTAACTTAAATGCAAAACATGATAAATCAAATAATTCATATCTATGGACTTTAAGATCGAATTTTGAAAACGTTCATAGAAATTCAACGTATCAACTTTATATGGTTGATAAAGACAAATTATCGTCTCGTCTTTACATGGACAAATACAAATTATTTATAAAACGGGAAGGATTCGGTAACTATGTAGATGGTATTACAACAGCAGAATGTTCTTATAACAAAATTACAATCACGCCTTCAATAATTAAAAATAAAGATGTGCCCGTTAATAAAGAAGTTCTAGTAAATGAAGAGGCAATTAGAAAAATAAAAGAAGCAAATGCCGTTCAACAATCATCGAAAAAAGAAAAAGAAAATAACTACGCTACGAAAATCAGAGCGTGTATACAACCTGGTGTGTCCTTTCCCTCAAACTCTCGCGGAACTGGACCAAATCCTACTACGCAATACAGAGTTAGTTTAAAAGACAACGGAACAATTTCTGGTGTCGCACTCATGCAGTCATCGGGAAATACACGATTTGATCAAGCAGTTGCTATAGGCATTAATCGATGCAATCCATTCCCCAGACCTGCAACGGGCGCATACCCAGATTCGATTGATATTTCATACAATATGTATGAGGAAACAACGACTGCCACACCTTCGACTACAAACACACCACGTCAAAACTCAAATTCTGACGTTAGTTTGAAGGACGCCATGCGTAATGATGTTCTTGGTAACGCCACAAAAAACGTTATGAACACGCCTAGCACTCAAGCGACATCGCAAACGTTAACGTACCCGCATGGAATCTACGTTGGTGAAGTTAAGAACGGCAAAGCAAACGGAATCGGCACTTACACGTCAAAACAAAGTGGCACCGTATATAGTGGACAATTTGTTGCTGATACCTTTAGTGGCATCGGAACTATGACATGGACCAATGGATCAAAGTATGTTGGTGAGTGGAGTAATGACTCGGGCATTAAGGGAATCATGACTTATTCAGATGGTCGTACGGCGATCGGTACAGTTGAGAATGCAATATTTAGAACGAGTCAATAACATCACTAAAAAAGGTAATTTCACTAATGGACGCTATTGTTTATAAGTTTGCAGACTATTGGAATGTCATTATGAATTTTATTGGCGCTTATCATTGGATGTGGAATCAATACTCTGCATTTAATGGAAGGTATCTATCAGGATTGGTTCTAATATTATGTGTGATTAGCATTCTAGGTTTTATTCTAAAAATAGTCACAAATTCAAAAGGTAATGAAAATAAAAAGAAATCATAACAATCAAGACATTATCTATAGTGATCGCGACTTGATCTGACAGTCATCCAGTTTGCGGTACGTGTTTGTCAGATCAAATCGAAACTATCAATGCAAAATAACGACAACAGTTGCCGATGGGTTCTTTGCAAGTAACTTCGCAACCTCTGATGTGACTTTCTTGCCCGAATCTTTCTCTGTAGGTATTACGTGAAAGGTATGCAGGTCGTTTGATTTAGAGTTATCAATAGACTTCTTCAGTACGTTCTTGTCAATTGCCATTGATTTTTTTCCATTGTCGGTGAAGAGTAAGACTCACACAGAGCACTTGTTGCGAATAGGTTGGCGTAAATACTCATCGTGCATCACTACTCGTCTTACATCGTGACACATACTCTGGTAGATGTCGCATCAAGACATATCTACTGAACGTAGATGTTTTTAAGTTGTACTTCGTAGCAGTCTCATTAAGTGACTGTGCAAAGTGAGATGGAATTCTCATATGCAAATCAGAATCAAGTGGTGGCAACTGCGTCTGGTTCATTTAATTCCTCATTGATAGTTATATGATTATTTAGGTGTTGCTGGTTACAAGATTTCACCAGTAGTGCCTTTTAACACTTGGTACTCAGGGTATTTCCATAACATCTTGGATGAGTACATCACAGCATCGGCATCACAACGTTGCAAATCAGAAGTCATAATCTTGTGAGTAAACGAAGAGTTCGCAAGAGTGTTTTCACCGAGCAAGTAATTCATCTTCTCTACGGTATCTGGATGAAGTGCCAGTACAGCGTGGTGATGTAGTTTTACCGGAAAGATATATTTACTTAGATCGTTTGAATCTGTTCTACGGTGGAACTTATTCTTCTTGATTGCTTTAGTTTCGTGATCGTCAACAAACACTAGACCGATCGGTTGAAGATATCGCTTGGAAACTCTGTGGTAATTTTTATTGATTAGGTAAGGTAATAACTTCTGTACATAAAAAGTTCTAAAGAATTTATTTACATCTCGTTCTTGATAAGTTCTAGTTTCAAATGGTTTATAGGTCAAGGTCATAAAGTACAAGATACGATTCTGGTTTAATTCTAGATCATTCATTAACTTAACTAGTGACATACGTTCTAGATCGGTCTTAGATGACTCTTGTGATTTGGTTACATACTGGTACTGATCTGGAATCAAACTATTGGTAAAGATGGATTGACTCCTGGTTGATTGAAATGTTTCTGTGATCTCTGTGATATCGGTGTGTAGTGCATCAGTCATACTCAGTAGTGCCTTCAAGATGGTTGGTGATAGTTAAAAGACAATAGGAATCTCCAATTGCATAGAGAGATATGCAATTTCAAGACTGTTCAGATTGGCATGAATGACAACTAACGATGACGATCAGTCGTTTCGTTGTCAGTTCGTACAGATGTATTTAGTCAATTTGTGCGACAAAGTCACATCAAAATTGAAATATTTCTAAGGTTCAGTAAATCTACCTATTCACGATGCGTCTATACCAGTCATACACGATATAGAAAATCGGTTCGGCAATCATTCAGAAAGTTGATGATTACCAATAAATTTAGTTTCCTCGTCAGTCCGGTCCAGAAAAAAAATTCTGGACACAAGAACATGACCGAGAAAAGGAGTTACTGAAAATAGAGTTTGAACGGAATAGAAATTTACCTAAACATCAACCATGTTCTTATCATTAAGATAGTGTGTAATTTGCGGCATTTCAAAATTGATAAGTTTTTTTGACTGCATCTTTTGTAAGAAATCCAATATTGAATCAAACTCGGTTTTGGAAATGTCACCTGAGATATTGATTGTGAATTTATTGATTGATTTCATGGAACTTCTCATACAACCTTTAGTGACTGATGAACTGGAGAAACCTGTAATTTTGTTCACAGACGGAACTTTGCCAGCAAGTTTTTGAACATCCTTCAATGTCACATACGAATGAATTTCATTGTTATTCATCAACTCTTCAAACAGATCAGAATCAAGCGTTGCGATTTCATACAGGACTGTGTACGAGTCAGGTAACTTGTCAAGATAGCGTCTGAACTTCTCAGCGCAATCACCAAGACGTTTGAACTTTCTGAAATTTGAACCTTCCTCCCTGAGACCAACCGAGAAACAGAAATAGTCCATATCGGATTGATCAAGTTGACCGTTATCTTTCTTTGTTTTCATTTCCAAAACAAGTGAACCTAATTTCAGAATGTTTTCGACAGTATCTTTTGTGTATTGTTGAAACGTCTTAATGTAGTTTTCGACAATCTTGTGGTTTTTACAGTTTTGCAAATACTTTTGCTTCTTAGTAGAGTTTGATAATTTCATTTCATTTCCTTTCAATGATTATTTTTCTTTCGAGTAGAAAAGTTTTGATGACAGTATTTGTAGGGACAGTCATAGATCTTTGATGACGCATAACCTAAAATTCTTCTAATGTAGTTTTTGTCACTTTCGTACCAATCGTTATTGATAATCACAAATGAGTGACTTTTTATTTTTGATTTCTTCATAAAATTTCCAATAATTGAAGACAAAAGAATCTCCTAAGATCTCAAATTGAGTTCTTTAGTAATGACTTTTGAGGAGATTGATTAAGTGACTTTTTTTGTTTTTAGTAGTCGTCACTATTCTGTCGTTTCAGGAGTCTGAGAGACTCTTACGGAATGGACAGTTTTTATTTTGAAAACTTAGTTTTTATCTGTTTTTGTTCTGCATAATTATCCTTTTCACTTAGAACGATGAGTTGATTTATGTGATGAGTCGTATCTCAATCACCACAACTACATCTTAGAACCTGCTAATAGATGGGTCACTAGGGAAAAAGTTGTTCAATTACATCTATCCGAAAATAATATATTCGGATATAAGTGATCCAACTAAAACTATCCGGATGTTCCACAGATGAACATTTCATTGAAGACAAAGATCAAGTATTGGTGGAATTTTCTTCGACTTGCACATCTGTCGAATGAAATAGAAATTATTGATGCACTAAAAGGTAGTGTCGATTTCTATATGTCGTGGGGTAACTACAGAACTGGATCATTTGAACAATGGTGGAAGGAACACTCTCACTTATTTCATGTTCGCAATTCAATGACGAAAATGAATGCTGGTGAATCAGCATCTGATGATGCACTTTATATGCGAGTGCCATTCACATACGCACCGACCACGGCATCAAAGGTTTTCGAGAAAATCTATCGTGAAGAGTATGACAAAAGGCAGACCGAGAAAAAAAAGGTCAAGAAAGTCTACGGTGGTACTTATAGTTTGAGTGATGAGGACTTTCAAGTGTATCAGTTTGAGTACTACTTGAGATTTACTAAAGAAGTGTATTTACCCATCATGTCTGAAAATACAAAGGCACAGACAAAACCTTATGTACTTCTCGCAATTGAGAAATTCAAAAAACAAAAAGTGAAATCATCTTTAGGGGCGTTAGCAAGAAGAAAAGTTCCGTTTACTTATGAAACTGAGAAATATGAAACACAACGGCGACTTGCAGGTAGATACCGAACCTACTCACACAACATTATGTTGAATGTTGCCAAAGGAATATTTCCTGGCGATTATGAAGAGGCATCAATAAAAAATCAGACAGAGAAAAGAAAATCTGAAACGAAGTATCCTGATCGCAAATACAAACGTGGTGTTGCACAGTCTCGATACTCTGATTCCACAGTTGGTGAGAGTGGATTTGATATGTATGCAAAACGAGGAACACACAAGTAATTTGTAACAGTTTCAATTTGATCTTATTAACATACACAACTTAATTAAATAATGTCTGATCAAATCGAAACTACTACATCTAAATGCTATTAGCAGAATAATATTTTGACACTTCTTCTAACCATCCATTTCTTCTAGCAGAATTGTAAGCAGAACCTTCATTTCTTGACCATTCACTAGCATTACTATATTTCTTTGCTGACTCAATAACTTTATCTTTTGTCCACTTTGTCAGACCTATTCTTTGTGATTCTGATTTAGAAATCATATGTATACAGACATCATTTATTAGTTTGTGTCTACAAGCAAAGTTATAAGCAGACTCATTTCCTCTCTTAAATGCAACTCTAGTTTTGTATGTCTGCGATATTTCTTTTAATTCTTCTAATGAAAATTTTAACTTTGTAGTTGATTGTTTAATTTCTTTCTCAGTTAACTCTCTTTTTTGGAAAAAATAGTTAGGTTGAACAGAAATTATTTTTTGAATAATTATTTTTTCAATTTCTTGTGAACTATTTAGTTCCCATTCGTTAATTTCTAAGAAATTAATTTGATTGTTTTTTGCATATGTCTTTTTAATTAAATCTCGCTTTTGAATTTGTTCAGAACCTTTACCTTGCCAACCTCTTTGATGCTGTGTTCCGTGGTGTTCAATTAGTAGATTGAATTTTGGCAAAAAGAAATCAAACGGCAGTTTTCTTTTATCTCTGCAATCTTCATATGTCTTTTCATCTTCATATTCAATGTCATATGACTTAAGAAATTTATGAATTGTAGAAACTCCAAACCATTTTGGATTTTCAATCATATGTTTTGATGCAGTTTTTACTATTCTTCTTTTTAATGCTGCATCGTAACTTTGAGGTGAACTCTTAATCCATTCTTGTTTTGTTAAATACTTTTTTGATTCTTTAAGAATAAGTTCAACAGTCCACTTTCTTTCCCACATTCTCTCCATATGACTAGTACATTTTTGAAACAACACTTCATTTGACTTTGCTGACTGATAACTTGCCGCATTTGAATTAATCCATTCTGTAATGGTTTTATGTTTCCTTGCTTCTTCTATACATCTTTCAAATGTCCAGTAATTATTAGGTTTTTTCCCCAGAATCATGTGACTGACACATTCGTCATACCAACCATGTTTCTTAGATGCGGCATATGCTTTGTTATCTTCTTTTTCCCAATCAAATCTTTTGTTGTATTTCTTCGCACTTTCTAAACACACTTCTTTAGTCCAAATAGTTCTAGACTTAGAAATTGATTCCGGATGGGAAAGCATATGTTTAGTTACTTCATTAAATAAACCTAATTTTCTTGATGCTAGATAAGCACCCATGTCTGCTTTTGACCATTCGGAAACAGTATTAAATGCTTTTGATGATTGGAGTAATGTTTCCAAATTCCAATATCCATTAGGTCGTCTTGAATTTGCCATAAGAATTTAATGAAATTGTTTTTTCTATATTACAGAGTACACAGTTCCAATACCAACACCCAGTTGTTTCGCAATCTGTTTAATACCCATACCTTTTTCTCTAAGTATTTGAATCGCATTGCGCATACCGTCATTCATCTTTGACGGACGACCGAGTTTTACACCTGCTGCTTTTGCACGTTGTTGACCTGCCATCACACGTTCACGAATCAGATTGCGTTCGAACTCTGCCAACGCACCGAACACAGAGAACATCATGCGACCAGATGCAGACGATGTGTCTAGACCCTGTTGAAGAAACATCAAGTCAACTTTAAGTGACTGAAGTTCGTTCAGAATCTCTACCAAGTGCTGAAGTGAACGACCGAGTCTATCAATTGACCAGCACATCACCAGATCGAATTTACGTTGCGTTGATGCCTTCATCATTGCGTTGAGTGCTGGTCTGTCTTGACGAGATTTCGCCCCCGATATGCCTTCATCAAGATACTCAGAGACGATTTCGTAACCCATACGATCAGCAGTCGCACGTAATTCAATCAGTTGATTTTCACACGTTTGTTTGTCGGTTGAAACTCGTGCGTAGATGGCAATCTTCTTCATCACATTACCCATTCAAAAAGTTGGTTCGGTAATGTGGAAGGTACAGGTATTGGAGTGGATGGCAATCGTGAAAACAATCAAAAAATGACTTTAGATTGACTAGATAATTTGTTCCGTGTTTGAACTAGAAATATGTGGTGAAATTATGTGGTGAAACTAGATACTTACTTACTCGTAAGTTATTGATTTTATTGAATTTTCCAGTAAATTTTCGTACTGGCGGACAGAGGGGCACATTACGGGTATGTACAGCCCGAGAAACCCTAGTTATACGCCAGACCTTGCGAGCACCGTGCTTTAGGCCTCGCTCATAGTACAAATTCGGTATTTACCAGCAAATACCTTTTTTGATTGTTTCTTGGGCCATACATTTCTTATCCAGCCCTTCTTTAACCCTAGCGAATGGTTCGCGAGGGAACAAAAGAGGGACTATTTCTTAACTGGAGAACCGTATGGCAATGCAATTTACACATAAAGAACTATTCAACCTATCTGAAACTGGCCGACATTACCTTGGCGGCACCGGCCTTCATTTTTGGGTCAAGCCCAATGGCAACAAATATTGGGTATTCAGATACACCTTTGACGGCAAGCGTTGCGACCTAGGTCTAGGCTCATTTCCTAAAGTCTCGGTCAGCGATGCGCGCAAGGCAGCGGCTAACGCCCGAAACCTCGTTGACAAGGGTGAGAACCCCGTCGCCAGCCGGCGTGTTCAGAAACAGGCACAGGGCGCAGAACCAGTTCGGTTCAAAGAGTTCGCTGCTACCTTCATCGAAACTAAAAAAAGTGAATTTAAAAACTCAAAACACGCTGCGCAGTGGTCCTCGACCCTAAAGGAGTATGCGTATCCATTTATTGGGGATATGGACCTTGAAAGCATTGAGACGCGGCACGTTCTGGAAGTACTCACCCCTATCTGGAACACTAAGACTGAAACTGCGACTAGGGTTAGAGGCCGTTTAGAGCGCATATTTGCGGCGGCCAGAACCCTAAACTTGCGAACCACTCCCAACCCCGCGGTCTGGCGAGGGCATTTAGACACCATCTTGCCTAAACCGCGCAAGCTCACGAGCGTTAAACATCACCAGGCACTTCCCTTTAATGAGGTCACCGCGTTTATTAGTAAATTGCATTCCAAAGACTGCGTTTCGGCCTTGGCTTTGGAATTCACGATCCTGACTGCGGCCAGAACAGGCGAGGTTATTAATGCCTTGCGCCATGAGGTCATTGACGGTGTCTGGACCATTCCGGCCGCCAGAATGAAGGCTGGTGTCGAACACCGTGTGCCTCTCACGCCAAGGGTTCTTGAGATACTTGCAATAGCGCGAGCACGTGATCCCGAAAGTAAATACCTTTTCTCGACCAATGGTAAATCCTTATCGAATATGGCGATGTTAAATCTGGCCAAGTCCGTCCGTGCAGAACTGACCGTTCATGGCTTTCGCTCGGCGTTCAGAGACTGGGTTTCCGAGTTGACCGATCACTCGCCAGAGTTGGCTGAAATGGCGCTGGCGCACACGATTAAAAATAGGGTCGAGGCGGCGTACCGTAGGGGTGATTTATTTGAAAAACGCCGAGTCCTAATGACCGACTGGGCCGCCTATTGTGCTCCAAAACCGCTAAATGTGACGTACCTAAAAAGCGCATAATCTCCAATAGCCGCACCTAGCTCGACGGAGCGAAAAGGAATTCCTGCATTCCTTGGTGTGGCTTTTCCTTGCAGGCCACCAGCTCGCAGGAACCAATACTATGTCACCCCAAAAGACGCCCTCCGCGTCCAAAAAGACGAAAATCGACTACAAAGGCAAGAAGATTGAGGCCAATGCAGATCAAGCTCGCGCCATGCTCGCTATCAATCAAGAATTAAATAATTCGAAGAGCACGGCAATCCTCGATTTCCTAGATTTTATGCAATTTGGTGAAGCCTCTATAGCCCTACAAAATCGTACAAATGTAATCACGAAGCAGAAATTGACCAAAGAGCAATTGATTTATCGACTTGCGATAAGCGAACTCAAGATGGAGGCTCTGCAAATCGCAGGCGTTGGTCAAAACGAAAGCATCAAGCGTCTGGCAAAGACGATTGCAATCTATCGAGATCAAGATGATTTACGAGACAGAAGCGGCGGCAAAGCTAAAGGTGAAAGCAAAGCAAATAAGCCACGCAGAGAGTTAGCTTTAAAAAAATACGATGAGTTAACACAGCAATTAGGGCGACCCCCAAAAACGGCCGAGTGGCGCGAAGTGCTACCTGCTCTCGAAGATTTCGATGATTGGTCCGACGAAACGTTACGAAGTTGGATAAAAAGATATCGTCCAAAAAAATAAAAATTATTTGCTAGTAAATACCTTTTGAATAAATACTGACTCTCGCATCATCGATTCTGGCATGTGCCAGAACCTTAATGCAGGAGCTTATTGTGTCTCAAGAGAATCAGGTAGTTCAAGACAAGTTTCACAGGATTCAGTCCGTTTCCGAAAAAACCAGTTTAGGTAAATCCACCATCCTCGCGTGGGAAGCCACTGGAAAATTCCCAAAAGCGATACGCCTGTCGCCAACTCTGCGCGTATGGTCCGAAAAGACTATTGTCGAGTGGATGCGTCAACAGGAGGGCGTTTGAAATGAATAACGCCCGCCAGAGTCTCCCCATAACGAGCGCCGCGAACAAGCGTAATTTTACAGGTGTCGAGGCTCTGTTGTCACGCCTCGAAGGCACACGGCAACGTTCAGCCGATCAGTGGTCCGCAATTTGTCCGAGCCACAACGACAAAACACCCTCTCTTAGCATCCGTGCCTTGCCGGACGGCCGAGTCTTAATTCATTGCTTTGGTGCCTGCACTATAGAAAGTGTTTTAGATGCGGTTGGGATGAGTTTTCAAGACTTATATCCAGAGTCAAGAATTGAAAACGCCGTAAAAACCAAACGCAAACTCATCACGGCGGCACAAGCCTTGGAGTTAATCGCCGCAGAAACGACTTTGATTGCAATCGTGGCCGCAGATATTGGCCGTGGCGAAGTGATCGACGGAGAAACCGTTGATCGTTGCATTAAAGCTGCCAGTCGCATCAATTATCTGCGCGAAGAGGTGTCGGCATGAGTCGGTTAACCGAGTTGTACAAGCGTGTAGATGAGGTGATCGAAAATGACCTATCGGTGTGGGACGAACCGCTAGCTCTCACGGTCAAGGTTGATCCGGAGCCCTACCCTATTAGCGCACTCCCAAAATCAATACGAGAAGCGGTACTTGAGGTTGCAGGCTTCGTCCAAGCGCCAATTCCGTTGATAGCCTCATCTGCACTAACTGCATTAAGTTTGGCAATACAAGCCCATGCAGACGTTGTTCGTAGCGGTAGCTTAAAAAGTCCAACAAGTTTATTTTTGCTAACAATTGCTGAATCTGGGGAGCGAAAGTCGTCTGTAGATAATTATTTTATGCAAGAGATACGAAGCTACGAACGTATACAAGCCGAATCTAGCAAGTCCGAGATTAAGAAATACGAATCGAGTCGTGCGTCATGGGAGGCCAAGCAGAGTGGAATCAAGGATCAGATTAGGCAACAGGCCAAGAGTGGAAAATCCACAACAAACCACGATAAAGCACTTACAGCCCTAATAGACGAAGAGCCCGTTCGCCCAAGAATCCCCCATCTAAGCTACACCGACATTACGCCGGAAGCGCTTGCGTTCAATCTTGCCAATAACTGGCCCTCTGGTGGCGTAGTTGCTGCGGAGGGAGGGCTAGTACTAGGGTCGCACGGCATGGGTAAAGATTCCATTACTCGCAATTTAGCGATGCTAAATCAATTGTGGGACGGCAACGGCCTGAGAGTAGATCGACGTAGTGTTGAATCGTTTGAAGTGGATGGGGTTCGATTAACTGTTTCACTTATGGTCCAAGCAGCTACCCTTAGCGATTTTTACGATAAGTCCGGTCTACTTGCACGCGGCATTGGGTTTTTCGCTCGATTTCTAGTAGCTTTTCCAAAATCGACACAAGGCTCAAGGCGCTTTACTGATGAGCCATCGGGGTGGCCCTCGCTAAGTAGATTTAATGAGCGAATCGCCGCCATCTTGAGACGCCAAGTGCCAATCGATAAAAATGGTAAGTTGCATCCGAACGATTTAAAGTTATCGCTCGAAGCAAAAAATGAATGGCGAACTTACTACAACGAAATCGAAGCAAGTCTAGGGAGCGGTGGAGAGTTAGCTGATATCCGCGACATCGCCTCGAAGTCGGCCGATAATGCATCCAGAATTGCGGCTCTCTTTCAAATATTTGAATCAGGGTTTGATGGCGTTATCAATACAGACTCTCTCGTTTCAGCGAGTCAGATTGCAGCCTGGCATTTGAATGAAGCGCGACGAATATTCGGAGAATTGGCGTTACCTTCCGGATTAGGCAATGCCGTGAAGCTTGACGAATGGCTAATCGATAGATGTAATCGTCTAGGTGTTACTTCCATTCCTAAAAACGAAGCGCTACAAAAAGGAAAGTTACGCGTCAAACAAGATCTTGACGCAGCCATCGAACAGCTTACTGAATTAAATCGTGTTCGATTAATTCAAGACGGCTCGCGCAAAGCGATATTTATAAATCCAGCGTTGCTGCGAAAATCATGAGCCTCGTAGACTTAATACGCGGTAAGCGCTCCGCAGAGTTTGCTACTGCGATTTCTGCAATTCCTGCTACCGACCATAAGGAAATAGCAAAAATAGCGAAAGTAGCAGTAGCACCTTCTAAAGAAAGAAATCGACTCGGAAGATGTGAAGCGAACGAATTGGTGCAGCCAGTCTGCCCAGTCCAAAGCGCCACGACGCTTATCGCCTCGAGAGTCACATTATTTGTGACCCGTGGAGTACCCGTCACTGTGGCAGAGCGACTTATCTATCGATTAGCACAGCGCGACAAGGATCTCGACGACCGTCGCTCTTGCGCTGAATGTGGAATGTACGATCACGGTTGTAAACGCGGTCTTGAGCCGTTTGGCGGTGGTGGAGTGACGGCCTTACATCGCTGTGTTGGCTTTACACCCAATCCCTAAGACCTAATTCGGCACGAACTTGCCATCAATCATATTGCCGCGAGTAACAGCGCCCGACTGAATATTAATTCTCTCCACAGGACCATCTAGTTTCCCGTTAACAAAAGTTCCCTTTGTAATAAACCCCGTGCGCGTATCCGTATTTTCCGCGGGCCCATCGATGCGACGGCCTTCTTTAAATTGCGCTTTTACTAAAGAATATGACCCGCCAGAAAAAATCCATTTTGCACTGCCCGAACCGTCAGCCATTCCGTTAACGCAAGAGCCGTTCCACTCGACTTTCTCATCAGGTAACGGATTTGAATTCCAAAGCTTGCAATTAGTGTTTGTAGCTTGAATCCAATACGGATCGGCTCGTGGTCCCAGTCTCACCAAAGCGGCTTTCGCACGATTCACTTGGTCGGGGGTCGATTGCTTATTTGCGATAGCTCGCTCAAACCAAACCTTTGCTTGATCTTTATCCTCAGGTTTTCGGCCATTCGGCAAAAATTGCGCTCCATACCAGTACTGAGCGTCGGGATGGCCGCCTTGCGCTGCTTGTTCCAATAACGACAAACCCCGTTCGATATTTTTGTCTAATCCCGGACCGCCGTTGATGTAAAGAAACGCCAAGTTATTTTTTGCGTAAATATTGCCTTGATCGGAGGATTTTTTATATAAATCAATCATTCTGACGAGAGTATCCTTCTCGACTGGCGTCTTTAGTCGAGATAAAGCCACGCCTAAATTGACTTGCGCAACAGCATTGCCTTTCTCGGCCGCAGGCTCAAGGTATTTAATTGCATTTTGAATATCATTTTGGGCGAGATAAGTGCCACCAATAGCAACCTGCATTCTTGTCAGCCCAGCGGAACAGATTACATTTTGACTATCGAGCGAGAGGCATTGCGAGTAGTCAGACCATGCATCATCACGATTTTTCAGTTGCTCATTTGCAATGCCGCGATTGAGATAAATTGAAAAATGTTTATTACCTAAATTAATCGATTGATCGATATGTATCAACGCGGCTGAGTAATTACGCTGACCTAGAAATGAATTAGCATAAAAGGCATAAGCAACGTAATTTTTAGGTTGAGCTCTTATCCACTCTCGCGCAAGCGACTCTAAATTTTTCCAGTCGCTAGTGTCGGATAGCTGTTTTGCTCGTTGACTATACTGACTTGAAACTCCCGCCGGTGTTAACTGTTGTTGAAGCTGCCACCCCGCTGCATACATGCATTGGTTGTACGCATCGCTCTGCGTGGCTGCGACGGTCAGAGCCCCTATCAGTCCTTGGGCCAAAGCATTGCCCGCGTTACTGGTTCGCGCATAAGGAATTTCTACCCCAGCTGCAACATTCTGCGCGTAAATATTACATTGTGCATTGACTTGCGAAAAGTATGGGCGTTGCGAAGGGTCAATGGGCACCCATACATTTTGAGTTAGGGGCGTTGCGCATCCAACTAATAAAGCAGACAGGGAGTAGTACACCAAATTACGCATTAGGATCGTTTCCATTATTTGCTTTCTATTCGATATCGCAAGCCAATTTGGCTTGATCGCACATATCAATGACAGTGGTACGGAACAGACCTGTTGTGACACCCATAGCGGTCCAGACCACCACTGTGGGATGGCGCGCCAACCGTTTGCTCCCCATCGTGGGTATGCCCCTTAAAGAACTCGACGGCAGTTCGCGGGTTACCAACTTTTGCATACACTAGCCCGCATCCAATTGCACTCACGATTAGCGCTGCAGCAATGACCTTTGTCTTGAGCTTCATGGTTTTATCTCCTTGTTGACCGCTAGTCGCACTGAACTACTGAGTCCCTTGCTTGCCTGTATACGGATTTGTATTGGGCTTTGTTGACCAATTGTTGCTCTTGGTACCATCAGGCGTTGAGCGCTTCGATGGGGCCACATACGTGCCGTCTTTCTTTGTGTATCCCTTAACGCTCGTGCTGCTAGTCTTTGAGCCAGTTCCAGAGCCCGAGGACGACTTACGAGCCTCGGCAGCTCCCGTAGCCATCAAGATGCAACAGAACAGCGCAACTAGTGACGTGTTTCTCATGGTTAGCCTCATCTGATTGGGTATCGTATCCCGTGGTTTTATGTCCGTCAATGTACGACATTGGCGAGATGGCAAAGCCCTCCCCGTCACACTCTGGCAATCCGGCGCTAGTCTCAATCGGTGAGACAGTCAAAGCCGTTCGTAAAAAAGATGGGATATCTCAGGAAGCCCTAGCCTTGGCCGCTGGCCTAGACCGCTCGTATATGGGAGGTATTGAACGTGGTGAGCACAATCTAACAGTAATTAACCTCTTGCGCGTATCTGAGGCTCTCGGGTTAACCCCCTCGGAGCTTCTCAAGAAGAGCAAACTTTAGAATTATCACAAGACGGTGGGTTGCAGTACTGCTGCTCGACCCTTACATCAGGCTCCGAACCTTATTCTAGGCGCACCACTTCCTAAATCGACCCTCATCAACTTACTGTGCTGATAGGCCGGCTCAGCAATTAATCGACTAATTACAAGATTCATTCTAATCTGCGACGGCTGTCCGAACTCCGCACGTTCGCCGTTCAAGATGGCATATAAAGTCTGGCGTGACATCCCAGCACGTTCCGCAATATCACTCATGGTCGGGACTGCATCACCCATAACAAGCCGTTTCTTATGCCATTTCAGGAAATCTTGTATTTCAGCAATTGAGCGGGTTTGCATTGAGGTGGGCCAGACTGTGCAATTGTTGATAGTTTAGGGCTAATCTATAACAAAACGTCCGAAACGACTTGGGTAGCTGTTTCATCGAAATTATTGTGCTACTACTAAGTCGAGATCTAAGGCAATCTCAATGTGGAAAAAGATCAACGATAGCCTAGGGCTTTAGCTACTCGGAATGCCGGCGTTAATTGTTGGTGTAAGAGTGAAAATATTAACTAACTAAGAAGGACTGAAGTATCTCTATGGTTTCAAAAAAAAAGCTCCTCTTACCATTAGCGGTATTCATTACTCTTGGGATATTAAGTGTGCGGGCAACCGAACAATTCTTGTATCCAGATTTGAATTGCAGTGGAAAGTTTAACAAAAACAAGAAATGGATTCGAGAGACCGGCAACAAGCTTCCTAAAATTTTAGAGAATGAGAATCTTGATTTAAGTTGGTCTGTTTTGATTCGTCGTGATTCTATAACTATTGAAAATGATAGATTTCCTTTCTATAAAGAACTAAGTCATATCGATAATTTCGCTAAAAAAACTAACATTGGAATTACTGGTGGATACAAAATTGACTTTATTCAACATTACAAATATGAGTTCACCTACAACAAGATAACGAATCAGCTAACAGTAGAATTAAATGCTCGCGGAAAGCATGTTATCGAAAATGAAGTGGGCGATGATATTTTAAAAGCTACATTTTTAGGAAAGTGTGAAAGAAAATGGCTTTAAAAATAAATAAATTTTTTCTAATTTTTCTTATCTTGCTGGATGGGTGCACCTCATCTCCTGAGACAGAATATTTTTGTGAGTCCTATCACAAGTATCCGAATTCTGATGATGTTTCATACGATCAAGCAATTCTGAAAGTCAGTGACAACAGCATGTGTGTGATGGATCGAGAAATATTTCAGTGCGCCACTTCAGGCAAAATAACTTACCTACCTTGGAAAAATCAATTCAATAAAGGCACAGAAGATCAATACAGTCTTTCTTTAGCAAGAAATAACAAAAATTACAAACTTAGTTTTTACAAGATTGAAAGACCTGAATCTGAAGGCTCAGTCACTAAAATTGAAAGAAGTGGGAGAATTTATTTTAGTTATAAGGGAGTCGAACTAAACCTCCCTCTTTCGATCAATCAAGCCACCGAGGAAAACATAAAAACTTTTACACTCTACGCCATATCAAATGTTGAATATTGGAATGGAAGGATGATTAGAATGTCTGACTCTTTGAAATCCTATTCTGAAATATTTGATGACGTTAAAAATTATGGTGTCGGAGGAAGTACTTTCAAGTCATACTACACAAGAGCCAATAACGGGCTAGCCTATTCGTATGAATTCAATAGTCAAGATAAATCTCTCATTTTAAATTTTAATGATGAAACATTAAAAGAACGACAATATCGATGCGATGTATGGATCAAACAAAAATGGTGGCAGTTATGACTTCTAATTTGAAAACCGCGGTCAGCAAACCACACCACCGATTAGATGGATGCAGAGTAGTCCAAACCAAAACCCAGTTTTTTATTTTGGGGCGACGCGAACAGCGCACCCTACTTTAGGGGTTCATGCCCAAAGGCGGCCGCGAAGCACTACTATTTCAGCGTCTAAATTGAGTGGCTGCGCGCTGCTAGCCACACCGTCAGGCCCAAGGCGTTGGAGCAAGAGAAGATCGACTTTTGATAGCAACTGCCGTGCGTTGATCAACTCACCGAAGCCCCGCTGAGGGAACAATTGAGGGAATTTTCAGGTGAAACCCTGAAGAAGCGCTAAAACACTTGACATGTGGCGGACAGAGGGGGATTCGAACCCCCGATACGCTTTTGACGTATACACGCTTTCCAGGCGTGCGCCTTCAACCACTCGGCCACCTGTCCGGGATACTGCATCATTGACGCGTTCTGGACAGTACGACCAGAAGCAAGCCTGCTATGTTAGCAGGTTCTCCGAGTCGTGACATCTGCCGGCTAGCGGCCGACGGCGTATCCTTGGACTCCTCGCGGGTTCGCGCCGGCTTTAAGCACCATTCGGCCTTGTGAATCAATCTCTCTGGTGCAGGCAGAAATCCTACCTTCTGACCAGGCAAGGCCCACTTTCACCTCATGACCAAACTTTCTTAAAGCCTCGGCAGTGGCTTCACCAAATCGAGCCTCCATGGTGATGCGGTTTAGCGTCGTTGTTCGCGGCCAAAACGAACCGGGGTGGTGATCGATATGCCATGACGGCGCCTCAATTGCCTCCTGCAAATTCAAGCCATAAAGCGCATGTCGCAAGAAGAAAATCGTACTCCATTGATCTTGTTGATCACCACCAGGCGTGCCAAAGACCATGTAAGGTTTGCCATCTTTCAGAGCCATAGAAGGCGACAGTGTTGTCGTCGGTCTCTTGCCAGGCTTTAACTCTGCAAACGAGCCTTGATCAAGCCACGTCATTTGTAACCGCGTACCCAACGAGAAACCAAGTGCTGGAAGCGCCGGACTCGATGACAACCATCCTCCAGATGGTGTCGCCGAAACCATATTACCTTCCTTGTCTATCACGTCGATATGGCAAGTGTCACCAACAAAAATTTCCCTAGGCGCCCACTCTCGCACGGGAGGTAATGCAGCAAAAGTTGGTTCGCCGACCCCGAAGCGAGTGTCCGATTTCTCCAGCGTTCGTTTTGAAACACTCAGATCAGGGACAGTAGGTGTTTTACCGCCAGGACTTCCGGGTTGAAAAGACTGAGCACTGTTAGCTCCGATCAGCGCAAACCGCTCACGTCCGTAGGCGTCCGATAACAACTCGGCAACGGGCGTCTGAACAAAGTTAGGATCACCATACCAAGCGCACCTATCTGCCATCGCCAGCTTGATCGCTTCCGACACCCGGTGCACAAACTCAGGTGAATCGTAAGCAATATCAGCTAAGCCAGCATTTTTAAGAATAGATAGCTGCTGCAGAAAAATCGGGCCCTGTGACCAAGGACCGCATTTAGCGATCGTATAGCGACCAAAATCCAGTGTGATCGGATCTTCATAAGTGGCTTGCCAATTAGCTAAATCATCATAGCGAAGCAATCCGGTATTAAAGTCACCCGTCGTGTCACGCACTTTTGTATGCGTATAGAACTCATCAATCTCTTTAGCAACGAAACCACGGTACCAGACGTCTAGTGCTGCGTTAATTTGCTTGATTCGATCATCACCGCCATTCAAAGACGCGAGCTCAAGCACTTTGGTATAGGTCTGCGCAATGCCAGGACAGGTAAAAAACTCACCAGGCTGTGGCACGCGGTTATCTTTTAGCCAGACCGCCTCAGATCCTTTCCAGTCGCTACGAAAAAGGCTCTCGACAGCCATGATCGCTTGTGTGACACGCGGCAATATCGGAAACCCCTCTCGCGCATAACTAATCGCGGGCGATAACACTTGCTCAAGCGTCATGGTTCCGTAATCGCGCAACATCGTTAACCAGGCACTAAATGCTCCTGGGACAGTCGCAGGTAAAAGTCCGATACCTGGCACTTGTTCAAGCCCTAGATTTTTAAAGTAATCAACTGTTGCTAGCGCCGGCGCAGGGCCTTGTCCACAGACGACCCGCATACGCTGTTCACGCTCCGACCAAATCATGATCGGCGCTTCGCCGCCTGGCCCGTTCAAATGCGGCTCGACTATCTGCAAAACAAAACCGCCAGCGACCGCAGCGTCGAACGCATTCCCGCCTTGTTCAAGAATACCCATTGCTGTTTGCGATGCTAGCCAATGCGTCGAAGCAGCGACACCAAAAGTACCGACGATTTCAGGGCGAGTGATAGGTAATGTCATGGTTAAAGTTATTTATTGGCGTAACTCATTAAGCGCTCGCAATAGCGAGCGATGGTGTCGACTTCAAGATTGACCTGCTGACCCGGTTTTAAACTCTTTAAAGTCGTTACCGAAATTGTGTGGGGAATGAGGTTGATTGTAAAAAGCGTACCGTCCGTCACGTCCTTGACGCTATTAACAGTGAGGCTGACGCCATTAACAGTAATAGAGCCTTTGTATGCGAGAAATCGTCCAAGTGTTTGAGGGGCTCGCACTTCCAGCAGCCATGATTCTCCAACCGGTTCAAACTTAACCACTTCACCGAGGCCATCCACATGACCAGATACCAGATGGCCACCGATTTGATCGCCAACACGCAAGGACTTCTCAAGATTCACCTCGCCCACAGCATCAAGACCTCGAGTTAGTCTTAAGCTCTCGCGAGAAACGTCCACGCTAAAACCCTTGGTATCTTTAGATACCACAGTCATGCAGGCGCCTTGTATCGCAATCGAGTCACCAAGACTCACATCGCCAAGATCAAGACCGCCAGCATCAATTTGCAAATGCACGCCTGCCCATGTTCCACCTTCGAATGGTTCGATTTTCTCTATACGACCGACTGCAGCGACGATACCGGTAAACATACATGAACCTCTTTACGCATTGAATTAAATCAAAAACAGCAATTTGAATATCTGAGTCAGTGCAACATCACTCAAGATGTATTTTTTTAAGGAGATCTTGCCATCGAGCTGCTACTCGAGCTCTTAATCGTACATCGGCACCAAAACGAGTGACATCAATAAAATCAAATCTCGGTGCTTGCGAAAGCTTATTCAAACCCGGGAACCTAGCCACACCCATCCCCTCGCCCATTAGCATTGGCGCGGTATAAACGATTAATTCATCCACGCAACCCGCTTGTAACAAGGCCCCGTTCATACCCGATCCCGCCTCGACATGAATCTCATTGTTACCATGCTCTGCTAGCCATTGCATCACGCCAGGTAAATCAACTCTCGGTCTAGAAGATGAGGACAGCGAAGTGGACGCAACCATTTTTAATTCTGGCATATAGACCACTTCATTATTTTGATCAGCAAGCCTGGTCGCCTTATCGCTATCGTGGGTCGCGATAAAAATGGTCGTACCGCCCCCCTGCAGCACGCGAGCACTTTCCTCAATCGAAAAACCCGGATCAATGACCGCGCGTTTTGGCTGCCTGGGCGTATCAACGTGCCTGACGGTGAGTTGAGGATTATCACTGCGAACCGTACCGATGCCCGTGAGGACCGTACAACTGCGTGCACGCCAGTGATGACCGTCTGCTCGTGCCTCGGGACCCGTTATCCATTGCGATTGCCTGTTGTGCAAAGCCGTGCGACCATCTAGAGATGCTGCGACTTTCATCCATACGTAAGGCACACCACGCGTCATGCGCGAAATAAAACCTGGATTGATCTCCAGCGCTTCATCTGCACACACTCCAACCGTGACTTCGATACCAGCCTCTCGCAAGGCTTGCATACCGCGACCAGCGACGCTTGGGTTAGGATCGAAATGGGCAAACACTACGCGGGACGGTTTTGCTTTGATGAGCGCATCAACGCAGGGAGGTGTTCGTCCATGGTGACAACACGGCTCTAGTGTGACGTATACGGTTGCACCTTGCGCTGTTTCACCCGCATGAGCTAGATCTCGCAATGCCATGACTTCTGCGTGCGGCCCACCTACTGGTTGAGTCGCACCTCTGCCCAAGACTGCCGAGCCACGCACAACAACGCAACCAACGCGAGGATTGGGCGTAGGCAAGTACAAAACACTCTGCGCCATTGCCAAAGCTTGACGCATAAAAAAAATATCTTGGTCGGGATTATTCACGATTTTGGACGCGCTAACGGACCTTGCATCTCGCGGATTGCGTCCACAAACTCGCCAATGTCCTCAAAGCTTTTATAGACCGATGCGAATCTGACGTAGGCAACTTTGTCGATTTTTTTAAGCTCTGCCATGACCAACTCGCCTAAGTAAGCGGTCGTTACTTCTCTCTCGCCGCTAGTCAAGAGTTTGTCTTCAATTCGCATTACCGTGGCATCAACCGTCTCGGTGCTGACCGGCCGCTTGCGCAACGCCAAACTTAAACTGGCTCTTAACTTGGTTGAGTCGTAATCATTGCGACTGCCGTTACGCTTAACAACCGAAGGCATTGAGAGCTCAGGCCTTTCATAGGTCGTAAATCTGCGGTCACATGAAGTACAGCGCCTGCGACGCCTGATGAAGTCTCCCTCATCGGCGCCTCGAGAGTCAACGACTTGCGTATCGGCAAAACCGCAAAAGGGACACTTCATTATGCCTTAGCGATAAACAGGAAACGCCGACGTCAGTGCGTTAACGCGCGCGCGTACCGCCGCGATATTGGCTTCATCACGAGGGTTATCCAACACATCGGCAATCAGATTTGCCGTCAGTTCGGACTCAGCTTCTTTAAAACCACGCGTCGTCATTGCCGGGGTACCAAGTCGAATTCCACTCGTAACAAATGGCTTTTCCGGATCATTCGGAATTGCATTTTTGTTGCAAGTGATATGAGCCTGACCCAGAACAGCTTCAGCCTCCTTACCGGTGATACCTTTAGCGCGCAGATCAACGAGCATCACATGGCTTTCGGTGCGACCAGACACGATTCGCAAGCCACGCT
>Ga0164297_10000566_pt1 | contig 45499 bp, 52 predicted proteins | sample GEODES058metaG_FD_113539 | JGI IMG/M metagenome (GOLD analysis project Ga0164297, IMG submission 113539) | Dystrophic lake water microbial communities from Trout Bog Lake, Wisconsin, USA - GEODES058 metaG | ecosystem: Environmental > Aquatic > Freshwater > Lake | place: USA: Trout Bog Lake... | reverse complement strand
TTCTGATCTCACCGGCATTACAACTCTTCTTCACTCATCATTCCCAGCTGAATCTGCTGCCGGCTATAACTTCCAAGGCTGGTCATTAACCTCAAACGGCTCAGTGATTTCGGGTGACTACACACCGCTTTCTGATGGGACGACGCTCTACGCGATTTGGCAGGTGGTTCCGCCAACTACCTACACAGTTCACTTCAATGCGAATGGTCATGGATCTTCAGTCGCAGACCTGACCGGAATTACGACCTTGGTCCACGCTTCATTTCCATCCGAATCTGATGCGGGCTACACCTTCCAAGGCTGGTCATTAACCTCAAACGGCTCAGTGATTTCGGGTGACTACACGCCACTCAGCGATGGAACAACGCTCTACGCAATCTGGCAAGTGATTCCAACTCCACCTTCCGCTCCCGCACTCCCGCCATCGCAGAGATCTTCTATTTCGTCAATATCTCCATCGTCGGGTACAGCAGGTGTTGCAACTCAAGTCGTTGTGAGCGGGATATTCAAAGAAACTATTTCGGGCGTTACGTTGAATTCGGTATCGCTTCCAGTCGGGAGTTGGATACAAAAGTCGACGAGCCTGACGTTAACAATCCCGGCGAGCGTTGCAGGAAATTACTCAATTCAGATTTATAACGGTGCATTTCCGTTCTTACCTATTCAGGATTTCATGGTGGTTGCACCAACACCGACACCGACGCCAACACCAACACCAACACCAACACCAACACCAACACCAACACCAACACCAACACCAACACCAACACCAACACCAACTCCAACTCCGAAACCTTCATCCGCCCCGACCCCGACTGCTTCTCCATCGAGCACTCCTACTCCAACCCCATCTCCTACACACAGTGGGCCGCTAAGCGCACCACATTCGCTTAAGGTTTATTTTGGTCTTGGTTCATTTGCACTGGATGCAAAAAACACCGCTACTCTCAAGAGTTTTGCCAGCCAACTGGTTGGACTCGGAAGAACAATTACTATTTCAGTACGTGGCTTTGCACAACCTACTCCAGGTACCGAAGCTACGGACCTCGTGCTCTCGAAACAGCGTGCAGCAACAGTGGCGCAGGCACTACGAAAATACGGAGTCACGACTCGAGTTGAATACAAGGGAGCGGGCCGCGCTCTCGTTAATCAAGCGAGTTCAAGATACGTTGATATAGTCGCTGAAAATGCTTAAAACCCTGACTTATTCTTGCTTCGCTGATTTATAAGTCTTGAGCGAACTCCCAAAGGTGACCATCGGGATCTGCCAGTAGAAGTGTTCTGATTCCCCACGGTCTATTCATTGGCCCATTAACTAGGTCGACCCCTAGTGATGTGAGGCGATCGGCATGCTCGTCGACGTTTGGAACTTGAATGGTAAATTGAAAGCTTGATCCACTGTCAGGGGCTGCTACCCGTGCAGGATTGATGAGGGAGGGGGCTTCTCCGATCAATAGGAGATTGATCATGGTGTCGCCAAACTTAAATACCGCCGAGTTTTCATCTTCGAATATCGGAAACTTATCAAATACTTGCAAGTAAAAACTCTTCGATACCTCTTTATTACGAATAAAGAGAGTCACCGCAAATAAATTCTGAGCAAAATCCACTGTGGGAGCCTAATCTCAATATTCGGCAATGGGTAAATCGGCTATTGCGTCGGTCACGTCAAAACGTTGCGTGGTAAAAAAATTGAGATTCTCGACGGCGGCAACCATTTCCTCGCTTCCTGCCAGAAGTGTGACATTGAAATCTATTTCAGTCGCTAATATCCACTTGCGATCTGCCGGCCACATCAGATTCGGGGATTGCTGTTGAAGGAATTCCCCCGGGTACCATCCGAGCTTATTGGACTCTTCGATCGGCCCCTTCATGAGCAAATAACCTCTATTGGGAAGGGTGAACCTTGGGGCATCGATAATTCCCTCCGGCAAAGAGTTTGGTGGATTCGGGAGATCCGTTGGTCTGCGGACAAATTGGCCTCGCCTAAATAAGTGAAATCGGAAGGAACGGAAATATTTCAACCGAAATTGATGAAGTCTTGGGTACTTGGCGGGGGCGAAATAGGAAACGGCTCCCGGATTCGTCCAGCCATTGCCTTCCCATAACGCGATGTAGCAGTCATGAGGTGTGCTGGTGAATTGAGAGAGTATGGTTATTAGTTTTGTGAAGGATTCAGGACCGAGATTTCCAGTCCAGTCGCCTTCATGTGTGTGTTGAATCATCAGGTAGTTTTCGAAACCTTTTGGAACAAAAATTCCGATAGTTACAGGTGTTTCAGCAAAAAGTACCCATGGGGCGAGTGAGTCTCGGATCCAGGCACCGACGCTGAGATCGCGGGCGACCTGGAGGTCGGCTTTCTGCAGGCCCGAGTCCATATCCCAAGGGTACTCGTCTGAAGTCCCCTGCCTCTTTAAGCATAAAAGTGCTACGTTAAATCCAGAGAACTGGAGAGAGCATGCACGCTTGGACTTGGTTAGCTATTGCCGGGGTTTGCGCTGTATTAGAACTTCTAAATTTTGGATTGGTTTTCGCATCCTTTGCTATTGGTGCGCTCGTAGCAAGTTTGGCAAGAGTTGCTGGCGCCAATGTCGCAGTTCAGTGGATTGCGCTCGCCGTTGCGACCGTATTGAGTTTGCGCTTAAAGCCAGTCGTTACTAAATATATTTTCAGAAAGACGCCGCCTTCGGACACTGGGATCGATGCGCTCATCGGTCACAAAGCGATGTCTACATCCGAAATTGATGATGCCCGAGGAACAATCTCGCTTAAAGGTGAAACCTGGACTGCACGCACCGAAAGCGGATCCATTGCGGATCGAACAGAGGTAACAGTTGTTCGAATCGATGGAGCGGTTGCAATCGTGACACCGCGTAAGAGTTCTTAATAAAACCTATAGGAATAACGGGGAGAGATAATGGCACTGTTAATTGCTCTTGGTGTGATCGTTCTGGTCGCGATTATTTTCGCCGTCAGTTCCATTCGTATCATTCCGCAGGCAAATGCTGGAATAGTTGAACGGCTAGGTAAGTACCACAAAACGCTTGAACCTGGGCTGAACCTTATTGTTCCTGGTATCGATCGGTTGAGGCCTCTAGTTGGACTTCGGGAAAAAGTTGTCTCCTTTCCGCCACAACCAGTTATCACTGAGGATAACCTCGTCGTTAACATCGATTCCGTCATATATTTTCAAGTGACGAATGCAAAGTCAGCTACGTATGAAATTGAGAACTACATCCAAGGTATCGAACAACTGGTTGTCACCACTTTGCGTAACTCTGTGGGCGGTTTGGACTTAGAAAAGGCTCTTACCTCCCGCGACCACATCAACGCCATTTTGCGTGGTGTCTTGGATGAAGCCACCAGCAAGTGGGGAGTTCGCGTAAACCGAGTTGAAATCAAGGCCATTGAGCCACCTCCCAGCGTTCAAGAGTCAATGGAAAAGCAGATGCGTGCAGACCGCGATAAGCGTGCCGCGATTTTGACCGCAGAAGGTGAAAAACAAAGTCAGATTCTGCGGGCCGAAGGTAATCGGCAGGCTGATATTTTGCGTGCTGAGGGTGAAGCCCAAGCCCGGGTGATTAATGCCGAAGGTGAAGCAACCGCTATCGCAAAAGTCTTTGATGCAATCCACGCTGCTAATCCAGATGAGAAGGTGCTTGCCTACAAGTACCTCGAACAGCTCCCTATGATCGCAAACGGAACGGCGAGCAAAGTTTGGGTGATCCCTGCGGAGCTTTCTGGCGCAGCAGCTTCGATTATTAAGGCTTTTAAGCCTCAGTAATTAAATGCAAATATTAGTTTTCAAATTTCGTAATAAAAGAATCCCGTTTCGGCCGGGTAACCGTAGCTCTCCGGGAGCATATCAACGCGAATTTCTTTGACTTCGGGTAGTTTGCTCGAGATCCAAACGCGGTGATCTCTGAAACGGTTGTGTTTCGCCATAGTCGCAAGTTGCGTTTCGGTGGCTGTATTGAAAATCCCGACGAACCGTGTAGCGCTTGCGAATAGGTTTTGCATATATCCGTCAAAACGTTCATCCTCGGTCAGATGCAAAATAACGTCCATGGATATTGCTAACTGAGCACTTACCTCAGGGCTCAGTTGAAAATTATCGGGATCATAGAGGAGAAAACTCTTGGATTGATCGTGCTCATACATTTTGCCGGTATTGGCGATTGCATCTGGAGATACATCCAACCCTAGATATTTGGAAATATTTATTAATCCAAGTTGATTTCCATCTCCTGAACCGAATTCGACGATGGATTCAATTTTGTGATCTGCTATAAAACGATTCAAGGAAGCTGCCTTATATTCCGCTAACCCTCCGTAAGAACCACTTCCGCTATTTCCGCCAGTTGCGTAGCGCTTTTTCCAATATTCCACCGAGTCGAATTCCATAGTTAATTGTATTGAATGAAAATGACTCTAGTGAGGATTGTGCAGGCGATCATGCTGGAAGTCGGATGATGTATTGATTCTCTAATATTTCGAAATTTCCGAGCGAATCGACGTTACTTTTCCCAGACGCAGCCAAACCTTGCTTTCGTAGAACTTAATGGCCGGAGAGTTTGAGTGAAACACCCATAGAGTCGCGTATGAATAGCCGAGTGAGATAAAGTGCGAAATAGCCTCATTCATCAAGCGAGTACCAATGCCCACGCCTAGAAAGTCGGGGTCAACGTAAATCGCATAAATCTCTCCGGAATTTATCTCATCCATATTTCGATTTGGTCCCATACTCAGGTACCCAGCCAGGCGACCGTCTATGAAGGCACCTAGGATTTTTGTATCCCTCTCCGGATTTGCTACCAATTCTTGCCAGCGGGTGATGGTCTTTTCTAAGCTCAAATTATTTAAATACTCATCGGGCATTTGGCCCGCGTACGTTTTTTGCCAACTTCTGATACGAATCTTGGCCAAGCTTTCTACATCCGTGAGCAATACATCGCGAACTTCCAGTGATTCGATATTCATATTAATTCCGGCGCCTTGTAACTTAGCCATGTCTCATCAATGGCGAAACCTAATTTGATTATTGTGGCTTTGCTCGCTTCGTTGATCGCAGCGCCACCCGTGGAAAATTTGCGGTCTCCAAGATGCGCATGGTGGACGACACCTAGCGATGCGATTGCAAACCCCAAACCTATACCGCGGTAATCCCGCCGGACGCTTCCAAAATCTATATTCACTCCGCGTTGACCTCTGGATGTAGCGCCAACTCCAACGAGTAGATCATCCTTATAGGCACCGAAGACCCAACTATTGGGGGACCAAAGTTTAGAGACGGAATCCAATGAGGGCATTTTGTGTTCAGTCGCCGGTGTGAAGGGGTAGTCGGCGTTGTTTGCTATTTCTAATTCCAGAACTTGTTCTGCGGTCTCAGCACTTAGTACCTCAAGGTGAAATTCATTTTCTATGGCCTTATTGATGGCTAGTTCATATGTAGTCAGGTTGAGTGGCTCTTTCAATGTCATGTGGGCACCCCATGACTCACCGACGATTACATATCCCAGGCCTTCTAGCTCGGCACATTTGGAATCGACAGACTTCACGATCTCGATCGCATTGAACCCGCCGGCGCCCATCGTCGCATAATAGATAAGAATGGTCGTTGGCAGAAGAGATCGCCGCTGATATTTTTGCACAATGAATCTGGAGCTCAAGAATCGGAAATTCGATTACCTCTTCATAGTCTTCTTCTGCTGGGCATTTATTACCTGCATCATTAGCGACGCCATCCCGACCCTCGGCATCGTGGAGTCGCCACATAGTTCGAACGTATTGGCTAGGTGGAATTATTCGTATGCCAGTGTGAATGATCCGCTCTTCTTACATCCCCCCGTATGGATGCGCTTTGTTACCGGGCTATCGGCTTTTGTGTATGCGCCTTTCTACTTGCTACTTGTCTATGCGCTTCTTAGGGGTAGGAACTGGATTCAACTTTATTCGGTTATTTATGGAACTCTCATTGTTGGTATTACTGGCGTAGTTGTATTCGGCGTTGAGTTTTTTGGTGAACCACAGTGGCGAACCCCGCATCCTTGGAGTTTCCTGGCATTCAATCTCACCTACGTCCTCATACCCCTTTTACTGATTATTCGTATGAGAAAGCCGGAGCCTTTTACTCGGAGCTTTTAAAGCTCTAAAGAGTTCTTCGATCCACGTTTAACTTGTCTACTGGATCACATTGAAAGGGTAATGATGTGACCCAGTAGATAACTCCTAAAGTGCTAGCCCCAGTGATTATCGGTGACGCACTTCGCGCATTCGAGAACAATTCTTGTATATCAGAAGTACATATACAGGATGGTGGTTACGGAAATGACGCGGAATAATCGGACACAAGTAGTAACAGCATTTACTTTTGCGATGGTATTGGTCGCAGGCATATTTAGTGCGAATTCCGCACAGGCCGCAGCGAAATCCATCAACTGTTATAAGGGCTCCGCTATGAAAGTGGTGAAGTCCGCGTCTCGAAAGTGCCCTACCGGTTGGAGTACGACAAAGCCCGCTGTTGCAAAGTCACCCGCTGCAACGGCGCCCGGAGTTAATTCAAAGACATTTACTCTTAACGCTACGTACACCGGAAAAATCTCAATGGTATGGAGCGATTCCGATGTACAAGCAACTAACGTAACTGCTACAGGTACCGGAACAACACTTGGGCTCACTCAATTGACCGGAAGCGGATCTTCATCTCCCGCAAGTCAGTGCAGCACAATTTCTGGAACAGGTTCTATCTCTGACGGTACCAATACATTGAAAGCATACTTTGATCCCGCCGCACAAGGATGCGCTAAAGACGGCGCTGCACCAACGACAGTAACTATTAACGGAAACATGGTTATAACTGGCGGAACCGGAAAGTACGCAGGCGCAACCGGAACTCTGAAGTTCACAGGAACATTCCCGGTCGATTCAACAGCAGCAGGTACGAATGAGACCGGTGCACTCACCCTTAACGTCTCTGGATCTTTCAACACGAAATAGTTCTCAATCTCAACTAAAGGAGCAAAGCAATGAAAAAAAAGAGCAGCACGGTTTTGATAGCGGCTATGGCCCTATCAGCCAGCGCAATAGTAGGAAGTTCTTCGGCCTTCGCCGCAGCAACTGCACCTACCATCACACTATCGGGAGGTAGCACGGTTTTCGGGCTCGACCCAGCAATCATCGTGGCTACGACCAGCGCCCCTGGAAACGTTGCATTCTCAGTTGGAAGCACTCTCATCGTTGGTTGTGAGAGCGTAGCTACCACAACGGTCACACCATTCTTAGCAAAATGTTCGTGGGCTCCTGCAGCTGCAGGTCCAGCAACACTCAACGCAACGCTCACGCCAACAGATACAACGACTTATACGACAGCCACCGCCGCACCTTTGAACGTAAAGACTGGCACGCCCGTACAAGGAGTAACGCCTTCTCCTATCAGCCTTTATGTTGACACTGTATTGGCAAGTGGTTCGACAGGCGTTTTGGCTCCACGATTTGGAGTGAGTTGTGCAATAACGAGTCAATTTATTGTTGGACAAACGATCGTTTTCCGTGTCTATGGAAATGACTCGGATCTCGGCGGCGCAGTTCTCGACACTTCAAATGTTGCAAGCGCCAACATCACAATTGCCGGCGTTCCAAACCCTATTCCACTCACATATGGAAATCACAGTGGAGTTGCATTCTGGTCAGGGGTGCTGAAGACCGGAACTACACCGGGTCTTTATAGCACGCTTGGTGTAATCAACTTCAAGGTGACGGTAACTACAAAAGATCAGAACTCGATCAAGGTTTTATCAACCAAGATTGTTCCAAGGATGCTCAATGGCCAACGTGTGAAAGATAGTTCTGGCGCAACAATTTATGATCGCGTCAGCTACTACCGCACAGTTCCCGTCTCACCAGCTCTCAAGGGTGCAGTAGGAGTATGGCAATCAAACTTCACTCCTACCTCTCAAGTAACTCTCTATGCAGTTCCTACTAACTAAAAAAGTAATCCACAACTACATACTTCGCGAACCAGTACGCGGTTCCTAACCAAACCTCTAGGAAGGGTCTACCATGAAAACGAAAATAGCAATAAGCAGAAGGTCACTCGTAATAAAGGGTGTGATTGCATCGCTCTTCTCTGTCTTCTTGGTAGCCCCTGCCCTAGGGGCAGATACCCAGGTAACGCCAATCAATTTGGTGACACCTTCTGGAATACCGAATGTTGCACCGCTTCCATTCACTGGGGTAACAGCGGCAACATTCACTACGCCAACAACAATGGCCAACCTCACGGTTACCCCGAATCAAGGAATAGTGGGGTCTCCGATGGTGGTATCCGGGACAGGGTTACCAGCCAGCACCTCACTTCAATTGACGTGGGGAACTTCCTCTGGCACCTGGGTCGCCGACGTTGAACCAAGTTCGGTGAATTACCTCGGTGATTCTTTTACAAAATTCAACGTCAATATGGCTACTGTGACTACGGATGCTAACGGTGCATTTAGCTACTCAACGACAGTTCCTTCAGACTTCGGTGGCGTTCACGATATCTACGCCGTTCAAAATGGCGTCGCTATTGCACACGGTGGCTACCAAACAACGAGGTCGCTGACAATTTCTCCTAGTAGCGGCCCAATTGGAACTCCGATCACAATTACCTATACCGGCATGGGCGCTACGCTCTACACAGCTGGAGCTGCAGTCCACTGGGATAACAGCATGGCGGGCGAGATGCAGGCAATCTGGACTCGCGGTACCGGTCAGGTTGTAATCCGCGCTGCCGGACCTATTGGTACTCACTATGTAAACGTGGGTGACGCAATCGGCGTTACTTATATGAACATCATTCAATCACCTGTTCCCTATGCAAATGGCGGATCGCTACCTTTCCAGGTCACCCATGATCCTGGAGTTGGAACACCTTCCGTTACCTGGCCGGCCGAAGTTCAACCAACCACAACGCTACGTACGACACTGAGCAACGTTGGGTTGGACCCAAATACCCAAGCCAATATGACTCTCTCCCAAACCAGCGGTGAAATTCTTACTAAGGTCACCGTCAATACCTCAAAGGTAGTTACAGATGGCACCTATCAACTGGTGTGGGCAACGGTTGTTGGAAACCGGGTAAATTGCACAGGTACTTGCTGGACTTTTAATTACATCCCACTTGGAACTGCAAATGTTGTTAACGGAAGTTCTACATCAACGGTGACTATCCCAGATAACTTGGGTGGATGGCATGTAATTCAAATGCTCAAAGGTTCGAATATCGAAGCTCAATCACCATTCTATGTAAAAGAAAGCATCATGCCTTTCTATAACAGCAGTGGAAAAGTCATCGGAATGGGTGTAGCAAAGTTTGATCCATCAACTTCACCAGACTCCGTGGCTCGCGGTCAAGCAGGGGACCCTGCAACAACCTTCAAGAATGGCGAGGCATTTACTATCAGTATCAAGGGAGTTGGTTGGACACAGCTCGATAATACGTTGGCTGTTACATATGACAACAACTATATTGGTTACGGCTGTGGCTTTAACTCCAATGGATACATGGTCATTAAGTTGATTGCGACTGGTGCTCCTGGTACGCACATCATCGATCTACACCCATTGCTTTACACAAACCAACCATCATTCGCTAATACTCCTTATGGAATGTTGCCGGTACTGTCTTCAGACCGTGACTTTCCTGGATTAGCCCTTGGATATCAGGTGCCTTCGTTCCACTTCGCAATCAGAGTTACAAGGTAAAGTTCCAGCAAAATAATTACTAGCCCCGCACTTCATCAAGAGGCGCGGGGCTAGTACCAATGAGACGGGCTATAGAGTTCGGAAGCCACCAATTCCAGCGACCGAACAAGACCATGAGCGCCGGGAGCAAGAGACCGCGAACTAAAGTCGCATCGATCAGTGCGCCAAAAGCCAGCCCGATACCAATTTCTTGAAGGCCAGCAAAGTGACTAAACGCTAATCCACTTACGGTTCCCACAAAAATAAGGGCAGCAGCCATTACGACCATGGCATTGTTCCTCATGCCCATAACTATTGCATCTTGGGCACTGGCGGATTCCTTTCGAGCCTCGGCAATACCCGCTATCAGGAAGACTTCGTAGTCCATCGAAATTCCATAGAGCAACATCAAAAGCAGCGTTACTGCCCAAGCTTCGATACTGGTCAAGTGGTACAGCCCAAACAGATGTGAAATCCGATCGGATCTAAAAATCAGAACCGAAATTCCTAGCGTTGCGCCCAACGAAATTAGGTCAAGGAATATTGCCTTCGCTGGAAGCAATACAGAACTAAATGCACGTGCAAGCAATATCAGAGTCAGCAACATGACCAGAATTAGCAACCATGGCAAGGTGTGAGTAAGAACGTGCAGTAAGTCCGAGCCTTGTGCCGCAGCCCCGGCGACATAAGTAGCTGTACCAGGCGCGAAGCCAAAGTGTTCCAGGTGAAGTGACCGCAATTTTGCCACGAGTGCAATGGCGTGTGGGTCACCAAAGCTGTGGCGCCCAACGACAAATATACGTAGATATCGTCCAGTCGAATCTACATAAGGGGGCTTGGTGCCCTTAGCGACGATGGAAACTTCGGGATCGTTCGCCAAGAAGTTTGCAAGCTCATTCACATGAGAGATATTTGTCAAACTTTGCGCTGAGTCTGCCGCACCCAAGTCGATTACGAGTTCATTGGGTGTAGTAACCCCTGGGCCTATTGCTCTAGCGACTGAAGCTATGGCTCGTTCTGATTCCAATTGCGGTGGAATCGCAGTCAGCGAGCTTGGGGTGAGGTGAAGTGATAGCGAGAAATATCCCAGGATAAGAAGGAGCGCGATTATTAATGCCGAGATGGTTTTGGGACGACGAATGCTCACTTCACCGACGCGGGAGAGTAAAGGCGCAACGTTGTGCGGAGCTTTTGAATGAGGAAAAAAAGAGAGTAGGACTGGCTGCAACGTTAGGGCACCACATACTGCAATCAATGGCGTCAATGCGACTGCGAAGGCAATAGACCTTATAAATGGTATAGGGATCAGCAACATCGTGGCCGTTGAAATGGCGACCGTTAATCCCGAAATTCGAACTGTGCGTCCCGCGCTTGCCATAGTTAGCCGAATTGCGCTCTCTGGGTCTCCTTCGGCCTTTTGTATTTCTCGTCTGAATCGAAAAATCATGAGCAACGAGTAATCGATCGCAATTCCCAAACCAACGAGCGTGGTGATATTTGGTGCATAGAGGACCATCAGGAAATGGCGTGCGTAAAGGTAAAGCAGATCGAGCGTCAGTCCAACCGTTGCAAAACCAAAGATGATTGGGATAAATACCTGCAACGAGATTCCTAAGACCAGAAGTAGCAAGAGAAGTGCAATGATTACGCCAATGTATTCTCCGCGATGCAAGTCTGAATTGAGGATAGGCGTTACATCACTCTGAATTGCAGAAGGGCCAGTCACCATCGCATCGGAGAACCCTTGTTTATGAAGTGCCTTTCGAAGAGGAGTTACATAACGTGATGCCTTGTTAAGGGGGAGACCGGAATCGATATTTTCTACAAAGTAGCCGGCGATCGCCTTGCTTTGCCCAATGGTGGAACCCGGAATTACTGCAGCAGCTTTTGCAATTCGATTCCCAAAATCCTTCATTTCGACTGCGTCTGCCGATTTAAAATTGTAAACAACGGTGAAGGTGCCTTCGATATTTTCTGAGAAGTATCTTGACAATATCGAGTTCGCTGCGGCCGACCCAGTGTTCGGTACAGACAAAGAAGTGCTCAGCTCCTTATTAAGTGCCGGCGTCAGAAGAAGACCCAAGATTCCAGCGGCTAGCCAGAACGCTAAAACTAGATGTCGATAGCGAAGTAGACGACTAATGAATGCGTCCATCCGCTAGTTAGTGAATATCAAGCATTTTGAGGGCGACCCGCACCAAATGATCCTCATCTAATTGTGAGCTAGGAAGTGCTTGGGTATCGACGACTTTGATGGGTATTTCAGGGTGATGTACTGTTACGAAGCTGAGGTACACCGAGATCAAGTTGTGCAATCCGCGGCGTTCGCCAACAAGGTAGATCAATTCATACGGGGCGAGGTGCTCTGAAATTTTCTCCATGTATTTGTCATTAAGACCGGACTTAAAGAGTGCAGTAAAGAAATTTGATCTATTGAGCGTTGACTTTGGCTCGGGCATTGAATCGACGATGTCGTAGTTGGAGGTCGGTCGAACTCCAGGATGCGCAGTTCGCTTAGGAATAGCGAGTGGGTTGTTAATGACAACGGGATGGGAGTGCTTGGAGATTTGGTCCTCCCAAATCCTGGTTCGCTCCTTCTCGATGACCACAAATGCTCGGGCGTAAGGCCGTACTGGCTCCATGCATAACCTCCTCAACGCCGTTGCGCTTAACCTCCAACTATTCTTTCACTTGAGCTCTCTTCAAATTGGCTTTCCACGCTCGTTTTTGCACTTGAATATAAGAATAAAGCGGTGACAGCACTCAAATGATTAATTTCGTCCCATTAATGTTCCCTCTGAACTTAAAAGCGAGGATACTGAAGTTGCGAAGAAGTTTATTCGCGGAACGGAGTGCAAAATGTCCACCTATGTCGGAAATATGCTCGTCGCCTTTGACGGTTCTCCTTCTTCTCAGACGGCACTGATGTGGGCTGCAAAATATGCCCCCATTATGAATCTGGAAATTATCGTTGTGCATGTTTGGGAGTATTCCGAGTCAACGCTCGATGTTGTGAGCGTCGGGTTTGGATCATCCGGATACGTTGGCGAAGGCGATCCAAAGATCTGGTCGCAAGAGATTTTGAAGAGCGGAGTCGCCGAAGTCTTTGGCCCAGATGCCAAAAATATCCAGACACGATCAATAGAAGGTGGAGTAATTCGCACCTTCGTTGACCTATCAAAGGAGGCTGAGCTCCTCGTGATGGGATCTCGGGGTCATGGAAAATTTGCGGACTTAATTCTGGGTTCTGTCTCGGAAAGCCTGACGGCGAAGGCCAAATGCCCAGTCCTTATCGTACATGCTGCCACTGACCGGGTGGCTGCTTAAAGAATCGATCTAATGCTGGGGTGCCTATTGGCATGGATAGAATTCCGACATGACTACTCGAATCTCGCATGTAATTGCTGGCAAAGAATGGACCGAACCCACTGAGAGAAGTGGTCCAGTTTTCGATCCTGCGACCGGCGTCGCGACTAAGAGCGTCGATTTTGCGTCAAAGGAATTAGTTGATCATGCTGTGAAAGTTGCAGCCGATGCCTTCCCTCAGTGGCGTGATGTCTCGCTGACGAAGCGGATTTCGATCCTCTTTGCATTTAGAGAGCTATTAAATGCGAACAAAGAGAAGCTCGCTGAAATCATTACCTCTGAACATGGAAAAGTTTTAAGTGATGCGTTAGGTGAAGTCACTCGCGGCCAAGAAGTAGTTGAGTTTGCCTGCGGATTGGGTCACTTACTTAAAGGTGGATTTTCGGAGCAAGTATCTGCGGGTGTCGATGTACATTCTGTGAGGCAACCACTTGGAGTAGTCGCGATTATCTCGCCATTTAATTTCCCGGCCATGGTGCCGATGTGGTTCTTCCCAATTGCGCTCGCCGCGGGAAATACTGTCATTTTGAAGCCGAGCGAGAAGGACCCTTCAGCTGCAAATTTCATCGCGGATTTGCTCAAGCAGGCCGGGCTTCCAGACGGCGTCTTTAACGTTGTTCATGGCGATAAAGAAGCGGTTGATGCCTTGCTCACCCACCCCGTTGTAAAGAGCATCTCCTTCGTCGGCTCAACTCCGATCGCGCAATACATTTATGAGACTGGTACAAAGAACAAGAAGCGAGTGCAGGCTCTTGGCGGTGCAAAGAACCACATGTTGGTCTTGCCTGATGCAGATTTAGATCTCGCAGCAGATCAAGCAATTAACGCCGGCTTTGGCTCTGCAGGAGAACGGTGCATGGCAATCTCAGTTGTGTTGGCAGTAGAGCCAATCGGCGATGAACTCGTGAAGAAGATTGCAGATCGCATGCCAACGCTGCGAACCGGTGATGGTCTTCGTGGTTGTGACATGGGTCCATTGGTTACCGGAGCACACCGTGACAAGGTTCGCGGATTCATTGATGCCGGGGTTGCATCTGGTGCCACACTGGTAGTTGATGGACGAAATCCAGTAGTGGATGGAGAACCTGGAGGATTCTGGCTTGGTCCAACGCTCTTTGATCATGTTAGTACTGATATGTCTATATATAAGGAAGAAATCTTCGGTCCAGTACTGTCAGTTGTCCGCGTAAAGTCATATGCCGAAGGCGTTGCCCTGATTAACGCACATGAATATGCGAACGGCACCGCAATCTTTACAAATGACGGCGGAGCTGCACGTCGCTTTCAGAACGAGATCGAGGTTGGGATGATCGGTGTTAACGTTCCGATTCCCGTGCCAGTCGCTTACTACTCATTCGGTGGTTGGAAATCTTCACTCTTTGGCGACTCACACGCACACGGCACAGAAGGATTCCATTTCTTTACACGCGGCAAAGTCGTTACAAGTCGTTGGTTAGATCCAAGCCACGGCGGTATCAATTTGGGATTCCCAACCCAAAACTAGTAGTCCGCTCTTGCTGATTCACGCCTGGATATAGCCGTATACCTAGGCGTATTTCAGGCGGCTCTCAGATTTCTCCCAGTTGTCACCGTTTAACTTCGGCCAACGAAAAGAATTTAAGGTAAGGGAGAAAGATCGTGACACAAAACAAATTCGTAAAAGTCGCATCGTGGTGCGCGATTGGAGCTGCGGCTTCAATCCTTCCTACGGGAATGAGCGCAGCGAACGCCACGACTGTGAAGAGCACAGCAAAGAAGTCTGGAACATTCTTAGGTGCATCCGCGATGACTCAATATGGTCCAGTCCAAGTTTCGGTAACTGTTAAAAAGGGAAAAATCACAAAGGTCTCCGTACCGATTTACCCAACTGAAAGTTTCCGTGATCAGCAGATAAATGCGCAGGCGATTCCCCTGTTGGTTCAGGAAGTCTTGCAAGTACAGTCGTCCAATATCCAAGGAGTTGGAGGCGCAAGCTACACCTCACAAGGTTTTTATACCTCGCTAGTCTCTGCACTCGCAAAGGCAGGACTTAAATAAGTTCCATGCGGGGATTTACAGCCACGCCTGACATAGATAGTGGACTTTTGATGTAAAAATGCGGCATGAAGCCTGGTCGTCTTGAAGCCTTTAGTGATGGGGTTTTTGCAGTAGCGATCACTTTGTTGGTATTTAACCTTAAGGTTCCCACCACTGCAGATGGTGGACTTGGCCGCGCCCTTGGCCATCAATGGCCTTCCTACTTCGCTTATGTAATCAGCTTTTTATCAATTGGCATTTGCTGGGTCAACCATCACTCGATTTTAGATCGCGTAGTTGTCGCTGATAGAGAACTTCTTTTCATAAATTTGGGATTGCTGCTTGGAATTGTTTCGATTCCTTATTCAACATCACTTGCAGCAACCTGGATCAATCACGGAGTTGATTCCAAATGGGCGCTCGGACTTTACAGCGGAATTTGGGTGTACGTGTCTTCAATGTACATACTCTTAATTAGGCACTTGATGTCCCACGATCACCTGGCATCAGATTTCAAAGGAGTGACGCTAAAGACCCTCTTGCGAAAGGGAATTATCGGATTAGTAATATATTTCTTCGCATTTTTATCCGCGTTGCTATTCCCTCTCATATCACTTGCTATTTGTTTTATTCTTGCTGCGTACTATGTCGTAGGAGTGAACGAAACCGATTAATGCGATGAGTTCGCACGTGGTAAGAATTATTGACTTCTCTTTTATTAATCAATCCTCTACATTTCCGATTGGTCACGAGTATCGAAGTTAAGCCCCGGCTTTTCGATCGGCAACCCTCCACCGCGGTGGGGTGCCCCGGGTGATGACCAGGCCAGAAAGTCTGGCAAGCGCGTTTCACGATGCGTAGTACAACCGTCTCCCATGACGACGGTTGTAGCTATTTGTAATTTGGAGGTGGGCAATGTCTGTAATTGAACATGCTGCGGTAATCGAGGCGTGGAAGCAGTGGCAGATAGAGAGAATCACCTCTCTTACAAGTGCATCAGGAAATCTTGCATTGATTCAAACGACGTGGTTTGAGAATAATGAGCGCTTTGACCCGGCAGAAATACTTGTAGGTCTTCCTGATACCGTCACAGCAACAACTTTGACGCGTAAAGATTTTTCAGGCGAAGTTATAGCCAACGGATACCGCTTATGGGATTCAAACTCAGAAGCAATACAAAATTTTCAGGGAGTTGAAAGTTTTGATTACGATCCGATTTGGGAACTTCGCGGAAAATTCAAGGTTTTTGATGGAAGTCTTCCAGTTCCGTTTGAATACCTCCGAGATAACGGTGGCACCAGAGATCTTGCTGTGCCAGGGGAGATCGAAGTCGAAATCGCCGGGGAGACCTACTTCCTTAATGCCTTTGATGATGATGGAAAACTTCTCCTTGTATTTGGGGATCAAACGAACAAGTCCGAAACTTACGGATCAGGACGCTTCTTGTTCGTTGACAGGCATCCCGGTACAGATGAAGTTGTCTTAGATTTCAATAGGGCATTTGTTCCACCATGTGGGTTTTCAATTCACTACAACTGTCCAATGCCACCAGCGCAAAATCGGATCAATTTTCCGATCAGGGCAGGCGAAAAAAACCCATTATTTCGCGCCGGTTTTATCCATTAACGAGTAAACACAAACTAACGAGCACTATTAATCAAAAAGGATGAAAATGACTACTAAGGTAATTATTCGAAGAAAGTTAATTGCAGCTGCTGTAGCTGTGGGATTAGCGGTGGCAGTGCTTCCATCCGGAGCTCATGCGGCCGATCCAACGACGGTCATCAATGTTGGCTCACTCTACGAACCTCAGAACCTGGATAACACAGCAGGAGGTGGCCAAGGTGTAACCGAGGCGCTGAATGGCAATGTTTATGAGGGCTTGTTCAAACTCAACGACGACGGGTCAGTTTCAAATTTGCTGGCTACCGGTTACACGGTGAGCTCGGACGGATTAACTTACACATTCACTTTGCATAGTGGTGTGAAGTTCTCCTCCGGCAAGTCACTCACATCCGCTGATGTAAAATTCAGTATCGAAAAAGTGATCGCACCAACTTCACTCTCTGCACGTAAGAGTAGTTTTGGTCCAATTGCGAGCATTGATACCCCGAATGACACAACTGTCGTGGTTAAGTTGAGCCAGCGATCAATCTCACTGATATACAACCTCTCCTACGTCTGGATTTTTAATTCCACGGCTACAGACTTTCAAACTCATGCCGATGGGACCGGTCCATATGTATTTACCAACTGGGTTAAGGGTTCAACTCTAACTCTGACTAGAAATCCAAATTATTGGGGCACTCCAGCAAAGAATGGCTCAGTTGTCTTCCATTACTTTACCGATGCAACTTCGCTTAACAATGCGCTCCTAACAAAGGCGGTTGATGTAATAACGAGTGTCCAGAGTCCTGATGCCCTCAAGCAGTTCGCATCGTCTGCATACAAAATCAATAATGGAAATTCTACGACAAAGTTGCTACTCGCCTTTAATGACCGCGTGGCTCCATTTAATAACAAGCTCGTTCGGCAGGCTATCACTTCAGCAATTGATCGTAAGAAGTTTCTGCAGTCAGTGTGGGGCAATTATGGTCAGGTAACAGGTTCAATGGTTCCGCCTAAGGATCCTTGGTATGAAGACCTTTCTAATGTTTATCCTTATAACCCAACGGCTGCGAAGGCTGAACTCGCTAAAGCTGGCTATCCAAATGGATTTACCTTCCGCTTAGATACCCCAACTTATGATCCACATCCAGCAGCTGCCGCTTTCATAAAAGCGCAATTGGCATTGGTCGGAGTTATCGTCAATATCAACAGCGTGACCGATGATCAATGGTACAACAATGTCTATAAGGCACATGATTTTGTGGCAACGTTGCAAGAACATGTTAACGACCGTGACTTAGTCTGGTATGGCAATCCCAATTTCTATTGGGGATACAACAATCCAGCCGTTACTAAATTGATTAACGCATCAGAGCAGGTTAGGTCACTTCGTACGCAGACTTTGGATCTTAAGAAAGCAAACGAATTAATTGTTGCCGATGCAGCCTCTGATTGGATTTACCTCTATCCTCAGATTGTTGTGGCAACTTCAAATCTCTCTGGATACCCAATCAACGGATTGAATTCACAGTTCTACGCGTATGGGATTGTGAAGGCTTAGTACTTAAGTCGAAAGGATCAGGTATTTAACTCTCGTGAATAAGTCGTTAGTTAGATACCTGATCCGTCGCTTTCTTATTCTCTGTGCCACATTCTGCACATCCCTTGTCGCTATATTCGTATTGCTTCGGTTAGTCCCCGGGGATCCCTCCGACTCGCTCATTCCCATCGGCGCTACTCCGGATCAAATACTCGCAGCCAAGCATCTCGTTGGGACAGATAAACCACTATTCTTTCAATTTACTCATTGGGTGACCCAGACTGCGTCACTTCACTTTGGGAATTCGCTGACCAGCGGCTCGCCCATTGCTCCTGAAATTTTCGCGCGATTGCAAATAACAATCCCTCTAACCGTTTCCGCATTCCTTATTGCCCTTACCCTTTCGATACCAACAGGAATAATTGCGGCTCGGAAAAGTTCTACGTGGTACGTCAAATTTCTGAACTATTTCTCACAACTAGGAATTGCCATTCCCGTATTTTGGGTGGGATTGATCTCTGTCTACCTGTTTGCGTTGAAACTGAATCTGCTTCCTGCAGGAGGCTTTCCAGCGACGAGCTGGCACGATCCTGTTGGTGCCATTAAATCACTAATTTTACCTGTATTAACGGTCTCTTTCGTTATGGGAGCGTCGCTGACGAGATATGTAAAGTCCGCGACTTTAGATGTTCTCAATAGTGACTTCTTGCGAACATCCAGGTCGCTCGGATACTCGTTTGGAAAGTCTATGTGGAGACACGGAATTCGCAATGGGGCCGCACCCGTGATCTCCGTGCTGGGTATTGAATTCGCTACGACTTTTGTTGGAGCCGTTGTCGTGGAAACGGTCTTTGCGCTTCCTGGGTTGGGCAGCTTGTTAGTAAAAGGAATTCAAGAGCATGACTATCCAACCGTTCAAGGAGTCCTCTTTGTCAGTACTTTGATTGTGATGATCAGTGGTTTTGTTGCAGACATACTTCAAAAGTGGTTGGACCCGCGACTTAATAAGTATTCGCAAGGTAGTGTCACATGATGAGGCCAATTTCTCGCAATTCAAAACTGCTGAGTGGATCAATTCTTGTAGCTTTCTTTTTCTTTGTTGCCATCATTTCACTCACATGGACGCCCTTCAAACTGGATGACATGTCTGGTGGAAGACTAAGTTCCCCGAGCTGGAGGCACTTCCTCGGGACCGACACCTTGGGTCGCGACCAGCTTTCCCGAGTCATGATTGGCGCTCGAATTGCCATAGAAGTTGGATTCTTGGCAGTATTAATTGGCATACTGGTCGGGGGGTCAATTGGAATCATCGCGGGTTTCGCTCGTGGGAAGTGGGATGATCTCTTCACATCATTTCTAGACACGTTGATTGCGTTTCCAACGCTCTTACTTGCAATGTTAATTATCGCTGCGCGAGGTTCATCGTTATTTTCGGGAATCCTGGCTATCGGGCTCGGAATCTCTTCGGTCTTTGCTCGCGTCACGAGGCTTTTGGTGAAATCTGTGCTTAGCAGAGATTTCATTACTGCGGCGAGAGTATCTGGAACCACTTGGCCACGTATAACCCTTATTCACGTCATCCCAAATATCTGGCCCACTTTATTGGTTACGAGCGCACTGCAGATTGGCGTCGCTGGTTTGGCTGAAGCAAGCCTTTCCTTCTTGGGATTGGGGGCGCCCCCTCCCAATGATTCGTGGGGTAGTTTGCTACAACAAGCACAAAATACTGTTTATTCAGCGCCGCTTTCGGCAATCGTTCCGGGACTATGCCTCGTACTTTTCGTCATCAGTGTCAATTTGTTGGCAGACGGGATTCGATTTCATTTCGATCAAAATTCCAGGGTTGCGCCATGAATATTTTGAACATTCAAGCTTTACGAATATCGAGCGAGGCAGGCGTTGATTTAGTGTCAAGAGTTGACCTCGAATTATCGGCCGGAGCACGTCTTGGAATACTAGGCGAGTCAGGCAGTGGAAAATCTTTGACAGCCTTAGCAATCACGAGGTTGCTCCCTCCCGCACTGTATTCAAGTGGTTCTATCAATTTGCGCGGCACAGAGTTATTGAATGTGTCAGAGAAGGAGATGTGCAAAATTCGTGGCTCGAAAATTGCGATCGTCTTTCAAGATCCACTTACTTCACTTGATCCACTCATGAAAATTGGAAAGCAACTCTCTTTGCCGCTCTCAAGATACCAAGGTGTAAAGCGAAGTGGGCTGAGAGTTGCCGTGGAAGCTGCACTCAATGAGGTAAAGATTACGGATCCCAAACGCGTAGCGCATTCTTATCCACATGAGATATCGGGTGGCGAACGTCAACGTGTAGCTCTTGCGATGGCGCTTGCCTGTCAACCAGAAATTCTTATTGCTGATGAAATCACTACATCCCTGGATGTAAGTATTGCTGCCGAAGTATTGGAATTACTTGACCTACTTGTCCGCACACGAAATATGAGCCTTATATTTATTTCACATGATATTGCGACGGTATCCCAAGTTGCGGACGACGCGATAGTTATGCAGGCAGGTGTAATCGTTGAAAGAGGAACAATTGCTGAATTGATTCGGAATCCGCAGGATCCATACACAAAGAAGCTAGTCAGGAGCGCCCTCAATTTGGAGACGGTCCTCCTGAATATTGCACAAGGAACTCCGCATGATTTCCTTTAACGCCGTTGATTTTTCCTACACTGGTAAATCACCTACCCTTTCCGACATTTCTTTTGAAATTGCTCCTGGCCGCAATCTCGGAATTGTTGGAGAATCCGGTTCGGGGAAAAGCACGATTATGAAGTTGGCTCTGGGGCTTTATCGACCAGGCAAAGGAGAAATCCAGTATCAAGGTGCCCCACTTAACTTCGCTGATAAGGCCATTGCAAAGGGCTACCGCCGAAACGTTCAAGCGATTTTCCAGGACCCTTATAGCTCGCTCGATCCAAGACAATCGATTTTGCGCGCAATCGCTGAGCCCCTGAATTCATTAGGAATAAGTGATGGAAAGCCCAAAGATTGGGTAGCTGAGCAGGTGAAACAGGCGCTCTATGAAGTGGGTCTCGATGACTCGGCTTTATCCAGATACCCACGTGAATTCTCTGGGGGTCAGCGACAACGTATAGCGATAGCGCGGGCGCTGATTTCGCAGCCCAGGATTCTCCTCGCGGATGAACCCGTAAGTTCCTTAGATGTGACAAATCGCGAGTTGATTCTTGAGCTCCTTCGTAAATTAAGGGAGAAACACGACTTGACGATCGCCGTGATTTCCCACGATCTTTCAATAATCGCTGCGCTTTGCGATGAGATACTTGTTATGAATCGGGGGAGGATCGTGGAACGCGGCACGAGTGAGCTTGTATTAGGCAATCCACGCCATCCTTATACAAAGCGTTTACTCAAAGCAATACCTAGGCTAAGCGCCCATCGCTGAAAGTTTTTTGAACGAGTTGGCGATAATTTCCGACAAAATGAGCATAATTAGCCCATGAAGAAGAGCTATCTCCCAAAATTGTCAAAAGATGCCCATAAGAGTTCTCATGGGACCGTTGCTGTCATCGCAGGTAGCCCTGAATTTCCAGGAGCGGCCGTACTATGCGTGGGAGGAGCAAGACGTGGTGGGTCTGGCTACATCAACTTTGTCACGTCAGATGATTTCACCCGTTCGCTAGTGCTTAACGCCTTTCCAGATGTTGTTACTCATCGAGCAGAGCGAGAGATCACCGCAGATGCGTGGGTCATTGGCTCAGGATCACCAGAGCTCGGTCGCAAGTTCTCGATTAATTCCGCAAACTATGCAGTTTTGGACTCGGGCGCGATGTCAATGGCAAAAGAGATCAACGCAAAATTTGTCGTGATCACTCCTCATGAAGGCGAAGCCCGAAAGCTCGGCTTTCCCATTAAAGAAGGCGCCGAAGGCCGTCGTGCGGGTGCGCTTGAAATGGCAAAAGCCCTCAATTGCGTTGTGGTCTTGAAAGGCAGTGGAACAGTTGTTGCCTCACCAGATGGCTTAGTTGCCGTAGATGAATTAGCGGGACCAGAGCTTGCGACAGCAGGTACCGGGGATATTTTGGCTGGACTGATCGGTTCCATGCTTGCAGCCTGGCAGCCTAAGGACCTCAAAGATGTAGTAGTTGTAGTGTTTAAGGCGATTACCGCGCATGCGCTCGCTGGACGAGCCGCCGCGGCCGAACTAAATCCAATCACTGCAACCGACGTGCTTGACTACTTACCAATCATTCTTAAGCAATAATAGAGTTAACTTTAATAAAACTCTTTTAGGGTGGTGAGCATGAAAAGCAAGATCATCACTGGCCTTGTAACGGCTCAAATTATTTTAGCGCCGGCTTTGGCGTGGGCAGATAACGGTAACGACGACGGTCGCCCGCACATTATGGATTCGCCTGACGACCATAGCCCCGGGGTTACCTTTGCAATTTTGATCACGCTATTGCTTATTGGATTCGGTGTCGGTTACATTGTCGGCAGAAGGACCCGCAAAAAATAAGTCGAAAGTAGGATTTTTATGGGCATGCACCTCAACTACAACCATAATGGCGTGAGCGGTGAGGGGTATTTAGCCCTTCCAGATTCAAAGAGCGGACCGGCAGTCATCGTCATCCAGGAGTGGTGGGGACTCGTTGGCCACATCAAAGATGTAGTTGATCGCTTTGCCGCTGCGGGTTTTGTGGCATTTGCCCCGGATCTTTACCACGGACAGGCGGCCGCAGAGCCAGATACCGCACGTAAATTAATGATGGAACTTGAACTGGATGCGGCCGGTAAGGAAATTGTGAACGCCGCGGAATACCTGACGTCACTTCCAGAAACGACTGCCCAACATGTGGGTGTTGTCGGATTCTGCATGGGTGGCAGCCTTGCAATATGGAGCGGAACCCTCTCCCCAACGATTTCAGCCACCGTTGGCTTCTATCCTGGCGCATCATGGGAACGTCACGCTCCGGTTTGGGCCAACTACAAAGGTAAGTCTGCGCTCATTCACGCAGCTGAAGGCGATGGGACATCGGCTGCACTTGGAATCCAAGAGGCGATTCGTGAGATCGGAAATGCAGGTGGTACTGCAACTGCATATGACTATGAGGGAACGCAGCACGCTTTCTTTAACAACGATCGTCCAGAGGTTTACAACGAAGTAGCTGCTTCGCTCTCGTGGGAGCGCACTTTAGAATTCTTTTTCAGCTCGCTCAAGTAACCACTGTCATATTCATCCGAGCTGGGTATGGAATAGGCTTCACTTATGAACGAATACGACAAGCCGCGCAAAATATCTGCCAAATTTTATAGTCTGATCATCTCTGCGATCATTCTTGCATTTGGAACAGGTTATGGATTGAGCCTTGTCGGCCAAGGGTTGCAGGCGCGCGCAGGAAATTCGGTCACAGTTACAGGGCAAGCACGGACCAGCGCATCTGCAGATAATGCAGTGTGGACTCTTAATGCGCAGGAGAGTTCGCAAACCGCTGCTGCCGCTGTGGCAAAAGTTGAGAATTCTGTCGCCGCACTCACCAAATATCTAACCGGTGGAGGAATTCCAGCAACTGCTATTCAAACCGGTGGCGTTAATACCAATGCAATCAACGAATATATAAATGGTAATGAGACCGGTCGCATTCTTTCTTATCAGGCGAATCAAAGCGTCACGGTACGTTCTAACGATGTAAACCTCGTTAATTCACTCAGTAACGGCATTGGCACATTGCTACAGACTGGTGTCAACATAAACAACTACGGTCCTCAGTACTACATTTCCAACCTTGCCTCTTTGCGCCCTACATTGTTGGCGCAGGCCATGGTTGATGCAAAAGAGCGCGGCATATCAATGACTAAAGCGGTCGGCACGAAGCTTGGAAGTATGATCGCTGTATCTAGCGGCCCAGTTCAAGTAACGTCTCCAGATTCGGTGGATACATCAGCTGGTGGAATGTATGACACAACAACAATTCCAAAAACTGTGACCGTTACTGTTTCTGTCAGTTTTAAAGTCAATTAACTATTTTTGGTTACCGCGCGGCTGGAGCCTTAAGTTCGGCATCTCTGGAGCCGGGATTCGTTGATTAATTTCATCTGCAAAATAAGGAAAACGATCGGACTCTGAATTCCATGCCGTGCGCATTTCGACGATCTCTTCGTGTGATCTGCCTATGAAATTCCACCACATAATGATCTCTTCATTAAAGGGCAGACCCCCAAGTAATACAAATTTTGCTCCAGATGTACTTGCTAAATCAAAGTGTGAAGCTCCCGCGCTGGTGTAATAAAGATGCGCATCGGGGAGTTCTTCGCCATCAATTTCGAGATCACCGCTCACCAAAAGTAACCCGTATTCAAAATCGCTACGCAATGGAATTTTCACTTCAGAATTGGGTGCGATATTAATTTCCGCGCCAACTAACGGAGAGAAAGTCCTTGCTGGTGAAACCCGCTCCATAAATTCGCCAACAAATACGATTCCCTGAAGTGCCTCATATTCGTAACGGGGCAAGTTCGAGTAATGATCAAAAAGCGGAGCAGTATTTCGATCATTATCAGGCAATACAGTCCAGAGTTGAAGGCCATGCATCTGCTTTGACTCGGGCAGCGATAGCTCTGAGTGCGCGACGCCGTATCCGGCAGTCATGATGTTAAGTTCCCCGGGATGAATTTCTTGAACGGTTCCCAAAGAGTCGCGGTGTTCAACGTCTCCTTCAAACAACCAGCTGACTGTCTGTAGTCCGGTATGCGGATGCGCACCGATGCTCATTGCATCTTCGCGCTCGGTCGGCCCGAAGTGATCAACAAAGCACCAAGCCCCGATAGTTCGAATGGATTTGTGCGGAAGGGTTCGCTTGATATCCGTTCCAGAGCGCACCGTTAACTTCACGAGCCGTGGATTGAGGATCAAGCGACCCGATGCGGTCGACATTAGTCCCGAGCCACCTGTAGGGGAGTTGCTCCAGTTTGCCGATGCAATTCGTCAAATGTCGTCGGAAAAACTGCATGCGGATGCCCCGCTGCTGCCCAAACAACTTCGAATTGGTCCAAGGCCGTATCTATAAGGACTACAGGTTCTGGATTTTCCAGTGTCCCATCGTGCTCCCAACCAAATGGGCTAACCCCACCAATACTGATTCCAGAGGCGGACTTAACGAAGTCAGCATCTGCGCGGTGGAGGCTTGCTACGCCTAGGGCTTCGGCAACGAGTTCGGTATCGACGCGATGGGCACCAGATGTAATAACAAGTAGCGGGCGGCCATCAGGAAGTTTGAAAACGATAGATGAAGCGATTTGTCCGACGGCAATTCCAAGTGCGGAAGCGGCCTCGGCAGCCGACCGAGCGCTCTCGCTCAATATTGTTATCTCGCCGTGAACCCCGCGCTCCTTCATTTCCGCCATGATCCGCTTTACCGAGGAGTTCTTGAGGACTTCTTCCATGCCGAAATATTACGCCGTAAATTTAAAATAGATCTCCATGAGAGTGGTGGTTAGGTCTAGGGTGATTACTAGTTGACTTCTTAAAGGGCAGATAAACCCTTGAGTTTGATGGAAAAAGGCAGGAGGATAAATGATCAGATTCAAAGGGCTGATCAGCATTGCAATCTTGGTGGCCTTTTTTCCCGCGCACCGCAGTTCCGTTCCAATTCCGATGGCTACAGGTGCTGGACTAGTCCACACACGTCAAGGTCCTTTTGAGCCGACTGAGTTTCTAGTAAATACTGCGTGGACAGGCATAATTCGTGGCGAGTTCACGATGGTTTTTGTCGGAGAAACCGGGGACGAAGTCAAGATAGTGCACGTTGGCGCAGTCCGCATTTACGCCCAAAACTACGCGGATACTCAAATCGGTAGAACTCGGTACTTAGGGCAGGTACTTACATCGCACAAATCCCCGCTCACCATTGAGGATAAAAGAGGCGATATCTTGAACTTGAAAGACTCTTCGGGACGAAAATATCGGTTTGACCTTCGCACCCTTAAACTTACTGAAGTGCAAAAACTCTGATGCATAAAATACATAAGTCCGAGATCTATGTACTTCTTGCAGGTGCCTGGGCTGCTTTTTTGATTCTCTTTGCCTGGAAACTTCATATTGTCTCTATTCAAGGGACGATTACAGACGATGGATCATCAGTTAGGTCGAGTACTGCTGCGATGGGATTGACGATGCCACGTGTATCAGTATCCACTTACTACGGACCAGCTGGTTTGGTCGTTGCAGCCGTACCGCTCCTTGTATGCCTAATAGTGTTTGTCCTGTTGAAACTTTGGAGTACGGATCACGATTTAATAGTCGGAAAACTGGCTTGGCTCTTCTCCTTTGCAGTTCTGGGGTTCGGTGTAGTTGGTTTCTTAACGTTCCTCTTCACCGCTGGTTTAGCCATAGTTCCCGTCGGCGTGCTCTTGATCATTGCTTGCAAAGAGAGAACGGGCTAGCCGAAGTTAACCATTAAGTGAAGGTTAGTTACGCGTTCACTTTTCCTTAAGCCTGATTCCATCGAGGTTGGGTTGGGTGACACCATGAAAAAGTTCATACCATCATTCACCTCTCCAATTCGTGCCAAAGGTAAGGGCTCGCGTATCGCGATCTCTGCTTTGGTTGCAACCTCTTTAGTATTCGGAGCAGCTTCACTGACTCCTTCCGCAACGGCTTCTACAAAGGCCCAGCCAAAGACAGCAGCACTTCCTGCTATCAAACACATCTGGTACATCATCATGGAGAACAAGTCCTACGATGCAACGTTTACTGGATTGAACAACAACACCTACCTTTGGAAGACACTTCCTTCACAGGGAACTCTTCTTACTAATTACTATGGAACCGGCCACTTCAGCCAAGATAACTACACCGCATTGGTATCAGGCCAGGCTCCACTTTATGATCAACAGAACGACAGCCCAACCTATAAGGATGCTGCTGGTGCAGTAATCACGGATAAGACTGATCCTAACTACGGACAGTTCAAGGCAGCCGGAGATCCTTACACATTGCAGGGTTCTGTTTATCCTTCATCAGTTCAAACAATCTTCAATCAACTTACCGCAGCAAATGTAAGCTGGAAGGCATATGCACAAGATTTGGGCAACACAGATGCATCAGGTCCTGCACACGCAGTGACATCTTGCGGTGCACCAGGAACCGATCCAACGAATAGCCCGGTTCCAAACCCAGGCGGAGCAAACGCAACAGACCAATATGTTGCTAAGCACTTCCCATTGCCTTGGTTCCACTCAATCATCGATAACGCTTCAACCATGTGCGATTCAAAGCATTCAGCGAACCTCTTTGATCCTACAAATGGTTTGTATGCAGACCTGAAGAGCGAAAGCACAACCCCTGCTTTCTCTTGGATCTCTCCAAATAACTGCTCTGATGCACACGATGCTGTTTGCTATGGAAATAACTTGTCAGGCGGATGGGTCGATCCAAATACACCTGCTGCGCCGCTTAACTACACCGGTGGACTTTACGCAGGCGATTTGTTCCTCGAGCACATCATCCCCGAAATCCAAGCTTCAGCAGCTTATAAGGACAACGGTTTGATCATCGTCTCCTTCGATGAAGGTTTCCCTGCTTATACCTTCACAGGAAACAGCTTCCAGAATGCTCCAACAAAGGTCTCAGTTGCTGCTTCACTTGCTGCTGACTCTGCTGGTGAGAACATCAACGGACAGAATGTGAACACCGAGCCAACTGGTCCAAATGCAATTGTTAAGACAGATGCAAACGGCAACCAACTTTATCCTGGCCCTGGATACAACGCATTCGTTGATCGCGATTCAACAATTCCAGGAATCGTAATGGGTGGAGCTTCACCTATCCCAGGTCCTCGCACAGATGCAGGAGCTACTGCTGATGGCAGCTCTTCCTACATTTCTGACAACGCAATTCAGGCCTACGACGAAGGTCGCACTGTGACTGGAACAAACATTCCTGATGGTGCAACAGTTGGTACTGTTTATGACTTACCAAGCTGGGCATCATTGCCAAAGACATCAACATCAACTTGCCCGAACTCTTGCGTGGTCACCGGTTCATTCCAACTATTGTTGAATGGTCAGCCGGTTGTACCAACAGGTGCGGTTTCAGGAATCACCCTTGGTGCACGTACAGCTCAGACAGATCCTATGTTTGACGCTACACATGCAACCCTGGGTGGTGGAGATGTTGGAATGGTCTTGATCTCAAAATTCAACAAGCCAGGTACAACAGATGCTACTTTCTACAACCACTACAGCTTCTTGCGCTCACTTGAGGATCTCTTCAATGTCGCAAAGGCATCACCAGGACTTGATGGCAAGGGACACCTTGGCTTTGCAGCACAACCTGGTCTCAAGGCGTTTGGAACAGATGTTTTCAACAACTAAGAAAACTGCGTTCCTCGTTCTTGCAACATTGATCGCGTTGGTTGGGGTACTTGCCCCAACCAACGCTTTTGCAACGAGCGGGAGGTCTGTCACTGCTTCTCCCTCTCCAAAAGCTTCACCCGCTATCCATCAAGTACTTAAGGCTTCCCAAGCCCACCCACAATTGGCGATCCCAGGCGACACTATTGATGTCACCCTGAAAACCGGCGTCACGCAAGTTCAATTATTAGGGCCTACTATCCCTCAAGTTTCTGCAGATGGTTTACCGGGAACATTCAAATTTACGTTCAAAGGCCTGTCTGGCCAGACCCTGGTTGATATTCATGATTTTGGAATCCTGGATGGGGAAGACACGTTGATTCGCCCCGTTCGATTTGATGATGGTTCTACATCTTTTACGATCAAGGCCGGCCAAACGAAATCGGTAAAAGTGACCTCATTTATGGCCGTTGGCACCGGCACATTGCGATGGGCTCCGCTCAATCACTATGTAGTCGACTGGCAGTTTGTAGAAGAGACCGCCTGACCTAGAATTACGGCATGTATATCCCGCCGATTAATCGTGTTGATAGTTGGGATGCCATAATTGAATTCGTAAAGGCTGGAAGGTCTGCGGATCTAGTAACTGTTGATCCGGATGGTTTGCCACTAGCCACTTTGATGCCAGCTATTTGGCAAAATGTTGATCCAGTTAATGGCCAGTTCGGAAAACTGGTGATGCACATGGCGCGCGGGAATCAACAGTGGAAATCCATTACCTCTCAAACAAAAGGACTAGCAATAGTTCGCGGGGCAGAGGCATATATTTCGCCGTCGAATTACGAAAATAAACATACCGATCACAAAGTCGTACCCACATGGAACTATGAGTCTGTGCATTTGAGCGGGATAGTTGAAGTGAGCGAAGATCTCACACTCCTACGCGAGATAGTCACCGAACTGACGGCGTTCCACGAACATACCCGTGAAGTTTCTTGGCTGGCTGCGGAATCAGACCCACACTATTTTGATTTACAACTAAAAGGTATTGTTGCAATTACGCTGCACGTTGAAAAAGTCGAGGCGAAATCTAAATTAAGCCAAAATAAATCTGAAGGTGACCGCGGTCGAATCGTCGCGGACCTCGAGAATTCGGGAATCCCAGGCGAATCAGTCATCGCTGAGAAAATGCGTCGTTTGCTTTAAACCTCGATGACGTTGAGTGGAGCTAATCCATCTGCAAGACGTTGTAGTTGTTGCTCCATAAATCGCATACCCCGTTTTTCAAAGGCTTCAGAGTCCCCGCCAACATGCGGTGTAATAAGTACGTTTGGCGCACTCCAGAGCGGGTGACTAGCGGGGAGTGGCTCAGGATCGGTGACATCCAGGGCCGCACTAATCCGTCCGGTATTTAATTCTGCGACCAACGCATCGGTATCGACAACCCCACCTCTAGCAACGTTAATCAGGATGGCACGATCTTTCAGAAGTGCGAGTCGCTTGGCATTAAATAGATGTTTGCTCTCGGCGTTTAGCGGAAGAATCAAGATAACAATATCGAGCGTTGGTAGGAGTTCGTCCAACTTATCCATCGTGAGTGAACCGTTCGATCCGCTTCGCGAAAATACTTTGATGTCAACATCGTACGGTGTTAAGTAAGAGATCATTGTTTGTGCGATGGAACCTGCGCCAATAATTCCTATGGTGCTGTCATTGAGCGAACCCATACGCTCGTGGCTCCAGCGGCCTTTTTCCTGTGCGCGAATGAAATCCGGAAATCCACGCTTCATAGCAATCGCCATTCCAACAGCAAGTTCTGCGGTCGAAGCGTTATGTACTCCTTTGGCATTGCAAAGCGTTATGCCAGGACGTACATAGGGAATCATGTTGTCATAACCTGCGTTAGGGGTCTGCAAAAACTGCAGGTTCGTCATTTTCTTGATTGGCCCTAAATATTCGTTACCCGTCATATACGGGGGAATGTAGAAAGTTATGTGTGAGAGATCCGAACTTTCTAGCGGAAAATTTTCAGGAGATAACCGCGTAAAGCCTTCGGGAACCATGAGATCAGGCCATTGACTCCAAACAACGTGGTGCACCATTGCCATCACTCTTCTCCGATATCTTCATTCCATACATCCGGCTTCTCTGCTATGAATTTCGCCATCAGATCCTTGCACTCTTGTGAGTTCAAATTAATTACTTCAACACCATGTGATCGCAACAGATCTTCGGCGCCCATGAACGTTTCGTTCTCACCAAGTACGACTCGTGGAATTCCGTATAACAAGATTGCTCCAGAACACATGTGGCAAGGGGAGAGCGTGGTGTACATCGTCGACTTGGCATAGACGTTAGCTGGTAGCCGCCCGATATTTTCTAGGCAGTCGGTCTCACCGTGGCGAATGGCGCTTCCCATCTGGACACGCTTGTTATAGCCAACACCCAGTACTTTGCCATCAACAACCAGCGCACCTCCAATTGGTACACCACCTTCAGATGCCCCCACGCGCGCAGCGGCTATTGCATGCTCCAAAAAGTCCTGATCTGTCATCCCCATGTGAGCTTCCCGTTTCACTCGTTTCTGCATCCTGCGACTATGGGCTTAACTTTAAGTGAAAAAACCGCCGTGTGTGACTCTTCAGTAACCATTTTTACAGGTAGCGTTTCCCCATTCCCCCGGTCTATGAGCCGTCATTTCATACGGGGTCGCAAACACCCCCGATAACAAAATTAGGAGGGATGACTCATGTCTAACCTGGAAATTAGAGAAGGTGAATACGGCGACAAAGTCCTTGCACTTGAGCCTGGCGGGATTGAATCAATTCCGTTAAAGGATCGTCATGGCAAAGCAAAGAACCTCTTTGCAACCTGGGTTAGCCCAAATATGGAATTCGCAACGGTGTACGTCGGAGCCCTTGCCGTAATTGCCTTTGGATTAAGTTTCAAACAAGCTGTTGCAGGCATTCTGCTCGGTAACTTCTTGGGCGCCCTCGGGCAGTACTTTTTAACGCAAGATGGACCTAAGTACGGCGTACCCCAGATGATCGTTGGGCGAGCAGCTTTTGGAAAAATTGGAAACATCATTCCTTCAGTTTTGAACGCTGGTGCAGCAGGTATTGGCTGGTTCGCCGTTAATAGCGCATCAGGTGCCTACGCGCTCTCGACCCTATTCTCTAAGCTAAGTGTGGTTACCTCACTCGTGCTGGTCGTCATCGTTCAAGTGGTCATTGCATTTATTGGCCATAACTTGATCCAGAATATTGAAAAGTACTTATTCCCATACCTCATCGTCGTTTTTGCGATCGCCGGCGTTTATGTCTTCACGAATTCAAAGACACATTTGGGCCATGCTGGTGCCGGTGGCACTCCAGGAGCTTTCCTAGTGCTTACTGCAGCTGCCTACGGTTATGCCGCTGGCTGGAATCCATTCTCGTCAGACTACTCACGTTATCTTCCAACATCTGAAAGCCCCAAGAAGGCTGGAACAGCCGCAGGCCTCGGCATTTTTATCTCTGCAGGAATTTTGGAAATTGTTGGAGCTGCAGCTGGTACAGCAGGATTACATAGTTTCGACTCTGGAAATCCAACCGGTGACTTCACTGGCTTAATGCCAAGTTTCATCGGAAAGCTAATCTTGATCGGGATCGTCCTTGGATCAATATGCGCAAACGTCCTCAACATTTATTCTGGAGCCGTTTCATTCTTGGCAATCGGATTTAAATTAGGGTCAACATACCGTCGTGGCGTAACCGCGATTATCTTTGGTATCGCCGGATTTGCTCTCGCGCACGCAGCTATCAATAACCCAGCCAATAACTATGAGAATTTCTTGCTCATCATGTCCTATTGGATTGGGCCTTGGCTTGGTGTACTTACTGCAGACAAGGTATTGCGCAAGGGTTCTTCAATTGAGCGCCTTCTTTTCGCTAGCCGTGAAAACATTGCTGGACCTGTCGCATTCGTGATTGCTACAGCATTCTCCATTTGGGGATTCGTCAATCAAACATGGGGACACGGAAAGTCATTTAAGTTCGTAAGTGGTTATTTTGTAAAGCGCCACGGCAGCATTGGTGACATTACGTTCCTCGTCGGATTCGTTCTCGCTTTTGTTATTTACTTCCTGCTAGCTGGCAAGAAAGTTAAAGCCGAAAGTAATTAATTACCAAGAAGTGTGAAGTGGGCGTCCTTCTGCATAACCCGATGCAGATTGGATGCCCACAACGCATTTATCATGAAATTCGTTGATTGAAGCAGCTCCTGCATACGTGAATGATGAACGGACTCCAGCAATAATCTGATCGATCACATCTTCTACACCTGGACGTGCCGGGTCGATATACATCCGGCTCGATGAGATACCTTCTTCAAAGATCCGCTTTCGTGCGCGATCAAAGGCGCTCTCAGTGGATGTTCTTGCGTTCACCGCACGTGCTGAAGCCATTCCAAATGACTCCTTATAGAGCTTGCCGCTCGTATCGCGGATGAGATCCCCGGGACTTTCTAACGTTCCTGCAAACCAGGAACCAATCATCACTTGTGACGCACCAGCCGCGAGAGCCAATGCAACATCGCGTGGGTGGCGAACTCCACCATCTGCCCACACATGCTTGCCCATCGAGCGCGCTTGCGCAGCACATTCCATGACAGCTGAAAATTGTGGACGGCCTACGCCGGTCTGCATTCTGGTCGTACACATTGCCCCGGGACCAACGCCAACCTTGATGATGTCTGCACCTGCTTCAATCAAATCCTTTGTACCCGCAGCTGTAACGATATTTCCCGCAACGATGGGAACGTGTGGGTTAAGTGCCTTGACCGCCTTGATGGCTTCGATCATTTTTGCTTGATGTCCGTGTGCAGGATCGATCACTAGGCAATCTGATCCCGCATCTAGGAGGAACTGTGCCTTCTTTGCTACATCGCCGTTGATTCCGATTGCGGTTGCAATGTGCAGGTCACCCTTCGCATCAATTGCTGGACTATAGAGTGTCGCACGAAGCGCACCAGCCTTCGTCAAAATTCCGATGAGATCACGGTTCGCGTTGACGATCGCAGCGAATTCGCGGCGACTTTCTTCCAGCGCTTCAAATGCTTCTCGAGGGGCAATTGTCTCGGGAAGGGTCGTAAAATCGGTATGCATTATCTGGCGAAGTTGGGTGAAACGATCAACACGTTCCAAATCACTAGCAGTGATCACACCAACGGGCTTTGTGTTTTCGACTACGACCAGGACGCCATGTGCACGCTTGTTGATGAGATCCAGGGCGCTGGCAGCAGTTTCAGTTCCTTCAAGGGTTGCAGGGGTTTCAAAAACTATGTGACGAGTCTTTACCCATGCAATTACATCCGCGACAATTTCAAGCGGAATATCTTGGGGGATAACAACGAGCCCACCGCGACGAGCCACAGTTTCTGCCATCCTACGTCCCGCAATTGCAGTCATGTTCGCTACGACGATCGGAATAGTGGTGCCGGTGCCATCATCGGTCGCGAGGTCCACATCCATTCGACTGGCGATCTGGGTGTAATTGGGAACCATAAACACGTCGTCATAAGTGAGATCGTGGAGTTGGCCAGGGATTGGATTGCTTAAGAAATGCACGTTGCCTAACTATACTCCTGACGGTATCGTTGAAGCATGTTCGGGATTGGCTTTGAGAAGCTTATAGCGCTTGCGATATTGGGCGCTGTGCTCATTGGGCCCGATAAATTGCCACAATTTGCGGTTGACGTCGCCAAATTCATTCAAAAGGTCCGGGGAATGAGCCGTGAAGCGATGACGGAATTTAAGAGCCAATTGGGGCCAGAGTTCGCAGATTTAGAGATTCAGGATCTGAACCCAAAGACCTTCCTTGCAAAGCATATTGATGACATTGCGGCGGATACCAAGAACATCGCAAAGGGAGCTTCAGCGGATTTGACTAAAATTAAAGAAGAAACGAAGATCGATCCCGACCTGCTTTAACGCTTTTTGATCGGTTTTCTATCAATCTTTCCAAAGCCGATTACTAATAGTTCCCCAAATCCGAAAATTACAGCGACGCTTATCGTCCACACAAGCACACCTGCGCTCGTGAGATCTAAGAATTTGTACGGCCATTGTTTGATGGCTAAACCATGAATGACGGTGTAAATCACGTAGATGATCGGAATGGTAAGAATCTGCAACGATTTAGCTGGGTTTATAAATCCACGTGGTCCTCGCTTCACCCAGAGCCAGATATACATCGCAGGTGCAATAACATGCATCAGGGTTGAGGTTAGCCAGTACCAGCCTTTCGGCGGAAATGCCGGAAGGAGGACTAAGTTATAAACCAAACCGGTAACAGTGATCATGATCAGTCCGCATGCAAAGAGGACCTTAAAACGTTCCGATACCGCTTTTCCGCGAGCAAGAACCACCGATACATATACAACCAGAATATTTGACCAGATTGTGAAATAGCTAAAAAAATCGACGATACGAACCGGGGCGGTATTTTGATGGAAGAGCGTCGGATCCGTGACGGTAACTGAGTCGATGTTGCGCGCAGTTAATATCAAAGATAGACCCATTCCAAAGAGTGCAAAAAAGGCAAGCCACGCATATAAGCGTTGACTTGCCTTTTCGAGTAACTCCATTAATTAGTCTTTTTTAGACTTCTTTTCTTGCTTAGCTAAGCGCTTCTCTTTGAGAGAAAGCTTTGGCTCTTTCTTGGTCTGGGCATTGCCCTTTTGTTCTTTGTTTGCCATTTTCAGCTCCTTTGTAACCTGTGCCAAGGGTACCTGAAATAGCGTAAATAAAACCCCTACAAGTAAAGACTTATACGGGTTTTATTTGAATGACGTTGCCAATGCACAGAGGATTCCTGAAATCGCGATCCAGGTGAACCACGATCCAGCGGTACGTTGCCGCCATTCTTCGAGCGTTGCATCGATTCGAACGCGACGACCCCGCAGAAATAGTCCCAGTGCTACGAATGCTCCGATGATGTAATGGAACATATTTGCACCTGCAACGAGCACCCAGTTGGAGGCGTAAGCGCCGTTATAAAACGGGCGACCAGCATCATCGTGCGCAATAAACGGCATATGAGCCATTTGGTGCCATTGATATATTCCACCCACTAGCAGCGCAAGAAATACCAAGAGCCTCGTCATATTTCGAGCGGAAGCGTTCTTCTCTCCGATTCGGTGCACAATTGCCGCAACGACCAATCCTGCTGCAGCAACATAGCCAGACGATGTACTAAAGGTATGAACTCCTTTCGGGAGCCAAGCATGATTTGCATCGAGGTTACGTAGGTAGAACCAAGAGAAAATCATTGCGAAAACAAACGAACCATCCGCAACAATGAGTAGGCGTACTCCCAACCTTTCGCGGCGACCTACTGCCTCTGGCGAGTCGTGATGGACGTGAAATTGTGTGTCGTGTGACATTATTTAGCACTCCTTCCGTATCCATATGGATCACTCGTGACAACTGGTGGGGTTTCGAAATTAGTCAACGGAACTGGATAGGGAACTGTCCACTCCAGAGTTTTAGCTCCCCATGGATTCATAGGAGCAATCTTTCCGTTCCTCCATGAATGAATCACAGACCAGAGCAGAATGATCATTCCGAGTCCAACGCTGTAAGCACCCATAGTGCTAATCAGGTTGGCGTGTGCAAAGAGATGTGCATAGTCAGCTACGCGACGTGGTTGCCCTTCGGCGCCGGCCATAAACATGCCCAGGAATAAGACGTTAAAACCGATCTGAACAAACCAGAAAGATATATACCCGCCACGTTCGTTGAGCATGCGGCCTGTCATCTTTGGGAACCAATATGCGAGACCAGCGATTGCTCCGGTCAACGCAGCACCCATCAATGTGTAGTGAAAGTGTGCTGTCACAAACATCGAGCCATGTAGGTAGCTATCGGCTGGAACGTCTGAAAGGTAGATTCCTGTAATTCCGCCGATAAGGAAGTCCCAGATGAAGGCGTAAACCGAAAGCATCGGAAGTTTCATCCACGGTTTCCCACGCCAAAGAGTTCCGATGAGCACGAGGAAGAGGAGGCCAGTCGGAACCGAGATGAACTCCGTTGTCACCATGAATGGACCATTCAGCGAAGGCATCCAACCTGACATATACATGTGGTGAGCCCATACGAGCACTGACAAACCAGCAATACCGGCAAAGCCTGCTATGGCCGCGTTGTAGGAGAAGAGCGGTTTGCGCACAAATACGGGCGCAATCTCCATGAGAGCTGCCACACCAGGAATCAAGATCACGTATACCTCAGGGTGTCCCATGATCCAGAACAGATTCGCATATAGCCAGCCACTACCGCCGACATTTGCATCATAGAACCCAGTGGCAATAGTGCGATCCATAGCAGTTTGAATCATCGCCGCCATAAAGGTTGGGAAGGCTGGGATAGCCAGCGCAACTGAGATCGTGGCACCAATAACGAAGATTGGAACGCGATTCCACTTCATACCTTTTGCGCGCATTGCAACGACAGTGGTGGTGATGTTCATGCCAGCGACTGCTGTCGATACTGCAAATATGATGATGGTCGCGACAAAAGCATTCATGCCAGGGCCGGCTTGATCGCTGAGCGGAGCGTATGCAGTCCATCCAGTAGGAATTCCACCGAGGAACCATGCGCTACATAGAACTGGAATAGCGGTGAAAAGAACCCACCAGCTCAGCGCATTTAGGCGAGGGAAGGCCATATCTGCAGCGCCAATCATGATTGGCATGATGTAGTTACCGAAAGGACCAGTAGCAACAATGATCATAGCTACGATCATTGTTATTCCATGAAGTCCAACGAGTGAGTTGTAAACGACAGGCGTAACGAAGTGCGAACCAGGAGTAGCCAAGTTCGTACGGATCATCATTGCCATAGTGCCGCCGACTCCAAGCATCGCCATGACGCCTACCAAATATTGAATACCGACTACCTTGTGGTCGGTGCAATATCTAAAGTAACGAGAGATGCCTTGTCCGTCACCGGCAAGGTATAACTGCTCCTCGTCAGTCAGATCTTTGCCAATCAGCCAGCGGAACGGTCCGATGAAGGCACCAATTCCGACGAGGAAGCCAACGCTCCAAGCGAACATCGACATTAAGAGAACTTTGTTTACATTATGGGCATCGGTCATATCGCGACCGGCCTTCATTGCGTAATACGTTCCCCAACAGAAAATAATTCCAACAACCATGCCCGTTCCCATATTGAGCTTGGTGATCAAACTCTTGTGTGGGTTAGGCACCGGACGTGAAGCGGCTGGTGAATGGGAAAGTGTTGTCATTCTTGGACGCCCCCTGTTGCTTGAATAGATGAAACCCAATTATTGAAATCAGTAGGCGACTGAACTGCGCCGCTGGTCTCCATATATGCGTGATACAAGCCGCAAAGCTCTGCGCATTTCACATCCAATGGGCCCACTTTTGTGGGATCGGCGTGTGCAATCGTTGTTACCAACCGATTGGCATCAATCTTTACTCCAAGCTGTACAGGCCAGAACGAGTGATTGACATCGTCAGAGACGACGTTGAAAGTCACTGGTTGATTGACCGGCAAGTTCAAAGTGTGTGTATGAATGTTCTGCTGTGGGTAGTAGAAAGACCAGACCCATTGCGAACCAGTCACATCGACTATCAGCGACTTAGGTGCATCCGTTGCAGCAGCGATTGACTCAGTGTTCAGCGCTACGAGCCCCCACACGATTGCAACTGTGCAGAACAATGCAGATACCGCGGTCCAGATAATAACGACCGGTGTATTAGTGCGAATTGCAATGCCATCTTCTGGAGGTGTATCACCGCGATGCATTTTCATAAATGATTGAGTTGCGATACCGAGAACGACGCCTGCGATCGGCGCCGAGATCACGGTAAACCAGATCAATATGTCTTCCTCTGATTGCATCTGCTTGCTCATTACCTTTGGCATCCAATGTGGATAGGCAAAGCGTCCAAGCACGATGAAAATTATTGTGTACGCCAACCCAAGAAGTACGGTTTGACGAACATCTTTGCGATTAATGAAAGTTGTTACACGCGCACCTGGAGTAGGTGGAAGCGCCTCGGCATCGTCCATGTCGTGAGAATTGTGATCAGCCATTTACGACGGTTACCTTTCCGCTCATAAAGCCAAGTTGACCCATGACAGCTCCAAAACTTTGATATGTGGAGTCGCCACATGGATATTCGCAGTTCCATACATAGTGACCCGCGCCTTTAGTGAGGAACGAAAAGGTCACCTTGTGTCCGACTGGAAGTTTTGTTGGGTCTGCGTTGTATGCCTTCATTTCGGCATCTGTATTAACAGGTAGGGGGATGTTGACGAAGAGGGGATCTTGTGATGAAGTTGGCAAGCCATGGAGAGTAAATGTGTGTTCAACTCCGTCTGGTGGCAAGGCTGTCTTCGAAGTGCCATCGTAACTTGCAGTGCCGTCAACGGTTCCAACAACATTTCCGAAGTACGGTGTATTGAGTTTTTCACCGCTGTCATAAACGGTCAATGTCATCGTGATGTAAGAGTTTGCCGGAAGTACGAAGTCCGTATAAGGACCGTATGAAGGCCAACTTGGATGACCGCCATCGCACGTTGCACAATTACCGTGCGCCTTTGAGTTAATGGGATCTGGATAAACACCATCAGAGATCACGTAATGGTTATATGTCTTTCCGTCAGCTGCAACAATTGTTCCAACTTTTGTCGCGTAGTGTGCTGGTTGGGGATCTGCTGAAATAGTGTGGAGAGTGAACCCAACACCGGCAACGACTCCAACACCGAGCACAATTGCAAGGAACGCTCCTAATGAGGTCCTCGCCTTTGAGGGGGTGGCCGTATCCACAAAAATCCTTTCATCATTCAATCGATATTCACTTGATGTCATCTGACCCAAGGAACTCTGCAATTTTTTATATAGCGGACTAAAGGGGGCAATTCGGGCAAAACTTCATGAACGCAGGGTACGCTTGAAATGTGATCTAGGGAACAACTAATCGCGAAATAGATGCAAGTAAATTACCTAGTAAGTGCTGGCACTTATACCGGAATTTTTCTGAGAGTTTGGTGGGAGATTTGAAACTTAATCCAATGTGGGACGTCCTCTTTGGACTGCTTCTAGTCGGCCTCGGATATTGGTATTTGTCCGAACGAGAGTCTCGTAAGGCTGTCTCGAAGGTCAGGCAATCACTATTTTTCGGTGGCCTTGTTCTGGCCTTCGTCTTGCTTGTCGGCCCAGTTCCGCACAAGGCGATCACCACCTTCTGGGTTCACATGATCCAACACATAGGTCTCATGATGTTGATTTCACCGATGCTAGTACTGGGGTCCCCGGTCAAAATTGCGGCTAATTCCGCTCATCCAATGCTACAAAAATTTGTCGCGAAAGCACTCGGTGGCACCATAGGAAGATTTCTATTCCGAGCCGAAGTCAGCTTTATTATCTTTTTGGCGATATTAATTCTTACCCACTTCTCACCGCTCGCTAACCTGGGCATGACCAACCCGAACGCTCACTGTTTCGAGCTCATCCTTTTTCTCTTGGGTGGGTTCATTTATTACTTCCCGGTTATGGAGGGCAACCCCCATGTAATCGAAGTACCTTTTGCCCATCGCGTGATCTCTCTCTTCGCCATGATGTTGCCGGAGACCATGGTCGGCTTCTTCCTTTACTCGGGTAATCGAGTGCTGCATTCGCTGCCTGGCAAAGTCACCATGCAGATGGGGTTGGCCGATCAACATAAGGGCGGGGCGATTATGTGGGCAATGGGAATGCTCATTGATACAGTCTGGATTGTGTTGGCAGCTAGAGATTGGTTCACCCACGAGCAACAATTGGCGGATGCCGAAGATGAACTCTGAGCCGCACCCCAGCCCCACTCCAGGTTCTGAACCCGATCCCAAGCGCAAATGGGTTTTGTGGGGGCTGCCGCTATGTGGGCTAATGGGGGTCCTTGAATTCAACCGGGCTCTGGGTGGAAATCACCTCAGTTGGGTTTACGTATTTGAATGGCCATTTTTTGGGGTTTTCATTTATTACATGTACTGGAAGCTTTCGCAGCCGCAAGAGCCTTACGATGACTCAGAGGATCCGAAGCGTGAAATAGAATAAGGGAACCCGAGTAAACTTCGTGCATCATGTTTCAACTGCTGTCACTTGGGACCGAAATAACATTTTGGATTCTCACACTTGTGGCCCTTGCCCTCACCGTTATTTATTGGCATAAATTTTCTGAGATTAATTGGAAGACTATAACTTCGCGGATTTCGCTCATACTTCTCATTCAAATTTTGGCTTTAGCTTCTATGGGGATCACGATCAATCGTTACGGTGAATTTTATGACTCTTGGTCAGATCTATTTGGAGCACAAGCCCAGTATCAAAAAATTGCCCTTAGTCCTTCGACTCTCTCGCAATTTAGTCAGAAGGATCTTGATGCTGCAACCCGTACTAAAGGCGGAAGTTTGATATTTCGTGAAGTGATACAAGGACAGGATTCCCACATCTCAAATGTCGTTTACGTTGTGGCATCACCCAAGGTAGCCCAGTCATTGTTAGGTCCGCTTCATACAGTTGGCAATAATTATCAAGTTGTTGAGCTCTTTCCTGGCACACCCGGAGTTCCGCAAACCTGGATTGGAACTCTTGGCGGCATAACATCAATGGAAAATCTACAGATAGCGGGCAAGATTCCACCAACTATTGCCGTTATCCCAGCGATTAATGTCGAACCCGGTCAAGACACGGAATGCATGAATTTTGAAGGCGGCGCTCAAGTCGAAACTTGGATCACCAGCGACATGCTGCGATTTATGCAGACATTTATGGGAATCGATAGCAGGCCTTGGGCGGCCTTTGGGTACTCGACCGGAGGATGGTGCGCTGCTGAAGTTGCAGTATTACACCAGGACCAATATTCGAAGGGAGTTGCGTTAGCTGGGTATTTCCAACCACTTCTTCCTATTGGATTGTCCAAGCGCGAGAAAAATTATTTAAGCGAGCGATACGATCTCGTAAGCCATTTAATGGTGGGGCCACGTAACACCAGAATCATGATTATCTCCTCAGTGAAGGATCGATTCTCAAATAACGCGGCGCAGCGCTTTATGAAGAGCGCGAATGGATTAATTCCGATCAAGTATGTGCCTATTCCCACCGGAGGTCACAATATCGGTGTGTGGAAACCCTTTGTGGCAAGCGGTTTTCTCTGGATTAGTAACCAGTAATTATCGCGAGCGAAAGCCGGAAATAAACTTTTCGGCACGTAGCGCAGCCCAACCTACTTTTGGTAGGTCTGAAGCCCGTGGGTAGAGCACATAACGCGTCTCCCATCCCGGTTGGAATTTTGCGTTAAAGCGATAGAGAGATTCCACTTGGAAGAAGTTTGAGGCGAAACGAATGATATTTCGCATCCCGCGCGTAACAGGGCCCGCACTAATTTTGTCTGCTCTCTCAAACAGTGATCTAAACGCTGCAAAGTTGAGCGAGACATATGCCAAGTTATTTTCACGTGCGTACTCGACAGTCTGGACGATCATTAATTCATTGACGCCTGGATCGGTACCTCGTTCGCGTTGCATCCGGTCAAGGGATAAGCCATTGGTTGTCCAAGGAACAAAGTAAAGAAGCCCCTTGATCTCACCCTCTAATCGCGCGATCGTGATAAAAGTATCTGGATCGTAATCTTCACCAAAGCGATCCATTGACATAGAAAAGCCACGTTCCGCGACGCCATATCGCCATTCGTGTGCGAGGCTGCGAAGGGAGGCTTTGGTGGGTTCATCGAGTTCAAACCATTTATGCGTTGTGCACGAGTAACCCTTGCGCTTAATTCGGTTGACCATCTGGCGAACATTTGCCATAGGGCGACCCTCAAGTGTGAAGTCTTTGACAGAGATAATTGCCTCATCACCAATATCGATCGCGATCATTCCCGCGTTCTCCACCCAAACTTCACCGCCACGGTCGCTACAACCCATGACCGCCGGGGTCCATGCATGTTCTTCCGCTTCTTGCATAAACGCCGAGATTGCATCTGGCCATAAACTAAACTCACCGAAAGGATCTCCGCTGGCGAGCATTACGCCACCTTGAACCCGATAAGCAATACCAGCTTTGCGATTAGCGGTCCAGATGACGCTCTTATCGCGTCTAGTTGCAAAATAACCTAGTGAATCTTGGTCCAAGTCATGCTTAATTAATTTGCGAACAAGTTCTAGGTCCTCATCAGACATCTTGGGAATTGGTTTTACTCTCCTGAAATACAACCAGAGAGGAACTATGAGGGTGAACACTCCAAAGGTTCCCAGCGTAAAACTGATCAAATCACTGGTGTGTTCAGAGCTGAACTTAATAGGACCCGTTACGCCGATGAAGCCTTCAATCACATAAAGGAAGATGTTCCAGACTGAAGGCGAACCGACGAGTTCGTCGTTATGTCGAAATTTAATAAGGAAGAAACTTGCAACAATAAAGACCACGACTGCGATGGCAAAACCGAGAAGTGGTCGTGTCTTAGTGCTTGGATCAGATTTTGCATAAAAAGCTTCTCTAAAAATCACCAGAAATACGATCAGGGCGATTCCAAATGAAATCTGGATCGGGTGATGGGTGCTGCGAAAAAGCTCTGTGGCTAGGTTGATTACCAAAATGATGAGGGCAAGCATCCAGGCACGACGTTTGCGACGGACAAGCCCACGTGCGAGTGTCATCAGCACTAAACCGGTAAAGATTGCGGTTGCAAGCGCCGAGCCATTGAGAAATACCGGAATGACGTGATTTAACTTGTGAACAGGGCTACGAAATCTTGGAAAAATGTTCTGCAAGATATCGGACAGTCCTACAAGGAAGGTCGCGCGACCGATCCATGTCGGCGCCCAACGCTGTGATTTCATTACCTAAATACTCCCGTATGTCCGAGCGAGTAGCGCCCTGGCTGTGGATAGATCGCTAAGCCGTGAGGCTCTTTGCCGACCTTAATACTACGGAGGAATTTCCCATGTGTAATGTCAAAAACATAAACGACATTGTTATATCGGCCAGATACCCAGAATTGGGTGCCATCAGGGGATATACCTCCCATATCGGGCGAACCTCCACCCGGAATTTTCCATTTGGCAATCAATTTATTATCGCTAAAGCGCAAGACCGAGACGCTACCTTCACCTCGATTAGTGATCAGAAGCGTCTTTGAGTCGCGGGTGACATATAAACCATGCGCCCCGTTTCCGGTCTTAATGAAGGTGAATTTTCCAAATTGGTCGGCTTTCATCACCCATACGCCATTTGACATCATGTCAGCGATATAAAAAGTCGATCCATCAGGTGAGATCTTCACATCCTGTGGCATGGGCTGTGCGTTGTAAGTGCGTGGAAGCATTGCGGTTCCGAGCAATTTCATCTTCGCGGTATCAACCAGTAGAACTTCGCCTGAAAATTCGCAGCTCACAACAAAAAATGTTCCATCCGCGCTCCAGTCGGCGTGATTAACTCCTGCGCAGGGAACATGAACGATCTTTTTAATCGCCATGGTGTGCGGATCGCGAAATACCATCTCCTTATCTGCTTCAGCCATCACGATTGCATATTTGCCATTTGGGGTGAAGTAAAGATTGTAAGGATCGTGAACATATATTGATTTGCCTGGAAGCCCAGTCGCGGGGTTGATGGGAGTCAGATGATTACCCTCATCATCATTCACCCATAGCGTTTTGAGATCCCAAGATGGAACCACATGCTGCGGCCCTTTTGGAACCTTGAAAGTTCTGATTACTTTAAAGGTTTTTGGGTTGATGACTGAAACCGTGTTGCTCGTATGGTTTGGAACGTAGACCAACTCTGGAAAATTCTTAACAACCGGACTTAATTGGTTTGGCCTATCCGCAGCATATATATCGAGCGGATTGGTTACAGGTGGCATCCCGGCGAGTGGGGTTGCCGCCTCTGATCGCGCGGCACCGAGTGTTGTCGAAACAAGTGAGATTGGAAGCAGAATGGCTGCCAAGAGTGTGATTCCAAAATACTTATGAATTTTTCGCATTGTTTAGGCTCCGAGCAGCGTAGTGAGTGTTACGGGTTGTAAACCTCTTGAATGTAAATTTTCTAAAAGCGTGGGCATTGCATCGATAGTGTCTTGATGCCCGAAATGCATGCTCACGATGCTGCCGTTTTTTATTGCGGCCGATACATCTTTAACAACAGCCTGCTTTCCAACATCTTGATAATCATGTGAGTCCACGTCATATGCAATGCACTGCCGATAGCCATACTTTGCGGCGGCCTTTCGGATCGTTAAATTTGAAAATTGTGTGCCCGAAGGCCTAAACCATTTTCCGTGATTGCCAATTAATTTTTTCAATTCTGCGGCGCATCCGGCAATTTCGGAGTCGACTTTCTTCGCCGATAGGGTCTTCATTTGATAGTGGTTCATTGTGTGATTTCCAAGATCGTAACCACTATCTAATAATTGCTTTGCGACCTGCGGATAAGAGCGGAGCCAGGTACCGATCGCAAATACAGATATCGGCGTGGAACTCTCTTTAAAAATTCCAAGTAACTTTTGAACGAGTGCAGCGTCGCCAGCCCCATGAAAAGTCAGGGCAACTTGAGGCTTGCTCCGTGAACCATGAGAAATATCTGGATGCGGGGCTGCCAATGTTTTTTCAATGGCCTGGGCAGACGATCCAAAGTCGGTGACGGTGGAAATGAGGGTAGCTCCGGCGATAACAGCGCCTTTTTTCAGAAAATCCCTGCGATCTACGGTCACAGGGAAAGGATACTTCCTCGCGTGTCCTGCGTGGTTAGGCCCGGTGTTGCTAATGTAAGGGCAGCACTCAAGCTTAATGAGGGGGTCGGGCCATGAATGATGACGAAGACAATGGCTTGGAAGAGATCGTCACCGAGGAAATGCTCTGGGAGCGAATTCC
>Ga0164297_10000563_pt1 | contig 45608 bp, 43 predicted proteins | sample GEODES058metaG_FD_113539 | JGI IMG/M metagenome (GOLD analysis project Ga0164297, IMG submission 113539) | Dystrophic lake water microbial communities from Trout Bog Lake, Wisconsin, USA - GEODES058 metaG | ecosystem: Environmental > Aquatic > Freshwater > Lake | place: USA: Trout Bog Lake... | reverse complement strand
TTGCTTTGGTGAAAAGTTTCATTGAGATTCCTTTTTCGAACTGGTTCAAGCCTAGGAATGGCGTGCGAGAAATTTTGCGCAGTTTATGAATGTCTTATGTTCAAAAGTAAAAATCCCCCGGCGATGACTAAAGCCACCGCCGGGGGATCTTTTAGCAATGCTTACTTAAGGTCGAAGCGGTCCGCGTTCATGACCTTGTTCCATGCTGCAACGAAGTCCTTAAGGAACTTGCGCTGGGCACCCTTCACTGCGTACACCTCAGCGAGGGCACGGAGCTGTGAGTTTGAACCAAAGATCAGGTCGCTACGAGTGGCGGTCCACTTGGTCTTACCTGACACACGGTCAGTCCCCTTCAGTGTTCCGTCAGCCTGTGGTGCCCACTTCGTGTCCATGTCGAGCAGGTTCACGAAGAAGTCGTTGGTCAGTGCGCCGGGACGGTCAGTAAACACACCGTGCTTCGAGTTCTTGTAGTTCACGTCAAGCACACGAAGACCACCGAGGAGCACGGTCATCTCTGGCGCGCTCAGGTTGAGGAAGTGTGCCTTGTCGAGCAGCAAGTCCTCTTCGGGGCGAGTCTGGTCCTTGCGCACGTAGTTACGGAAACCGTCAGCCTTGGGCTCGAGCACCTTGAACGACTCAACGTCGGTCATGGCCTGGGTGGCGTCAGTGCGACCAGGTGTGAACGGAACGTTGATGGTGGCACCAGCGTTCTTCGCGGCCTGCTCGATACCAGCGTTACCAGCCAAGACAATCAGGTCAGCCAACGAAATCTTCTTCGTGGCGGTGTTGAAGTCCTTCTGGATCTTCTTCAGGACCTTCAGCACCTTGGCGAGTTCAGCGGGGTTGTTGACTTCCCAGTCCTTCTGTGGCGCCAGGGCAATGCGTGCACCGTTGGCACCACCACGCTTGTCAGTGCCACGGAACGTTGAGGCCGAGGCCCACGCGGTAGCAACCAACTGGGAAGTGCTGAGACCGGAGTTCAGCACCTTCTTCTTCAGCGCAACGATGTCCTTGTCGGTCACGAGCTTGTGGTCGACTGCGGGCACTGGGTCCTGCCAGATCTGAGGCTTCTTTGGAACGTCCTTACCGAGGCCGCGGACGTAAGGTCCCATGTCACGGTGTGTGAGCTTGAACCAAGCCTTCGCGAAAGCGTCAGCGAACTCCTTGGGGTTCTCGTAGAAGCGCTTTGAGATCTTGGCGTAGGCCGGGTCGAAGCGCAGTGCGAGGTCGGTGGTGAGCATCGTTGGGGTGTGTGACTTCGTCGGGTCGTGGGCGTCTGGAACGGTGCCCTTCGCCGACTTGTCCTTTGGAACCCACTGCTGTGCACCAGCAGGGCTCTTGGTGAGCACCCACTCGTACTGGAACAGGTTCTCGAAGAAGTTGTTCGACCACTTGGTAGGAGTGGTAGTCCAGATACCTTCGAGGCCACTGGTGATGGTGTCGCCAGCCTTGCCCGAACCGTAGGAGCTGGTCCAACCAAGACCCTGCTCTTCGATAGGTGCGGCTTCTGGCTCAGGGCCAACCTTGGCGGCGTCGCCCGCACCGTGGGTCTTACCGAACGTGTGACCACCGGCGATAAGCGCAACAGTCTCTTCGTCGTTCATTGCCATACGTGCGAACGTTTCGCGAATGTCGACAGCGGCCTTCAGTGGGTCGGCGTTGCCGTTAGGTCCTTCTGGGTTGACGTAGATGAGACCCATCTGAACGGCACCGAGTGGGTTCTCGAGGTCTCGCAGACCGGTGTAGCGCTGGTCGTCGAGCCACTTGGTCTCTGGACCCCAGTAGATGTCGTCTTCTGGTTCCCAGATGTCTTCACGACCTCCGGCGAAACCGAAGGTCTTGAAGCCCATTGATTCGAGGGCGCAGTTACCGGCCAAGATCATGAGGTCGGCCCAGGAAATCTTGTTGCCGTACTTCTTCTTTACGTCCCAGAGCAGGCGACGGGCCTTGTCGAGGTTGGCGTTGTCAGGCCAGCTGTTGAGAGGTGCGAAGCGCTGGGCACCGGAACCGGCACCACCGCGTCCGTCACCAATGCGGTACGTACCGGCACTGTGCCAGGCCATGCGAATGAAGAGAGGACCGTAGTGACCCCAGTCAGCGGGCCACCATTCTTTTGAGTCGGTCATGAGAGTAAAGATGTCCTTCTTTACTGCGTCAAGGTCGAGCTTTGCGAACTCCTTGGCGTAGTTGAAGTTCTTGTCCATGGGATTTGCTGCGGGGTGGTGCTGGTGCAGCAACTTCACGTTGAGCTGATTTGGCCACCACTGTTCGTTGGTAGTTCCACCTGAGGCGCGAGTGTTAGCGCCACCAGTGAAAGGACACTTGGCTTCGTTGGTCATTGTCATTCCTTTAGTTAGTTACAGCGTTTGTGTTGATTGGCACTTCGGACAAATTCCCCAGTACGCAACTTCGGCTTCATCAATGAGAAAGCCCATTCCGTCGGCAGCTGTGAGACAAGGGGTATCACCAACGGCACAGTCCACATCGACAACTGTCGCGCACTCGCGGCAGATCAAGTGGTGGTGGTTGTCGTTGATGCGGTCTTCGTAGAGAGCGGGTGAACCCACTGGCTGAATGCGCCGGATGAGACCCTTCTCGGTGAGAAGACCTAATGCGTCGTACACGGCCTGGCGCGAAACCGTACCCAAGTCGTTGAGTGCAGCTTCAATAACACCGTCGGCAGTGACGTGTGGGTGCGCCGAGATGGCTCGCATGACGGCAAGGCGTTGGGGGGTTGCATTCACTCCATTGCTACGTAGGTAGTCAGCGGGATTCTCGGTCACGAGAGAGACTGTAGCAGATATTTGGACTTAGTCCAGTATCAGACTGTGTCCAGATTGTGACACCTTAGCGACAGTTTTGGCAGTACCCCATGATGTCTAGTGAGTGGGAAAGTGCCTCAAAATCCGTCTTTTTGGTCAGTTGGAGCACTGCCTGTTCGACTACTTCCTCAAATTCGTGGCTGGGCGCGACGTCTCGAATTGACCCGCAGCGCAGGCAAATGAGGTGGTGATGGTGCTCGGTGAGATCCTCAGAAAGCTCAAAGTGCGTGAAGTCACCGGCCGAAGTGACAGCCCTGACGGCACCAACCCCTTGTAAATCAAGCAAATGGCGGTAGGCGGAACTGCGAGGGAGCTCCGGGGCGAGCCGTTCAATCTCCGAGATCGGGAGTGGGTGGCCACTTCGGAAAAGGACGTCGACCACCGTTTCGCGACCCTTGGTGTAGCGCAACTGGTTCTGGCGGAGGCGAATTTCCACTAATTCATGGACTCTGGCCGCATCGAGGGGTGCCACGGGGTCTCCTGTCTCAGTTGTATTGAGACTGAGTCTAACTTTAAAGTCCCCTTGTGGCCACTTCTCGAACACTCAGTCGATTCCGTTACGGAGTCCTCAGCACAGTTCTCGTTGTGACGTCACTTGTCGCCGCCGCCCCCGCGTACGGCGCGCCCTCCAAGATTCGGATTGTGGGCCTCGAGAGTCAGTACGCCAACGTGGCGAAGCAGGTTGGTGGCTCGTACGTCGACGTCAGCGCCATCTTGTCGAATCCCAATGTTGATCCGCACACCTTTGAAGCGAGCACGCAGGTGGCGAAGGACATTGCTTCGGCGAACATCATCATTGCGAACGGTCTTGGCTACGACAGCTTCGCTACCAACATTGAAAACGCCAGTAAGAACGCCCAGCGAGTCGTCATTGATGCCCAAACTCTCCTCGGAGCACCAAACAGCACATTCAACCCACACCTCTGGTACTCACCAACCACCATGCCCAAGGTGGCGTCAGCACTGGCGAGCGACTTGGAAAAGCTCCAGCCACAACACCGGGCCTACTTCGCCGCAAACCTTAAGAAGTTTGATTCGTCATTAACGCCTTGGATGAATGCTCTCGCGGCATTCAAGAAGAGTGAGCCACGTGCTGCAGCGGCGGTGACGGAACCAGTCGCCGACTACTTGCTGCAGGCGATGGGCATTGCCATCACGACGCCGAACATTTTTCAAGCTGACGTGATGAACGGCGTTGATCCTTCGCCAGAAGCAATCGCGAGTGAAGAGAACCTCCTTTCGAACCACAGTGTCAAGGTGTTTGTGTACAACGAACAAGTTGTTGATTCGCTCACTGCTTCTCTCAAGTCAATGGCGCAGTCGAACCACATTCCGATCGTTGGTGTGTACGAGACCTTGCCAACGGGTTACAGCTATCAAAACTGGATGCTCGCTGAAACACTCGCGCTTACGAAAGCAGTAGCTAGTGGAACATCAACGGAGCACCTATGAGTTCTGAAGTCCCGGTCCTAGAAGTTCGAAACGTATCGCTCTCCTACGGTGATCGTCGCATTCTCGATGACGTCTCGTTCGAGCTACGCCGAGGAGAGCTCACCGGCCTGATTGGTTCGAATGGTGTTGGAAAGACCACGCTGCTTCGAGTGATTCTGGGTTTCCAGAAAATATCTGGTGGCGAGATTCGTATCAACGGGCAGTCACTGGATGACGTCCGACGTTCTATTGGGTACGTGCCGCAGAAGGTGATGCTTGATCCGGACATTCCTATTCGTGCTCGTGACTTTGTAGCTCTGGGCCTTGATGCACACCGCTTCGGACTTCGCCGTCGCAGTCAACGTGACAAAGAGCGAGTCGAAGAGCTCTTGCGTGCAGTCGGTGCCGAGTCATTCGCTGATAAGAGAATTGGTGAACTGTCCGGAGGCGAGCAACAGCGAGTACTGATTGCTCACGCGCTCATCAGCAATCCCTCGCTGCTACTGCTCGACGAGCCCCTCGCGAACCTTGACCCACGAAGCGTCCAGGAGATTGTGACCCTGCTTCGCGAAATTGCGACGAAGCACGACGTGGCAATTCTCTTGTCGGCGCACGAAATGAATGCACTGCTTCCGGTAATGGACCGAATTGTTTATTTGACTAATGGCCGAGCCGCGAGTGGACCAACGAGTGAAGTAGTGCGGTCCGACGTCTTAAGCGCTCTGTATGGTCACCACGTTGACGTGCTGCAGGTGCACGGTCGTGTGTTGGTTGTCGCTGAACCAAACCAAGAGACTGACAACTTACCGAGTCACGAAACATTGAAGATGGACTAGTCAGTGTCGTTCCTTTTTGAGCCCGGATTCTTCTCGAATGGACCAGTTCGAAGTGCGCTCCTCTTAGGGGCTGTCGTCGCGGCGGTCTCGGCCGTTGTCGGCATCATCGCTGTTCTTCGGGCGCAGTCATTTGCGGGCCACGCACTTACTGACGTAGCCACTACGGGTGGTTCAGCCTCGACGTTGGTGTCCGCATCGCCACTGGTGGGGTTTATCGGAGGGGCCGTTGTTGGGGCAATCGCTATGGAGTCCATTGGTGTTCAGCGCGCACGCCGACGTGACGTGGCCACGGGAATTGTTCTCGGTGCAGCGACCGGACTTTCAGCCTTGTTCTTGTATCTCGACACCACGCGAAGTGCCAACACTGGCGTTACTCAGCAAGTCCTCTTCGGTTCAGTCTTCAGCGTTTCACCATCAACTATTCCGGCCGCCATTGTGATTGGCGCCGTAGTGGTGCTTTCGGTGGCGCTGGTTTGGCGCAAGTTGGTACTGACTTCCATCAGTGAAGAGTTGGCGAGTGCCGGCGGCACCAATGTGCGTCTCATCGGCCTGTTGTTCATGGGCGCCCTGGCGGTTGCAGTGGGGCTCTCAGCACTGGTGATTGGGTCCATTCTTTCAACCGCCCTCTTGATTGGCCCAGCAGCCACAGCACTCCGTGTGACGAAGTCGCTGCCACGCGCCGTGACACTGAGCATTGTTCTGGGAGTACTCGCCACGTGGGTCGGTGTTCTCTTCTCCTACGACAGCTACTACTGGGACCCGTCGAGTCAGGGTCTGCCGGTCAGCTTCTTCATTGTCGCCCTCATTGTGCTCTCCTTTTTGGCGGCCACTCTTCCGACGTGGCGCAGTGGTCGATGGCCAGTTCGTACGAGGCGCGGGTAAGTATGTTTTCCGGCTTCATGACCAACGCCTGGGAAGTGGCGACGTTAGTGGCTCTGGTCGCTGGCGTCGTTGGTTTTTTCGTGGTCTTGCGCGGATCAGCGTTCCCGGCTCACGCGATTCCTAACGGCGCGTTTGCGGGTGCGGCCGGAGCAAACTTGCTCGGCGTTAGTCCGCTTCTGGGACTTGGAGCTTTTTCGCTGCTTGGTGCTCTCGCCATTAGTGGTCTCACCCGACGGACGCGGTCCGACGTTGCGACCGCACTGGTACTCGTGTTCATGTTGGCGCTGGGGGCTGCTTTTCTTAGTCAAAGCACCGAGTACGAGCCACAGATTTTCGCGCTGCTCTTCGGTGAAATAGTTGGCGTCTCTTCGTCGCAACTACTTCCCGTTGTTGTGTTGGCAGTAGCGGCGTTAGCTGCCATGGCGTTTCTCTTTCGCCCCCTACTCCTGACCTCACTGGTGCCAGAAGTTGCTAAGTCGAAGGGCATTAACACCACACTGATCGACGGAGCCTTCTTAGTTGTCGTGGCACTCGCTACGACAATGACGGTTCCCGTTGTCGGAGCGCTCCTCATATTCACGTTGATGATTGGTCCACCGGCCAGCGCGCGTATGTTGACGAGCCGCCCGACCGTCGCGGCCCTTCTTTCGGTGGCTATCGCTCTGGTGGTGGTGTGGGCGGGAACTGCTTCGGCCTACGAGTGGAACTGGCCAATGGGATTTTTCGTTGGCGCCTACAGCGCCCTTGCCTATGGCGTGGTGGCTCTGGTGAAGAAGCTTCGTTCGTAATTCTGCTCTCACTGAACCCTTTCATCATCCCTACGGTGTTTGTCGGCTTTGAACTTTTGATGACGTGGATACTCTCAACGTTTCTTCAGTTGGTGTTACTGCCAGCACTCATGGTTGGGCAGAACTTGCAGAACGTGGCCGCTGACGCCCGGTCAGCCAAACAGTTCGCCGATGCCGAGTTCATCATGGACACGGTGAACCTACACACCAACGGTGGGCTGCAGGTGATTGACGCCACACTCGACCAAGTGCTCGCAGCACTGCGGGCCCGTCAGTAGTGCGTCGCCAGGACGTTTATATATAAGGTGAGGAAAACGGGCCTCTGGCTGACTTTGTGAGAAAAATCACAAAGTTTCCTCCATCAAACCGCTTGCAATTGGTTCGTAGTTGACCAGGGAAAATGCATTTCCTCGAAGTACTAAAACCCTGAAATTTCAACGTTACTACCACTACTGCAAGCGCTTGCATTAGGTCAACCGTGCTGCTAATTTTTTCCTTCGTCGCAGCCCGTCGTGGGTTCTGACTCGTACATCAGGGGGATGTAAATAATGAAGAAGCTATTCACTGGCCGCAAGTCAGTTGCAGTAGTGGCAGTTGGTGCGGCACTGTTGTGCGGATCACTTCCACTCGTTGCTACTGCAGCATCAGCTGCATCAGTAACGAACATCACGGTTTGGGGATCTGGCGGAGACCAGTCACAAGAAGTGAACGGTATCCAGTACGCAGTTGCTGAATACAACAAGGAATACGCGGGCAAGTACCACGCCAAGCTCCAGTTTGTTGACAACATCTCAACTGTTCAAGAGACTGCTTCAGCAAACGATGAAGGCACCGTAATGGAAGGTGACGGCCCAACGCTGTCCTACCTTGCTTACTCGGGCAAGATTGCTCCACTCAAGGCATACGTTTCAGCTGCAGCTGTTAAGGGTCAGTCGTCCTACATCCAGGGCCAGGACACCTACCAGGGCAAGCTCTACGCAATGGCTACCATCAACGGTACGTTGACCCTTTACGGTAACGTCAAGCTCCTCAACGAAGCTGGCATCACCGCATGTGGTTCAGCTCCAACGACAGCTTCTTGCTACCCAAGCGAGTGGTCAAACGCTTGGACCGCTGCACAGTTCGGTCAGGTTCTGAAGACGCTTGCTGCTAACTCATCAATCGCCAAGCTTGACAACGGTGACGTATGGGCCGCAAACATTGCATACGGCGGCGAGTACGGCGCTTACGGTTTCTTGCCAATCCTGAACTCAGCTGGTAGCCCAATCGTTTCTGGCAACTCAGCAACGAAGGCTCTCGAGACTCCTTCGGTCTACGCAGCTTTGGCTGACTGGGCTAGCTGGATGCCAACGAACGACCAGACCTCAAACGGAACTGGCACTGCATTCGACGCTGGTACTGAGCCTCTCCTCTGGGGTGGCCACTGGCAGCTCCCAGGCATGCTTACTGGTGCAGTTACCAACAACGGCGCTGACGCCAGCAACGTTGTAGGCATTCCACTTCCTAACTTCGGTTACGGTGCCAAGGACGGCGCAGGCTCGAACGTTTGGGAAATTGGTGCTGACGCAACCACCGCTCAGAAGCAGGCTGCAGGTGCATTCTTGAACATCGTTTCAAGCCCAACGTTCCAGGACCTCTACACCTACGGAAACGGCAACGCCAAGTACGGTGACGGCGCAATCCCAGCTGACCCAGCTGCTGTTGCTAAGGACCCAACTGTTGCTACACCTTCAGGTGTTCTGTACTACGCAGCTAAGGCTGAGAACAACGCTTGCCCAGCTGGCAAGATCCTCACCACCTGCTTCGCAGTCCCACGCCCTGTCACTCCTGCTTACCCAGGAATCACCAGTGCAATCTCAACACTCTTCAGCTCACTGGCTACCCAGGGTGCTCAGGGTGCTGTTTCGTCATCGACGATTCAGAGCTTGGTAGCTACCGCCGTTGACTCAATCAACAGCTACTACCAGCAGTTCAACAACTTTAAGTAATACGAAGTACTAAAGGTTGAGTGACCGGGGCCCAGCCGTTTGGCTGGGCCCCTCACTTACCAACAGAATGTAAGTACCGCAGTACCTAATCAAAAGGGGGAGTGTTGACAACGATCACCGCAACGTCAGCACCGCGTCGAAAGCGCAAGCTCTGGACTGAAGGCCGAGCAGGATTCACCATGCTGGTTCCCGGCATTGGTCTCATCATTGCCTTCATGCTGGTCCCCTTCTTCTTCTCAATCTGGCTGTCGATGCACGTTGTCCTGGTGGGCAGCAACATTCCGGCCCGCTCAGTGGGTGGCATGTTCTACAGCCACATGTTCAGTGACCCGATCTTCCGCCAGATCTTTTTCCGTAGCCTCGAAAACAACGCCATCTTTGCCGCCGTAGTTGTTCCCGCTCAAACGGCCATTGCGATGTACCTCGCGATCCTTGTGAACCGCGAAGGTGCGTTCGTAAAGTTCTGTCGCACCACGTTCTTCTTGCCCGTTGTCTTTCCAATGGTGCTTACCTCGCTCATCTGGCGCGCAATCTTGGCGCCAGGTCCCGGTGGCATGTTGAACGCATTCCTGAAGTTGATTACGTTCAACCACTTCACGCCGCAGTACTGGCTCGGTAACGTGCACTTGGCACTGCCGAGCATCATCGTGCTCTCAATCTGGCAGGGTGCTGGATTCCAGATGGTCATTTTCTTGGCCGGTCTCCAGGGCATTCCTTCGACCCACTACGAAGCCGCTCAGATTGACGGCGCCAACAAATGGCAGCTCTTCCGCGACGTAACCTTCCCAGGTCTTCGCAACACCACCATCTTCGTCGTGATGGTGACGACAATCTTCTCGCTTCGCGTGTTCGACCAGGTGTACTTGTTGACATCGGGTGGTCCGCTCAACGCCACGTCCTCGATCATGTACTTGGCCGTGAGCCAGGCCTACGACCAGAACAACGTTGGCCAGGGCGCCGCGCTCTCGGTGGTCCTGTGCTTCATCATTCTCATGCTGAGCCTGGTTCAGCGTCAGGTACTTCGCGAAAGGGTGGACTAGACCATGGCTATCGCTGCACCTAGTAAGAAGCGCCGCCGCAAGATTGGTAAGACGTCGTGGGGAACCTACGCCATCTTGACCGTATTGATGGTGCTCTTCCTCTTCCCCGTGTACTACCTCATTGTTGGTTCCTTCGAGCCAGTGGACCAAGCGCTGAACGGCTTCCACGCCGCCGTGCCGTCGCACTTGTCGTTCGCGAACTACTCAACGTTGAATGCGGCCTTCTTTAGCAACACCATTACCGGTTCGCTGAAGGGTTTTTACACCGTCTCAACACTGGTCTCGTTCATCGTGGTCGGTGGTGGGCTCGTTGTGAACTCGCTGGCGGGCTACGGACTTGCCCGACTCCAGTTCCGGGGTCGACGTCAGCTCCTTCTGCTCGTGATTGTTCTCGTCATCATTCCGTTCGAAGCAATCGCTATTCCGCTGTACTACATGCTGAGCGGACTCAGGAACTCACTGATTGTTCAGGCTCTGCCGTTTATTGGGAGCGCCTTCTCGATCTACTTGTTCTACACATTCTTCTTGGCTCTTCCACCCCAGCTGGAAGAAGCCGCCAAGATTGACGGTGCCGGCCCGTGGCGTACGTTCGTGCAGATCATTCTGCCCAACGCCAAGCCCGCTTTTGCCTCGGTGGCGATTCTTTCCTTCATCCAGATTTGGTCGTCGTACCTGTGGCCTCTGCTCACCACCTCGCAACCGAACTACTACCCACTCTCAGTGGCAATCGGCAACTTGGTGAAACAACAGGCCTCACCCAACTACGGCGAGATGTTTGCCTTCGGTGTGTTGCTGGTTGTGCCAATGGCCATCTTCTTTATCGTCTTCCAACGCTGGTTCATCCGTTCAGTGGCCAGCCTCGCAGTAAAGGGTTAGTTATGAAGTTCTCTACGAGTAAAGGAGTTGCGAATGCCTGAGATTGTGCTCCGCAACGTTTCAAAGACCTACGACAATGGCTACGAAGCGATTCACAACATCGACCTCACTGTGCGCGAGGGCGAATTCATGGTCGTCGTTGGTCCATCGGGCTGCGGTAAGTCAACACTGCTCCGCATGGTGGCTGGCCTCGAATCGATTTCGGACGGTGAGATCAGCATCGGTGGTCAGGTAGTGAATGACTACACCCCTGGTGAGCGCGACCTCGCCATGGTGTTCCAGAACTACGCGCTCTACCCTCACATGACGGTACGCAAGAACATTGGCTACTCGCTGAAGCTCCGGAAGTTCCCTAAGGACGAAATCAAGCGTCGCGTTGAGGCAGCTGCTGAGATTCTGAGTCTGACCGAGTACCTCGACCAGCGCCCCGGTCGACTGTCGGGTGGTCAGCGTCAGCGCGTAGCCATGGGCCGTGCGATTGTTCGCGAACCCAGCGCATTCCTCATGGACGAACCACTCTCGAACCTTGACGCGAAGTTGCGTGTGCAGATGCGTTCAGAAATTCTCCAGATCCAGCGTCGCGTTGGTGTGGCCACCCTCTACGTAACGCACGACCAGGTTGAAGCAATGACCATGGGTGACCGCGTGACGGTGCTGCGTGCTGGCGTCTTGCAGCAGTGCGACACCGCCCAAGTGCTCTACGACAAGCCGGCCAACGTCTTTGTGGCGTCGTTCGTTGGTTCACCTTCGATGAACTTGCTCTACGGCTCACTCAGCGACGATGGCGCGACCTTGAAGGTTGGTAGCCAGACCATCAACGTGCCAGCCTCGGTCTACGCCAGCCGTCCTGGCCTTAAGGCCCACGCCGGTCGTGAAGTCATCTTCGGTGTTCGACCAGAAGACTTCGCCCTAGAAGGCCTCGGCGAAACGTTGAACGGCCACGTAGGCCACATCGAAGCACTCGGTTCAGAACTCATCGTGCACTTCGGTATGGACGCTCGTAACTACGTCGTTGAAGACAAGGGTGGTTCAGTCGAGGAAGCCGAAGAGCTCCTCGAAGCAACGGCCCTTACCGAGCACGTTCGCAACGTCGCTCGCGTGGCACCACGAAGCATTCTGAAGGCGGGCGATCAAGTACCGCTGCACGTGAACATGGAACGCGCACACTTCTTTGATGTGGCTAGCGGAGAGTCGATCTGGTAACAGATGGCGTTTGTTACGAAGGGCGTAGACGAAGAGCGCAGTGAGGGCTCTGCACAGTCGGGACACAACGTGTCCAGTGACTGGCGTCGTGGCGTCACGTACCAGATCTACCCGCGCAGTTTTGCTGACGGTAACAATGACGGCATTGGTGACATCCGTGGCGCCATTGCGCACTTGTCGTACGTCAAAGAACTCGGGGCTGATGCCGTGTGGGTGTCACCGTGGTTCTTGTCACCCATGGCCGACGGTGGCTACGACGTCGCTGACTACTGCGACATCAGCCCACTCTTTGGCACGTTGCTCGACGCCGAAGACTTCATTGCCGAGTGCCACCGACTCAATCTAAAAGTCATTATTGACCTCGTCGCTAACCACTGCTCTTCTGAGCACCGCTGGTTCCAGGCGGCACTCGCTGCCGCGCCAGGCTCACCAGAGCGCGAATGGTTCTACTTCCGTGATGGCCGTGGCGAGAACGGCGATCTGCCACCTACGGACTTCATCAGTGTCTTCGGTGGCCGCGCGTGGACTCGTGTTACTGGGTCTGATGGCACGCCCGGTCAGTGGTACCTGCACTTGTTCGACCTAGGACAGCCGGATCTTAACTGGGGAAACCCAGCAGTGCGCGCCGAATTTGAACGCATCTTCCGCTTCTGGTTCGACCGCGGTGTGGACGGCTTCCGTTTGGACGCCGTTCCTGCCATCGGTAAGGACTTGCCGTTCCAAGACACCGGCATGGACCAGGGTGGACAGTTCACGCCGGAGACGTCCGAGCAGACGCGCTACTGGGACGCCGGTGACGTTCACGAGATCGTGAAGAGCTGGCGTTCGGTTGCTGAATTGTACGACCCGCCGAAGTACTTAGTCGGCGAGATCAACGTCAGCACAACTGAGGCCCTGCTTCGTTACATCCGACCAGGGGAACTCCAGTCAGTGTTCACCATGAACCTGGTGAAGTCGCCCTGGAACGCACAGGAGTTTGAAGACCGCATCAAGGGTGCTCTGAACTTCCGCTCAGACGGATCGTCCTGGCCCACGTGGGCCCTCTCGAGTCACGACGAGGTGCGCTCCGTCACTCGATTCGCTACGAACGAACAAGGTCAGCTGGACATGGCGCTTGGAGCACAACGTGCTCGCGCAGCGCTGCTGCTGACCTTGGCCCTCCCCGGTGGTGCCTGCATCTACCAGGGAGAAGAGATCGGACTTCCTCAAGTCAGTGGGTTACCACTGGAGCTTTTGGAAGACCCCATAGTCGCACGAACTGGAGACCCATTAAAGGGTCGCGATGGTTGTCGTGTCGCAATGCCATGGGACGAGTCGACGCCGTCCTTTGGTTTTTCAGTGAGTGCACCCCCACGTCTCCCTCAGCCGAGTAGCTGGGGAGAACTCAGCGTTGCTCGTCAGAGCCAGGATGCTTCGTCCTTCCTCAACTTCTCTCGTGCCGCGCTGCACGCTCGTCGCGAGCACATTGAACAGCAACCAGACGTCTGTGAGTGGAATAACTTCGCCAAGGATGTTCTTTCATTCGACCGTGGTGACGTGCGCTGCATTGTGAACTTCGGCACTGAGGACTTCGTTCTTCCGGCCACTGCACTCGTGGTTCTAAAGAGTGATGAGGAGATCACCGACGCAGTACTTCCCAACACCGGTGTCTGGATTCAGCTCTAGGGGCCACTGTCCCAGTGAGTGCTAACTTTTCGACAAGCGGTTGCAGTACTTAAGTAGATAGTTCAGAAACGCTATGACGAAGAAGGCTTCCCAGCCACAGCCACCGGTGCAGACCAATGCATCCATTGAAGACGTTGCTCGTCTCGCCAAAGTCTCTGGTGGAACGGTCTCACGTGCACTTCGCAACCTTCCGAACGTGTCGGCCAAGACTCGGGCCAAGGTCCTCGAGGCGGCGGCCCAGCTGAACTACACGGCGTCGCCAAGCGCTTCCAGTTTGGCGAGCGGCAAGATGTCCACCATTGGTGTCATCACCCCGTACGTCTCTCGCTGGTTCTTCGCCCAGGCCATCAACGGCATCGAAGAAGTACTGCAACGCGAACGCTTTGACCTTGTGCTCTACATCGACGAAGACGGCAAGACCTTCCAAAGTCTGCCCATGCGTCGAAAGGTTGACGGTGTCCTTCTACTGACATTGCCCTCAGACAGCCCCGACGTCGAGGGCGTGAAGAACCTCGGTGTGCCGGTGGGGTCACTCCACGTAGCGATTGACGGCTTCTCGAGTGTGCTGATTGATGACGTGGCGGGCAGTGTGATGGCAACGGATCACCTTATTGGACTTGGTCACCGACGCATTGCGAGTGTGACGCTCGAACAAAACTCGTCGATTAAGTTCCGCACTGGCGAAGAACGTAGCGATGGCTACCGCCGTTCGCTGAAGGCGGCGGGCATCAAGGTTGACCCAAAGCTCATCATCAATGGTCGATCAACTGTCGAAGGTGGACAAGAGGCCGGCGCGCAGCTGCTTTCACTGCCCGAACGCCCAACGGCAATATTCGTTCAGTCGGACGAAATGGCCATGGGAGTACTGCACACCATTCGTCGAGCTGGCCTGCGCTGCCCTGAAGACATTTCGGTTATTGGCTTTGACGATCACGAACTCTCAAAGGTGTTCGACCTTACGACCGTGGCTCAGCCGGCGCACGACCAAGGCGCCCTACTCGCTGAACACGTTATGGCCCAAGTACTGAATGGTGCCGCGCCAGAAACGACGACGTTGAAGACGCACCTGGTGATTCGTGGCACCACGGCGCCACCGCCAAAAAAGTAACGCCCGCTACTCGCTGAGTTCGTCGGCGAGCGTGGCTACCGATTCGATAATCCGAGATGGCCTGAAGGGGAAACGCTCCGGCGCCGTTGGGTCGGAAAGCCCTGAGAGCACCAGCACGGTGTGCAGGCCCGCTTCCAGCCCCGCAACAATGTCAGTGTCCATGCGGTCACCCACCATGGCGGTTGACTCGGAGTGTGCGTGAAGCTTTCGTAGGGCCGAGCGAATCATTACTGGGTTCGGCTTTCCAACGAAGTACGGCTTCTTACCGGTGGCGGACTGAATCATTGCGGTGATGGCGCCGGTAGCGGGCAAGATACCGTCAACGCTCGGTGCGGTGTTGTCAGGATTGGTAGCGATGAATCGACTGCCCGCCTGAATAAGGCGCACGGCTTTCGTAATCTTCTCAAAGCTGTAGTTACGTGTTTCTCCAACCACGACGTAGTCAGGATTTACCTCGGACTGTGTGTAGCCCGCTTCGTGAAGGGCAGTAGTAAGTCCCACTTCACCAATCACGTAGGCCGAACCACCGGGTCGCTGCGACTTTAAAAACGCGGCCGTGGCGAGCGCCGAGGTCCAGATGTTCTCCTCAGGAATTTCAATGCCACCGTGTGCCAGTCGGGCCGACAGGTCACGAGGCGTGTACATCGAGTTGTTCGTCAGAACCAAGAAGGGAGTTCCCGAAGCACGAAGGAGGTCCAGAAAGCGATTGGCGCCGTCAATGGGGTGTTCTTCGCGGACGAGAACGCCGTCCATGTCGAGGAGCCACGAGGCAATCTCTTTGGCGGATGAAACGTTGGGCCACTTCTCGGAGGTTGTCGACATTGCTCTTCTCACAAATAGTTGAATTGCAAGTAAATCTTAGTTTGTCGATGTCACCAGAGCGAAAAAACTTGGCGGAATGAGTGACAGTTTTATGCCGTGTAGTTGATCATCCAGCGAATGTTGAATCGGTCAAGGGTGACTCCCCAGTAACCAAAAAACATTTGACTCATTCCGGTGCTCTCGCTCCCACCTTCGGAGAGAAGCCCGTAGATGCGGTCAGCTTCTTCGGTGCTGTCGAGCTGGAGCGCAATGGTGGTGTTGTTACCAACACGAAGGACATGACCCAATGACTCAAGCATGTCGGTGCCCATGAGAACGTGTCCGCCAAGAATTTCCAACTGCACATTCACGACCTTGTCACCCTCGTCGTCGGGGAGCGGTGGCATGCCCGGAGCGTCTTTAAATCGCATGAGACTGTGCGGTGTGGTTCCAAAGACCGAGCCGTAAAAAGCGAACGCTTCTTCGGTGTCACCAGCGAAGTTGAGATAGGTGGCTACTGATGACATGGTCTGCTCCTCGTTGTTTGTTTCCGTTGCACCGACGCCAACAGCGTGCACGGACTGCACGCAGTTGGGTTGGTACCTGATACGTACTGTAGTGAATGTGGTCGTTCACACTGGGCCCTCGCGCCACCCGGGGGCCATCCGCACGTGAGGATGAGCGCCGTTACTTGGGGTAGGTTACGAATTACCGCTGGTCGTGAGATGTACCAACTTCTCGGCGCGGTGCAAACCATCATGAGTGCAACTACCCCCGGCCCAATCAATCGATTAACGCAAGCACTGAGCGAGAAGCGTCTCACCGCGGTTGCTCTCGTTGAAGAATCAATACAACGTATTGAGGCGAGCGCGTTAAACGCAGTTGCTGAGACTTCGTTCGACTCCGCTCGACGAGACGCAGAACTGTTCGATGCCGGCCTCTACGCAGTGGGACCACTCAGTGCGATGCCCACGGTGATTAAAGATCTGGAGGACTGGCGGGGGCACCCAACGCGTAAGGGGTCGGTGCCGCTCAAGGATGTACCACCCGCCGAACAGAATGCCCTCGTGCCCCAACGGCTCTTCGACAGTGGCGCCATTGGGGTGGCGAAGTCCACTCTGCCCGAGTTCGCTATTGAAGGCTTCACCGCCAATCTTGTAACGGGCGTGACGACGAATCCATGGAATGTGAAGTACTCGACCGGGGGATCGAGCGGTGGTTCGGCCGCGCTTGTTGCTTCGGGTGCAGTGGCGATTGGTACCGCAACTGATGGTGGCGGATCAATCCGTATTCCGGCCTCACTCTGCGGACTCGTGGGCATCAAGCCAACGAATGGACTGATTGGACGGTATCCAACGCCGGACTGGATTGACTTATCGACTGATGGCCCTTTCGCCACCTCGTGCGATGACCTTCGACTGCTCTTTGACGTGATGGTCGGGCCAACGCAGGGGGACCCAGCGTCACCAACGAACGCAATGATTCAGGGATTAAAGTGCCAGAGCACCACCTACAAGAAGATCATTGTTGCTGAACGTACTTCTCCACTTGGGCCACTCCCTACGGGAGTCGCGTCGCTGCTTCGCTCTGGTGCCGAGGCCATTGCCGATCTTTTGAAACTTCCGCTGGAGTGGCGCGACCCTGACAGTTTCTTTACTGGTGGTGACCCCGACTTGGACTGGTTCGTCCTTGCCCCGAGTGACCACGTTGCTGCCCTGGGCCGCGAGTGGGTGGAAGAAAACATGTCGCGCTTCCACGAATCATCGAAGAACTTTCTGCGGGCCGGATTGGCTGTTGATATCGACGCGTTCCAAGCTGCTCGACGACGCAGGTTTGAGTACTCCCGCCAGCTGAGCCAGTTGCTCGGAGATGACACGTTATTAATCACTCCCACGGTGGCGAGTGAAGGCTTCCTGGCCGACGGAAGTCTCGTCGAGGGTGGCGAGGCAACCGGCCTACCCCCAGAGGTGTATTCGACCGCCATGCAGAACATCACCGGTAATCCAGCCATTTCGCTGCCCATGGGGATGTTGCCGACTGGTCTGCCCTTCGGTATTCAGATCACCGCGCCGCACTTCTGTGACTACGACTTACTGAGCATTGGCCAACAGATTGAAAATGCGTATCCCTGGGCCCGAGTTGCTCCCGGGTACACACCACTTGACGAAATCCTGAACTGAGATTCGCGCGTTTCCTTGAGTGCTTTGGAGCGGGCGACGAGAATCGAACTCGCGTTCTCAGCTTGGGAAGCTGATGTTCTGCCGCTGAACTACGCCCGCGCCCTATAGACAGTAGTGGTTTCCTAGAAAGGCGCCCCTGGTTGGTAGGAATTCCTTGGAATTTCAGAGTATCGTTGCCATGGTTATGGTGCTTTCAGATCGATCAATTAAAGAAGCTCTCGACAACGGTTCAATCATCATTGAGCCCTTGGGCGAGGACTGCATCCAGCCTTCTTCAGTGGACTTACACATTGACCAGTATTTCCGGGTATTTCGCAACCACTCCTACCGCGTTATTGACGTGAAGGAACCCCAGGAAGACCTGACTGAGCTGATTGATGTCGGCCCAACTGAGCCCATGATCCTTCACCCGGGTGAATTCCTGCTCGGCTCCACCCAAGAGCGCATCGCCATTCCGAACAACATCGTTGGCCGACTCGAGGGCAAGAGCTCACTGGGCCGCCTTGGCCTCGTGATTCACTCGACCGCCGGCTTCATCGACGCTGGCTGGGACGGCCACATCACGTTGGAACTCTCGAACGTCGCCAACTTGCCCATTACGTTGTACCCCGGCATGAAGATTGGTCAGATCAGCTTCTTCCAGATGACCACCGAAGCCGACCGTCCGTACGGCACGTCGAGCCTCGGGTCGAAGTACCGCGGTCAGCGCGGTCCCACACCAAGTCGCTATTCAGAGAATTTCAAAAAGTAAGTACGGAGAGATAGGACACCGACATGGTCGTTCGCATAATCATTGGTCTTGCAGTAACAATCGTTTGCTTCGCTATTGCGGGCAAGCGGTTCCACTGGCTGTCCAAACTCATCCGTTCGGGTAAGACCGCACCACGTCGTTGGCAGGGCTTTCGCAAGGTCTCTGAAGCCGAAGTCGTAGAGGTCGCCGGTCAGAAGAAGTTGCTCCGCTGGACAGTTCCGGGACTCGCTCACTTCTTCACCATGTGGGGATTCACCGTCCTCATGACCACCATCGTTGAGGCCTACGGCGCACTGTTTAACCGTGACTTCCACATCCCACTGATTGGACAGGACAACTGGCTAGCCTTCACCGAAGACTTCTTCTCGGTAGCGGTACTGGTTTCACTCGTTGTCTTCACCGTTATCCGTATTAAGAACGCGCCTTCTCGCAAGGACCGCAACAGCCGTTTCTACGGTTCACACCTGGGTGCTGCGTGGGCGGTTCTGGGCATGATTTCGTTGGTCATCATTACGTTGCTGATGTACCGCGCCGCTCAGATCAACACGGGACACTTCCCCTTCCCACGCACGATTGGCCAGAACGTGCACAGCGCGATGGCCAGCATGAACCAGACCGACGCTTCGCCGTGGGCCTTTGCTTCGCAGGTCGTCGCTCACTGGATTGCACCACTGGGCATGAGTGCCAATAACTTCCTCGAGACCTTCTTCCTGCTGGCCAACGTCGCAGTGATTGCCGGCTTCATGGTGTTCGTCTCATACTCGAAGCACCTCCACATCTTCCTTGCTCCAATCAACATTGGTGTCTCACGTCGTCCCCGTGCACTTGGCGGACTCGACAAGACCCCCGACATGGACATGGAAAACGTCACCGAGGACACTGTGTTTGGTGTGGGTCGCATCGAAGACTTCACGTGGAAGCAGATGCTCGACTTCGCAACCTGCACCGAGTGTGGTCGTTGCCAGTCTGTGTGTCCCGCTTGGAACACCGAAAAGCCACTGAGCCCGAAGTTGCTCATCATGGGTCTTCGCGACAACATGTTTGCGTCAGCTGACCGTCTCCTCTCGGGTGAGGCTTCGACCGACACCCTCGTACCGAGCGTCATCGACCCCGATGTTCTCTGGTCCTGCACCACGTGCGGAAGCTGTGTTGAGCAGTGCCCCGTTGACATTGAGCACGTCGACGCAATCATCGACATGCGCCGCTACGAAGTGCTGATGGAGTCACGCTTCCCGAGTGAAGCCAGCCTGCTGATGCGCAACATGGAGAACCAGGGCGACCCGTGGGGTCTTGGCGCCTCCAAGCGCACCGACTGGCTCAGCGCGCTTGACTTCGAAGTACCAATCATTGACGGCCCAATCCCTGAAGAGATTGAGTACCTCTACTGGGTTGGCTGCGCTGGTTCACTTGACGAACGAGGTCGCAAGCAGATCGAGTCAACCGCTCGCATGCTGCACCGCGCTGGCGTAACGTTCGGCATCCTCGGACCTCGCGAGTCGTGCACTGGTGACCCTGCCCGCCGCATGGGTAACGAGTACTTGTTCCAAGAAATGGCCAAGGCCAACATCGCGACGCTGAATGAAGTAGGCGCGAAGAAGATTGTGGCGAGTTGCCCGCACTGCTTCAACACGATGAAGAACGAGTACCCCGGACTCGGTGGTGACTACGAAATGATTCACCACGCCGAGCTCCTGAGTCACCTCGTGGCGACGGGCCGACTGGTGCCCGGCGTTTCCTACTCCGGAACCGTCACCTACCACGACCCTTGCTACCTCGGTCGCCACAACCGTGTCTTTGACGAACCACGTAACGTGCTCGATGCCATTCCTGGTGTGAAGCAGGTTGAGATGGGGCGTTGCCGCGAGAAGGGCTTCTGCTGTGGCGCCGGTGGTGCACGCATGTGGATGGAAGAGAACATTGGAAAGCGCGTCAACATGGACCGCACCAATGAAGCTCTGGGCACTGGCGCTGACATTGTGTCGACCGCCTGTCCGTTCTGCATGATCATGCTCGACGACGCCGTGAAGGCCAACGGCAAGGCTGACGAGGTGTCGGTACTCGACATCTCGCAGGTTGTTGAACGCTCTTTGCAATAGATTCCAAGCGGTTTTAGTTGTTCGGTGCTGTTAATAGTCCCGAAACACTTTGCTAACTATTTGGAAACGCTGCTTTGGCACACTACTTAGAACAACCTGAGGTCAACGGCGCCCTCTCCTAGTTAATAAAGGAGTGGATGTGCTAACAGCAGTCACCAACATCCCTTATCCCAGTTGGCTGAATTCAGGCGACAATACCTGGCAGCTGGTGTCCGCAACCCTGGTCGGACTCATGAGTCTTCCCGGCCTGGCCGTTCTCTACGGTGGTCTGGTCCGTAAGAAGTGGATCGTTAACACCATGTTGATGGTGTTCTCGGGCTTCTGCCTGACTCTCCTCGTGTGGATGCTCTGGGGCTACAACATGGCGTTTGGAACGCTCTCGCACTTTGGGCCTACGGGTTCATTCTGGAGCGGCTTCATTGGTCACTTCACCCCACTCGCTACTGCTAGCTCGGAACAGAGTCAGGCCGTGTCGGGTGCGAATACCCTTATTCCTTTCCACTTCCCAACGGCAACCCTGGCCTACTTCCAGTTCGTCTTCGCGGCCATTACGCCACTGCTCTTCTTGGGTGGACTCGTTGGTCGACTGAAGTTCAAGGCGTGGCTCCTCATCGTGCCACTCTGGATCACCCTCGTCTACTGCGTGAACGCTGCGCTCCTCTGGGGTGGCGGTTTCTTCGCTCAGAAGGGTGCAGTTGACTTCTCGGGTGGTTACGTCATCCACCTCAGCGCCGGTATTGCTGCTTTCGTTGGTGCCGCGATTGTGGGACCTCGCCGTTGGCAGGACCGCGAAAACGCCTTCCCTTCGAACCTGATGATGGTGATGATTGGTGCTGGTATCTTGTGGCTCGGTTGGAACGGCTTCAACGGAGGCGACCCCTTCTACGCCGGTGTCGACGCCGCTGCTGCAGTACTGAACACCAACGTTGCGACAGCTGTTGGTGTACTGACGTGGATTGTCATGGACATGTACTTCTCGAAGGTAAAGAAGCCCACGTTCCTCGGTGGCCTGAACGGCATGCTCTGTGGTTTGGTGGCAATTACGCCATCGGCCGGTTGGGTGAACGGCGTCGGTGCCATCATCGTTGGTTTCACCGCATCGTTCGTGGTCTGGTTCGCCTGGAACTACCTCTCGAAGCTCAAGCCATTCTCCAAGGTTGACGACGCCTTCGGTGTTATCTACACCCACGGTATTGCTGGTCTGATTGGTGGACTCCTCGTTGGTCTTATCGCTGACCCCGCCATGACTGAGTACGGCGTGCCTGGTGCTCACTACAAGGGCACGGGTTCGTTCTCGGTTGGTGGCTACTTCTACACCGGCTCATTCCACCAACTCTGGGAGCAGGCCATTGCCGCTGCCTGGATTATTGGCTACACCGCAGTGGGTACCACCGTGGTGTTCTACGTGGTTAAGTGGATTGTTGGCGGACTTCGTGAAGATGAAGAGACACTGCGCATTGGTGACCTCGCCATCCACGACGAAGAGGCCTTCCCAGACCCCACCTTTGGTGAGCCTGTCGGTTCGCCAAGTCACCTCCACCCCGACAACAAGTAAGGACTGATTATGAAACTAGTTACCGCAGTTATTAAGCCCTTCAAGCTCGATGAAGTGAAGGTGGCCGTCAAGGCCACGGGCATCACCGGCATGACCGTTGGTCAGGTGCGCGGCTTCGGACACGCGGGTGGACACATCGAGGTCTACCGCGGCAAAGAGTACGAGTTCGACTTCGTCGACAAGATTCAGGTCGAAATCGTGTGCACTGATGAACTCGTGGAAGAGGTCATTGGCGCAATCGTGAATGCGGCTCGCACCGACACCGTTGGTGACGGTATGGCGTGGGTCACGGACATCGAGCACGTCGTGCGAATCCGCACGAACGACCGCGGTCCCGCAGCACTCTAAGTAGTTCAGAAAAACGCCGGGTAGTGGCCGTAGAGGTCGCTACCCGGCGTTTTCTTGTTGGGAGCGCAGTGATGCTTCCCAGGCGTTCAAAATCTTGATCGCGTCGCACTCAATCGTCTCTAGGACGTACCCGCAGTCATCGGTTGACACGTCAACGTGCGTGTGCTTTTGACGAAGAGCGTCTCGTTCCTGCTGGTTCATAACAAACCTCAGTTTGTCAGTCAGTGACTGGCTTAGCCAGCCTGGCGAGCAACGGCTTCAGCGGCCTTGGCGGCTGCCTCGGGGTCACCCAAGTAGTCAGCAGTGAGGACGTTCAGTTCGTTGTCGAGCTTCATGCGGTAGGGGATACCCGTAGGGATCTCCAAGTCAGCAATCTCTTCTTCCGAAATGTTCTGCAGCACCATGCGAAGCGCACGTAGTGAGTTGCCGTGGGCCACCACAATGACTGCACCGCCACGAGTTGATTCGTTTCGAAGGTCCTCAGCAATCGAGTCACGGAAGTACGGCGTCACGCGAGCAACAACATCCTTCAAGCACTCGGTCGCGGGGATTGACTCACGAGGAATGTCACGGTAGCGAGGGTCGAGCGTGTTGCTGCGAGGATCGCCTTCGGGAAGTGGGGGTGGTGGAACGTCGTAGGAACGGCGCCACAGCTTGAGCTGCTCCATGCCGAACTTCTCGGCGGTTTCCTTCTTGTCCTTGCCCGTGAGGTCACCGTAGTGACGCTCGTTGAGGCGCCAGCTGCGACGAACCGGCAGCCAGGAGCGTCCGGCGGCGTCGAGGGCAATGTTGGCCGTGCGGATGGCGCGAGTCAAGAGCGACGTGTGCAGAATGCGCAGGTCGAGGTCTGTCTCAGCGGCCAGGAGCTCGCCCGCCAGCTTGGCTTCGGCTTCGCCCTGAGCGACGAGGTCGACGTCGTGCCACCCCGTAAAGAGGTTGAGGTCATTCCACTGTGAACGGCCATGGCGTACAAGGATTAGATCTGGCATAACCCCAGGCTAGCGGGGGACTCCTGAGAATCCCAAAAGAGAATGAAACGCCATTTTCCCTGTATTTCCTAGAGTTTCTAAAAGTTACTTAAGACCCTAGAAGTTTTCTTGACAAGAGGAGACTCAACTCTGTATTCTGGACTTCGTAAGTTCTTCATCCCCGGAAGGTCCGGCGAGAAAAGGGCTCAATAACGTAAGGAGCATCACATGGCTAGAGCTGTAGGAATTGACCTCGGAACCACCAACTCAGTGGTTTCAGTACTTGAGGCGGGCGAGCCCGTCGTAATCCCTAACGCCGAAGGCGCTCGCACGACCCCTTCGATCGTTGGTTTCTCAAAGACCGGTGAAGTTTTGGTGGGCGAAGTCGCAAAGCGCCAGGCCATTACGAACCCTGACCGCACCATCCGTTCGGTAAAGCGCCACATGGGTGAGAACTGGACCATCGACATTGATGGCACCAAGTACACGCCACAGGAAATCTCCGCTCGCATCCTTCAGAAGCTGAAGCGCGACGCCGAGGCCTACTTGGGCGACACCGTTACCCAGGCAGTAATCACCGTTCCCGCCTACTTCAACGACGCCCAGCGCACCGCAACGAAGGAAGCTGGCGCCATTGCCGGACTCGAAGTACTTCGCATCGTGAACGAGCCCACCGCCGCCGCACTGGCCTACGGTCTCGACAAGGGTGCTGCTGAGCACACCGTTCTGGTCTTCGACCTCGGTGGTGGAACCTTCGACGTTTCAGTACTCGAGATCGCCGACGGCGTGTTCGAAGTGAAGTCCACCCACGGTGACACCCACCTCGGTGGTGACGACTGGGACAACGCTGTTCGTGACTGGTTGGTAAAGACATTCAAGGACACTGAAGGCGTCGACCTTTCGAAGGACAAGATGGCCGTACAGCGTCTCCAAGAGGCAGCTGAGAAGGCCAAGATTGAACTCTCGTCCGTACAAGAGACGCAAATCAACCTGCCCTTCATCACCGCTACCGACGAAGGCCCCAAGCACCTCGACGTCAAGCTGACCCGTGCCAAGTTCAACGAGCTCACCGCTGACCTCGTCGAGCGCTGCCGCAAGCCATTCGACCAGGCCATTAAGGACGCGGGTCTGACCCTCGACCAGATTGACCAGGTGGTGCTCGTTGGTGGATCAACTCGTATCCCTGCTGTTCAGGAACTTGTTCAGAAGGTAACGGGCAAGGAGCCCAACAAGACCGTGAACCCGGACGAAGTCGTAGCCATTGGTGCTGCCGTCCAGGCTGGTGTCTTGAAGGGTGACGTCAAGGACATCCTCCTGCTCGACGTGACACCTCTGTCGCTGGGTATTGAGACCAAGGGCGGCGTGATGACCAAGATCATCGAGCGCAACACCACGATCCCTACCAAGAAGTCACAGACCTTCACCACGGCTGACGACAACCAGCCCTCCGTTGAAGTTCACGTACTTCAGGGTGAGCGCGAAATGGCTTCCTACAACCAGACCTTGGGCAAGTTCCAGCTCGTTGGTATCCCACCAGCGCCGCGCGGCACGCCTCAGATCGAAGTGACCTTCGACATCGACGCCAACGGCATCGTGAATGTTTCGGCGAAGGATCAGGCCACGGGCAAGTCACAGTCAATCACCATCTCCGGTGGTTCGTCACTGTCGAAGGAAGACATCGACCGCATGGTTCGTGACGCTGAAGCGCACGCCGAAGACGACCGCAAGCGTCGTGAAGAGGCTGAGATTCGCAACAACGCTGACGGTCTCGTTTACTCAACTGAGAAGCTCATCGCGGAGCAGGCTGACAAGTTCGAAGGCACTGAAAAGGCCGACGTCGAAGCCGCACTCGCAACCTTGAAGGAAGCGCTGAACGGTCAGGACATCGAGTCGATCAAGAACGCCACCGAGAAGTTGCTCACGACGAGTCAGAGCTTCAGCCAGCGTCTCTACGAGGCTGCTGCTCAGGCGAACCAGGGTGAGTCGGCACCGGCCGGCAACGATGACGACATCGTTGACGCCGAGATTGTTGACTAATCGTGGCTGACGAAACAACGCAGAACGCTGACGTGACGGTGTCCGAGGACACCGTCACTGAGGCGGTTGATCCCCGCAGTGAGGTAGAGCGCGAGCGCGACGAGTACCGCGACGCACTCCAGCGCCTCCAAGCGGAATTCGAGAATTACCGTAAGCGAGTGGCTCGCCAAGCCGAAGACTCGAGCGCCCGAGCAGCTGGTGACATTGTCGCCAAGATGCTTCCCGTGCTTGACGCCTTCGACCTCGGTGAAGCCCACTTCGCCTCCAGTGACTCAGAAGAAGTGAAGGCCTTACGTCAGAACCGAGCCCTGTTGCTCGACACGCTGGCGAAAGAAGGACTCGTTCGCATCAGCGATGTTGGTGTGGCGTTTGATCCTCAGGTGCACGACGCTGTGGCGCACGTTGAAGGTGACGGTTCAGAACAAGTTATTGATGAAGTGCTGCGCGCTGGTTACCTCTGGAAGGGTGCTGTGTTGCGCCCAGCCATGGTGAGAGTGAAGGGCTAAATGGCCGAACGGGAGTGGTTCGATAAGGACTACTACAAGGTCCTCGGTCTGTCGTCAACGGCGACGGACAAAGAAATAACGCGTGCGTACCGAAAGCTCGCCAAAGAACACCACCCTGACACCAACCCGGGTCAGGAAGAAAAGTTCAAAGAGATTTCGGTCGCCTACGACGTCTTAGGTGACGCCGAGAAGCGCAAGGAATACGACGAGGTTCGTCGACTGGGTCCCGCCGCGGCGGGCTTTGGTGGCCCCCAAGGTGGCCCCGGTGGATCGACATTCAATTTCCAGTCGGGTGACTTCGGTGACCTGGGCGACATCTTCGGCGGACTCTTTGGTGGCGGCTCACGCCGTCGTCCCGCTCAACGAGGCGCCGACATTGAAGCAGCGCTGCACCTCGGATTCCGTGATGCCGTCGTTGGCATCACGACCTCGGTGAACCTGCCCAGCAACGAAGCGTGTCGTAGTTGTCAGGGAACTGGTGGCGCACCGGGTGGTGGCTTCATGAAGTGCCCCACTTGCAGTGGGCGAGGCTCCATCAACCAAGACCAGGGTCCCTTCGCAACGTCAGTTGCGTGCCCGACCTGTCACGGTCGTGGGGGACAGGTCGTCACGCCGTGCGCCTCGTGCCACGGCACGGGACGTGAACCCTCGTCACGAAAGGTCAACGTACGTATCCCCGGTGGCGTCGTCGACGGCCAACGCATCCGACTGAAGGGCAAGGGCAGCTCCGGCGCCAACGGCGGACCAGCTGGAGACCTGTTCGTTGATGTCCACGTTCAGAGTGACCCCCGCTTTGGACGTTCGGGCCGCAACCTCACGACCTCCGTGCACGTTCCGTTCACCCAGGCGCTGTTGGGCACCACGGTCCTCGTCCCGACCCTCGACGAAGAAGTGACGTTGAAGGTGCCGGCCGGCACTCAGCCCGGAACCAAGATGCGCGTTCGCAACCACGGCGTACCTGCCGCGGGCAAGCACGCCGCTGGCGACCTGCTGGTGACCGTTGTTGTGGACATGCCAAAGAAGCTGACGAAGGAACAAAAGTCGCTCGTCGAAAAGTTGGCCAAGTCACTCGGTGAGGAGTCAGCCGCATGAGTGAACGTCAACACGACCACGCCGTCTACGTGATTTCGGTGTTTGCCGAACTTGCGGGTGTCCACCCCCAGACGCTTCGTAACTACGAGCGCACGGGACTGCTTAATCCCGGACGCACCGCGGGTGGTTCGCGCCGGTTCTCTGACGCGGACCTCGCAGCGCTACGACGCATCCAAGATCTCACCAACGAAGGTGTGAACCTTGAAGGGGTGAAGCGCATCATGGCGCTCGAGGCCGAACTCGCCGCGATTCGCCAGCAGATTGCCGACCTCGCCGAGCAGGCCCGCAGCACGGTCGCTGACACCCACCGTCAGTACCGTCGAGACTTGGTGCCGGTACAAAACACCGTGGCCCTGTTCATCGAGGCCCAGCGTCGACGCCGTAACCCCAGCTGAGCAAATTTTGAGCCTTTGGGCGTGAAGTAGACTTTGGTGTAAATCGAGGCCAATTCGAGGGAGCCCAAGTGCCCGCAACAGTTGTAGTTGGTACCCAGTGGGGTGACGAAGGCAAGGGTAAGTTAACCGACCTCTTGGCTCGTGACATGGACATGGTGGTTCGCTACCAGGGTGGGCACAACGCTGGCCACCGCATCGTGGTGGAGGGTGAAGCATTCGCTCTGCAGCTCGTTCCATCGGGAGTCCTTTACCCCCACATCACACCCGTAATTGGTAATGGTGTCGTTGTTGACCCAGCGGTTCTTCTTTCAGAGCTCGACACACTCAGCTCTAAGGGCGTTGACGTGTCACGCCTTGTGGTTTCGGGCAACGCCCACCTGATCATGCCCTACCACCAGGAAATTGACCGCTTGACCGAGCGCTTCCTGGGTAAGAACGCCCTCGGCACCACCAAGCGAGGCATTGGACCGGCCTACGCCGACAAGTCAACGCGCGTTGGTCTTCGGGTGCAAGACCTCCTCGACGGCAAAATCTTCCGTGAGAAGCTCGAGATTGTTCTTCACGAAAAGAATCTCATCTTGAACAAGATCTACAACCGCCCTTCGATTAACGCGAAGGACTTGGCCGACCGCTACCTCGACGAGCTCGCCCCACGCGTTGCACCAATGATTGGTGACACCGTCGCTATTGTGCACGACGCGCTCGCCAGTGGTCAGCGCATTCTGCTGGAAGGCGCTCAGGCCACGTTCCTCGACCTCGACCACGGCACCTACCCCTTCGTGACGTCATCAAACCCCGTGGCGGGTGGCGCGTGCACCGGCTCAGGACTTGGACCTCGCGACCTCACCGGCATTGTTGGTATTGCTAAGGCCTACATCACCCGCGTGGGCGCTGGACCGTTCCCCACCGAACTCGATGGTGACATGGCCGAGCTGCTCGTTGACCGTGGCCACGAGTACGGAACGAACACCGGACGTCGCCGTCGCGTTGGCTGGTTCGACGCCGTCATGGCGCGCCAGGCTGCTCGTCTCAACTCGCTCACTGAAATTGCTCTCACCAAGCTCGACGTTCTCGACACCTTGGCCGAGATCAAGGTCTGCGTGGCCTACGAAGAAGCCGGCGTTCGTTACGAATTCCCTCCGTACCACCAGTCAGTGCTGCACGACGTCGTGCCGATTTATGAGACGCTGCCCGGCTGGCAAGAAGACATTACGGCCGCGACGAAGTTCTCCGACCTTCCAAAGAACGCCCAGGACTACGTTCGATTCCTCGAAAAGACCATGGGTGTGCCAATCGCTACGGTCGGCGTAGGCCCAGGCCGAGAACAGTTCGTTAAGCCATCGTGAAGTCCTGCGTCGTCGTTGGATCTGGTGCTCGCGAACACGCTTTAGCGTGGGCCCTCTCCAAGAGTGCGACCGTCACCGTTGCGCCAGGTAACGCCGGCATTGCCGCTCACGGTATTACGTGCGTGGACACCCCCGCTACCGAACTCGAGGCTGACCTGTTCGTCATTGGACCGGAGCAACCTCTCGTGGAAGGTCTCGCCGAAGCACTTCGCGCTCAGGGCAAGACCGTCTTTGGTCCCAACACCGACGGGGCGTTGCTTGAGGGCTCAAAGGCCTTCATGAAGGACTTCCTGCGTGACGCTGGTGTGCCCACCGCGCAGTACGGAACGTTCAGCGACGTGGAGCCAGCAGTGGCATTCCTTTCGACCATGACCGCACCGTACGTGATTAAGACTGACGGTCTCGCCGCCGGTAAGGGTGTGCTCGTCACCAACGACTTTGACGAAGCAGTACTCGACATCAAGGACAAACTCAGCGGCAGCGCCTTCGGCGACGCCGGCACCACCGTCATTATCGAAGAAGGACTCGATGGTGAAGAGTGCTCACTGATTGTGCTTTGTGACGGCTCGTCCACGCGGGCGCTCGTTCCGGCCCAGGACTTTAAGCGCGTTGGCGATGGCGGCACGGGTGCCAACACCGGAGGCATGGGCGCCTACGCCCCCATGGTGGCCATGTCGAGTGAACAGATTGACGAGGTCCTTACGAACATCGTGGCACCCACGGTGGTGGAACTGAAGAAGCGGGGCATTGACTTTCGCGGTGTCCTGTACGCCGGCGTGATGCTGACCTCAAAGGGTCCGAAGTTGCTCGAGTACAACGTCCGCTTCGGTGACCCCGAGACTGAAGTACTGGCGCCCCTCTACGGTGAGTCGCTCTACGACCTGTTGCTGAACGCCGCACAAGGTGATCTCACGGGAGTAACGGCTGAGCCTCACGGCACCGCAGTTACCGTGGTGCTCGCCTCACACAGCTACCCCCAGGGTGCTCGCAAGGGTGACGTCATTCACGGCCTGGGCAACGACGGGCAACTGGCTGAAGCAGTCGAGGGCGTGACCATTTTTCACGCCGGTTCAGCTCGCAACGACAGTGGCGACTTTGTCACGAACGGTGGGCGAGTGCTTGCCGTAACAGCTCAGGGTTCGACGCTGCGTGAAGCGCGCGAACGTGCCTACCAAGCAACCGAACGTATTACCTTCGACGGCCGTGTCATGCGCAGTGACATCGCTCTCGCAGCAATCTAAAGGAGAGTCATGATTCCGAGGTACGCACCAAAAGACGTAGCGGCGCTGTTCAGTGATGAGAACCGTTTCGACACCATGCTCGAAGTCGAACTGCTCGCGGCCGAGGGACTCGCGGAACACGGTGTTCTGCCGAAGGATGAAGTGGCGCGTCTTCGTGAACGTCGTCCCGTTGTCGACCGGGCCTTCTGTGACGAAGTTGATGAGCGTGAACTCACGACCAACCACGACACCGCCGCATTCGTCGACGTGGTGCAGTCCAAGATCGGCATGCCGGAAGGTGCGTGGATTCACTACGGCCTCACCTCATCAGACGTGGTGGACACTGCTCTGTGCCACACACTCACCCGGGCCATGGACATCGTGATTGAAGAAGCCACGAAGTACCGCGACGCACTGACTCGTCGTGCCGCCGAGACGGTGAACATTCCTATCACGGGTCGCACCCACGGCATGCACGCCGAACCCACCACCTACGGCGCGAAGTTTGCTCTCTACGCGCTGCAGGCCAACCGTGACCTCGAACGCGCTAAGCGTGCTCGCGAGGCGATTGCGGTGGGAAAGCTCTCGGGTGCTGTTGGAACGTTCTCGAACATCGACCCCGCGGTCGAAGAGTACGTCTGCACCAAGCTCGGTCTTACGGCCGTTCCGGCGACCCAGGTGATTGCTCGTGACCGTCACGCTGAAGTGCTCTACGCGTGCGCTGCACTGGGAACCGCCATGGAGCAGTTCGCCCTCGAAGTTCGTCACCTGGCGCGTAGTGAAGTGGCAGAAGCGGAAGAGCCATTCGCCAAGGGCCAAAAGGGATCGTCGGCCATGCCGCACAAGCGCAACCCCGTTCTCTCCGAGCGCCTCTGTGGCCTTGCGCGCGTCCTTCGTGGGTACCTGCAGGCCGGACTTGAAGACGTTGCGCTTTGGCACGAGCGTGACATTTCACATTCCAGTGTTGAGCGGGTGATTATGCCCGACGCTCTGCAACTCACGACCTACATGCTTCGTAAGGCCACCGGTCTCGCTGATGGTTTGGTGCTTCACCCCGAGCGCGCACTCGAGAACCTAACGACTGGCTCACTCGGACTCGTCTTCTCGCAGTCGGTTCTCCTGGCCTTGGTTGACGCTGGTATGTCTCGTGACGATGCCTACCGCATTGTGCAGTCCGCTGCTCGTCGAGCCGTGGAGGAGCGTCGCAACTTCCGTGAGATCATCGAAGCTGATGAAGCGGTGACGCTAAGTAACGAAGTACTGGCCCGCGCCTTTGACACCGACCGACTCTTGGCTCACCGTGGTCGCTTCCTCGAGGCGCTGACGTGGCGATGAACAACCTCGGACTTACCCACCTCTACTCCGGAAAAGTTCGCGACCTCTACGACGTTGACGCTCAGCACATGCTCATGGTCGCTTCGGACCGACTGAGTGCCTTTGACGTTGTCATGAACGAGCCCATTGCCGACAAGGGCCGTGTGCTCACTGGTCTTACCCACTACTGGGTTCGTGAGTTCGGCGACGTGGTGCCTACGGCCCTCGTCTCGTGCGATCCCCACGTCATCAACGACTTCGTGCCTGGCTTCCTAGGCCACGAGGAGTGGCACGGTCGCACGATGCTGGTGCGCAAGGCCGAGATGCTTCCACTCGAGTGCATTGTGCGTGGTCGCCTCGCCGGTCAGGCCTACGACGAGTACGTCGCCAAGGGCACGGTGCACGACATGGCGGTTCCCACCGGCATGCAGTTGACTGACGCTTTCGAGCAGCCACTGTTCACGCCATCGACCAAGGCCGAGTCGGGACACGACGTCAACATCAGCCTGGCCGCCGCCGCGGACATAGTTGGCCAGGAACTCCTGGACCAGGCCTCGGCGCTCTGTCTCGACCTCTTCCGGCGCGCCAGTGAAAAGTTGTTGTCGGTGGGCCTCGTACTCGCGGACACCAAATTTGAACTCGGCTTCGTTGACGGCTCACTCGTGGTGTGCGACGAAGTCCTCACTCCCGACTCGTCACGCATTTGGCCCGCTGACGGCGTGGTCTCCGGCGAGACACCTCCCTCGTTCGACAAGCAACCGTTCCGTGACTGGCTCGCGACCCAACCGTGGGACCGCACGCCACCACCACCGGTCGTTCCGCAAGAGATTGTCGACATCACCTCAGCTCGGTACGTGAGTGCCTACGAGCGAGTAACCGCACGAGCGCTCACAGACTGGTACGGTGCGTAGTCATGAAGTTCTTCGTAATCGTTGACGTAACCCTCCGCGAAGGAATTGCGGACCCCGAAGGTGCGACCATTGAGCGCGCTCTGCCGGCCCTCGGATTCTCGGGCATCACTGACGTTAAGGCCGGAAAATCCTTCCGCATGAACGTCGACGCCGACTCCGAAGCGGCCGCTCTCGAGAAGGCTACGGCCCTCGCGGTGCGTCTTTTGTCGAACCCCGTCATTGAGAACGCCGTCGCCAGGATTGGAAACTAGTCAATGGCTCGCATTGGAGTTGTTGTCTTTCCCGGCTCGAACTGTGAGTACGACGCCAAGGCCGCCATGGAGCAGCTGGGTGCGCAGGCCGACTTCATCTGGCACACCGAAACGGACCTCTCGGGTCTCGATGGCGTGATCTTGCCCGGTGGCTTCGCCCACGGCGACTACCTGCGCCCCGGCGCACTCGCTCGCTTCTCACCAGTCATGGACGCCGTCTCGGCCTTTGCGGCGCAAGGTGGCTCCGTGCTCGGTATTTGCAACGGTTTTCAGGTCCTGACCGAAGCCGGTCTCGTCCCCGGTGCTCTCCAGAAGAACCGCGGTCTTACCTTCTTGTGCAAGCCCACGACGCTCGTGGTGAACTCAACGACGTCAGTGCTGACGCGTGGCGCCACCGTGGGTCAAGAGCTCAGCGTGCCAATCAATCACTTCTCGGGTTCCTACACCTGCGACGACGAGACTCTCAGCCGTATTGAGGCGAACGGCCAGATTGTTCTTCGCTACAAGGACAACCCCAACGGTTCACGTGCCGACATTGCCGGTGTCTCGAACGAAGCGGGCAACGTAGTTGGTCTCATGCCTCACCCCGAGCGTGCAATGTCGACGCTCCTCGGCAGTGCCGATGGTCGCGTGCTCCTCGCGTCGTTCGTCGGCCTGAGCGTCAACGCGTAGTCGCGTGGCACTAACTGCCAAGTAGCGACGAGACCTTAGAAATTCCAAGTAGTTTTAATGGGGTGAGTAGCACCCCAGAGCCCCTACACCGCGCCCTTGGTTTAACTGACTCGGAGCTGGACGACATTCGTCTCGTTTTGAAGCGTGAACCCAATCATTTAGAGCTCGCGCTCTACGCCGTGATGTGGAGTGAGCACTGCTCGTACAAGTCATCGCGCATCCACCTGAAGCGCCTGCCTTCGAAGGGTGACCACGTTCTCGTTGGCCCCGGTGAAGGCGCTGGCGTGATTGACGCCGGTGACGGTATTGGTGTTGCAATTCGAATTGAAAGTCACAACCACCCCTCAGCGATTGAGCCCTACCAGGGTGCCGCAACTGGTGTTGGCGGCATCTTGCGTGACGTGTTCTCGATGGGTGCTCGTCCACTCGCCGTTATGGACCCACTCTTCTTTGGTGAGCTGAAGGATGCTCGTCAGCGTTGGCTCGTCGAAGGTGTGGTCTCTGGTGTCTCGGGCTACGGCAACTCGGTGGGCGTTCCCACGGTTGGTGGCGAACTGACCTTTGACGACTGCTACGCCTCGAACCCACTCGTGAACGTTCTCTGTGCCGGAGCCCTTCCGAAGGACCGCCTGGTTCTAGGTGTGGCATCAGGTGTTGGCAACTTCGCAGTGCTCCTTGGATCACGCACGGGCCGCGACGGTATTGGTGGCGTGTCGGTCTTGGCCTCAGCTGGTTTTGATGGTGCCGACGGAGCCGAATCACTCGATGACGCCAAGCGCCCGAGTGTTCAGGTGGGCGACCCCTACGAAGAAAAGCGTCTCATCGAAGCCTGCCTGTCACTGCTCGACCAGCACTTGGCCGTTGGTATTCAGGACCTTGGTGGTGCGGGCATTGTCTGTGCGCTGAGCGAGACCTCGGCCCGTGGACGCGTTGGCATGGACGTTGACGTAACGGCGATTCCACTTCGCGAGCCCGGCATGCAGCCGTACGAAATCATGACGTCGGAGTCACAAGAGCGCATGCTCGCCATCGTGACGCCCGAAAACTTGGCCGCCGTGCAGGCCCTGGCCGACCGCTGGGAAATTCGCTGCACCGTTGTTGGTCACATCGTCGACGGCGAACTCGACGCCAACGGTGAGCCCGTGGGCATGCTGCGCGTTCGCAACGGCTTCGACGGAGAGATCCTCGCGAGCGTTCCCGCATCATCACTCGCTGACGACGCGCCGCTCTACGACCGCCCTCGCAAGCGTCCAGAGAACCTCGACGCCATCATTGCTGACGACCCAACGAACGACGAGCCCGTGGGCAACGTGAACGGCGACGTTCTCTCACTCCTCATTGACCCATCGTGGGTCTACCGTCAGTACGACTCGCAACTCTTCCTCAACACCGTGGTCGGACCAGGCCGCGACGCGGCGCTCCTTCGTCTGGCTGGACCCGGCCTTCCTCAGTCCGAGCGAGGCATTGGTCTCACCACTGACTCGAATCCTCGTTGGTGCGCTCTTGATCCTCGTAAGGGAACAGCCCACACGGTGGCTGAAGCGGCGGCGAACCTCGCCTGCGTTGGTGCGAGCGCCAAGGCTCTCGTGAACTGCCTCAACTTCGGAAACCCAACGCACCCTGAGGTGATGTGGCAACTCTCGGAGTCGATCGACGGTATGGCAGAAGCCTGCCTCGGACTCGGTATTCCGGTTGTTGGCGGCAACGTCTCGCTCTACAACGAGAGTGGTGGTAACGACATCGACCCCACGCCGGTAGTAGGTCTGCTGGGCGTCGTTGACTCACTCATTGCTCCTCCTCCAGGCTGGTCCTGGAAGAGTGGTGACGCCATCATGCTCGTCGGACAGCGCACTGCACTCGGGGACCAGGAGTTCCCACTTGGTGGCACGCGTTGGGCCACCAAGCGTGGACGCCGCGGTGGTCACGTACCCAACTTCGACGCCAGCGTGGTAGGACCAGCGATTTCATTCGTGGCCGGCGAAGTGGCCGCCATCTGTGCCGGTAACGCCAGTGACGTCAGTGGTGTGCACGACGTTGGCGGCGGTGGCCTCAGCGTGGCGCTGGCCGAAATGTCCGCAGCCGCGGGCGTGGGCGCAACCATTGATGAGCTGTTGACGCACGGCGAGTACTTCGCTGAATTCCCAGGCCGCTTCGTTGTGAGCACCAGTGACCCCGCCGCCTTCAGTGCGCGCGCGGCAGCCGCTGGTGTTTCCTGCGTGCAGTTGGGCGTGGCTGGTGGCGAGCTACTCACCATTGGTGAGACCGTCTCAATCAACACGGTGCAGCTGGCCGAGCGTCGCGCGAATGCGCTCGAAGACGCTTTGGCGTCAGTTGACTAACGCGCTGCCTTGATTCGGTCAAGCACATCGTTCGGTACGCGTAGGTCGCCAGACCTACCGAAGCCGAGCTGCACATCTTCCTTGTAGGAGCCGTGGTAGTCCGATCCACCGGTGGGAATCATGCCGGCCTCGCGCGTGAGCTTCACCATCAAGAGGCGAGTTTCTTCATTCGTGCCGCCGTAGTAGGCCTCAACACCGGCGAAGCCTCGTTGCTTCAGTGAGCCCATGATCTTGGGCATCTGGGTCTGAATTGCTTCGGGCGTGACGTTGTCGAGGTAGTTCACCAGCGGGTGGGCAATCGAGAACACGGTACCGGTACCCTTGGCGATTTCAACGAACGCACTGACCGTCATGGTCTGGCGGGGGATATACGCCTTGCCGTTGTTGCCCAGCCACTCGACGAAGAGTGAACCCCACGTCTGGTCGTTCTTTTCACCCACGATTTCGGGGTGCAGGTCAAACATGGCCTGAGCGAAGTGGGGACGGCCAATGGAGTCTTCGCTCTTGGCGAGAGCTTCGACGTACGCAAAGGTCAGCTTCTCGAAGCCTTGCTCATTGAGGCGGGCGACAAGTTGACGGTTTCGGTTGACGCGGTCCTCGCGGAACGACGCCAACGCCTTCTGCACCGGACTCTCGGGGTCCAGGGGCAAGTAGTAGGCGAGAACGTGGACGCTGCGTGGTGAGGACACTCCGTCGCGTACTCGTGAGTAGAGGTCGTCCACGAGGGAAAGTTCGACACCGGGGACGAGTTCGAGCCCGAGACCCTCACAGGCCGTGCGCATCTCATCGTGACTCGCAGTCGTGTCGTGGTCGGTCAGGGCGATCGCTGAAATACCCAATTTGTGAGCCTTTTCGGCCAGGACCGTTGGCGAGTCCGAGCCATCGGAAAATGAGGAGTGGGTATGCAGGTCAATCACCCTCTCAGCGTACCCAGTTGGTGTGACCCACCTCGTCGTTGTGCGAGAATAGACCGGTGCCACATCTCGCCACTTTCTGCCCAACACTGTTCGCATGAAAGAAGCGTGCGGCGTCGTAGGAATTGTCGTCCCGGGGCGAGACATTTCGCACCTTTGCTATGACGCGCTCTACGCGTTACAGCACCGTGGTCAAGAGTCCGCCGGTATGGCGACGTACAACAACCACCAAATCACTGTCGTAAAAGACAACGGACTCGTCAGTCACGTCTTTACAGATTCCACACTTCGCGCACTCTCTGGTGACCTCGTCATTGGTCACACTCGTTACTCCACGTCAGGTTCGGCGAACTGGACCGCCGCCCAACCCGTCTACCGGTCAGCGGGTGCATCAGGCTTCGCCATTGCGCACAACGGAAACCTCACCAACACCAACGAACTCGCTTCATCGGCCGGCATCCAGTTCACGTCGATGCTGTCGGACTCCGACCTCGTGGCTGAACTCATGGCGCAAGAAGTCGAAAAGGGCGCCACTGTTGTAGAGGCGCTCGAACACGTTCTCTCTCGCGCCGAAGGTGCCTTCTCAATGGTGATCCTTGAGGCGAATGAAATCCACGCCGTTCGTGACCCGCACGGTTTTCGACCACTGTGCATTGGCTACCTCGGTGAAGAGTCGTCACCGTCGGGGTGGATCGTGGCCTCGGAGTCACCAGCACTTGACGTTGTTGGTGCCACGTTCATTCGTGAAATCAAGCCCGGCGAAATGGTCACGCTCACTAAGGATGGCTACACCACAACACAGCTCCTCGAGCCCGCTGAAGGCAAAGAGAAGCTCTGCATTTTTGAGTTCGTCTACTTCGCTCGTCCCGACACCTACCTCATGGGTCACCAGGTCCACACCGCTCGACGTCGCATGGGTGAACTCCTGGCTGGACAGTCCGAAGTAGAGGCCGACCTCGTTATGGGTGTGCCGGACTCCGGTGTGCCCGCCGCCGAAGGCTTTGCCAAGGCATCAGGCATTCCGTTCGGCTACGGACTCGTCAAGAACCGTTACATCGGTCGCACGTTTATTGCGCCCGACCAAGACAAGCGCGAAGCTGCCGTGCGACGCAAGCTCAATCCACTTCGCGAAAACATCGAGGGTCAGCGCCTGGTCGTGGTTGACGACTCGATTGTTCGAGGAACAACCACCCGCGCCCTCGTAAAGATGCTGCGTGACGCTGGTGCCAAGGAAGTGCACCTTCGCATTTCCTCACCACCCTTCATGTGGCCTTGCTACTTCGGTATCGATACACCAACACGTGACGATTTGTTGGCCGCGAACCACTCACTCGAAGAGATGAATGAGTTCATTGGCTCCGACAGCCTGGAGTTCATCTCGCTGGAGAACCTGCGCACCGCAATCCAACTGGATGGCGAGTGCTGTGACGCCTGCTTGACCGGTCAGTACCCAGCACCCACACCCGTAACGCTCAGTACTTCAGGAGGTCGTTGGTGAGCCGACTTTTGGACCAGTCCGGTGGCCTTACCTACGCCGAAGCCGGTGTTTCCATTGAGGCGGGCGACGAAGCTGTTGAACGCATCAAGAGCGTTGTCGCGAGCACCAAGCGTCCCGAAGTCCTCGGCGGCATTGGCGGCTTTGGTGGCCTCTTCGCCCTCGACACGGCCAAGTACACCTCGCCCGTGCTCGTCTCCTCGGCCGACGGTGTCGGGACGAAGCTCGAAGTTGCTCGCCAGGTTGGGCGCTACGACTCGGTCGGCATTGACCTCGTGGCCATGCTGGTGGACGACCTCGCCTGCATTGGCGCTGAACCACTGTTCCTGCTCGACTACGTTGCCGTAGGCAAACTCGATCCGGCTGTCCTCGAACAGCTCGTGAGCGGCATTGCTGAGGGGTGTCGTCAGGCCAACACGGCTCTGCTCGGCGGTGAGACTGCCGAACACGGTGGCGTTATGAAGGATGACGACCTCGACGTCGCTGGCTTCACGGTCGGTGTTGTTGAACGTGGTACTGAACTCGGACCCGACCGTCTGCGTGACGGCGATGTGCTGATTGGTCTCGCCTCTCCAGGTATCCGCTCCAATGGCTACACCCTGGCTCGCAAGGTGCTCGTGCAGTCACCAGATGACCTCACCAAGCCCGCCTGGGAAGGTGCTGAGCGCACACTGGGCGATGAACTGCTTGTTCCTTCGGTTATCTACGCACCAACGATTACGGCGCTGCGCGAGGCCCTGGGCGACCAGGTGCACGCCGCTGCTCACATCACCGGTGGCGGTATTACCGGCAACGTCGTACGTATTCTTACCAACGACCTCGATGCGCACATTGACATGGACAGTTTCGAGACACCCGAGATTTTCTTTGAGATTCAGCGTCGCGGTCAGATCAGTGCTGACGAAATGGTTCGCGTTTTTAACTGCGGCCTCGGCATGGTGGTGGCAGTGAAGGCTGACGCCGTCGCTACCGCCCTGGGGGTTGCCGCAGCGAAGGGTCAGACCGCCACGGTGGTTGGTTCTATTACTTCAGGATCTGGAAAGGTCGTTCTCTCATGAGTGACGCTCGCTCACGCGTTCTTGCCCACCTCGAAGCCCACTCGGTTCGTCGGGGCGACTTCACGCTGAAGTCTGGCCGTAAGTCAACGTGGTTCATTGACTCGAAGCAGACCATCTGCGCTCCCGAAGTTATGGTTGACGTTGCCCAGCTGCTACTCGAAAAGATTCCTGCTGAAGCCACTGCCATTGGCGGTCTCACGATGGGTGCGGACGGCGCCACATTCATCACCGCTGGTGTGGCCGCGACTGAAGGTCGTCTCCTTCGTGCCTTCAGTGTTCGCAAGGAAGTGAAGGACCACGGCGCTGGTGGTCGGATTGCCGGCTCACTCCAGCCCGGCGACAAAGTAGTCATTACCGAAGACACCGTGACGCGTGGAACGAGCTTGCTCGAAGCCGCCAAGGTCGTGCGCGACTTTGGTGCCGAAGTGATTTTGCTCCTCGCCGTTGTGGACCGTGGCGGCACCGCCGCCGCCATGGCTGCTGAAGAGGGCTGGAAGTTCGACGCGGTCTTTACCGCGCCCGACCTCGGCTTCTCTTACGAAGGCGCCTAGGCGTTCTTCGCTAGAACGTCGAGTACCTCTCGACGCCACGCGTACAGATCGGCGTAGTGCTCGCTCGGCGTGTGACCAAAGCGAAGAATGAGCGCGTCTAACGCCGGGACCACGGAAATCATCTGGCCCTCGTAGCCATTGGCCCAGTAGGTTCCGTACTGGTCGCCCGTTACCCACCACTGCCACGAGTAGTAGTTCCCGAGTCCACCTTCGACATCGAGGCTCACCGGAACTTGCGCGGTGGCGGCCCACTCTTCGGAGAGAAGGCGCTCGCCGTCCCACTCGCCACCTCGTAGGTAGAGGAGACCAAATTTGGCAAAGTCGAGGGCCGTGGCGTGAACGAAACTCGAGGCAATAAAGACACCTCGTTCGTCAAAAGACGCTTCAGCGCTGGACATGCCCAGTGGGCCAAAGAGCCGGGACTGCAGATAGCGCTGGTAGTCGTCGGCGTAGCCCACCTGGTCGGCCACGATTCGTGAGATGACGTTTGACGTGCCACTGGAGTAGTTGAAGAAGGTGCCGGGTGCGTGGGCGAGGGGCAGTGACGCGGTGTAGTGCGCCATGTCGGGCTTGCCTTCGCCAAACAACATCTCCACGACGTGGCTGGTCTGGCCGAGCTCGTAGACCTCAGAAAACGCCAGGCCGTCACGCATCGCCAGAAGGTCGGCCAGGGTAATGGCGTGGCGCGGGTCGTCGGGAGCGGACCACTCGGGTACTGCGGCGGGAGCGTGAGGATCGAGGACGCCAGCGTCGACGAGGGTGCCGACGAGGGCGTGACCCATGGACTTCGCCATCGACCACGAGAGGAGTGGACTGTCGGCGGTGATTGGCTCGGGGTCGCGGTCAAAGAATTCTTTGACGCCGCCGTAGCGCTCAACGAGCACCTGGCCGCCTTGAATAACGACCACGGCGTTGGTGGCACCAACAGACTCATTGGCGAACAGTGCGTCGACGACGGCTTCCAGCTCAGACTGATGTGCACTCGTGCCGCGCGGCCACTGCTGCGTCGGCCAGTCAGTACCCTCTGGCTGTTTTCTAAACTTCGGCGTAACGTCCGGTAACGACTGCATGACCCCCCCAGTGCATTGTTGCACGAGGACCAGTGTTACACGGGGTCGTTAGGTTGAGTTGCATGATGACTAACGAAGCCATAATCGACCGATTTCTGTACCGGTCTACCGTGACATCGAAGCGTCATCGCAACCGCGTCGAGACGTACCTGGTCGAGCGCCTTCGGGGCTCGAACGTGGTGGCTCGGATTCAGCCGCTTGGTCTGGTGCCCGAACGGACGTCGGATCTCGAGGCCGCCCTTACGGTGTTTCGACGTGACCTCGTGGTTGATGGTGGTTGGCGGACTACGGCCCGCCAACACCACGCACGGGTGCGCCTCGCGGTGCGCGCCGAGTAGCGCGAACTCACGACGAGCGGGGCATAAAAAAAGTCGCCCCAGGAAAACCTGAGGCGACTGTTTGGTGGTCGAGACCGGCGTCGATCCGGTGACCCCACGCTTTTCAGGCGTGTGCTCTACCAACTGAGCTACTCGACCAAACCTCTACACCCCTTGCGGGGTGAAGAGCGGACCTGACGGGATTTGAACCCGCGACCTCCGCCTTGACAGGGCGGCGTGCACTCCGAGCTGCACCACAGGTCCTCGGTGTTCCCAAGGAAAACCTTGAGACGCGAATCACAAGTCTATACGTTCTGGCCATACCCCTCTGAAGCCCAGAAATATGGCACTCCTTGGGCCTCGGTCAGTCGAGTCCGAGCTTGGCGCCAAGCTCTTCATCGCTGGGCTCGGTGAGGAAACTTCCGTCTTCGAAGATGATCGTGGGTACCACGCGGCGACCATTTAAGCGAACAACTTCCTCAAAGGCAGTCTCGTCTTGCTCAATATCGGTCCACACGTAGGGGACTTCATTGGCGTCGAGGAAGGCCTTGGACCTAGTGCAGTCACTGCACCACGTTGTGCCCAGAACCCGAATCTCACTCATTGGGAGTACCTACTCTTTCCTTGTTCTCAACAAAACAGAAGGGATGACCCACCGGGTCGAGAAAGACCCGCCACGACGTGCCCGGCTGGAAGTCGACCTTGGAAGCACCACAGCGAAGCGCGTGCCCCTCGACCTCGTCGAGGTCAGCGACGTGAAAGTCGAGGTGCAGTTGCTGCGGGACGGGACCTTCGGGCCAGGTTGGTGCGACGTAGTTGTCGACTTTCTGGAAGCCGAGTGTTGGACCACCGGGATTTTCAAGTTCAATCCACGTCACCTTCTCCGGTGGGAAGTCGAAGAGTGGTTCAACACTCAGCCCGAGGAGTTGGGAGTAGAAGTCGGCGAGAGCGAGCGGATCAGGACAGTCGAGAGCGACGGTGAGGTGGCGAAGCTGGGCTTTCATGGAACCTCCGTTTTCATTCAGCATCAACGAGTGCTTTGCGTTACGTTACCTACCATGACGATAAATGAAAATAGCCCCACAGTGCCTCGCAACGTTGTGGTTATTTTGCTCGACTCGCTGAACCGCCACCTGCTTGAAGCGTACGGTTCGAACGAGTTTGAAACGCCCCACTTGAAGCGGTTCGCCCAGCGCGCAACTAAGTTCACCAATCACCACACCGGATCGTTGCCATGCATGCCCGCTCGCCACGATGTGCTCTGTGGTTCCCTTGACTTTTTGTGGCGGCCCTGGGGTTCCATTGAACTCTGGGAAGACGCCATCACCTACGACCTACGTCGCAAGGGGGTCGTGACTCAACTCGTCACTGATCATCCGCACTTGTTTGAGGCCGGTGGCGAGAACTACCACACCGACTTTTCCGCCTGGGACTACATTCGCGGCCACGAGGATGATCCTTGGAAGACCCGCCTGGATCCTTCGTGGTTCGGTGCTCCGTCGCTGCCCGCGCAGCCCGCGTCGATTGCACGGGGCTACGACACGTCACGGACCTACTTCAAGTCACCCGAGGACTTTCCTGGCCCCAAGACCATGACGGCCGCCGCGACGTGGATTGACGACAACGCTGGCGCCCACGACCGATTCTTTCTCTTTGTTGATGAGTTTGATCCCCACGAACCCTTCGACACACCCGAACCCTGGGCCTCAATGTACGACGAGGAGTGGCAGGGCCCCAAGGTCATTTGGCCGCCGTACACCCCGGCGGGTGGGCCAACGGTCCCCGACGAACGAACCGGTCGACACATCCGCGCCAACTACGGCGCCAAGTTGACCATGATCGACCACTACTTCGGTCGCGTGATGGACGCGCTTGATCGTCACCAGCTCTGGGACGACACCGCCGTGATTGTCATGACCGACCACGGTCACTACTTGGGCGAACGAGGTGGCATCTGGGGCAAGCCCGGTGTTCCCATCTACTCAGAGATGGGACACATTCCATTGATGGTGGCCTGGCCCGGTGCTGCGCCGGGGGAGTGTGACGCACTCACCACGACGGTGGACGTCCACGCCACGTTGTGCGAAATCTTTGACGTAACCCCTCACCACCAGACGCACGGCTATTCCCTTGTTAACCAGTTGAGTGGCACCGGCACAACGCGCCGGTCGCACGTTCTCACCGGCATTTGGGGGCGTGAGGTCGTTTACATCGATGACGACATGAAGTTTGTCCGTGCTCCGCAAGAGTCGAACCGTCCCTTGGCCATGTACTCCAACCGGTGGTCGACGATGCCTATTCACGCCCTCCCGCAAATTCGTCTGCCCCGCCCCGACCGGCGAGCCACGATTGCCTACATGCCGGGGTCCGATGTTCCCGTGTTGCGTCAGCCTTTTGATGAAGGCGACCGCGTACCGTTCTGGGCCCAGATGTCGAACTTCGAGGGTGACGTTTTGTTTAACCGCCGTGAGGATCCGAACGAAACCCGCAACCTCACGTCGGGGCCGGTGCCCAGTTCGAGCTTTCACGTCGAAGCACTCCGTGAGGCCTTACGGTCGCTGGAAGTTCCCGACGTCCAGTTTGAGCGCCTCGTTCTCAACTAAGACGTAAGCAGGGCAGTTTGCCCGATGACCTGAAAGAGCGCCCCAGCGGTGTGACGAACAATGGAGTAGTGATGTCCGGATTTACCCCCGACCGCAAAGAGGCAACACCTCACACGGCCGCGCACCAGGCCGCCGTTCAGACCCAAGTCGAACGGGCCGACGCGGGAGACTTTGAACGGGCGACGCGAGGCCTTATTGCGCCGATAACCCAGCGTGCAATTACGGGACGATTCGCTCACGACGTCTGGAACCTCGACCACTACGCCTTTATGGAAGACCCCGCCGTAGCAACGACCCCGCCCGCTACCGCGAACCCCAGTTTGTGGCGGCAAGGACGACTCAACAACATTGCGGGACTCTTCACCGTGGCTTCCGGGATCTATCAGGTTCGTGGCATTGACATCTCGAACGTCACCTTCGTTGCGGGCGAGACCGGGTGGATTGTTATCGACCCCCTGACCTCCACCGAGACGGCCAGCGCGGCCATGGCGCTCGTGAACGAACACTTGGGCGAACGCCCCGTGCACGCAGTCATCTACTCTCACTCGCACACTGACCACTACGGCGGCGTGCGCGGCATCATCGCCGACGAGGACGTGTCCTCGGGCCGAACCCAGGTGATTGCGCCGGCCGGCTTCATGGAAGAAGTGGTGAGCGAGAACGTTATTGCGGGCACACCCATGCTGCGTCGGGCCACCTACATGTACGGCGTCTTGTTGCCTAAGGACGCGCAAGGCCACATTGACACGGGGCTCGGCAAAGGTCTTCCCGCGCTCCCGGTGGTGTCGCTTATTGCCCCGACGCATGACGTCACCGCCACTGGTGAAGAGATGGTCATTGACGGCGTTCGCATTGTCTTCCAGCTCACCCCCGGCACCGAAGCACCGAGCGAGATGAACATGTTCTTCCCCGACCTGCGGGCACTCTGCATGGCGGAAAACTGCACGTCGGTGCAACACAACCTCTACACCTTGCGCGGTGCTCAAGTACGAGATGCGCTGTCGTGGTCGAAGTACATCGAGGAGAGTAAGCAGCTCTACGCTCACCAGAGCGACGTGGTCTTTGCCTCGCACCACTGGCCTCGGTGGGGTCAAGAAGAAATCACCTACTACCTCGACTCCCAACGCGACTCGTACCGCTACATCCACGACCAAACGATGCGCTTGGCCAACCACGGGCTCACCGCCAACGAGATTGCCGAGGAACTCGAACTCCCCGAGAGCCTGAGCGACGACTTCTTCAACCATGACTACTACGGCACGGTGTCGCACAACGCCAAAGCGGTCTACCAGCGGTACTTGGGGTGGTTTGACGCCAACCCCGCTCACCTCCACCCGCTGCCTCCCGTCGAGGGCGCCGCGCGGTACGTCGAATTCATGGGTGGTGCTGAGGCAGTACTCGCCAAGGCCAAGCAGTCATTCGATCAGGGTGACTACCGATGGGTGGCTGAAGTAGTGAACCACGTGGTGTTCGCGGACCCTACGAATGAGCAAGCTCGCTATCTCCAAGCCGATGCCCTCGAGCAGTTGGGCTACCAAGCCGAGTCCGGTCCGTGGCGAGACTTCTATCTGACGGGCGCCTCAGAACTTCGCAGCAATGGCTCGATGTTGGCGGGCATTCCCGGCAATGGACTCGGGGCTGGCATCATGAACTCGTTGACGCCCGAACTGCTGTTTGATCTCCTAGGTGTGCGACTGAATGGGCCTAACGCGAAGGATTTCAGTCTTGAGGCCGTGGTGAACTTTTCTGACGTGCGAGAGGTGTGGAGCTTTGGCGTGCAGAACGGCGTGCTACATGCCAGCGAGGGTCGCAACGGAGCACGCGTGGACTTCGAAGTCACGACAACGGCCCCCGTTTTCGCCAGCTTCGCAGCGGGCGCAAAAACGGCGACTGAGTTGATGAGCGAAGAAGGACTCAGAGTCACTGGCACGATCGAGCTGTTTGCAGCGTTCGAACACCTACTGGACGTCTTCCAGTTCGGCTTCGAGATAGTTCTCCCTTAGTTGGAAGGGGCGAGCTTCTTGCCTCGGCGAGGCTCGTCGAAGTGACTAGGAATGCAGAACGTTGAAACGTTCTGTGTCGCGCACTCGTCGCACAACAAGATGAGCTGTCGACAGGCCAAGTTGGCGCAGTTGTAGAACTTGCTCGTTGGTGTCTCGCAGCGCTCGCACGTACCAAT